>Ga0208717_1000551_pt1 | contig 12412 bp, 10 predicted proteins | sample NGESurF53shallow_FD_184489 | JGI IMG/M metagenome (GOLD analysis project Ga0208717, IMG submission 184489) | Arctic peat soil microbial communities from Barrow, Alaska - NGEE Surface sample F53-3 shallow (SPAdes) | ecosystem: Environmental > Terrestrial > Soil > Wetlands > Peat ... | reverse complement strand
GGTTGGACTTGGCGAGTTGTTCGGTCCAAATTCGCGACGACTTGATGACTTAGGTCACGATCTGGCCGGTCGGTTGATGCCACCTGTCAGCTGGCCCAACGGCCTTCCTGCGGCTGGACTATTCGGTGATCGCCGCGGGCCCCGCGCCGGTGCAATACCGGACGAAATCGGGCAAGAAAAGAGCCCCTCACGTGTCTTGAGGGGCTCTTTCCGGACAAGCACCGTGTCTACTGGACTTCCCACGTGAAGCCGGCAGTAACCGACTTCCCCATCAAGGCCGTGTCACCGGGATTCGTGCCGGTAGTCACAAATGTCCAGACGACCTTGTAGGCCTCGAGGACGGTCCCGGCGGCGACCGCTGTCGTGCCGGTCGCGGCACCGAAGCTGCTCGGGAACGTCGACAACGGCTGGTTGGTGGCCACGGTCGTGACACCGGCGGTCGGGAAGCCGGTGCAGTTCGACTGCACATCGGTGGCGGGCACACCTTCGGTGACCGTCAGCTGAATCTGAGCGCCGAGCGAGGGCGTCGAGTCGGCAAGCGCGCTGCGATACATGGCCAGAGTGCCAGCGGCGCTACCGGTGCTCTTGACGGTCAGACACGTCGTCCCGGTTGCCCCCGGCTTCAGGTTCGTGCCGCCGAACGTGGCAGTGGTCGCCGCAGAGTAGGTCGCGGTGCCGCCGTTGTTGACCAGCACCAAAGAGCCGGCGGCCCACGCGTTGCCGGTGTCGACAGTGGTGGCGGAGAAGGCGGCGTAGCTGCCCTGCCACACAAGGAGGCCAGCGGCCAACAGGCCTATTGCCGGGGCGATGATGCGGATCAGATGGCGCTTGCGTTCGATAGCGACAGGCTGCGACACGGGTGGGCTCCAAGGTCCGGGGGGACGTTGGAGTTCTCGTTCGGCGCGCCTTTGTGGTTCCTTGACAACTGCCGGGCATTTTCTGTCCAACCGAAGGAGAGCAGCCTCGGCCACCCGGTAGGTCAAACCAGACACCGCACGCAGGATGCGAATCTCAGGGCACGAAAGCGCCGTTCAATGTGCCAGCGCCGTTCAATGACGCGTGTAGCCGGTCGAACACGTCGACCGCCATTGCGACGTCGGCGGGTGCGGGTGCCACGATTGCGTAGCACTCTCGTTCAAGACAATCCAGCGCAGCAGCCAGTTCGGCGCGAGAGCAACCCGCCGTGTCGAGATGCGGGGCCACCACGCGTTGGGTTTGTTCCGGCTCGCGCGCCTGACCACCCAACGCGGCGTCGAGGCGCATGTACGCCTGCAGCACCGGCCCGTCGCCAGGTCGCGGCTCGTGGTGAACAGGAATCGCCAGCACGCGCGGCCGACGTCGACGGCGCACACCAACGAGCAGTGCCGCGCAGGCAACAAGAACCGTCGCACCGGCAATTGCAACCAGCCAGCCGAGTCGACCGCCAGGCATCGCGCGCACGGCGGCGGTCAGTGGCAACGGGTGCCGATCCCGTGCCGCAATCGTCAGAGCAGCGGCGGGCGGCAGCACTGACGCCGCTGTCGGATCGCTGGTGACCCAACCGACGCCGGGGTACCAGACCTGGATCCACGCATGCGCATCCGTCCCGCGCATGACCCGCTCGCCGGGCACACTGCCGAGATCACCCTGGCTATAGCCCGTAACCAAGCGCGCAGGGATCCCCGTGCTGCGCAGCATGACGACGGCGGCGGAGGCGAACTGCTCGCAGAAGCCGCGATGGGAAACGAAGAGGAAATCGTCGACGGCGTCCTGGCCCAGCGCGGGAATCGGCGACGTCAGGTCGTAGGTCTCGTGCGTCTGCAGATAGTCATCCACTGCGTTCACCGCGTCGTACCGCGTCGGCGCCGACGCGGTCAGTTGCGCGGCGAGAGTGCGAATACGCGCGGGCAGACCTGGCTCGACCGACGTCCACTTCGGGTCGGCTGGATCGCCGCCCGTCGCCGCGCGCAAAGTTGCTGTGCTCGACGACGAACTCGCCGACGACACCTGATAGGTCCAGGGTGATGTCACGCCGACCGCAGTCAAGTGCGCGGTGCCATCGGCTCCCGCGACCATCTCACCCGGCCCGCTGTACGCGGTCGGCACGCCCGGCGCCACAACGACGTCGAGCCCGCGAGGCGAGAGCACCCGCACCGTGTCAGTACGGACAGGCAGCGCGGACGTCGAGGGCTGGGCGTCCGAGCCGGGCGTTGCGGCCGTCGCAAGCTGCGTGCCGTCACCTGCCGCACCGGTCGCCGTCCAACTGCTGCCGTCGAACGTGTCGAAGACCTCGCCCTGCCAGTACGACGGCGCGCTTGCCACGACCGCAAACACTGGCTGACCAGACAGCTGGCCACGGGCTCGCAAATCCAGGCGAGTCGCGCCTGGATCGAGGCCAGGCGTCGCTGTAGTGCTTGCCGCAGTTGCGTGTGCGACATGACCGGCGTTGGTGCTCGTGCCGAGTCGCAACGAGTTCGGCATCGTCAGAAAGGTGAGTGCCGCGATCAGGGTCGCGGCTGTTACCGGCACGAGTAGCGTGCGCACGACGGCGGCCCTTGGCAGACCGATAGCTGCGCGCGTGCGCGCGAGCACCGAGCCGCGTTGCAACAGCGCGGCAGCGATCAGCACGAGCACGACGGCCGGCAGCACAACCACCGCCGGGCGCGCGGTGTGTGCGAAGTATCCGGCGCCCGCGAGCATGGCGGCGACGACAACCAGGCCAACCACAGCGTCACGGCGTGACTCGATCGCCTGCACCTGCGCGCCCTGCACGGTCACCAGCAGGACGCCGATGGGAACCGCCATCGGCACAGCACCGGAGAACGGCAACGTACCGACGACCCCGACGCAGACTTCGGCGAGCGCGACACAGGCGACGATCCGATACGCGTTGCGTCGTCGCCACCCGCAGCGTGCGCCGAAACGTGCACCGGCGGGAGCAACGAACGGGCAGCGCGCCGACTCCGCACTCAGGACAACCAAGACAACTGCCGCCGCTGGATACACCCACGCCGGCGCATCCATCCACATTGCCCACTGAGCAAGGAGGCCTGCCGCAAGTAGCGCGCCGCGCGCGGCGAGGTCGAGACGGCGAAGGACGGCGACGCGGTCATTGCCGTGAACGCGCGCACCGTGCACCACGCGGATTCGGCTCACGCGTGCACTCGCGCCGTGCTGACCCCAGGAGCAGCAAGGTCGACAACCGTGACTCCGGCAAGGGCCGCCGCACGCTGTACTGATGGAGCCCACGCCCCGGCCACCGTGCGTCCCGCCGCGACCAGCACCCGCCCGCCGTCCGCACTGCGCATTGCACGGTTCAGCGCCGCGTCGCCGAGTGGCTCGCGAACGTCCGCACGTGCAAGTAGCTCGAGAAGCGATGCCTGCGTACGAGCGCGCACGCACTCGCCGTCCTCGCTCGCGATCAGTACCGCGGTGCCGCGGCGCAGAGCCACGCTGGCTACTGTCGCGGCCTTCGAGACCGCTTGCTCCAGAGCCGGATCTCCGCTGCGTCCGGCGATCAGCACGACCAGTGAGCCGGTCGCGACGTGGTCGCGTTCGACAACGGTCAATCGCCCGGTTCGCGCGGTCGAGCGCCACTGCACGTTGCGAACCTGGTCACCTGAGCGCCACTCGCGCACGCCGCCGGTGTCGAGTCCATGTGCCCGCATGCTCGCGCCGTCACCGCCGGCGCCTGCCTGCATCGACTCAATCGGGGCTGCTACCGGCAGTACGAGAAGCTCGCGATCGGCCAGAATTTCCATCGTGCGCGAGAAAAAGCCGAACGGCGCGGTCGTGTCGATGCGCACCGCACTCCCGCCCAGCACGCCTCGCGCAGCTGGCGTCCGCGTCATTGCAACGACGAGATCACGATGTCCGTCGATTCGCTCGACGTAGGTTGCGTGCGCAGCGACTAATGTGCGGCTTGTCGGCCATGAATGCCGGACGACGAGTGCTCGGGCTGCGTGCGAGCCCACGTTACGCAGCAGGATCGCGGTCTCGAACGGTTTGCCGGCGACGACCCGGTCGGGCAGCTCGGTGCTGACCTCGATGAGGGGCGGGCGCGCGATTGCGGCGAACGATGTCACCAGTAGGCCGATGCCCACACAGCCGAGCAGCTGCGGCCACACCGAATCGGTGAGCGCGGCAACGACGAAAAGCGCGACGACGCTACAGAAAAGGAGCCACGCACTGCGCGCGACGGAAATCCGCATCGGACTGGAGGCGCCCACGACGCGAACTCACGCCCGCAATGGCACGGGCACCGTGGCGAGGATGTCGCCGACCACCTCTGCACCTACCCCGACACCCACCCCTTGGTGCATGCCACGTTCGGCGGCGATGCTGTCAGCCAAGACAAGCCGGTGTCCCAACACGCTCGGCGCCAGGATCTTGACGTCGTCGGGCACCACGTAGTCACGGCCGGATAGCAACGCATGCGCCTGTGCGCAGCGCATGAGGGACAGCCCGGCGCGCGAACTCGCGCCGACCCGCACGCTGTCGTGCGACCGGGTGGCGTCGAGTACCGCCAACGCGAAGTCGAGCACTGGGTCGGCGATGTGCGTGCGGCGTACTTCGAGCTGAATCCAGCGCAGTTCATCGGCTTCGAGCACCGGCTGTAGTTCATCGACGGTCGCGCGCAGCAGCTGCTCGCGCATCACGCGGCGTTCGGTCGCCGCGTCGTTGGGGCCAAGACTCAGCGCGACTGCGAAACGGTCGAGTTGTCCTTCTGGCAAAGGGAAAGTGCCGTACTGGTCGGTCGGGTTTTGGGTCGCGACGACGAAGAACGGCTCGGGCAACGAGTGCCTGATCCCGTCAACAGTGACGGTCGACTCGTCCATCGCTTCAAGCAGTGCCGACTGCGCACGAGGGGTGGCGCGGTTCAGCTCGTCGACGAGCAGCACGTTGGTGAAGATCGGGCCGGGCACGAACATGAACTCGTGGCGCGACGGATCCCATATCGACGATCCGGTGATGTCACTAGGCAGCAGGTCGGCGGTGCCTTGGATACGCCGGAAGGTGCCACCGATAGAACGCGCGACGCTGCGGGCGAGCGTGGTCTTGCCGCTGCCCGGCACATCCTGCACGAGCACATGACCGCCGGAAAGCAACCCAGCGACAACGAGTTCGACAGCCGGACGCCGACCGTGCACGACCTGCTCGACATTGGCCATCAGCCGCGCACCGAGCGCCATCGCGTCAGCTCGGGAGCCGGGAGGGGCCGGCACCAATTCGTCAGGCGACAGCGCGTCGAGCAACTGGCCGGTCACGGCGTCCTCCGGTCGGATCGGGTGAGTTCCGACCCAATCGGCCGCGCCTAGTCAGTTATGAGACATAGTCAGTTATGAGGCGCGCGTGGGCCGATCGGCACCGAGCCGGATTCGACCCCGCCCCCACGATTCCGCCGCCGCTCGGCATAGAAACCGCGCAGCCGCTCGCCGTCCCCCTCTTGATTCCTCACCGATGCAGGTGCGCCGGCGCGAGGTCCTGGACGTGAATCTGTGGGGAATCGGACCCTGTGGGTGGAAAAGACTCAGAAATTTGACGCCGAAAGTCGTTCCGTAGCCAGCCGAGAGTTGCTCGGGAGCTAGGCGACTGGGCCGGAGGTGACGACGCTGGCCGCGCCGACCAACTCGGGTACGCCTTCGTCGATCGCGAGCACCCGGCGAAGCCGCGTGATGGCGAGCACCCGCATCATCCGCGGCGGGACCCCGGTGAGCACCAACCGGCGTCCGCCCCGCTGGGCTTGGCGGTGTATTCCGACGAGAAGGCCGAGACCGACCGTGTCGAGGGAGCCCATGTGTTCGAGGTCGACGATCAGGTCGTCGATGCCGGGGACGCTCAGGAGGTCGGTCAACTCGGCTCGCACGGTCGCGGCCGTGGAGACGTCAAGGTCCCCGCACACGCTGAAAGCTGGCATCGGATCCCCCTCATTTGGTCCCGTCGCCGTCTATGACGCGACAACGGGGCCCCTGGTTGCGTCTGAAGCGTCACAAATCCGCCACGATTCGCCCAGCCGACACGCCGGTGGAGGCCTAACTGTGATGTGACGGATGTGACGGATGTGACGAGTGAGCCGGACGGTACGCTCAAGCCTAGTTGGGTCGACCCTCGTAGTCGTAGAAGCCGTGGCCAGCCTTGCGGCCGAGCGCGCCCGCCTCGACCATCCGCTCTAGTAGAGCCGGCGGGGCGAACTTCTCGTCGCCGGTCTCCGTGTAGATGGCGCGCCCCGCGTGCAGGATCACGTCGAGTCCGGTGAGGTCGACCGTCGCCAGCGGGCCCATTACATGCCCGAACCCGAGCCGGCAGGCCGTGTCGATGTCGGCCGGGGTCGCCACCCCTCCTTCGACAAGCGCGATGGCCTCGTTGACGAAGGCGATCAGCAGCCGCGACGTGACGAAACCGGCAATGTCGCGTTCGACGACCACACATGTCTTGCCGAGTGCTTCGGCGAACGACCGCGCGCGGGCCAGTGTGTCGTCGGAGGTCTCGTCGCCGCGGACGAGTTCGCACAGGGCCATCATCGGCACCGGCGAGAAGAAGTGCGTGCCGACGACACGCTCGGGCCTGCTCGTCGCTGCCGCGATCTGAGTGATCGGGATCGCCGTGGTGTTCGTCGCGAGGATCGCGTCCGGGTCGGCGCACCGGTCAAGTTCTCTGAATACCTGCTGCTTGATTTCGAGTCGCTCGAACACGGCTTCGACCACGATCTGCGCACTCGCGATGTCGCCGAGATCCGTCGTGGTCACGATCCTCGCGCGGGCAGCTTCGGCGTCCGGTTCGGTGAGGCTGTTTTTTGCAACGAACCGGAGCTGCGACGCTTCGATCGCCGTCATCGCGCGATCAAGAGCTTGCGATGTGGTGTCGTGAAGCACGATGTCGTAGCCCGCCTGCGCGGCGACTTGCGCGATTCCCGATCCCATCAGCCCTGCACCGATGACCGCGACCCGACCTGGCACGCCGACCTCCTTGACGATCGCTCTCAGCTAGCCTAGCCAGTTCGGCGATCGGCCTCGACGAGCCGTCCGTCAGCCATGGTGAGCACTCGGTCGGCGAAGCGAAGTCCGTCGGGGTCGTGGCTCGCGACGACGACGACCGCACCGTTATCGGCCGCGCGACGCAGTGCTTCGAAGACTGTGCGACCGTGATCCGCGTCTTGATGGGTTGAGGGTTCATCAGCGAGAAGGACGGCGGGTTGCAGCACGAGGGCGCGTGCCACAGCGACTCGCTGTTGCTCGCCTAGTGACAACTCGTTCGCTCGCGCATGACGGAGTTTCTCGATATCGAGAGATTCAAACGACTCGGCCCCATAGGCTTGGTTCGCGGCGCGGCGTGCAAGTCTGGCCGGGAGGTGCACGTTCTCGGCGACGGTTAGATCGTCGATGAGGCCGAGCGCTTGCGGTACGACCGCAAGTTCGGACCACTGCAGATCGGCGGGCGCCCGGGTGCCCGCACTGGTCGACACCTCGACAAGACCGTGGTCGAGGATCTCCCATCCGGCAAGGACGAGCAGCAGCGTCGACTTCCCCGAGCCCGAAGGGCCGGTGAGCGCGATGAACTCGCCTCCGACTACGTCGATGTCGACCGCCTGCAGCGCGGTTACCGCTTCGTCACCACGCCGGTACGTCCGAAAGCCGGCCACCATTCGTACTGAGGATGTCATAACGGCACCACGCGTCCGTGCGCGATGTGAACCACGCGGTTGGCGGCCGCCACTACAGCGGGGTCGTGCGAACTCGCCACCACGGTCACGCCTTGGCTGGCAAGGGCCGCTAGCGCTTCGACGACGCGACCACCGGCGACATGGTCGAGCGCCGCGGTCGGCTCGTCGGCGACCAGCAACCGTGGCCAGCCCGCCACCGCAAAGGCAAAGGCAAGTCGCTGTTGCTCGCCACCTGAGAGGTGCGCGGGTCGATGTTCGGCCCGTTCGGCTAGGCCAAGCATGCCGAGCAGGTCGTCGTTTGCCTGCTGATCCGCATCCGCGACCTCGTGAGTGCGGATGCGACGACCCAGTTGTACATGACGCGCAGCAGTCAGGTACTCAAGGAGGTTGTCACCGGGCTGCTGGAACATGTACCCGACATGGCGCCGGCGCAGCTGTCGTCGTTTACGCGGGGTCACCGCAGTCACGTCGATGCCGTCGAGCAGCACACGGCCGGCTTCTGGTCGATCGAGCAGGGCAACCAATCGCAGCAACGTGCTCTTTCCGGAGCCTGACGGACCGGCGACGACCGAGAACGTGCCCGCAGGGAAATCGGCATCGACATCGTCGAGCGCCAATACATTGCCGTTCGCGCCAGCGTAGCGACGCACGACTCCGCGAAGCACAATGCCCGGCGCTCCGGGACCGGTGCTCGCGCGACCGTCACGCTTCACGCAACACCTCCGCCGGCGGGGTGCGCTCACTCGCCCGCTGCGCGGCGAGTGCAGCAACGACGAGGACGACGAGCAGCACCGCGACATCGAGGATTACCGAGTGCCACGGCCACGAGAGCACGGTGTGCGGTGCTCGCTTCGGCTCGACGCTGAAGCGGCTGGAGAGCGCAGCCGTTGCCACGACCGAGAACAGCAGACCGGCCACTAGACCGACGAGCATGGCGGCACCGAGTTCGATGGCGATGGATGTCAGATGGGCAGCCCGACTCAGACCCATGCGCCTGGCCAGCACGTAGCCAACCCGACGTGCTCGGGACCGTGCATCGAGGTAGAGCAGCAGCGCTCCCCCCGCCACTGCACCGATAAGGCTCACCAATGCGTTGAGGAAAGAGAACGTATACGCGACCGGTTGGATGTACGAGCCGTCGGTGACGGTGTTGGCGTCGTACACGTATGTCGGGTTGATCCCGGCCGCGGCGAGCGCGCCGAGTGCGCTGGCACGGTCGCCCCGAATCCAGAATTCGTATCGCCCTAGGGTGTCGAGCCTCTCCATTGCCGCCAGATCGACGAAAAGCACCGGATAGCCGCCTTGCTCGCCAGGCAGGTTCGGCGCGGCCGCAACGACGTTGACCTTCACACCCGGATTGTTGGCGTCGCCACCGAGTTGCAGGCTCCGGTTCGCCGGCGCCGTTCCGGAGATGACGGCTCGCAACGGTGCACCGGGCCCGTCGTCGCCGATTTGGCGAATGAGCGAGGGCATCGACGGGCCGGGCATCGCGTCGTCCCAGAAGGCATCACGCGCGAAGCCGGCCGGGTCGACCCCGATGACGCTGACGAGATCGCCACCGAAGTTCGGATGGTCGAGCCGCAAGACGAGCGTGGCCCGATTCTTCAAAGAGGCCGGGACGTCGGTGCGCTGCGCGAGGTTGACGACGATGTCAGCGCCGACCAGCATGCGGTCTTGATCGTGCAGGGTGCGGCGAACCGATGCGTTCACCGTCGCGCCGTAGACGCCTACTGCAGTGGGCAACGCAACCGCCACCATCAGCAGAGCGGCGGCGCCTGGCAAACCGGTGAGTCGACGCCACGCCAGCCAACTGCTCACGCCGAGCTGATCGCCCCGCCGGCGAAGGGCGCGCAACGCCAACATGGCAATACGGACGACCGCCGCCGACGCACCAACAAATCCCAAAAGCGGCGCGACAAAAACGATCGGATCGACGCGCGCGACCGCGCCGCCATTCACGTCATGCGCCGTGCCGATCGTAGGCAACACGATGATGCCCAGTGCCGCTGCGCCGAATACGAAAAGCTCCCACGGCAACCGGGTCGCTGCTGTCGACCGGGCGAACGACGCCCGCTCGCGTTGACGACACCGCCAGCCTGCGACGAGGCCGAGGCAGGCGGACCCTGCAGCAATCGCCGCGAGCGCGAACCACGCCGCTTTGGCCTGCGCCTGGGTCGACACGAGCGAACTCGGTCCCACGACTTTCACCAACGCCAGCCCGGCGAACCAGCCAACGATTCCGCCGACGAGGAAGGGAAACAGCGCCTCCAGCACGGCCTTGGCACCGAGCGCGATTGGCCCGATTCCGTGTGCGATCAGGACGTCGACTTCGCGTCTGCGCCGCTCGAACCAGAAACTGCCCGAACCCCCGACGAGCAGCAAGCTCACCACGATCGCCGCGATCGTGATCGGAATGACTGTCGATGGCAAGATCTGCGCGACGAAACGCGCTCTGTCGGCGGCCAGATGGAAGTTCGTCGCAGCCTGCTCGTGCGACCGCGATTCGAGTGATTCCTGGAGGGTGGCCGCCGGGTGCGCTTGCAGGTAGGCCGCTTGAGCTGCGGCGCGGGCATCGTCAACCACCGTAGGCACAGAACGCGACAGCGTGTCGAGGGTGTCCTTCAGCGCTGGCGCCGACTCGATCGTGAAGTTCCGCTGGTCAACCGGCCACAGACTCAGGTCGGTCAGATCTGCGCGGGCGACGGCCGCGACCTTCGCAGCAGTACCAGGATCGACGAGCGCGAACGGAAACACCGGGGAGTTGCCTTCGGTGTGAATGATCGACTCGTCATTGCACCAATACGGCGGCGTCGCCGATCGCTGGAGGTCCTTGAAGACGCCGGCTACTCGCAGGCTCAATGCGGTCTGGCCTTCGGCGGGGTCGAAGATCACCGAGTCACCGACCTGCAGGTGTAACGCCTGGGCAGTGGTGTCGGCCAGCCAGACCGTGCCGGGTGACGGATCGTGAGTCTCGTTCTGCCCCGTCGATTCAACGTGGGCCACCGAGCCTGTCTTCGACATCAACGTCACGTAGGCACCAGCAGCCGACAACCCCGCGCCGGGCGCGGAGACGTGCAGGTGCTGCGTGTACAGCTCGCGTAGAGGCGGCAGAAGATGCGCGACGTCACCAACGGCCGCCACCCGCGTCGTCCCATTGATCTCGAACATCTGTTGAGCCAGTGGGTCAGCTCCACTGCTGTTGCCACCGAACGAGTCGACACCGTTCACGTGCAGCCCAGCGCCAGGCTGGCAAGCGGCTCGAAGCTGCTGACCGAGAGTCGCGTCGGCGGCCGAGGAGACAAAGAGCGGCCCCGCTGCGGCTGCGGCGGCGAGTACCCCCGCGGCAGCCGCGAGGACGACCGCGACCGGACGGCGGCGCCAGAGCAAGAAAGGAGCACGCCGCCACGGGTCGAGCATCAGGATCAACGGGACGATTCGGGCTCGCGAACCACGTCAGCGCCTAACGCCTGGAGCTGTGGCACGAAGTCGGCGTAGCCGCGATCGATGTGGTGCACCTCACTCACCGTCGTCACGCCATCGGCGACAAGACCGGCCAGGACGAGTCCGGCGCCCGCCCTGATGTCGGTAGCTTCGACGGGAGCTCCAGAAAGCCTTTCGCGTCCGCGAATTACGGCGTGGTGACCATCGGTGCGGATATCGGCGCCGAGCCGCACCAACTCTTGGATGAAACGGAAGCGGCCCTCGAACACGTTCTCCGTGACCATGGCGGCGCCGTCCGCGACGGAGTTCAACGCGATGATCATCGGCAAGAAGTCGGTTGGGAATCCGGGATACGGCAAAGTCACGACGTCGACTGCCGATGCACGACCGTTCATCTCGACGTGGAAACCGTCGTCGAGTTCGCTTACCGCCGCACCACATCCGACGAGCCGGTCGAGCACGATCTCCAGATGCTCCGGCCGCGCGTTGTGGATCTCGACGTCGCCCTGCGTCATTACCGCTGCCATCGCGAACGTGCCCGCCACGATGCGATCGGGCACTGTTGCGTAGGTCGTCGGCGACAGCGCAGTGACGCCCTGCACCTCGATCGTCGAACTGCCCGCGCCGTCGACCTTCGCACCCATGCCCTGCAGCATCCTGGCCAGGTCGACGATCTCGGGTTCGCGTGCGGCGTTGTCGATGATGGTCGTACCACGCGCGAGCACGCCGGCCATCATCAGGTTCTCGGTGGCGCCGACGCTGGGGAAGTCGAGCCATACCGGCGCACCGACAAGCCCGTTTGGTGCGCGAGCGATCAGGAAGCCGTGCTCGCTCTCGAGTTCGGCTCCAAGCTTTTGCAGCCCAGCCACGTGCAGGTCGAGGCCGCGCGAGCCAATGTTGTCGCCGCCGGGCAGTGCGACGTGGGCCTCGCCGCACCTGGCCAGCAGCGGCCCGAGTACCGCGATCGAGGCGCGCAGGCGACGGACGAGGTCGTAGTCGGCTTCGTCACCGATTTGCTCTGGGACGTCAATGACCAGTCGCCCGGGCGTGCTCTCGATTTCGCAGCCCAGGCGGCGCAGCAACTCCGCCATGATGTCGACGTCGAGGATGCCCGGCACCTGGGTGATCGTGGTGCGTCCGCGAGCGAGCAGCGCTGCCGCCATGAGCTTGAGCACGCTGTTCTTCGCGCCGGCGATGGTGACCTCACCCGCCAGCCGCGCGCCGCCCGTGACCCTGATCCGCTCCATCGCCGCATGTTAGCCCGTAATTCCGTAGGCTCCGAGCATGCCTGTTCACTTGACGCGCATCTACACGAAGACCGGCGACGACGGA
>Ga0208717_1000550_pt1 | contig 12428 bp, 13 predicted proteins | sample NGESurF53shallow_FD_184489 | JGI IMG/M metagenome (GOLD analysis project Ga0208717, IMG submission 184489) | Arctic peat soil microbial communities from Barrow, Alaska - NGEE Surface sample F53-3 shallow (SPAdes) | ecosystem: Environmental > Terrestrial > Soil > Wetlands > Peat ... | reverse complement strand
CCCCGCCCGCCGCATCGCCGACCTCCCGGTCGAGCTGGACGGGCCGGCCGGCCGGTCGATCCGGGCGGCCGAGCGCGACCTCGCCCGCCGGATGGTGGCGCGGTACGAGACGGCGATCGCGAACCGTCCCGCCGACGCCGCCGTCGACGGCATCGACCACGAGCTGGTCCTCCGCATCGCCCGGTCGGAGCTGAAGGAGGCGGCGGCCGCCAAGTCGGGCGAGAACGTGTTCACCATGATGCGGCGCATCGGCCAGGCCAAGGCCGAGCTCGCGGCCGACTACGCGGCCCAGCTGGCCCGTAGCACCGGCAAGGTCGTCTTCTTCGCCAAGCACATCGACGTGATGGACGCCGCCGAGGAGGCCTTCGCCCGGCAGGGCGTGCGCTTCTCATCCATCCGCGGCGACCAGACGCCCAAGACGAGGCAGGCCAACGTCGACGCCTTCGTCAACGACCCGGACGTCGCGGTCGCGGTGTGCTCGCTGACCGCGGCCGGGGTCGGCCTGAACCTGCAGGTCGCGTCCAACATCGTGCTGTCCGAGCTGTCCTGGACCAACGCCGAGCAGACCCAGGCGATCGACCGCAGCCACCGCATCGGGCAGACCGAGCCGGTCACCGCCTGGCGCATCATCGCCGCCCAGACCATCGACACCAGGATCGCCGAGCTGATCGACAGCAAGGCCGGGCTTGCCGCCCGGGCGCTGGACGGGTCCGACGAGGAGATCTCGTCGTCGTCCGACGTGCAGGCCGAGGCGCTGGCGGCGCTGCTGACGGATGCGCTACAGGCGTCTTCCTGACCCGCCACCGCATCGGGGGCATTCTGTGTAGTTTGCCACCATGAGCGGTCTGGGTTTCGCAGGCGCGCTGCGCGGTCACCGGCGCGCGGCCCGGCTGACGCTGGAGCAGCTGGCCGAGGCGTCCGGGGTCAGCGCGAGGACCTTGCCCGACATGGAGCGCGGACGGAGCAAGGGGCCCCAGCACCGGACCGTGACCGCCCTGGCGGACGCGCTCGCCCTCGTCGTGGCTCTGTATTGCAGCGCCCTCGGCCGCGCATGGGAGGTCACCGGGATAACCCGGCGGGAATGAGCGACAACCTTTTCGGTGGGATCGGCCTCTAGACAAGTGTGACCACCGGGAGCTGGCGGCGATGAGTCGCCCCGAAGAGGAGTACCGGGAGTTCGTCGGCAGCCGGGCGGCTTCGCTCCATCGCACCGCATATCTGCTCTGCGGCGACTGGCATCTGGCTGACGACCTGGTCCAGGAGACGTTCGTCCAGACCTTCCGCCACTGGCGGCGGGTACAGCGGGCCGACAACCAGAGCGCCTACGTCAGGCGGATCCTGATCAACGAGTTCAAACGGCACTGGCAGCGCTATGGCGGACTGCCCGTGCGCCCCGACGCCGACCACCGCGCCGAGGCTGCCGTCCCCGACGTCTCTGACGAGGTCGTCAACCGCGCCGATCTGCTGCGCGCCCTGCTGACCCTCCCGGCCCGTCAACGGGCCACCGTCGTCCTTCGCTACCTGGAGGGGATGAGCGAGCGGGAAACCGCTGCGGTCATGCGGTGCAGCGAGGGCACCGTGAAGAGCCAGACTGCCCGGGCGCTGAACGCGCTCGGAGGCTGCCTGAACCACAAGGAGTCGCCACTATGAAGTCCCTGACCGAACAGCAGCTGGGCGCGGCGTTCTGCGACCTGGTCGCAGAACAGCCCTTCACCCCGGATATGTCGGATATTGAGCGTCGCGGGCGGCAGGCCCGCCGGCGCGACCGGATCGCTCTGGGCGGCATCGGCGTGGCTGCGGCGGCGGTAGCGGCCGTCGGCGTGGCCAGCGCCGTCCCGTCCGCGCCGACCGGAACGGCGCAGGCCGGCGGTGCGCACCCGGCGGCCCGGGCCGCCGCCGCGCATCCGACGCACGCCGGCACGCCGGCCTCGCCGACCGGATCGCCCGATGCCCAGCAGCCGCTGACGACGCTGGCCAACGTTCTGGTCGCCGAGCCGAAGCCGGACGGCGACGCCACGCTGGTGGAACGCGAGACGGGCGCGCCGGGCCAAGCGAGCATCAAGGTCTGGGACCTGTACACCGACGACGGCCGGTACTTCTTCTCGCGAACCGAGGCCGGCCTGCCGGCCCAGGTCAGCGAGGACAACAACCAGGGAGACGGCATGTTCGGACGGGAGATCGCCGCGGCGACCTACGCCGCGACCGGCGACCTGGGCACCGCCGTGCTGAAGATGGCTTGGGCCCCCGACACGACCCCGGTCCCGGCCTGGCTCTCGGCGCAGGTCAAGAACATCTCGGCCGGCGGGCTGCAGATCGACAACTACGTCTGGGAGAGCTCCGAGGACGCGCTGGTCGCGGGTTCCGGCAACCCTCAGGTGCGGGCCGGCGTGCTGCGCCTGGTGTCCGCGCTGCCGGGCATCACCGTCACCCATGCGACGGTGGGCGGCCAGCCCACGCTCACCCTTACCGCTGGCGCAGCCGAGTTGGGGACCGTGGGGATCGACCCGGCCGACCCCAAGGCTGCGACGGGGCCGGCCTACCAGGAGGCGATCACCATCAACGCCGACACCGGCATCCCGCTGGAGATCGTCGGCGGCCCGGCCGGCAAGGTCGACGTCACCGTCACCTACGTGGTGACCCGCGTCAGCCTGGCCGACATCGCCGGCGGCAAGTTCTGACCTGCCGTATCGAGTAGCGATCCTCGTTTCCGGCTTCGTCAGAGGTGCCCGCCGGCATTGACGCCCTCCGCCCCGAGAACATTCAGCAGCGCCAGAGCCTCGGCGTCACGCGATCCTGGCGGCGCGGTGTAGAGCACCAGGCGCTGGTCCCGGTCCGTGAGCGTGAGCGAGTCGCAGTCGACGGTGATGTCCCCGACGACCGGGTGCCGGAAGGTTTTCGTGAGCATCGGCGCCGTCTGAACGTCGTGCCGCTCCCAGAGCCGGGCGAACGCTAGGCTGCCCTGTCGGAGCTCGTCGACCAGGTCGGCGACTACGGGATCGGTGGGGTACCGGGTCAGCGCCAGCCGGAGGTCCGTGACGACGTGCTGCCGGAACTGCGCTCCGTCGGAGACCCCGTACAGCGGCGCAGCGCCCGGCGCCGGCCCGAGGAATGCCCGGCGCGCGAGATTGCGGTCCTCCGGGGCCAGATCGGCGAAGTTCTCCATCAGCGCCGCCGCCAGGTCATTCCACGCCAGCACCTCGAACGCGGCCGAGGTCACGAAGGCCGCCGTCTGCGGCAGCCGCTCGAGGAGCGCGAGGATGCTCGGGCGGACGTCGCGCCGGTGCAGTCCGGTGCGGCTTGGCGCCGTGCCCGCGAGAACGTGGAGGTGATCGGACTCGGCGTCGGTGAGCCGCAGCGCGCCTGCGATCGCGGCGAGAACCTCGCCCGACGGGCGCGGCGCCCGGCCCTGCTCGAGACGGACGTAGTACTCCGTCGAAATGTGGGCGAGGACCGCCACCTCCTCACGCCGAAGTCCCGGCGTGCGCCGCCGCGAGCCCGAGGGAAGGCCGACGTCCTCCGGGCGAAGTCGCTCGCGACGGCTGCGGAGGAAGGCCCCGAGTTCCTGCTTGTCCATACCCCAAGTCTGCATCCTGCCTGGCGACGGAGCCTGGTACAGCCTGTGCCTGCATCCCGCCTCGAGGCCGACCGACACTGTCGTCATGACCAACGACACTGACATCGCCCCGATCGGCCTGCTCACCGGCAAGGTCGTGTTCATCACCGGCGCCAGCCGCGGCATCGGGGAGGCCGCGGCCCGGCTCTTCACCGCCGAAGGCGCCGCCGTCGTGATCGCCGCCCGCAGCACCAGCGTCCTGGCGGAGATCGTCGCCAAGATCCGCGCCGGCGGCGGCATCGCGGACGCGGTCACGGTGGACCTGGCCGACCCCGCGAGCATCCGCGCGGCGGTCGACCGCGTCGATGAGCTGCACGGCCGGCTCGACGGCGCGTTCAACAACGGCGCGGCCATCCAGCAGCCCGGCCCGCTCGACACGACCAGCGACGAGGACATCGAACGGCAATTCGCGGTGAACTTCCGGGCGCACTGGACCGCGATGACGGCCGAGGCTGCGCTCATGCGACGGGGTGGCGGCGGAGCGATCGTCAACACCTCGAGCATCGGCAGCCGCCGCGCGAACCCCGACCTGCCCGCCTACGGCGCGATGAAGCGCGCCCTCAACAGCATCACCGAGACCGCCGCCGTGACCTGGGCCAGGCAGGGCGTCCGGGTGAACGGCATCACCCCCGGCGGCACCGCGACGGAGATGATCGACCAGTGGGAGGCGGCGTCCCCGGGTGTCATCGAGCGCATCAACGCGAGCATCCCGCTCGGCCGGATGGCCGAGCCACGCGAGGTCGCCGAGGTGGCCGCGTGGCTGCTGAGCGACCGGGCCTCGATGGTGACCGGCGCGATCGTGCCGGTCGACGGCGGCGCCGGCGCCTAACGGACCGAGGCTACCGGGCGGCCGTCTTCCAGGTAGACGCACCGGCGACGCCGCGTCGCGGCCCGCACGCGGCGCCGGAGCGCGGGTCTGAGCAGGGTAAGCGCGGTGCCGAGCGAGGCCAGGCGGTACTCGGAGATCTCTTCCGGCTGCAGCGCGATCGCGGCGAGGGCGGCGTCGTCGGCCTGCCCGCAGTCGAAGAGGTAGCGGATGCCGCCCGGGCGGCCCGGACGGGCGGGGCGGAAATCGGTGCAGGCCAGCCGGCCGCCGCGCACGTCCAGGCCGCATTCCTCGCGGACCTCCCGGCGGCACGCCTGCCACGGCGTCTCCCCGTCTGCCTCCATCACGCCGCCCGGTATGGTCCAGCCCGATTTGTAAGTCGGGTTGAGAATCAGCAGGCGCCCGGCCGAGTCGAAGATCAGTGCGCCGGCCGACACCGGGATCATCGGGAGCTCGTCAGGGGTCATGGTGTCGCCGTCTCCTCCGCTAGATGCGCCCGGCCACCGCGTAGGCGACCGGGGTGACCGCCAGCGCGGAGCAGATCACCAGGTTCACCGCCCAGTAGCGCAGGAACACCGCCGCGAACTCGCGCAGCATCGCGCTCGGCCAGTAGTACCCGGCGGTGCGCGACCCGGTGACCTGGCCCCGGATCCCGGCCTTGCGCGCGATGATCGCCGTGCGGAACACGTGGTAGTTGCTGGTCACGATCACGCACCGCGGGCCCCTTCCATCGGAGCCGGCCCCCCGGGCCGCGTCCATGATCGCCTTGCTGAAGGCCAGGTTCTCCTCGGTCGTGCTGGACTGATCCTCGCACGTCAGCCGGTCGGCAGGGAACCCGCGCTCGGTCAGGTAGGCGGCCATCGCCGCCGCCTCGGACGTCCGCTCGTCGCTGCCCTGGCCGCCGGAGACGATCATCATCGGGCGGCCGCCCCTGGCGGCGATCGCCGACCACACCTCGCGCCCCCGCCGCAGGCGGCTGGCCAGCAGCGGCGTCACCTGCCCGCGCTCCCCCAGCCCGGTCCCGAGCACGATCACGTAGCCCGCGCGGCTCGCCAGCCCCGCCACCTGGCCGTACAGCCAGGCGTAGATCACGTAGGAGACGAGCAGGAACGACACGTAGCCGAACACCAGCGTGGTCACGGTGGCGAGCAGCCCCAGCTTCACGCTTCCGGTCCGTTCCGCGGCCAGGTTCAGCCCGATCACCGCGAGGATGCAGACCCCGGCGACCAGCGGCAGCAAGTTCGCCAGGCGCAGGCTCTCCCGGCGGGCCATCGTGACGCCGTTCGCGACCAGATAGCACGCCGCCAGGAATGGCACCAGCGCGACAAGCAGCACCAGTCCCAGCAGCAGCAGGCGCCCAGGACGGCCGGGCGTATCGGCCAGCCGGTAGGCCACGCCCAGGGTTCCGAGCGCCAGCGCCAGACCGAGGAATACCGCGTTACGAAAGCTGCGCGAATCGGCGACCACGCTGACGAGGAACGCCGCGAACGCCAGCACCGCCAGAGTAAGGGCGAACACGCCCGGAGATTACCAGGACTCACGCGCCTTCTGCCTGACCAGCAAGGCCTGACCCCGCGTCCGTTCGGAGAAAAAAGATTTTTATCCCGAACGGGCCCGGGCGACTCTTCCCCGCGCCACGGGCCCTGCGGGCAGTATTGGCCGGGTGACCGATCGCGTGATGGTGAGACAGTGGCTGGCGGCCTACGAGGCCGCCTGGCGGGCCGCCGGCACCGAGGGCCTGGCCGGGATCTTCACCGACGACGCCAGTTACCTTCAGTCTCCGTACGAGGAGCCCGTCGTCGGCCTGGATGCGATCAGGCGGATGTGGGATGAGGAGCGCGAGGGCCCGGATGAGGTCTTCACCATCGCCACCGAGATCCTGGCCGTCGACGGCGCCACCGCCGTGGTGCGGGCCGAGGTCCGCTATGGAGACCCGGTTCGCCAGGAGTATCGCGACCTGTGGATCGTGCGCCTGGGTGACGACGGGCGCTGCAGCTGGTTCGAGGAATGGCCTTACTGGCCGGGAGAACCCCGCACTGCCGAGGGCTGACCTTCGGGCACGAGTAAGCGGCGGGAATTCCCCTCTTGCCGCGGTCCGTACTCGTCGAGCCATGCCCTCGCTTGCTGAAAGATCTCGTCGGCCAGTTCGTCGCGCCGGCTGGTCGCAGCCAGGTCGAGCTCGCCTCCGGAGTAGAGCGCCCGATCCATGAGCCCCCCCATGCCGGGCGTGAACATATTCAGGTCCGTTATCCGGTCGGCTCAGCGATCTGCCTTGCGGCGCTCTGCCCTTCGGGCCGACCGCCGGGATACGCCGGTCACCACGGAGTCGGCGTGGTGCAGCGTCCTCGCCGTTCGGGTCGCCGGGTCGCGACGGTCGGCCGCCAGCGCCAGGCGATGGACCAGCGTCCGGGTCAGCGGCAGGGCGATGGCCAGCAACAGCCACATCCGTAGCCGCCGGGAGAAAAATGCCCACATGTTCACAGTCCCTTCGTCGCCGCCGCACTACCCGCCTTATCCCGGTCTAAGCTGCCCGCGATTGAAATCGCCCAGCTCAGCACGGATAGCGGCACCGGTTAGGCCGGTGATGTAGTGGGCAGCGAGCGAGGTCATAGCGTTGGGGGGCTGACGTGGCCATGAGCGACTCACCGCGGTTGCGTACCGCGATCGTCCTTTTCACAAGGGATCTGCGGGTCCACGATAACCCGGCCCTCGAGCTGGCCTGCCGGTCGGCGGAACACGTCGTGCCGCTGTTCGTGGTGGACGAGGGGCTGAGGTTCGCCGTGCCCAACCGGGCCCGCTTCCTGCGCGAAAGCCTGGCGGACCTGCGGCAGAGCCTGCGCCAGCGGGGCGGTGACCTGGTGCTGCGGCGAGGCGACCCGGTTGAGGAGGCGCTACGGCTCGCGGCCGACGTCGACGCCGACGGGCTGGTGCTGGCCCGGGACGTCAGCGCCTACGCGCGCCGTCGCTGGCAGCGTTTGGAGAAGGAGTGCGGGGAGCGGCGGATAGCGCTCCGGGCGGTGGAGTCGGTCACGGTCGTCCCGCCCGGCGCCGTGACCCCGGCCGGGGGCGACCACTTCAAGGTGTTCACCCCCTACTGGCGCGCGTGGGCCGACCTCCACTTCGGCTGCCTGTCCCCGCTTGACCTGGCGGTCCGGGCGGGCAAGGCCGGCGGAGAGGGCGGCGAGGCCTACGTCCGCCAGCTGTGCTGGCGCGATTTCCACGCGCAGGTCGCGGCCGCGTTCCCCGCGCTGCCCTATAGGGACTACCGGCCACGGCGGGCCGGCTGGCGTGAGGACGCGCACGCCCTGGATGCCTGGAAGAACGGGCGCACCGGCTATCCGATCGTCGACGCCGGGATGCGGCAGCTCGCGGCCGAGGGCTTCATGCACAATCGGGCGCGGCTGCTGGTCGCCTCGTTCCTCACCAAGCAGCTCAACATCCACTGGACGGAAGGCGCGCGGCACTTCTTCGACCTGCTGGTGGACGGCGATATCGCCAACAACTCAGGTAACTGGCAGTGGGTCGCGGGGACCGGCAATGACACGAGGCCGAACCGGCAGTTCAACCTGCTCCGCCAGGCGCAGCGGTTCGACCCCGACGGGGAGTACGTCCGCCGCTACGTGCCGGAGCTGGCGGCGGTCGAGGGCGGCGCGGTGCACGCGCCGTGGAAGCTGGACCGCCGGCCGCGCGGCTACCCGGCCCCGCTGATCGATCCTTAGGTCGGAGACGGGTACGGCATCACTCGGCACAGAGTGTCCAGCGTGCCCGCCCACGCACTGTCTGACGGGGGCTTCGCCTGATGACAGGCCTAACCGGAGCGTAAGGCCCAACGGTTTAGCGACAGGTTGCCCGGTGATACTGAACTCCGGGGAAGTAACACATTGCCGGTCGGGCTAGGGGGGATTCCGTGTGCACTCGCGTGCTCTGGAACAATAATGACCTGGGTGTCTTTTCCGGGCGGACGATGGACTGGCCAGAATCGACTGAACCGGTTCTGACGGTGGCCCCGCGTGGTTATCAACGGCACGGCGGTAAAGTCGGCCTGCTTGACGTGGTCAAGGAAAACGCGCTGGAATGGAAAAGCCGGTACGGCAGCCTGATCGTTTCCGTGTACGGCATCGGGACGGTCGACGGGCTCAATGAGAAGGGCCTCGCCGCCCACGCGCTGTACCTGAAGTCGACCGAGCTCCCCGAGCGCGACCCGGCCAAGCCGGCCCTGCAGATCGCCCTGTGGGCGCAGTACCTGCTGGACAACGCGGCCACCGTCGATGAGGCGATCGCCCTGATGGGTGAGATTCAGCTGGTGATGGTGGAGGCGCACGGCCACCAGGCCACCATCCACCTGGCGGTCGAGGACGCCGGCGGCGACTCGGCCATCATGGAGAACATCGACGGCGAGCTCATCGTCCACCACGGCTCCCGGTACCGGCTGATGACGAACGACCCGCGCTACGAGGAGCAGCTGAGGCTGCTGGACCGGCAGGACTTCAGCAAGCCGAGCTGCGATCTGCCGATCCCGGGCAACGTCAACCCGGTCGACCGCTTCCAGCGCGCGGCCTACTTCAGCGCGATGCTGCCGGAACCGCATGACGAGCGGGCAGCTGCGGCCGGCCTGCTGTCGGTCATGCGCAACGTCTCGGTGCCGTTCGGCGCGCCGTACGGCGATTTCGGCATCTACAACACCGAGTACCGCACGGTCATCGACCTGGCCAGCCGGCGCTACTTCTTCGAGCTCGCGACGGCGCCCAACGTGGTCTGGGCGGAGCTGGACCGCTTCGACCTCGCCGACGGCGAGCCGGTCCGGATCCTCGACCCGTACGACATCGGCCTGTGCGGGGACGTCTCCGGCGAGTTCAAGCCAGCCACGATCGGGTTCTAGCCGGAGTCGGGCAGAGACGTATTCGCATCGGCAGCACCCGTCCCTTGGATCACTCTGGCTCAGGCTGGCCGGCGTTCGGGCGTCAGCGTGTGCCGTTCGGGTCGTATAATGCCCCATTTAGAACACAATAACGATCAACTAGGCGGAAGGTCACCACTAATGGAACACAATGATTATCCTGCTCGCCCGTGGCCCGGCCTTCGAGGGGAACGTGAGTTGGATAGAGCCGGCCGGGTCCGTTCGAGATCATGGGTTTGATCCTTGGTTCTGGCCGGGGTCGCATGTTTGCGGGAACAAACATTATCAAATTGTTTCATTAGCCTTCTTTCTGCGTCTCGGTCCGCGTGCGAGAGTTCTTAGGTTGCTCACGGGTGTCGCTGGACTCGACAGCCTCCCGTATAACGCGTTCCGGGGAGTTCACCTTGCGTTTCAAGTTGTACGCGACCGTCGGCGCATGCCTCGCGGCCGCCGCTTTCACGTTGCCGGGGCTGGCCAGCGCCGGCCCCGCCGCGGCGGCCACGCCGCCGCCGACGATCCCGCACTTTGCTGTCGCGCCGTCGCCGGGCCAGTCGGCCGGAGTAAAGGATTGCGCGGCGCCGAAGAGTCCTCTCACGGTGCAGTGCCAGAGCATCGTGGTGACGTCGGCCAAGGCGAAGATCGTCGCCAGGGACGCGGCCGAGGCTGCGGTCTCGGCCCGGGCCAAGGGCGTGTCCCCGGCGGTGAGCTCGGACGAGGCGCTGACCCCGGCCGACTTGCAGGACGCCTACGGCATCACCAGCGCCTCGTCGTCAAACGGCTTCGGCGAGACGGTCGCGATCGTCGATGCGTTTTATGACCCGAAGGCCCAGCAGGACCTCACGACGTACCGGTCAAACTTCGGGTTGCTCGCGTGCGGCTCAGACGCCTCGTATCCCAGGGCAGGCTGCCTGAACGTCTTCAACCAGAACGGCGTCAACCTGGGGACCGATCCGGGTGCCGCCCCGCCGCCGTCGACGACCGCCGACGACTGGGATAACGAGACCTCCCTCGACGTCGACATGGTCTCCGCCATCTGCCCGAACTGCACCATCGACCTGATCGAGGCGAACAGCGACGGCCTGGCCGACATGGGCAAGGCGGAGAACGAGGCGGTGTCGCTGGGCGCGAAGTTCGTCTCCAACAGCTGGGATAACACTGGTTTTCCCCAATCCTTCCCGGGAGACTACCCAGGCGAGTCCGCCGAGGACGCGTACTTCAACCACCCGGGGGTGGCGATCGCGGTCGCGTCCGGCGATGACGGCTACGCGGCCGGGTACCCGGCGTCCTCGCAGTTCGTGACGTCGGTCGGCGGCACCGACCTGTCGTACGACGGTACGAACTGGACCTCGACCGTATGGGACGACCCCGCCAACACCGGCGCCACGGCGTCCGGCTGCTCGGCCGGCGAACCGCAGCCTTCGTGGGGGCCGGACAGCACCGACAACACGTCCGGCAGCCTGTGCGCCAACCGCACGACGAACGACGTGTCTGCGGTGGCCGACTCGTCGGTGGGAACAGACGTCTACTCGTCCGACCCCGTTTCCAAGCCCAAGTGCGCGGGATTCTGCCCCCTGGACGGCACCAGCGTCGCGACGCCGATCATCACCGCCATGTACGCCCTCGCGGGAACGCCGACGCCGAACACGTACCCCGCCAGCTACCTGTACGTCAACTCCTCCGACCTCACCCACGTCACGTCGGGTTCGGACGGGACCTGCGAGTCCACCCGACAGTACCTTTGCAACGCCGGGCACACCCTGAGCGACGGTTACAACGGCCCGGCCGGACTCGGCACCCCGAACGGCAACCTCACGCCGTTCACCGAGACCGCAAGCGGTCACGTCGTGTCCGTCGTCAACCCCGGCACCTACGCCGTCCAGCAGGGCGCGAGCGTCAGCCTGCCGATCAAGGCGATCGACAGCGCGTCCGGACAGACGCTGAAGTACACGGCGGCGCTGCCCGCCGGCCTGTCGATCAACTCCGCCACCGGGGTGATCAGCGGCAAGGCCGATTTCGTGGAGAACGACACCGTTCACGTCACCGTCGCCGACGGGACCGGGGCGAGCGCCACGGTGTACTTCAGGCTCCCGTCGTCGGCGTCCCTGACGGCCGATTACCACGCCGGGACCGGGCTGGTGGAGCTGGACTGGGACTCCAAGTGCCTGGGTGACAACGGCAACTCGTCGGCCAACGGCGCCAAGGTCGTGATCTGGCAGTGCGCCGGCAACAACGCCGGGGAGGATTTCTCCTTCCAGCCGGCCACCGCGCCGGGTGAACCCAACAACGCGGGCCTGAGCCAGCTCGGCGCAGTGAAGATCCACGGGAAGTGCCTGAGCACCTCCGGCAACAGCGCCGCCAACGGCGCGAAGCTTCAGCTGTGGGCCTGCAACGGCGCGACCAGCGAGCTGTGGGAGATCGCGGGCGGGTACGGCGAGCTCGTCAACCCCGCCTCCGACCGGTGCATCAACGACCCGAACAGCAGCACCGCCAACGGCACGCAGCTGGTCATCTGGACCTGCGATGGCGCGGCGGTGCAGAACTGGGTGCTCCCGAGCAGCCCGTTCGAGAGCGCCGTGGCGGGCAAGTGCATCAATGACTCAGGGAACTCCAGGGCCAACGGCGCGGCGATCGTCAGCTACACCTGCAACGGCGCCGGCAACGAGAAGCTGGAGGTCGGCAATGCCGGCCCGTACGCCGTGCTGCTGATCAACAACAAGTGCCTGAACGTCGTCGGAAACGGCACCGTCGACGGCGACTGGGTGCAGCTGTACAGCTGCACGGACAGCTCCAACTTCGTGTACAACGCGAGCCTGTGGGAGCTGACCGCTGACGGGCAGATCGAGAACGCGCAGGCGCAGAAGTGCCTGGCGATCCCGGGCAACACCGCCGCCAACAGCACCCGCCTCGTGCTCGAGGACTGCTACGGCGAGCCGGGCGAGATCTGGTCAGCGTCCTGACCTGGTTAGCGACTGACGCTAGGCCGGGCCCCGGCCCTCGGGTGTTGCCCGAGGGCCGAGGCCTGATTTCTGCTAGTCGAGCCAGAACCGGAGGATGTGCAGTGGGCCGCACGTCAACATCGGGCTACGCTGCGG
>Ga0208717_1000549_pt1 | contig 12436 bp, 8 predicted proteins | sample NGESurF53shallow_FD_184489 | JGI IMG/M metagenome (GOLD analysis project Ga0208717, IMG submission 184489) | Arctic peat soil microbial communities from Barrow, Alaska - NGEE Surface sample F53-3 shallow (SPAdes) | ecosystem: Environmental > Terrestrial > Soil > Wetlands > Peat ... | reverse complement strand
CGCGCAGCAGCCGGCCCGAGCCGGCGGCCTCCTTGACGATCTCGGCCGCCTTGTCGTAGCCGATGTAGGGGTTGAGCGCGGTGGCCGCCGCCAGCGTCGACTCGGCGGAACGGTGGCAGCCATCCTCATTGGCCCGGATGCCGTCAACGCACTTCTCGGCGAAGATGCGCGTTGTCGTGGACAGCAGGCGGATGGACTCGAGCAGGTTACGGGCGATCAGGGGCACGCGAACGTTGAGCTCGAAGTTCCCCTGGAGGCCGCCGATGGTGATGGCGGCGTCGTTGCCGATCACCTGGGCGCAGACCTGGAGGACGACTTCGGGGATCACCGGGTTGACCTTCCCCGGCATGATCGAGGACCCCTTCTGCAGCTCGGGCAGGAGCAGCTCGCCGATGCCGGCGCGCGGTCCGGACCCCAGCCAGGCCAGGTCATTGGCGATCTTGGTCAACGAGACGGCGATCACCTTGAGCACGCCGGACAGCTCGACGAGCGCGTCGCGGTTGCCCTGGGCCTCGAACGGATCCTCGGGGGCCCGGATCTCCAGCCCGGTCGCCCCGGTCAGATGGGCGCGCGCGCGCGTCGCGAACTCCTTGTGCGTGTTGAGTCCGGTTCCGGTGGCGGTGCCGCCCAGGGGGATCTGGGCCACCTGGGGCAGCGTGTTGCGCAGCCGCCGGCTCGCCAGGCGGACCTGGGCGGCGTAGCCGGAGAACTCCTGGCCGAGGGTGACGGGCACGGCGTCCATCAGATGAGTGCGGCCGGCCTTGACGATGTCCGCGAAGGCGTCGGCCTTGGCCTGGAAGGACGCCTCCAGCGCCTCGAGCGCGGGCAGCAGGTCGTGGGTGGTCCGGTCGAGCGCGGCGAGGTGAACCGCCGACGGGAACACGTCGTTGGACGACTGGCCCATGTTGACGTGATCGTTGGGATGGGCGCCCTCGCCCGCGAGCGTGGCGATCACCTCGTTGGCGTTCATGTTCGTCGAGGTTCCCGACCCGGTCTGGAACACGTCGATCGGGAACTGATCGTCGAACTCCCCGGCCGCAACCCGGTCGGCGGCGGCGGCGATGCGCTCGGCGTGGCCCGCGTCGAGCAGACCCAGCTCGGCGTTGACCCTCGCGGCGGCGCCCTTGATCTGGGCGAGCCAGCGGATCACCGAGACGGGGACGGTCTCACCGGAGACCGGGAAGTTGGCGACGGCCTTGGTCGTCTCGCCGCCCCAAAGCTGGTCTCTCTCCTGCAGGCTCATTGGCTTCCTTTCACATTTTTCGTGGTCCGGTGCTCAAAACGCTAGCGCTCGTCGCTCAGTGCCCGGCGGGGGCCGGCGATCCCGGCCGCACCCGCGGTCAGCCGCAGAACGCGATCAGCTCGCGAGCCACCGCCACCGGATCGTCGTAAGCGATGAGGAAGCCCGCGCCCGCCAGGGTGCGCAGCTGCGCGCTGGGCAGCAGGTCAAGCGCCTCGCTGGCGGCGGCGAGGGGATGGGCGACGTCCTCGTCGGCCCACAGGAGCAGGACCGGCATCTCCATCCGGGGATAGGCGTCGAGCAGCTGGTTCTGCGCCTTCACCGGCCACCGGCGCGCGAACTTCGCCCACGAGCGCGCGCGGTTGCCGTTTCCGCCGACGTCGGCGAAGGCGTGGCGGATGAGGTCCCGCGTCGCCGGGTTGCGCTGCACCGAGAGACGCTCTCCGACGGCCGGACGGAACACCACCTTGGCGCCGTGGGACATGACCCGGTCAAGGCCCGGCAGCGCCGCCACCCGGCAGGCCGTCCGCCAGGCGGCGCGCTTGGCGCCGAACTCGTCGCGACGGTGCAGGCGATTCGGCATCAGCACCAGCCGCGCCGGCTCCAGCCGGCCGCTGCTGATCGCCAGCAGCGCCAGCTCGGCGCCGATGTCGTGGCCGGCGAGGATGAAACGCGGGACCCCTACGGAGCCCGCCCCCGCCACCTCACGGCAGAACCCGGCGATGACGTCGGCGAACCAGTCGGGCGAGTACGGATGCCGGGGACGATCCTCGGAATCGCCGTGGAGCGGGAGGTCCGGGAGGACCACCCGGAAGCGGGCGGACAGCGGCGCCACGATCGGCTCCCACTCGCGGTGCGACAGGCCGAGGGAGTGCAGGAGCACGAGCGCGGGGCCGGTTCCGGCCTCCCGATACGCGATGCGGGCTCCGTCCTGATGGTGGTAGAGGCGTAGGCGCACAGACTGGATCGTCGCACCCGCCATCGTCCACTCGTCCAGTCCTGGTCGGGATTGGGCATCAATGGGTAGCCTTCACCCATCGGTTCCGCTCGGGCGCATCTCCGGGTACGGTGCCGAGGCCACATCCTATGATTTGCCGAGAAAAGGTTGTGCAATTGCTGTACTTGGCTCACCAAGGTTTCGCAAATAGCGGTGAAATGGGCTCATGAGACACATTCAGGGAAGCCCGCTGGGCCTGTCGACTTCTCAGGCAGCTCAGGCACTTGGCGTCTCGCTGGGGACAATCCGACGCTGGTCGGACATGGGTTATCTGCAGTCGTACCGCACCCCGGGAGGGCAGCGGCGCTTCAGCCAGGACCAGATCGACAGGTTCGTCGGTTCGCTGGAGCAGCAGAGCACCTCAGATCCCCTGCTTGACCGCCACGTGGGCTGAGCCGCTCACCAGAGCCGATCAAGCCGTACCACAGGCCAGGCGCGCACCGCCTCGGGAGTCGAGACGACGTGGCCGCGGATTCGTCACTTTGATGACACCGCGAGCCACCGGAATCGCTGACGCTCGCTGCCGCGTGAAGGCCCGAACGGCCGCTGCCCCGCTGCCGCGTGAAAGCGCGCACAGCCGCGGCGGCGTGAACGCGCGGACGGGCGCGCCGGCATCAACCGCGCCCGCGCGACCCGGTTCCGATCAGCCGCCGGCCCCGGCCTGGTTCAGGCGCCGCTCCATGTCCAACTCGACGTCGAAGTCGGCCATGTCCGCGTGGCGGTACTCGACGCCCTCGCCGCTGAGCAGGCCGGCCAGCACCTCCACGTAGCGGGAGTCCACCTGCGTGCCGGCAACCCGCCGCAGTTCGGTGAGGGCCTCGAACGAGCTCATCCGCGTGCGGTAGGTGTCCGACGCCGTGAGCGTGTCGTAGACCTCCGCCACCGAGATGATCTTCGCGATCTCAGGGATCTCTGTCTCGGATAGACCAGACGGGTATCCGCGTCCGTCGATCCGCTCGTGATGGGCCAGGACGATCTCAGCCACGGGGCCGTACATCCCGAGATCGCGCAGCATGTCCGCGCCCAGCTCCGGATGGCGCTGGATCGCCATCCAGTCCTCCTCGGTCAGCGTCCGCCCCCGCTCTGCCACCCGATCTGACAGGGCAAAGCGCCCGATGTCGTGCAGCAACCCCGCCGTGTGGGCCAGCTCGCATTCGGCATCGCTCATTCCCACCTCCCGGGCGATATCCCGGGCAAAGCGAGCCACCGCCGCCGAGTGGCGGGCGGCGCGCTCGTCGCGGGTGTCGAGCGAGCGCATCAGGCCGGCCAGCACGCCCCACGAGAGCGAGACGTACTGCGCTGCGCGGCTGCGCGACTGCGCCAGCAGATACGTCATGTACGAGAACGCAAAAACGGCCGCGAGTGCGAACGCGACGCCGCCATTGCCCAGCTTGAACTTGATGCTCACGCCCGCCACGGCGACGAGGATGCTCAGGCCCGCGCTCGGGAGGAACGCCACCAACGTCTTCAGCCCGTATTGCTCCGCCGAAGCGAAGAGCAGCCGACGCAAAGCCGAGAACATCACGAAGCTGAGAACGATGGCGGCGACGCCCGCAACGATCACGGCAAGGTAGAAGCCCGCAGTATCGCTCGGACCGGCAGTCAGGCCGCGGATGATCCCAGCCGCCGTTACGGCGGCCAAGACGGCAGGCGGCAGATTCGTGAATGCGACTGTCCTCCAGCGCGTCCTCATCCTGAGGGTCGCGGTCAGCTCAGCGATGACCGCGACGCCAGCCGCCGACGCCGGCCCGAGGAATGCGGCAGCCAGCACCTCGACGATGAAGGCGGCCGAAACGGCGAGACCGCCGCTCTCTCCAACCACCAGCATGCCAGCACCAACGCTGGCTACTCCTAGGATCGCACTCAGCGAGTCCACCTGATCGGGCGGACTCACAGCAATCACGGCCGCGCATATCGCGGCACTTCCGAGAACCGCAGCGGAGCCACCTGCGTCCCGCCATCGGAAGCTCGCGCCGCTCACCGCGCTTCGGCGAAGCATTTCTGGAAGGTAGCGTGAATTTCGATCAGCCACCAGCGTTTAATAGTTGATCAACGGCCGCCGCGGAAGTTCATCTAGCCCTCCCTTCGCGCAGGACGGACCGATGAGGGCCACGGTAAAGCAGCTGACGATCAGATCGCAGACGATGCATCAACGACAGGCGCAAGACTCCTAGGCGTCCTTCCGGTCGTATATTCGGCTAACTGTGCAGGCATTCCTCCCAAATTGCGCGAAACTATGCGCGATCTCCCGTATGCTTTGCACAGTATTTTGGTCAGTAACCCGTGCAATTTTAAGCGTCTGAAAGGGATTTCGCAACGCCCGAGTTCACCTTTGTGACTAAGTGCGCTATTTGAAGACCAGCGAAGCGGCTGCATTGCTCAATGTCAGCCCCAATACTTTGCGGGCGTGGGAGCGCCGGTTTGGGTTCCCCAAGCCGGCGCGTTCGCCGGGCAAGCACCGTCTGTTCACGCATGGGGAGATCGCCGCACTGCGGGACGCGCTCCAGGAGGGACTGTCGATCTCGTCCGCCGTCTCGCGCGCGCGGGAAGGGTTGGCCGCCGACGCGAACTCGCTCGTCGGAGCGCTGGTGTCCTACGAACGCGAGCGGGCGGACATGGCGATCGAAGCCGCGTTGGCGCTGCGCTCGGTCGAGCGATCGGTCGAGGAGGTGCTGCTGCCGACCCTTGACGAGATCCTCAAGCGCTACGGCACCGAATCGGCGGCATGGGCGTTCGCCTCGCATTGGGCGGCCGACTGGCTGCGGCGCGCCACCCGACTGTCCCCGCCCCCTGTCCGGCCGATCTCCATCGTGGTCGGCGACGCGACGCGCGACGAGCTCGACCCCGACTCCCCGTACCTGCGCGCGCTGGAGCTGTTCTGCGTTCGCGCCGGGATCGACGTGCTGAGCCTCTCCGCGCGCGGCGTCGCCGGCATCGGCGACGCGGTAGCGGTGCACCGGCCCAATCTCGTCGTCGTCGCCGGCTCGCACCTGGACGACGACGCGGTGGCCCGGTGGGCGTACGCCATCCGCCTCGCCAGCGGCGCCGTGCCCGTCGCGATCTACCGCCGCGGCAGCGAGCGCATCCGGGTCCGCACCACCGGCACGCGCAACCTTCCCGCCGCCGCGGCGGCCGCTCAGCGGCGCATCCTGGAGCTGTTGGAGGACGAAGTCGTCCCTGTCGCGACCCCGTACGGTCGCGTCGTGCCCAGCGCCCACCCGGCTCCACGCAGCATCAGCGCCTGATTTCGCCGGCCGGCCGGCCGCGCCCGGCCGCGATGTTGGCCCCCAGAGGACGCGCAGCAGAATGACCTGTCCTCCCAGCGGCGTCTGAACGCGCCTGACCGGAATCACGCTCGCGCGTACGTTGGCTCGGACCGGACTCCTTGCCCCCGCACGAACCGTCGCATCGTGCACCGCACGTTGCGGTGCTTGCTTATCTCTACCAATAGCGGAATAACTCCGCCCATGAACGGAATCCGGACCAACGCGGCGGCAGTCATGCTCGGCATCAGCCCGAACACCCTGCGCAGCTGGGAACGCCGCTACGGCTTCCCCAAGCCCCAACGCTCCGCCGGCGGGCACCGGCAGTACTCGCTGGCGGAGATCGAGGCCCTGCGGCTGACGCTGTCCGAGACCCACAACGTGTCCTCGGCGATCTCGCTGGCCCGCGAGCGTGGCGAGGGGCCCTCCACCCCGTCACGCCTGGCCGGAGCGTTTCAGTCCTTCGACGAGGACGGCGCCAACCGCCTGCTCGAAGAGAGCCTGGGGCTGCGCTCCGTCGAGCGCACGATCGAGGAGGTGCTGCTCGATGCGGTGGGCGGCCTCGCCGAGCCCGGCATCAGCACCGCCGAGTACGAGTTCGCGTGGCGCCACGCCGTCGGTTGGCTCTCCGCCCAGCGCCGGCTGGCGCCGGTGGCGACGCGGCGCGACGGGATCATGATCTTCGACGCGTCCGCCCCCTGCGATCTCGATGCCGTCCATGCCCAGGCGCTGGAAGTGGTGCTCCGCCGTGCCGGGCTGCGGACGCTCGCTCTGACCCCGGCGATCGACGTCTCCCGGCTCGGACGCGCGCTGCGGGCGCTGCGCCCATCGGCCATCGTGCTCACCGGCCGGCGGGTGTCCCTGGACTCGATCGGGCGGCTCGTCTACGCGGTTCGCACGATCGTCGGTGAGGTCGCGGTGTTCGACTACCGCTCCGCCGTGCCCGACAGCGGCGCGAGCACGGTCCACCGCCTCGGGGACAGCCCGATCGCCGCGCGCGACGCGCTGGTGGCGCGGCTCGAGCAGGCCGCCGCCCGGGCCAAGGCTCCCGTCTCCTCCGTCGTCGCTCAGGCGTCACCGGCTCGCGGCGCGTAGCGCGCGCCGTTGGCCCGCGCCGGGGGATCCTAGAATCCCCCCCCGCCCATGAGCAGCGCCAGCACCCCGCATCGCCCCGTCGATTCACGCGCGTCGTTCCCCGAGCTGGAGGAGCTCGTGCTGGCGCGCTGGCGCGAGCGCGACGTATTCGCCGAGTCGGTCCGGCGTCGAGCCGGCGCCCCGCAATGGGGTTTCTACGAGGGGCCGCCCACCGCCAACGGCAACCCGGCCACCCATCACGTCCTCAGCCGGGTGTTCAAGGACATCTTCCCGCGCTACCGGACGATGACCGGGCATTACGTCGAGCGCAAGGGCGGCTGGGACTGCCACGGGCTGCCGGTCGAGCTCGCGCTCGAGGCCGAGCTGGGCTTCACCTCCAAGGATGACATCGAGCGCTACGGGATCGCCGAGTTCAACGCCAAATGCCGCGAGAAGGTGCTCAGCCACGTCGCCGAGTGGAACCGGCTGACCGAGCGGATCGGCTTCTGGGTCGACCTCGACGATGCCTACCGCACGCTTGACCCCAGCTATATCGAATCCGTCTGGTGGGCACTGAAGACGATCCACGAGAAGGGGCTGCTGTACGAGAAGCTCAAGGTCGTTCCGTACTGCCCGCGGGACCAGGTGACCCTGTCCAGCCACGAGCTCGGCCAGCCGGGCGCCTATCAGGACGTCGTCGACCCGAGCGTCTATGTGCGCCTGCCGGTCACGACCCCCCGTGGCCCGGCGCAGACCGGCGACGAGCTGCTCGTGTGGACGACGACGCCATGGACGCTCGTCTCCAACGCGGCCGTGGCGGTGCACCCCGATCTGCCCTACGTCCGCGCCCGCTACGGCGGCGGCCGCATCGGGATCGTCGCCGAGCCGCTGGTCGCGCGGGTGCTGGGCGAGGCGGCCGAGGTGCTGGAGACGTTCTCGGGGAGCGAGTTGGTGGGCGCCTCTTACGAGGCGCCGTTTGATTACGTCCCCGCCGAGGCGTACGGACCCAAGGGCCACACCGTGCTCCCCGCCGATTTCGTCACCGCCCAGGACGGCACCGGCCTCGTCCACACCGCGATCGCGTTCGGCGAGGACGACTTCCGCCTCGGGGAGCAGGCGGGCCTGACCGTGGTCAACCCGGTTCGCCTCGATGGGACCTACGACGACCGGATCGGCCGCTACGCCGGTCGCTCGGTCAAGGACGCTGACCAGGATCTGATCGAGGACCTGCGCGCGAGCGGCAAGCTGCTGCGCTCCGAGGCCTACGAGCACTCCTATCCGCACTGCTGGCGCTGCGACACCCCGCTGCTCTACTACGCCAAGCCGTCGTGGTACATCGCCACCAGCCAGATCCGCGACCGGCTGCTGGCGTCCAACGAGACCGTCAACTGGCATCCGGATCACGTCAAGCACGGCCGGTTCGGCAACTGGCTGGAGGGCAACGTCGACTGGGCGCTGTCGCGCGAGCGCTACTGGGGCACCCCGCTGCCCGTGTGGCGCTGCGCGCACGGCTGCCTGAAGGTGATGGGCTCGCTGGCCGAGCTCGAGCGCGAGTCGGGCGTCAAGCTCGATGATCCCCACCGCCCGTTCGTCGACGATGTGACCCTCACCTGCGACAACTGCGGCGGCGAGATGAAGCGGGTCCCCGAGGTGATCGACGTCTGGTTTGACTCGGGCTCGATGCCATTCGCGCAGTTCGGCGCTCCGCATGCCAACCAGGAGCACTTCGAGGCGCGCTTCCCCGCGGACTTCATCTGCGAGGCGCTGGACCAGACCCGCGGCTGGTTCTACTCGCTGCTGGCGATCTCCACCCTGCTGTTCGATCAGTCCTCGTTTCGCAACGTCGTCTGCCTCGGCCTGATCCTCGACGAGGACGGCCGCAAGATGTCCAAGTCGTTGGGGAACACCGTCGAGCCGTGGGAGGTGATCGACCGCTACGGCGCCGACGCGCTGCGCTGGTACTTCTTCACCTCCAAGCAGCCGTGGGACGGGTACCGCTTCTCTCTGGAGACGATCGGCGAGGCGCTGCGCCAGTTCATGCTCCAGCTGTGGAACACGTACAGCTTCTACGTGCTCTACGCCAACGCGAATGGCGTCGATCCGCACGCGCCGGTGGCGGCGGCGAGCGGCGATCTGGACCGGTGGGCGCTGTCGCGGCTGCAGCAGACGGTGGCCGTCGTGCGTGACCGTCTCGATGACTTCGACGCCACCACGGCGGGACGGGCGATCCAGGAGCTCGTCGACGAGCTCTCCAACTGGTACGTGCGGCGCTCCCGCCCGCGCTTCTGGGACGGCGATCCGTCCGCGTTCGCGACGCTGCGCGAGTGCCTGGTGACGATCGCCAAGCTGCTGGCGCCGTTCTGCCCGTTCATCGCCGACGAGATCTACGACAACCTCGACGGCTCCGAGCCGAGCGTCCACCTGTGCGACTTCCCCGTCGCCACCGCGCGCGACGCCGAGCTCGAGCAGGCGATGACGGTGGTGCGGGAGACCGTCCGGCTCGGCCTGGCGGCTCGCGCCCAGGCCAAGATCAAGGTCCGCCAGCCGCTGCGGGCCGCGGTGATCGTCGCCACCGGGCGCGAGCGCGCGGCGATCGAGCGGCTGGCCGACATCGTGCGCGACGAGCTCAACGTGCACGCGCTGCGGTTCGTGGCTGCGGCCGACGAGCTCGGCGAGGTCGAGATCAAGCCCAACTACCGCACGCTCGGTCCCCGCTTCGGCAAGCAGATGCCGATGGTGGCAGCGGCCGTGGCCGGGCTGAACCCCGCCCATGTGGCCACCACGCTGCGTGGCGGCGGGGCGGTCTCGATCTCGGTCGGCGGCAACGAGCACCCGCTCGGTGCCGATGACCTGCTGCTCACCATGAAGCCGCTCGAGGGGTACCGCGTGGAGCGCGAGGGATCGCACGCGGTCGCGCTGGAGATCGAGATCGACGAGCCGCTCCGCAACGAAGGCCGGGCGCGAGACATCGTCCGCGCGGTTCAGAATGCGCGGCAGGGTGCCGGTCTGGAGATCACCGATCGGGTCCTGTTGACGCTCGACGGCGACATGGAGCTGCTCGATGCCGCCCGGCGCCACCAGACCTACATCGCCGGCGAGACCCTGGCCACCTCGGTCAGCTACGAATCCTTGGATGGAGCCGAGCCGGTGATGATCGACGACCGGCCCCTGAAGATCGGCGTCGCGCTGACGGGCGGGTAGCGCTTTTCGACGCCGCTCCGGGCCGAAACGACAGCTATCGAGAGAGAGGGGGGTACCGGCGGGCGTGATCGTCCGTCGGCGCGCCGGCAACGTCCCCAACCGCCCCGGTCTTCGATATTGGGGGACGTTTACCGCTGTGGCGACGGCAAACGTCCCTGCAATTTCGCGGCTTTCCCATCGGTGGACGTTTGCCGGTGTGAGGACGGCGAACGTCCCTCGCACGCGGCCGCCGGAGCGTTGGGGGACGTTGCCGGCCCACGACGTCGCGTGATCCTCACCGAGCGCAGCGAACCGCGACGTCCGCCGTGCCCGACGGCGGACGCTCGCAACCAGCCGGCCGGCTCCTACGCCAGCGCCGGCTCGAGCTCCTCTTCGATCTTGCGCTTCGGGTAGGCCCCGATGACGGTCTTGGCGACCTCGCCGTTCTTGAACAGCATCAGCGTCGGGATCGACATCACGTTGAACTTGACGGCGGTCTGCTGGTTCTCGTCGATGTTGAGCTTGACCACCTTCAGTGCCTCGCCGCGCTCGGAGGCGATCTCCTCGACGACGGGAGAGACCCGGCGGCACGGACCGCACCAGGGGGCCCAGAAGTCAACCAGCACCGGGACGTCTGACTCGACGACCTCGGCCTGGAAGTTGTTATCGGTTACGTCCGTCACCGCGCCTGACATCGGATCTCCTTGTCGTTTTACTTCATAAAGTATAGCGGCCAGGAAAAGCTAGGCTAAGAGGGGTATGGCCGACCCGACGAATTCCGAGATCGCCGCCGCGCTGGACGAGCTCGGGGACCTGTACGAGCTCGACGGGGCCATCATCCATCGAATCGTCGCCTACCGCAACGCCGCCAAGGCGGTCCGGGACGCGCCGGTGTCGGTGACCGCGCTGGCGCGACACGGCAAGGCGACGGAGCTCCCGGGGATCGGCGCGATCATCCAGGAGAAGGTTCTGGCGCTCGCCGACGACGGGCAGATCCCGGCCGCGGTCAAGCTGCGCGCCAAGTTCCCGGTCGGGCTGCTGGAGATCACGCACCTGCCGGGCCTGGGCCCCAAACGGGCGCGCCGGCTGTTCGAGGAGCTGTCAGTCGATTCACTGGACGCGCTCGAGGTCGCCGCCTCCGGGCACCAGATCCGCACGCTGAAGGGCTTCGGTCCCAAGGCCGAGGAGAGCATTCTGGCCGCAGTGACCATGGCCAAGGCCGACGCCGACGCCGGGGACGGCGGCGTGCGACGCACCGTGCTGAACCGAGCCCTTGCCGTCGGTGAGGAGCTGCTGACCGCGCTGCGCGCCCATCCGGCCGCCGAGCGCGTCGAGCTGGCCGGCTCGGCCCGGCGGATGACCGACAGCGTCAAGGACCTCGACATCATCGCCACCGCTTCGGATCCCGGAGCGCTGGCCCGCGCCGCCGCTGAGCTCGAGCTGGTGCAGGAGGCCCAGAACCCGGGTGAGGCCGGCGTGCGGCTGCAGACCCACACCGGGCTCAAGGTGGATCTGCGGATCGTCGCCCCCGATCAGTTCGGCAACCTGCTGCAGCACTTCACCGGCTCCAAGCAGCACAACATGGCGCTGCGCGAGGCGGCGGTGCGCAAGGGGTTGCACGTCTCGGAGTACGGGGTCAAGGACGACGCGTCCGGCGAGACGCACCGCTGCGAGCGCGAGGAGGAGGTCTATGACCTCCTCGGGCTCCAGTACATCGAGCCCGAGCTGCGCGAGAACCGCGGCGAGCTCGAGGCGGCGGCCAGCGACGCCCTCCCGCACCTCATCACGGTCGAGGACCTCCGCGGTGACCTGCACTGTCACACCACCGCGTCGGACGGCAAGGCCTCGATCGAGGCGATGGGCCGCGCCGCCCATACGGCCGGCTACGAGTACCTGGCGATCACCGACCACTCCGCCTCGGTGGCGGTTCGCATCGACGCCGCGCAGCTGCGCGACCACATCGCCCGGATCCGCGAGCTGTCGGGCAGCGACGGGGTCGGCGGCGTCACCCTGCTGGCCGGCTCCGAGGTCAACATCCTGCCCGACGGATCGTTGGACTACGACGACGAGATCCTCGCCGAGCTCGACTGGGTCGTCGCGTCGGTCCACTCCTCCTTCCAGATGGACTCGACGGCGATGACCGCCCGGATCGTCCGGGCGATCTCGAACCCGTTGGTCGATGTCATCGGGCACGTGTCGGGCCGCAAGATCGAGCGCCGGCCGCCGTACCACTTCGAGTTCTCCGCGGTCGTGGAGGCCGCCGCTGAGACCGGCACGATGCTCGAGATCAACTCGAGCCCCGATCGGCGTGACATGAACGACGTCCACGCTCGCGCGGCCGCCGCCGCCGGGATTCCGATCGTGATCGACTGCGACGCCCACCGCGTCGGCGGGTTCGAGGTCGCGCGCTATGGAGTGGCGACGGCGCGCCGGGCATGGCTCGAGCCGTCGGCGGTCGCCAACACCCGGCCGTGGGCCGAGGTGCGGGCGATGCGCCCCCGCGCTCGCGCGAGCTCCTGAGCGCGCCGGCAGCCGCGGTCGCGGCTGCGCCGTGGGCGAATCAATCGGGCCAGATGCACCATCATGGTTCTCCCCGGAATCCGGTGCGCCGAATAGGCCCCGGACCCGGGCCGGTCCGGTTAGTGCCGCTTGTTTCGCCGTCGTTGAGCATCGGGCCGCGAT
>Ga0208717_1000548_pt1 | contig 12437 bp, 9 predicted proteins | sample NGESurF53shallow_FD_184489 | JGI IMG/M metagenome (GOLD analysis project Ga0208717, IMG submission 184489) | Arctic peat soil microbial communities from Barrow, Alaska - NGEE Surface sample F53-3 shallow (SPAdes) | ecosystem: Environmental > Terrestrial > Soil > Wetlands > Peat ... | reverse complement strand
AGGTAGAGCACGTGACGGTCAAACCGGACGCAGGTGCGCGGGTGCGCGGCCAGGCGGATCACCCCCCAGGTGCGCGGGATGGTGAACGTGTAGCCCTGGTACGTCACCCGCTGGGACTTGGGCCGGAGCTGGGACGCGAGCTGAGACCTGGGCTGGGCCGGAGCGTGCGCGACGCCCGCGCTGGCGCTCACCGCGGGCCCCCCTACGCTGGCGAGCAGCAGGCCGAAGGCCCACCAGGCCGGGGCTAGCGCACGGCGGCGCTTGCCTTTTCGGGCATACCTATTGAAATGCATGATGAATCCCCCCCGGGCAAGCCGCATTCACCCCTTATTTCCGGCGTTCCGCAATTTTCCTGCCCCCTGCGGCGCCAGATGGTGATTCACGGCTACTCTTCATCTACAGGATGGGAGCCTAAAGGGCTGAGTTCCCCCATGACTAGAGTGCCCCCTTGGGGCCGGTCATATTCCGCAAGAGCGGCTCGCCGAAGCTATCGCGGAAATAGCGGCAAGAAATGATTCAGCCGGACAACTAGTCAGAATTGGTGATACCGGCGGGCAGCCCGCCGGAACTGCCCGGGCTGGCGTGCCACAGCTTGCGGGGCGCACTTTTCAGGGCCGGGCCGGGGGATCCGGTCTCGGCGTACGGGGACAGCACGAAGCCATTGGGATAGATGATCTTCTCGCCCTCCTCGGGGGCTGGCCGCCCGCCCGGCCCACCGACTTGGGCGGGGCTGCCCTGGGCTGTGCCGCCCTGGGCCGAGCTGCCCTGGGCCGGGACATCACCCGCCGCCATGGCCGCGCGTACCGCCTCGATGCCGCCCGCCGCCCGGATCTCCTCCAGTGCGGCCAGGTCCCAGCACTCCTCTCCGTTGATCGACACCGACCCGCCGGTCCGGCGCACCCGGCCGCGCACCACGAGCAGCCAGGACCCGAACACCCGGGCTGCGCACCGCGGCTGGACGGACTCGAAGAACGCCAGGTCCACCGGGCCGGTCGCGTCATCGAGGGTGGCGAAGATGATCCTCATCCCGGACCGGATAGCGGGGGTCTGCGTGGCGATCTTCACCCCGGCCACCAGGATCCGCGACCCGGCCCGGCAGCGGTACAGGCCGGCGGAGCGCACCACGCTCAGCTGGCCGAGCAGGTCCTCGTAGAAGCTCACCACGTGCTGGCTCAGGTCGATGCCGAGGATCTCCAGCTCGGTCTCGACGCGCTCGGCCGGAGTCAGTTCCCGCAGTTCACCGGCAGGAACAAGTTCCGCGAAGCCGTCCCCGTCCGCCCCCAGGTCCAGCAGCGCCTGCCCCCCTCCCACGGAACCCCCGTCCCCCTCCGGCCGGCCGCCCTCGGCCGGTCGTTCAGCCGGCATTTCACGCGGGACGTGCGCGGTGGCGTCCGATTTATGGGGATTTGCGGGCACGGTGCGCGTGAAAAGTCGCGAGGGCGGCCTCGGACCGCGGCGGGAGGAGGTACCGCGGCGGTCGAGGACGCCGACCCGGGCCAGGAGGTCGCGCCGGGATGGGGGGCGTCCCGCCGCTCCCGGGTCCCCCGCTCCCGGGACGGCTGCTTCCGGGACGGCTGCTCCCGGGACGGCTGCTCCCGGGACGGGCTCCGCGGGGATGCCGTAGAGCGAGTCCAGGGCGCCCACCAGGACCAGCCGCTCGGCGACCGGGCGGGACACGGCCGCCCGCTCCCACAGGTCCCGCAGGGACATATAGGGCTGGCCCGCGACGATCCTGGCCACCTCGGCCTCACTGATCCCCTTGACCTCGCGCAGTCCCGGCCGCAGCCCCTCCCCGGGTAGCTGGGCCACCCGTTCCACGCACCAGGCCCCGGCGGAGGCGTTCACGTCCACCGGCAGGATCGGGATCCCGGCCAGCCGGGCGTCCCCGACGATCACCCGCTTGGGGTACATCCCCGGGTCGTGGGTGAGCACCCCCGCGTAGAACGCGGCCGGGTAGTGCCGTTTCAGCCAGGCCGACTGGTACGTCGGTATCGCGAACGCCGCCGCGTGCGCCTTGCAGAAGCCGAATCCGCCGAACGACTCGAGGACCTCCCAGACCCGCACCACCGTCGCGGCGTCGTAACCCCGGTCGCGGGCCGCTTCGCGGAACCACTCCCCCGCGCTGGCCCGGGACCGGTCGTCGGAGAGCATGCGCCGGACCCGCTCGGCCTCGGAGAGCCCGCAGCCGGTCATGGCGTGGATGATCCGCAGCACCTGCTCGTGGAAGATGACCACCCCGCCGGTCTCGGCGAGGGAGGCAGCCAGGTCCTCGTGCGGATAAGAGGGCACCCGGCGGCCGTGCCGCGTCTCCAGGTAGGGCGTGACCATGTCGGAGTTGACCGGGCCGGGGCGGAACAGCGAGATGTCCACGATCAGGTCGTCGATGGTGCGGGGCAGGAGCTTGGCCACCAGTTCGCGCTGGCCGGGTGACTCGATCTGGAAGCAGCCGAGGGTGCGCGCGCTGCGGATCATCTCGAACGTGGGCTCGTCGGCACGGCCGACGGCTTCGAGGTCCACCTGCTCGCCCCGGGTCCGGCCGATCTCGGTCAGCGTGTACGCCATCGCCGACTGCATGCGCACGCCGAGCACATCCAGCTTGATCAGGCCCGCGGTCTCGACATCGTCCTTGTCGAACTGGCTCAGCGGCAGCCCCTCGAAGCTCTGCTCCACCGGGGTCCGGTCCAGCAGGGATGTGTCGGAGAGCACCACGCCGCACGGGTGCATCGCCACGTGCCGGGGCAGCCCGTCGAGCCGTTCGGCCAGCTGGAACACCGCGGTGAGCTGGGGGATGGCCAGTCCGCTGGATCGTAGTTCGGGCAGCTCGGTGAGGGCGCCGGAGATCCGGCCCGCCCGGATGTGCGGGAAGGCCTTGGCTACCGCGTCGATCTCGTGCGGCGGCAGCCCGAGCGAGGCCGCGACGTCCCTGATCGCGCTGCGCGCCCGGTACGTCTCCATCATCGACACGCAGGCGACCCGCTGCTCACTGTAGGAGTCCACGATCGCCCGGTAGGCCTCGATCCGGCGCGCCGACTCCACGTCCAGGTCTATGTCGGGCAGGCCTTTGCGGCTCTCGGACAGGAACCGCTCCATGATCAGGTCGTAGTCGAGTGGATCGATGTCAGAGATGCCGATCAGGTAGTTGACCAGGCATCCGGCCCCTGACCCGCGGATCGAGCAGCGGATGCCCCGGCTCCTGATCAGGCTGGCGACGTCGGCCACGGTGAGGAAGTACGAAGCCAGCCCGGTCTTGGCGATGATGGAGAGTTCGTGGTCCAGCCGCTGGGCCGCCCGGCGCCGCAGCCGGCGCTGGCCCCGGATCCGGCCCACCCCCGGGTACCGGCGCCGCAGCCCCTCCGCACACCTCATCCGCAGCGTGACCAGCGGCGCGCCGCCAGTGGTCTCCGGCATGAACCTGCCTCCCAGGCCCAGATCACGCTGGGGGTCGAGAGTGCACCGCTCGGCCAGCACCGCGGTCGCGTGGAGCAGTTGCGTCATCGCGGAGTCCCCGGGGGCCCCGTCACCCGGGACACCATCGCCGGGGTCGCCGCAGATCCGCGCCGCGATCGCGGCCATCTCCGCACCGCTGGCGAGGTAGGCCCGGGCGTTGCGCCGGGCCAGGTGGCGTTCGCTCAGCGGGGCCAGCTGCCGGGCCGCGTCGAGAACCTGGGCCACGGCGGCGTCGGGCGGGTCGAGGTAGCGGACCGCGTTGCTGAGCACGGCGGTGACCCCCGTCTCGCGGGCGAGCCGCAGCATCCGGGCGGCGCGGTGGGTACTCCCCCGGGTGCGGTGATCGGTGATCTCGATGACCACTTCGCCGTGCTCCCGCCACCGGGCCAGGGCGGCCGCGGCGAGGTCCGGCCGCCGGGCGGAGATCGCCCGGCCGACGTCGCTGCCGGGGCCGAGCAGGATGATGAGGCCCTCGGCGTGCTCGGCGACCAGGGCCGGGGTGATCACCGGGGCCCCGCGCGCGCCCGCCTGATGCGCCGCGCTGACCAGCCGGCACAGCGATGCCCACCCCTGGCGGCCCGAGGCCAGCAGGGTCACCCGGGCGGCATCCTCGCTGCGCAGCCGGGCCGGGGCCGCGGAGTTCAGTATCCGGGTCGGCGCGTCACCGGCCGGGCCCGCCAGGGCGAGATCAGCGCCGAGGATCGTGGCGATGCCCGCCTCGGCGCAGGCCACCGCGTGCTTGACCGCCCCGTACAGCCCGTCACGGTCAGTCAGCGCCAGCGCGCGCATCCCGTGCTGGGCGGCCCGGGCGACCAGGGCGGCCGGGGCGGCGACCCCGTACCGCAGTGAGTAGGCCGACGCAACGTGCAGGTGCACGAAGTCGGCCGCCCAGCTCACCCCGTTAAATCCCATACCCGGGCCAGCATCCACTGGCCGGTCGCGACGTCATGGCGCAATTCGTAGGTGCCCGCCCGGGCGCTGCGTCCGGGCGACGCCTCGATCCGCCAGAACTCGCGCTCGGCCGGGGTGTCCAGGTCCGGGTTCTGCTGCTTCCACCACTCACGGCTGATCACCCAGTGGTCCAGCACCCCGAGCACCGTGTACAGCCTTCCCCGCCACACGAACCTGGTCGGCCTGCCGCCGGAGACTCCGACGTCCACCGGCTCCGCATACGTCCTGCTCACTGACTGCCTGCTCCCTGTTGCTCCGTTCGCCACCCCGGGGAAGGCAGGCAGTCACTATTACATCGAATATAGGTTCGAAGCAAGCAGCCGGGGGTACCCCGGGCCAGCTCACCGCGCAGGCCGCCGGTACCGGCGGGGATTCCGCAGGGCCGGTTTCCGCGGCGGCGGTTCCTCAGGCCGGCAGCCCGGCCAGGCGGCCCTGGCAGGCCATGGCGTGCCCGAAGAACGCGGCCCGGTCGGTGATCACGTTCTCGAACTGGCCGAACAACTCGAAGCTGATCATGCCGAACAGGGCGGTCCAGCAGCCCAGGGCCGCGGCGATCACGTCCTCGGGCACCCCGGCCAGGATCGACTCCCGCAGCGCCGCCGCGTCCGCGGCGAACGACGCCGGGGGCGGCGGGCAGATCCCGGGCGGCTGGAGCGCGCCCGCCCGCCAGGCGTCACCGATGATCTTCCCGAACACCGTGGCCGCCCGGGCCGCAGGCCCGATGGTCTGCTCCGGCGCCTGGTATCCCGGCACCGGCGACCCGTAGACCAGCGCGTACTCATGCGGGTGGGCCAGCGCCCAGTCCCGGATGCCCCGGCAGACGGCGAGCCAGCGCCCGGCGTGCTCCCCGGCCGGGCACGCCGCGTCGGCCTGCTCGGCCACCTCGCCGATCGCGTTGTAGCCGTCCACGATCAGCGCGGTCAGCAGGTCGTCCCGGCTCGGGAAGTAGCGGTAGATGGCCGAGGAGACCATGCCCATCTCCCGGGCGACCGCCCGGAGCGACAGCCCGCCGGCTCCCTCGGTGGCCAGCTGGGCCCGCGCCACGTCGGTGATCTCCCGGGTGAGCTCGGCGCGGACCCGCTCCCGGGCGGTTCGGCTCGCATTCACCGGCCCAGCATAACAGAGCAGCGGCACGAAAAGAGAGCATCGCTCTGGATTATGCATCCGCGGGCGGTGACAAGGCCCGCCCGCCTCGGGCCCCTCCCAGAGGGTCTGCGTGAAGTCGCTCTGCGTCGGGCCGGCGCCCCCGCGCAATTCCGCAGATCCCAGACTGTAGACGGCTTAAACGGCAGGAAAGCCACGCTTCGTGAAGCGTGGCTTTCCTGGCGCCCGTGCTTACGGCAGCACGATGTTGATCCCCTGCACCCACGGCGCCGGGTTATCGCCCACGGTGACCCGAGCGTAGTTCCCGAACGTGGTGGGCACGAGGTAGTGCCCGGTCTTCACGTTCTTGAAGGTGAAGGTCCAGGCCGGACCAGTGGCACTGTAGGTCCACAGCTGGCTGGCGTACGCCTGGCCTCTGGCGGGCAGGGCCTCGAAGTCGAGGGACGACCCACGATTGGTGAGCACCAGGTTGGTACCCTGCAACTCGAACGCCAGCGGGTTGTAGTTGGCGTTTTTGGTGCCCAGCTCGATGAATGTCTCAGTTCCCTTGGGAGTGGAGCCGAGGACCTTCAGCTCTGGCACCGAGCCGACATGGACCTTGTTTGGTGCGGCCAGCGCGAAGCCGGCCGCTGGTGATTCGGTTACCTGGGTCTGGCGGCTGCCAACCGGGGTAGTAGCCATAGCCGCCGTGCCTCCTAGGGTGGCTGCTGTGGCTGCGGCAACGGTAGTAGCCGCTATCTTGATCATCCGGGCACCCATGACCCGCCTCCTTAGTCGCCCTTCGCTGGATGGAAGGGACGCCTCTAATCCCAGGCTAGGGAAATGGCTGATTTAATCGAGAGGCGAAAGTCATCAGATGGTGCCCATTGGGCCCCCGCACCGGCGGGCGGGGTCGTTTGCGGACGGTTTAGGCCGCTGACCCTAAGCCTTAACCCCCGAAACGGTCCGGAAGTAACTGAGAGCTCCATTTCTGCTGCCGGGCGCTCTCTACGCTCGCCGACATGGCACACCGCCCCGGTGGTCCCCGGGATACGAGCGGTCCCCGGGATACCCGTGGTCCCGGGCGGATCCCTGGCCGGCGGGTGAACGCCCGGGCCCGGCGGCGGCCTGGGCGCTTCCGGCCCGGCCCCGTGGCCGCCGCCGGGGCGGGGGCGGCCATGGTACTGGTGGCGCTGGCCGTGGGCATCTCGCAGGCCACCGCCGCCCCGGCCTGCGCCTCCGTGATCACGCCCGCCGCCCAGACCAGCGGGCAGGCCACCCACTACGAGCTGGCGCCCGGCGGCGTGGGGAACTGCTCCTACCCGTCCCCGCCGGCCGACCAGCTTTATGTGGCGCTCGCTCCCCCGGAGTACGGCGGCGCCGCCGCGTGCGGCAGCTACCTCCAGGTCACCGGCCCGGATGGGTCGGTCACGGCCGAGGTCATCGACCAGTGCCCGGAATGCCAGGCCGGGCACATCGACCTCAGCGAGCAGGCCTTCGCCCGGATCGCCCCGCTCAGCGCCGGCCTGGTCCCGGTGAGCTACCACACGATCGCCGACCCGCCACTGCCCGCGCCGCTGTCCATGGTGGTCAAGACAGGCTCCTCCGCGTACTACCTGGCCCTGCTTCCTATCAATAACGGAAACCCGCTGGCCAGCGTGGCGGTCCGCGGGGGCTCGGGGGACTGGCAGGAACTGGCCCGGACGACGTACGGCTACTGGCTCGCTTCCTCCGGCGCCGGGCCGGGCCCGTTCACCGTCCGGCTGACCGACTCCCTCGGCCATCAGGCCACGGTGAACGGCATCGCGATCAGCCCCGGTGTCATCCAGGCCACCGGCACCTCGATGTACGGCGCGGGCGCCGTCAGCGTCACCCCCACCTCAGCGGCCACGGCTCTCGCCCCGGCCGTGGTCCGGAAGGCGCGGGCACACCGCCGGCACCGCTCCGCGCGTCCCACCGCCCGCCCGGCCCGGAGCCAGGGGATCAGCATGATCAAGGTGTCCGCGCGCCGGGCCACCGCCTCCCCCACGCCGTCCTGCCCTTAGGCGCGGAAAGTCCCCCATCTGGGCCACCGGGTCAATAGCCAGGACCGCCTCGCGGCTAGGCGGTCAGCGGGCGGCTGAGCTGGTCGGGCTGGTCCCAGTCACGGGCCAGCCCGAGCGTCCCGGGCAGGTTCTCCCGGCCGGAGTCGGTGACCCGGACCACCCGGCGCCGGTCGGTACGACGCACCCAGCCGAGCGCGAACAACCGGTCGGCCAGGGCCGTGCCCAGCGGGCCGGCCAGGTGGTGGCGCTGCTCGGACCAGTCCAGGCAGTACCGGACGGCCGGGTGCCGGGCCAGCACGGCGTCCAGGTCCACGCCGATCTCGCCGAGCACGGCCTCGCCGCGCGGGGTGAGCCGGTAGCTGAGGTCCCGGCCCGGGGCGGACAGCCGGTCTGCCACCGCCCGCCCGGGGTGGTGCCGACCGTCCCCGCCGGACAGTAGCCCACCCTCGATCAGCCCGGCGAGCAGGCCCACCCCGAGCCGGCCGGCCAGGTGGTTGTAGCAGGTGCGGGCCTCTCGCAGGGCCCGGGCGTGGCTGCCCTGGCGCAGCGAGCGGATCGGCTGCGGCGGCGAGATCCGCGAGATGGCCTCCAGGACGTCGGCGACCTCGGGCGACGCGAGCCGGTAGAACCGGGACCGGCCCTCGGGCCGCACCGTGATCAGCCCGGCCGCCAGCAGCCGGGCCAGGTGCTCGCTGACCGTGGACGGCGCGATCCCCGCCTCGGCGGCGAGGCGGCCGGCCGGCAGGGCCCGCCCGTCGGTCAGCGCCGTGAGGACCCGGGCCCGGGCCGGATCGCCGATCAGCGCCCCGATCCGGGCGATGTCCGCATCGCCTTGGACTGGCTGCTCAGTACGCATATTTGCACGGTAGCAACCGGACGCTTCGGTCCGGGCCGAACGATCTGGCGGGCAGGCTGCACCGCATGGAGACCCGCGACATGGAGACCGGCCACCTGGGCACCGGCCGCGGGGACACCGGCCGCGCCTCCCCCGGCCGCGCCTCCCGGGTCCCGCTGCTGGCTATCTCGCTCGGCTACTTCATGGTCATCCTCGACGCGACCGCGGTGAACCTCGCGCTGCCCGCGCTCCGTCAGGACCTGGGCGGCGGGATAACCGGGTTGCAGTGGGTGGTCGACGGCTACACGCTGGCCTTCGCGGCGCTGCTGCTGTCGTCCGGGGTGGCCGGAGACCGGTTCGGACCCCGGCGGGTGTTCCTGACTGGGCTGGTCCTGTTCACGACCGCCTCGGCCGGCTGCGCGCTGGCCCCGGCGATCGGCGTCCTGGTCCTCATCCGGCTCATCCAGGGCGCGGCCGCGGCGCTGCTGGTGCCCAGCAATGTGGCCCTGGCCGTGCGCGGCGGCGCGTTCCTGCTCGGGGCCGTGACCACCGCGGCCACCGTGGGCCTGGACCGGGCGCACCACCCGCCGGCATAGGCGCGGGCCCGTCAGGATGCGCCGGCGGCCTGACGGAGGCGTTCGGCCAGGGCGTGCAGGACGGGGATGAGCTCCGGCGGGTCGAGGACCTGGAAGTCGAAGCCCTTGACGGCGGTGTAGAGGGCGAGTTCTTCGAGGGAGTTTGACCCGGTATGCAGCACGCAGGCGTGCTGGCTGGCGGCTTCCAGCCGGCCTGCCGCGGGGGACGAACGCTCGGCGACCGCTTCGAGCGGGGCGTGGATGAGGATACGGGCCTGGTAGCGGTAGGGGGCGGAGGAGATGGATTGGGATACGTAGGCAGCCACGTCATCGGAGGGCAGCCTGCGTGACACGAAACGGGCGCCTGGCAGGCCCAGCGGTCCCTGGATCCGGTCCAGGCGGAAGGTTCGCCAGTCGCCGCGGTGAGTGTCCCAGGCCAGCAGATACCAGCGGCGGGTCGTGTGGACCAGCCGGTGCGGCTCGACGTTGCGGGTGGTGTCGCCGCTGCGGCCCTGATAGCGAAGCCGCAGTTGCCGCTGGTCCCGGCAGGCCGCCGCGATCGAGGTCAGCAGTTCGGGGTCCACGGCACCGGGCGAGGCTCCGCTGAGCGGGAGCGTGGTCGCGTGAAAGGCGGTGATCTTGCGCCGGAGCCTGGACGGCAGCATGGTCTGGAGCTTGGTCAGCGCTCGGAGCGCGGTCTCCTCCAGCCCGGCCACGCTGCCGGTCGTCGCGGAATGCAGGCTGATCGCCACCGCCACCGCCTCCTCATCGTCCAGCAGCAGCGGCGGCAGGGCAGCGCCGCCGGTACCGAGCCGGTAACCGCCCGCTGCGCCCGGTGACGCGTCCACCGGATACCCCAGGTCGCGCAGCCGGTCGATGTCACGCCGCACGGTCCGCAGCCCGACCCCGAGCCGGCCGGCGAGTTCGGCGCCCCGCCAGTCACGCCGGGACTGCAGGAGAGACAGCAGGCGTAGCAGGCGAGCCGAGGTCTCTAGCACGCGATCCATTGTGCCGGTGATTGGTGCCAGGAGCTGACACCAATGGTCCCTACCTTGAGGTACATGACGAGCAACGACATGAACTCACCGCAGACTGCCGCCCGTACCGCCACCGACGCCAGGATCCGGCCTTACCGGATCAGCGTCCCGCAGGCCGACCTCGACGACCTCCGCGAGCGGCTGACCCGGACTCGCTGGGCCCGCGACCTGCCCGGCGCCGGCTGGGAGCGCGGCGTTCCCCTCGACTACCTGCGTGAACTCGCCACCTACTGGGCGCAGGAGTACGACTGGCGGGCCCACGAGGCGGCGCTCAACGCCCACGCCCAGTTCATCACCACGATCGACGGAACCAGCGTGCAGTTCCTGCACCTGCGCTCGGCCCAGCCGGACGCTACCCCGCTGCTGCTCCTGCACGGCTGGCCAGGCTCGATCGTGGAGTTCCTCGACGTGATCGGGCCGCTCACCGATCCGGCCGCGCACGGCGGCGACCCCGCCGACGCCTTCCATCTGGTCATCCCGTCGCTGCCCGGCTACGGATTCTCCGGCCCGCTGACCGAGATCGGCTGGACGGACGGCCGCACCGCCGCTGCGCTGGCCGAACTGATGGACCGGCTCGGCTACGACCGCTACGGCGTGCAGGGCGGGGACGTGGGTGCCTTCATCGCCCCGCTCATCGGCCGCGCGGCCCCCGGCCGGGTCATCGGCGTGCACGTCAACGCGCTGGTCACCTTCCCCTCTGGTGACCCGGACGAGATGGCCGCGCTGACCGGAGCCGAGCGCGCCCGGCTGGCCGAGATGGAGAAGTGGCAGCAGCATTCCAGCGCGTACCTGCAAGTCCAGGGCACCCGGCCGCAGACCATCGGGCAGGCGCTGACCGACTCCCCCTCCGGGCTGCTCGCCTGGATCGTCGAGAAGTTCCAGGAGTGGACCAACCCAGCCGCCCTGCTGCCCGAGGACGCCGTGGACCGCGGCCGGATCCTCACCGATGTCAGCATCTACTGGTTCACCGCCACCGCCGGTTCGGCCGCGCACACCTACTACGAGCGGTTCAACGACCCGAGCATGTGGATGCCCCAGGAGCGCTCCACCGTGCCGACCGCCGTGGCCGTCTTCCCCACGGACATAGCCATCCGCCCGTTCGCCAGCCAGGCCGGCCACATCGTCCGCTGGTCAGAGTTCGACCGTGGCGGCCACTTCGCCGCCCTCGAGGCTCCCGACCTCCTCACCGCCGATATACGGGAGTTCTTCCGCACCCTTTCCCGCGAGGCGGGCGGACCGGGGGGCGATGGTCTTCGTTGCGGAAAGAATTAAGGAGCAGGCATCCAGCCGGGCATCGGGAAGCCGGCCAGCAGATCGCGGACCTGCGCGGCGATCCGCCCTAGGGCTGACTCATCCTCCTTGACCGCCGCGCTGATCGCCTCGTCCATCCAGGCCGCGATCTGGGTCATGTGCTCCTCGCGCAGGCCCCGGGTGGTGATGGCGGGGGTGCCGATCCGCAGGCCGGACGGGTCGAAAGGCTTGCGCGGGTCGAACGGCACCGTGTTGTAGTTCGTCTCGATGCCGGCCCGGTCCAGGGCCTTGGCGGCGGGCTTGCCGCCGATCCCCTGCCGGGTGAGGTCCATCAGGATCAGGTGGTTGTCGGTGCCGCCGGAGACGAGGTCGTAGCCGCGTTCGCCCAGGGCCGCCGCCAGCGCCTGAGCGTTCGCCACCACCTGGCGGGCGTAGTCACGGAAGGACGGCTGGGCCGCCTCGTGCAGCGCGACCGCGATGGCCGCCGTGGTGTGGTTGTGCGGGCCGCCCTGCAGGCCAGGGAACACCGCCTTGTCCAGCGCGGAGGCGTACTCGGCAGTGGACATGATCATGGCGCCGCGCGGGCCGCGGAGGGTCTTGTGCGTCGTCGTGGTGATCACCGGCGCGTGCCCGACGGGCGAGGGGTGCGCCCCGCCCGCGATCAGCCCGGCGATGTGCGCGATGTCCGCGGCCAGGATGGCCCCGGTCTCGGCCGCGATCTCCGCGAACGCCGGGAAGTCGATGGTCCGCGGGATCGCGGTCCCGCCGCAGAAGATCACCTTGGGCCGTTCGGTGCGCGCGATGTCCCGGACCTGGTCCAGGTCGAGGCGGCCGGTGTCGGCCCGGACCCCGTACTGCACCGCGTGGAACCATTTGCCGGTCACCGAGACGGGCCAGCCGTGAGTGAGGTGCCCGCCCATCGGCAGCGCCATCCCCATGACCGTGTCCCCCGGCTGGAGGAACGCCAGGTAGACGGCGAGGTTGGCCGGGGATCCGGAGTAGGGCTGGACGTTGGCGTGGTCCACGCCGAACAGCGCCTGGGCCCGTTCCCGGGCCAGCGTCTCGACCGGGTCGATGAACTGCTGGCCCTCGTAGTAGCGGCGCCCCGGGTAGCCCTCGGAGTACTTGTTGGTCAGGACCGAGCCGGTCGCCTCGAGGACGGCCACCGAGGCGTAGTTCTCGGATGGGATCAGCCGCACCTTCTCGCACTGAC
>Ga0208717_1000547_pt1 | contig 12439 bp, 8 predicted proteins | sample NGESurF53shallow_FD_184489 | JGI IMG/M metagenome (GOLD analysis project Ga0208717, IMG submission 184489) | Arctic peat soil microbial communities from Barrow, Alaska - NGEE Surface sample F53-3 shallow (SPAdes) | ecosystem: Environmental > Terrestrial > Soil > Wetlands > Peat ... | reverse complement strand
ATCGTGGAGGGCATCCTGCACGCCGACCACTACGGGCGGATGCTCACGGCGCTGATCGCCGAGCACGCGGATCGCGCCGGTGCCTACTACCTGGACGTGCCCTGGGCCGAGACCTTGCGCCGCCACGCGACCAAGCCCCAGGCGGCCGAGTACGGCGAGCGCGAGATGCGCGGCTGGTACCGCGAGCGCGACCTGCTGCCGGGCGGGCTCGAGCAGATCATCCCGGCCGCGTCGGCGCTGGACGAGACGGTGCGGCGCATCATGGCCGAGTCCGGCCTGGCCGACGGGGGGATCAATGGCCGGAAGCGCAGTGACTGCTCCCCGCCGGGCATTGATTAACGTGACAAATGCGCAACCGCGCGGGCATCGCCGGCCGTCCAACCGACATGAGATGCCAGCGGCTGCTGCTAGGCGTTGCCGTCCTCGCCGTGGCGGGGTGCTCCGGCAGTATCGGTGCGCTCGCCGCCCATACGGGCGGCCCCAGCCCGGCTGCCACCCCGTCCGGTGGCCGGCAGCTGTGTGGCGGGGCGTCGGACGGGTACGCGTGGGCCGAGGAGGTCACGCTCACCGGGCAGGCTCGCTGGCGGACGTCGCTGGCCACGTACCCAGTCGACGACCGCTCCGTCTCGTCGCTTGAACCGCTCGTCGACGGCCCGGCAGCGGTGTTCGCGCAGGATGGGTCGGTGCGCGAGCTGTCGCTGGCGAGCGGGCGGCAGCTGTGGTCCTATGCGGTCGGGCAGTCCGTCTCCGGAATGTGGCAGTGGCGGGGCCTGGTGGTCGTGCTCACCGGTGTGGTGAGTGAGTACGCCCAGCTGACCGGGCTGGACGCGGCGACCGGCGCGGTCCGCTGGCGACTGACCGTGCCGGGTACCGGCGTAGTCAGCATGCCGGTGGCCACGACGGACGGCGGCCTGGCCATGGTCCGCGCGGACGGGACCCTTCAGGTCGTGTCCATGGCGACCGGGGCCGTTCGCTGGATGCGACCGGACGCCTCGTGGCTGTCGCTGTCCACAATGGGCAGCGAGGAAACCACCACCGTGAACGGCCTGTCGGCCAGCGCCGACGCGCAGGGGTTGACTGCCGCAGGCGATGTGCTGATCGCGGTCGGCAACTACGGCACGATCGGGTACGACGACCGTACCGGCAGGCAACGGTGGGAGATCGCCAGCCGGCTGGCCCTCCCAGTCGGGCCTCAGCCGCTGTTCGCCGACGGGGACGTGGTGCTCGCGAGCGGGAACGGGGGTTACGTGCAGTTCGACGCGCTGTCCGCGATCGCGCCCGCGTCCGGCCGCGTCGCCTGGCAGGCTGTCTTCAACTCACCGCAGGACCTGCTGGTGCTGCCCGTCGCCGGTCCAGCCGGCGTCGCGGTCGCCGCCGGACGCGGCCTGTACCTGCTTGACCCGCGGACGGGCCGTCAGCGGTGGCGGGAGAGCGCTTCGGCCGACAGCCCCGAGTTGGTCGGCGCCAGTGCCGTGGTGACCATCGAAGAGGACTCGGGCGGCGGCTACCGGGTGCTGGACCGGAACGCGGCCGACGGACGCGTGCGCTGGTCAGTTCCGGGGTTGTCGCAGTCGGCGATGGCCGCCGGACTGGTCTTCGTCCAGAACCCGACCGTTCCGGCACTGGATGCGTACCGGCTCAGTACCGGCGCGCTCGCCTGGCAGGCGCCGTTCCCTGCGGGCTATCTGGTCCGGCTGGCGGTTGTCCCGGGCGGCGTGCTCGTCCAGGCGCTCGTCAACCCGTGTCCCGCGCCGTAGGCGGGTCACGGTCGGACCCGCCTACGGCAGGCGCGAGGCGCCTACGGCGCGGGCGGCGCGGGCCCGCGAGATTGGCATCAAGGGCCGGTCGTCGATGACCAAGTCACAGCTGATCTCGGCCCTCCGCAACCGCTGACACCCACGTCTTCAGTTCGGCCGGGCTGGCGCCTCGCCGGCGGAGCGGAGGCCAGCTGCGGTTGGGCGGAATCCGCATTCGTTCTCGTAGAAGGTGACGAACTCGGGCTCGTAGTCGACGTGCACCCAGTCGCAGCCCGCCCTGAACGCCTCGTGGGTCACCGTGCAGACCAGGTCTCGTCCGATGCCGAGGCGCTGGAAGCCTGGGTCGACCATCGCGTCCAGGATGAACGCGTGGGTTCCGCCGTCCCAGACGACGTGCACGAAACCGACCAGCCGACCCACGCTGAAGGCGCCGACCCAGGTCAGGCTGTGGCGCTCGAGCCGGTCCGCCCACGGGCGGATGGCGGCGTCCGAGTCCGGGCGGTCCGGGCTGAACGCCCGGTGATGCAACGCAGACAGCTCGGCGTCGTCGACCGGGAACCTGACCTTCAGCTCAACTGTCACCGCGTCAATCTAACCGGAACCGCCCCTACGGATGCGGTCGGCTACGCCATCGACAGGATCGCCGACCTGCCACGACGCCATTGACGGCGCCTATGAGTGTCGCTGGCGTAGGCGACAGGTCGCTATGGAGGTCGATGGCGTAGGCGACAGGTCACGATGGGGGTGGCGTGCGTGACTGGGGGTACCGCTGACCGAATCAGAGCACGCCCAGGGCGGTGAGGCGGGCGACTAGGCGGTCGTTGTCGGCGTCGGTCAGCGGCAGGCGCGGTGGGACGAGCCACCGCTCGCCTATCCCGGTGGCGGCGAGGGCCGCCTTGTAGGACGCGGTCGACCCGGCCGGGAGGCAGGCTTGCACCGCGCGCAGCGTGGCCTCGTGCCGCTGCGCCTCCTCGAGCTTGCCGGCCAGGACCGCGTCGTAGGCGGCGCGCACGACCTCGGGCACGATGTTCGCGTTGGCGCAGATGGTGCCGCGCGCCCCGGCCAGCAGGTAGCTCACGAGCATCACGTCCGTCCCGGTCAGCAGCGAGAAGTCCGCCGCCGCGCCGGCGGCGGTCACCGCGTCGAGCAGTCGCGCCCCGTAGTCCAGGTCCCGGCCGGAGTCCTTGAGCCCGGCGACCTGGGGATGGGCGGCCAGCGCGGCGGCGGCGGACGGGTCGATGGTGATCTTGGTGAAGACGGGGATGTTGTACATGACCAGGGGCAGCGCGGTGGCGTCGGCCAGCCGCCCGAAGTAGCCCTGCTGCTCGGCCGGCGTCAGCGGGTAGTAGGCGGGCGGCGCGGCGAGCACGGCGGTGGCACCGTGGCCGGCGTAGGCGGCGATCTCGGCGACCGCCTGCTCATGGTTGTGCGCGAACATCCCCGGGATCACCGGCGTGCCCGGCGGCACCGACGCGGCGACGGTGCCGGTCACCGCGAGCCGCTGGTCCAGGTCGAGGCTGTAGCCCTCGCCGGTCGAGCCCAGCGGGCTGATGCCGGTCACGCCCCGGCTGAGCAGCCTATCGACCAGATCTCTGAGCCCCCCGTGATCGACCCGGCCCGCCCGGTCGACCGGGGTGAGCAGGGCGGCGATGACACCTTCGAGCACTGGCACGACAATCCTCCGTTGGCTGTTGCATCCCGACCGGGACGATGGACACAATTTGAGCATGCCACGAGAGCACCCGGCCGAGCCCCAGGGGGAGCCAAGTATGCCGATTCCGCCTGAGCTCGCGAGTTCGTGCGCCGACGTCAGGCCGGCCGGCGACGACGACACGATCGGGGGCCGGCAGGCCCGCTATGTCGCCGCCCCCGCCTCGACCGAGGAAGCCTCGGCGCTGCTGCGGGCCGCGGCCGCGCTCCGCCTGACGGTCGTGCCGCGCGGGGCCGGCCGCCTGCAGCACTGGGGGAACCCGCCTGACAGCTGCGATCTCATCGTCGACACGCGCCGGCTCAACCGGATCGTCGAGCACCGGGCGGCCGACTTGACGGTGACCGTGCAGGCGGGCGTGCGGGTACGCGACCTCGAGCGGGCGCTCGCGCCGGCCCACCAGTCGACGGCGCTCTACCCGCCTCGCCCGGCCTACGCCGGCACCGTCGGCGGCCTGGTCGCTACCAACGCGTCGGGCTCGCGCCGTTATGGCTTCGGCACGCCGCGCGACCGGCTGGCAAGCATCACCGCGGTCCGCGCGGACGGCACGATTGTCAGCAGCGCCGACGACGCCGCCGCCGGCGGACGGGACCTAGTCGCGCTGCTGGCCGGATCGTTCGGCAGCCTCGGACTGATCATCGAGGCCACCTTCCGGCTGGAGCCGACGCCGAAGGTGTCCGGCGGCATATCGGTGAAGTGCGACGAGCCTGAGCACGCGGAGCGGCTCATCGAGGAGGCGTCAGGCCCCCTGATCGCACCGCTGGGGATCGGCCTGCGCTGGCCGTCGGCGGATGAGCAGCTCGCGCTGCTGGTGATGATCCAGGGTGACCGGGAGGACTTCGACGCACGGGCCGGGCGGGTGTACTCACTGGCGGGCCGAACCCCCCCGCCGCCGATCGACTACGCTCATGTTCGCCGCCTCGACGACCCTGATCACGCCGGGTTTCCGCCGGCCGAGGCGCAGCGGCTGCTGGCCCAGCGTGAGCGGATCCGGGCCGAGATCGAGGACCCTCCCGCGGATACGGGGACGCTGGTGCGCGTCTCGTTTCCGCCAACCCGGCTGGCGGGGACGCTGACCCTGATCCGGGCGGCGGCAGCCGGCAGCGGAGTCGATGCCGCGATCGACGGATCGGCCGTCGACGGCGTCCTCGACGTCAAGGTTCCGGCTGAGACGCCGCCGGCGGCGGTGGCCCGGTTCGTCGACGCGCTGAGAACAGACCTCGGCAGCCTGGTACAGCCGGGGGCAGCCGCCCCGGCTGCGCGCGCGGTCGTCGTGTACGCACCGGACGACGTGCGGGACGTGACCGACGCGCACGGGCCGGTGCCGTCGCTCGCGTTCCTGCGGGCGGTCAAGGACGAGTTCGACCCGGAGCACCGGATGGCGCCCGGCCGGCTCGCGGACGCGGTGTGACGGCGTAACCCGGTGCGCCCGGTGACCCAGGCAGCATCGGCCGGGACGGCGGGCGCCGCGTCACGGCTTAAGCCAGCGCGCCCGCTGACCCGGCTTCAACCGCCGGTCCAGCGGGCGCGTCGCCGCTAGCGCTAGCTCAGCGCGAACTGCTGGGCGGCGGTGCCGTTGCAGGTGTAGATCTGCAGCTGCGTGCCGTCGGCGGTGTTGTCGCTCGGATCATCGAGGCAGAGCCCGGACTGCGGGTTCAGCAGCGATCCGTTGGACTGCTGGTCCCAGACCTGCCCGCCGACCCCGTTGCAGGTCCACACCTCGACCTTGGTGCCGACGGCGGTGCCGTCGCCGTCGATGTCGAGGCAGAGCCCGCGGGTCTCCAGCGAGCCGTTGGAGTTGTGGTACCAGTGCTGGTCGACGGCGTAGGACTGGCACCCCCAGAGCTGCACGATCGTGCCGGCCACGCCGGTGTCGTCGCCCGCGACGTCGACGCACTGGGCGCCGGGCCCGTCGATCATGCCGCCGCCGTTGACCGAGAACACCTGCGCGGCGGTGCCGTTGCAGGTGTAGATCTGCAGCACGGTGCCGTTGGCGGTGTTGTCGCTTGGATCGTCGAGGCACAGCCCCGACTGGGGATTCAGCAGCGAGCCGTTGGACTGCTGGACCCATTTCTGGCCGCCGACGCCGTTGCAGTCCCACAGCTCGACCTTGGTGCCGACCGCGGTGCCGTCGCCGTCGATGTCGAGGCAGCGGCCGAGGGTGCTGAGCGAGTCGTCGGAGTTGTGGGTCCAGTGCTGGTCGATCGCGTTGGACTGGCAGTTCCAGAGATCTACCACCGCTCCGTCGGTCCCGGTGTCGTCGCCGATGACGTCGACGCACTGGCCGCCGGGGGCGCCGATCGTGCCGGCGGTGGCCGGCGGGCCGTCGGAGTTGCCGCTGTAGTCGGCGGCGACGATGTTGGCCTGCACGGCGTTGTCGGCCGCGTCGGTCGGGAAGCCGGAGGTCATCACGCCCTCGAAGAACGAGCCGACCGAAGCGTTGCTGTTGTCGCCGCCGGTGCCGAGCACGATCGCGCCCTCCTGGTGCATCGGCGCGTACCCGCTGGGAAGCGAGCCGTTCCAGAAGGTCGACAGGCCGCCGGATTGCGCGTTGCCGCCCCTGAGCTCGAAGGACGTCTGCCCGTTGTTTTTCAGCACCGCGGTGACGAAGTCGCTGTTGCTTGACGTGTCGTTCGTGTTGCTGCCGTCTCCGCTCACGTACTGGCCGTTCTCCATGTCGGCCTCGACCCAGGGGCCGCTTCCAGAGCAGGGCGAGAACTCGCAGTAGGTGGTGAGGTTGACCGCGTCCATGTGGCTGGCGCCGTTGTCGTGGCTGTTGGTCTCGGCGTTGCCGAAGTCGAAGCAGCAGCCGGAGTTGACGTGGGTGCCGCTGGCGACCATGTACATGCCCTCGGCCTCGCCGTTGACCGCGATCCCGGAGGTGCTGTTATCCCGGTAGCCGGTCGTCCCGTTGACGTAGAGGCCGTACTCCTTGAACCCGCCGACCGTGACCGGCAGCGCGGCCGCGTTCGCGCCGACGTCCTGGCCGGCGGCGCCGCCCGGCCCCTCGATGGTCAGGTTGTTGCCCTTCCCGGACTGATCGTAGAGCTCGGTGATCACGCAGTTGGTGTGCGCGCAGAAGGCGTCCTGCTCAGGGGCGTTCCCGTAGCCGCCGGCCGACAGCAGCCCCACGTTGGCGGTGGTGCCGTCGGAGGCGCGCCTGATCTGATACAGCGGCCCGTCGTAGGCGGCGTAGAGCGCGCGCACAGTGCTGTACGCGGCCGCGCACGGGGTGCCGGCGGCGGCGTAGATGTCACAGGGATCCGATCCGGCCGCCTGCGAGGTCGCGGGCACCGCGAGCACTCCCAGGCAGGCAAGGGCGACTGACGCGACCGCGGCGAGCAGTCTCCAGGCATGGCGAAAGCGTCTCACAGCTCTCATTGGCGAACATCCATCCTGCGCTTCCGTGCGCAATAGGCGGGAAAGGTGCCTGATGTCGAGAATGTTCTTAACAAGTCTTCACGTCAATACCCAAAGTTTGTCTCAGGTTCACAGACCTTCACGAGCACTCTCCGTGCAGCTAAGTTATGCACAATGCCTAGTCTTGATTCGGCAGTGTGTAGAGGTTTGAAAATATCTCCTGTTGGCAGGTATGTAGCTAGACCGGATATGCGCGGGCAACCGGAGCTAGGGGGACGAAATGGCAACCGGATTCGTGATCTTGCTCGTCGTCGTCGGCGCGCTCGCGCTGGCGGCGTGGCCGATCTGCGTGACGCTCTCCCGGCGCAGGCCCTACAGCGAGGAGAACCTGCGGGCGGCTCGGCTGCGCGAGGATCAGCACCCCAGAGAGCCGGAGCAGCCGCACGGGACCGTCCTGGGCGGATCCCACGTCGGCGGCGGGCGGAGCGTCGCACCGCGGCGCGACGAGGCGGTGGCGCCCGTGCAGGGCACGGAGGTGAAGGCCAGCACCCCGGAACCGCACCGCTAGCGCGGAGGCGGGCTAAGGCGGATGCGGGCTAGCGCGGGGGTGGGCTAGCGCGGAGGTGGACTAGCGGGGATGGGAGTTGCCCGGCGGGCCGCAGACGATGAGCGGTGGCCGGGCTGCTCGCCGAGGTAAAACATCCTCGGCGAGCAGCCGGCGTCACCCCGCCGGGAGGCTAGCGGGGGGCTGGATGGGCGAAGTCACGCGTCCGTTCGGAAAAATGGGTTTGATCTTTTGGCCTGACCGCCTCCGTCATGACAACTTCCAGACCTGGTTGGCGCCCCCGGTGCAGCTCCAGATCTGGACCTGGGTGCCGGGGGTGTCGGAGAAGCCGGTGTCATCCAGGCACGCCCCGGACTGCGGGTTGACCAGCGACCCGTTGGACTGCGGCTGCCACACCTGCGCGCCGGTGCCGTTGCACGCGTACAGGTTCACCAGCGTCCCGTTGGCGGTGCCGCCGCCGGTCACATCGAGGCACTTGCCGAGGGCCTGCAGGGTCCCGTTCGACTCCGTCGTCCAGTTCTGGGCGCTGGTGCCGTTGCAGGTGTAGACCTGCACCGGGGTGCCGTTGGCGTTGCTGGCGGAGCGGACGTCCAGGCACAGCCCGTCGTAGCCGGTGACGGCGCCGGTGACGCCGCCGGTCGCGGCGCCCGGCGGCAGCCAGGACTGGTTGGAGTTCCCAGAGCAGCTGGAGATCTGGACCTGGGTGCCGGGGGTGGTGGAGGAGCCGGTGTCATCCAGGCAGGCGTTCGACTGCGGGTTGAGCAGCGCCCCGTCGGGCTGGGGGTCCCACACCTGCGCGCCGGTGCCGTTGCAGGCGTACAGGTTCACCAGCGTCCCGTTGGCGGTTCCGCCGCCGGTCACGTCCAGGCACTTGCCGTCGGCCTGGATGGTGCCGTTGGCCTCCTCGGTCCACTGCTGGCCGTTGGTGCCGTTGCAGGTGTAGACGTCGACGGCGGTTCCGTTGGTGTTGTTGTCGCTGGTCACGTCCAGGCAGAGGCCGTCGTAGCCGACGAGCGGGGTGGTGGCGATCCCGTCGGTGGAGGGCTCCACCGTCCAGGTGAAGGTCGTGCTCGCGGTTGCGCCGGTGCTATCGGTCGCGGTGACGGTCACGGTCGAGGTCCCGGCCGTGGTCGGGGTGCCGGTGATCGTGCCGGAGCTGGAGATGGCGGTTCCTGCGGGCAGGCCGGCGGCGGTGAACGTCGGGGTCTGGCCGCTGTTGGAGTCGGTCGCTTTCACGGCGACGGAGGCGGCGGTGCCGGCCAGTTCCTCCTGCGAGCCCGGGCTGGTGATCGAGACCGGCTGGCCGAGCTGCGCCGCCGCTACCGCCAGGGTGCCGGACAGCGGCAGGTTCGCGTCGGAGTCGCCGACCTTGATGCCGTAGCTGCCGGTCGAGGTGGCCCAGTTGTTGCTGGTCGAGTTCCAGTACTGCAGGTCCCGCTGGGTCAGCGGGAACGTGACGGTCGCGCTTGCGCCGGGCGCCAGCGACACCCGCTGGAAGCCCTCGAGCTGCAACGGCGGCTGACCGGAGGCGGCCGGGTCGGTCACGTAGAGCTGAGCGACGTCGGCTCCCGAGACGCTCCCGGTGTTGGTGACGGTGGCGGTGACGGTCGCCGCGCCGCCGGCTGGCAGCGTTCCGACCTTGAGGTTGCTGTAAGCGAAGGATGTGTACGAGAGCCCGTAGCCGAACGGATACAGCGGGGTCAGGTTCTGCGCGTTGTACCAGCGGTAGCCGACGTCGACGCCCTCGGAGTACTGCACGGTCCCGTTCACGCCCGGCCACTGCGCGGCGGTGGACGCCGGGACCTGGGACAGCGAGGTCGGGAAGGTGACGGTGAGGTGGCCGGACGGGTCGGCCGTCCCGAACAGCAGGTTCGCGATCGCGGTGCCGTCCTCCTGGCCCGGGTACCAGGCCTCGAGGACGCCCTTGACGCTCGACAGCCACGGCATGACCACCGCCGAGCCGGTGTTGAGGACGACGATCGTGTTCGGGTTGGCGGCGGCGACCGCGGAGATCAGCGCGTCCTGCGTGCTGCCGAGGTCGATGCTGGTCAGGTCGCTGCCCTCGGACTCATTGAGGTTGGCGAACACGATCGCGACGCTGGAGCCGGCCGCGAGCGACGCGGCCGAGCTGTCGGAGGAGCCGCTGTTGTAGCTGACGGTGACCCCGCTCGGCGCGGCGGCGGTGATGCCCTGCAGCGGGGTGATGGTCCCGCTGGAGTTCACGCCGGCGCTGCCGCCGCCTGCGGTCTGCGGGCTGGTGGACGCGTCGGCGCCGATGACGGCGATCGAGCCGTCCTTGCCGGCGCTGAGTGGGAGCACGTTGCCGCTGTTCTTCAGCAGCACGGTGCCTTCCTCGGCGATCTGCAGCGCGTCAGCCTGGTCGGCGGCGCTGGTGGCGGTCTCGTCCGGCGATCCGACCGCGGGCTTGTCGAACAGGCCGAACCCGAACATCTCGGTCAGGATGTCGGAGACGGCCGAGTTGAGCGTGGCCTGGCTGACCGAGCCGCTGGAGATGGCGCTGGCCAGGGCGCTGCCGTAGAACCCGTCGTTGCCCGGCATGTCCATGTCGAGCCCGGCGTTGGCGGAGGCGGCGGTGGAATGAGTGCCGCCCCAGTCGGAGGTGACGAAGCCGGTGAAGCCGAACTGCTGGCGCAGCACGGTGGACAGCAGGTAGGGGTTCTGGCAGGCGGCGGTGCCGTTGATGTAGGAGTAGGAGCACATCACCGACGAAGCGGCGCCCTGCTGGACCGCGTCCTGGAAGGCCGGCAGGTAGATCTCCTGCTCCGCCTCGGTGCTGACGACGGCGTTGTCGGCCGAGGTGTTCCTGTTGGTCTCCTGGTTGTAGACCGCGAGGTGCTTGACCTGGGCCATCGTCCCGGTGGACTGGACGCCCTGGATCTCGGCGGCGCCGAGGGTGCCGTTGAGGTAGGGATCTTCGCCGACCGACTCGAAGGCGCGGCCCCAGCGCGGGTCGCGCACGATGTTGATCGTCGGGCCGAGGTCGACCGTGGTGCCCTTGGCCGCCTGCTCGGTCCCGATCACCTGGCCGTAGAGCTTCTCGGCGGAGGTATCCCAGGTCGCGGCCGCGTCCACCGGCGCGGGCAGCTGGGTGACGTTGGTCAACCCGTCGCCCACCCCGGCCGGGCCGTCCTGGAGGTTCAGGGCCGGGATGCACAGCGACCCGATGGCGGGGGTGAACCCGACGTAGCTGGATCCGCCGACGCCGGTGACCAGCTCGATCTCCTGCGCCTGGGTGATCTTCGACATGACCTCGCCGACCCGCGTCGGGATCGGGGCGCTCGACCCGACCCACGGGCAGGCGGTGGAGACGGCGGCGGCAGGCTGGACGGCGGTCACCGCCAGCAGTGACGCCGACGTCGTTGCCAGGGCCAATGCAATGATCAGCGGTCTTTTTCTCGACATGAATCCTCCGGCCTAATAAGCTTTGCCCTGAAGCTAAATGGGCCGGAAGGGTCGGTCAACGTTAATATTTGTTAATAAAATTCGTCGGGTCGTCGAGGACTTCTTTTGTTACAGAAACAATGATTGGGCGCGGGATAGGGGCTGCGATGTCGTGGCCTCGATTGGGCGGCGGCCGGTGACGGTCACCGTCTGTACGGCGCGATGGCGTTTAGTTAAGCGCGCGCTGACGGTTCGTCACTTTGGCCCGTCTAGCCACGCCTGTCTCGGAATTTAATCGCTTAAGCGTGAAGATCGAAAAGGTCCATGGCGTTTCCGGTGCTATAGTCCCGGAAACGCCATGGATTTCGAAAATGATCTTATGCCGCTTGATTTCCGGGCTTCGGGCGGCGGCGTCAGGCGCCTTCCGCGAGTCGGCGGAGGGCGAGCTCGGCGTAGAGGGTGATGCCGTCGGCGATCACGGCATCATCGAAGGCCGCGCCGGCCGAGTGGTTGGAGGGTGCGGTCAGCGGGTCGGTGCCGGACGGGCAGGCGCCGAGGTTGACGAACGCGCCCGGCACCTGCTCGAGCACGTAGGAGAAGTCCTCGGCGCCGGTCAGCGGCTGCGCGGGCGTGATCGCCCGGTCGGCGCCGAAGAGGTCGGCCGCCGTGGACCGGGCGAACTCGGCCTCGGCCGCGTCGTTGACCGTGACCGGGTAGCAGTCCAGGTACTCGGCCTCGACGGTCAGGCCGTGGGCCTGGCCGATGCTCTCCACCAACCGCACGGTCTCGTGGTGGAGGCGCCGCTGCGATTCGTGGCTGAAGGAGCGCAGGGTCGCCTCGAACTTGGCCTCGTCGGGGATCACGTTGTTCACGGTTCCGGCGTGGAAGCTGCCGACGGTGATCACGACCGGGTCGAACACGTCGAACCGGCGGGTCACGAACGTCTGCAGGGCGGTCACCATCTCGCAGGCGGCCGGGATCGGGTCGGCGCTGTGCTGCGGGGCGGAGGCGTGACCGCCGCGGCCGCGCACGGTCACGTAGAGGATGTCCGCCGCCGCCAGGGCCGGGCCCGGGCGGACCGCGAACACTCCGCCTTCGGTCAGGTGGGAGAAGACGTGCAGCGCGTAGGCGGCCTTCGGCCGCTCCCCCGCTGCGTCCAGCACGCCCTCCTCGATCATGAGCTTGGCCCCGCCTAGGCCCTCCTCGCCCGGCTGGAACATGAAGATCACGCTGCCCGCGAGGTCAGGCTGCCGGGCGGAAAGCACTCGGGCGGCCCCGATCAGCATCGACGTGTGCAGGTCGTGCCCGCAGGCGTGCATCGCGCCGTCGATCTCGGACGCGAAGGGAAGCCCGGTCGTTTCTGTCACCGGGAGCGCGTCCATGTCGGCCCGGAGCAGCACCACCGGCCCGGGCTTTCCGCCGCGCAGCACTGCTGTGACCGAGCTGAGCTCCTTGCCCAGGCTGATCTCGAGTGGGAGCCCTTCCAGGGCGGCGAGGACCTTCGCCTGCGTCTTGGGCAGGTCGAGGCCGATCTCCGGCTCACGGTGGATGGCATGCCTCAGCTCCGCGATATCACCGGATATCGCGGTCGCCTCGTCGTAGACCGTCATCGCTGACCTCCCTGTACTCCCTGTACTCCCTGTACTA
>Ga0208717_1000546_pt1 | contig 12449 bp, 7 predicted proteins | sample NGESurF53shallow_FD_184489 | JGI IMG/M metagenome (GOLD analysis project Ga0208717, IMG submission 184489) | Arctic peat soil microbial communities from Barrow, Alaska - NGEE Surface sample F53-3 shallow (SPAdes) | ecosystem: Environmental > Terrestrial > Soil > Wetlands > Peat ... | reverse complement strand
TGATCCGGAAGACGGGGAAGCCGGGGGCGATCCCGCGGATCTGCTCCTCGGTGGCGTCCGCGGTGACGCCCTCGAAGAACCGCCCGACCTCCCAGCCCCACCGGCGCAGGTACTCGCGCAGCACCGTCGGCTTGTCCGCGTCGGGCATCTCGGTGGCGGTGAAGCGCTCGGTCCGGCGGCCCACCCGCAGCTCGCCCTGGCCCGCGGCGCGCAGGTTGCGCACCCACTGGGCCTGTCCCCGGGGCGCGACCAGGTAGCGGGTGCCCTGCACGGTCAGCAAGTTCACCGGGGTGGTCCGCCACTCACCGCTCTTGCGGCCGCGGACCGCCAGCACCCGGGACCCCATGATGCTGATCCCGGCCCGGGTCAGCGTGGCGACCGTCGAGTTGAACAGCCGGTCCATGCCGGTGGGGGCGAGGTAACGAGTTTCCGGGCTGGCGTTCATGACTGCTCCTCTGCTCGGCAGATCTGTTCGGGAGGGCGATGGAGAGCATCGCTCTCTTCTAAGAGCAGTATATACGGATCGACGGACTAAGTCAAGAGCAGTGCTCTCGAATGTGTCAGCCGATCTACGAACGGGCCAGCAAGGCCGCCCGGGCGCGCAGGATCGCCCGGGTCGAGGCGACGTTGCTGAACTCGTCTGGCTGGACCGGGCAGTCCCCCGCGGCGATAGCCCGCTCCACCTTGACGCGGGCGGCCGCCGGGCTGATCATCTCGAAGATCATGCTGGGATCCTCGTCAGCCATGTCCTTGGTGCGGGTGAGCACGTCCCCGGCCTCGCCCACCCAGACGTTCTTGATCCCGCCGCCGCAGGAATGATCCAGCAGGAGTGACACGACGTGCCGTCCGGCGGCGTACTCGAAGCTCAGGGTCACGGCCTCCTGGACGCCGCGGTCGTCCCCGTAACGCCAGCACTCCCTGACCGACGGCGACCCCACCTCGGCCGCCCAGGGCGGGTCCGGGACTCCCCGCGCGGCCAGGCGGCCCGCCGCCCCGGTCGCGGCGGTGCGCAGGTCGGGCCAGCCGAGCGCGCCGAGGACCCGCAGGATGGCCAGGGCCTCAGGGCTCCCGCTCCGCTCGGCGGCGGGCACCATCGCCTGCGCCGCCAGGCTCGCCGCGCCGCCGAGCGCGGCCAGGATGTCTGAGCCCCACAGCTCTGCCTCCAGCGGGCTGGCGATCTCCTCCAGCACCATCCGGGCCTCGGTCAGCACGGCAGCGAAGGCATCATCCGGTGATGAACGGCCGAACACCGCCTCGAGGTCAAGGTCACCGGACATGCACACCGGCCAGTGTGTCAACGCAATCCAGGTCCATGCCGGGCATCCTGCCACGGCCGCTGCGATGATGGGCGGGAACTCCGGGAGGTACTGTGCGACCGATGTCACGATGGGGTATCACGCTCCCACTCAGCGGAATGCCCCTGTCCGGCCAGCGCGACCTCGTGGCCGCCCTGCCTGACCTGGGCTATACCGACGCCTGGTCGTCGGAGGTCAACGGCGCTGACGCGTTCACGCCGCTGGCCCTGGCCGCTCAGTGGACCAGTAAGCAGGGCGGCGGGCCGGACGATGCGGGGGGACTGCGGCTGGGCACCGCGGTGGCCAACATCTACACCCGCGGGCCCGCCCTGCTGGCCATGAGCGCGGCCACCCTGGCGGGCCTGGCCCCCGGCCGTTTCGTGCTCGGGATTGGGGTCTCCTCACCCGCGGTGGTGACGGACTGGAACGGGATCGCCCTGGACCGCCCGTACCAGCGGGCCCGGGACACGCTGGCTTTCCTGCGGCGGGCGCTGGCGGGCGAGAAGGTCTCCATGGACGGGGAGACCTTCAGCATCAAGGGCTTCCGCCTCGATCCGGCCCCGGTTCCGCCGCCCAAGCTGGCCCTGGCCGCGCTGCGGCCCGGGATGGTCTCGCTGGCCGCCGCGATGTCGGACGGGGCGATCACGAACTGGCTCGCGGCTGCGGACGTACCCGCCGTGCGGGCGGTGGCCGGCCCGGACTGCGAGCTGATCGCCCGCATCTTCGTCTGCCCGATCGCGGACGCCGGCCTGGCCCGGGAGATCGGCCGCCGGATGATCGCCGCCTATCTCACCGTCCCCGCGTACGCGGCCTTCCACGACTGGCTCGGCCGCGGCCCGCGGTTCCGGCCCATGCACGAGGCCTGGGCTGCGGGTGACCGCAAGGCCGCACTCGCGGCCATCGATGACGACCTGGTCGACGAGCTGGTCGTGCACGGGCAGCCCGGCTACTGCCGGGAGCGGGTGGCCGAGTACCAGGCCGCCGGGCTGGACACCCCGGTGATCGCGATCGTCCCCGCGCCCGGCGTGGACCAGGCCGAGGCCGTACGCCAGCTAGCCCCGGCCTGAGCGCGCCCGGCCCCGGCGGCCCCCGGCGGCCCCGGGGCGGCCCCACGGGAAGGCCGGAATCACCAGACGCCGGGCAGTTCCTCGCCGTACCAGGACTCGATCAGCCGGTGCGCGATGGACACCGGAGGCGGCAGCAGGATCTCCCGGGCCGCCAGCGCGCTGCGCAGCTCCTCCCGGCTGTACCAGTGCGCCTCGGCGATCTCGTCGTCGTCCACCCGTAGCTCCAGCTCACCCCCGGCCTCCGCGCGGAACCCGAGCATCAGGCTCTGCGGCATCGGCCAGGGCTGGCTCCCGACGTAGCGGACCCGGGTGACGGCGATGCCGGTTTCCTCGCCGACCTCGCGGGCCACCGCCTGCTCCGCGGATTCCCCCGGCTCGACGAACCCCGCCAGGATGGACACGCGGCGCTCCGGCCAGCGGCGGTTGCGGGCCAGCAGGCACCGGTCGTCCGGATCGGTAACCAGCATGATGACGGCGGGATCGATCCTCGGGAAATGCTCGCTGCCGTCGGCCGGGCAGCGCTGGGCGTGCCCGGCGGCCACCGTCACGGTCGGGGTGCCGCAGCGCGGGCAGTGTGTATGGGTGGAATGCCAGTTGGCCAGCGCCACCGCGTGCGTGAACAGGCCCGCGTCCCGGTCGTTCAGCAGCGCCGCCGCCTCGCGCAGCCCGGCCGGGCGCAGGCCGGGCTTGGCCCGGGCCAGCCAGGCGACCTGCTCGGTCACGGTTTGCTGCTCGGGTACGTCCTGCTCGGGTACGTCCTGCTCGGGCGCATCCTGACCGGCCGCTTCGTGGGTGGGCGCTTCGTGGGTGGGCGCTTCGTGGGTGGGCGCTTCCGGCGCGGGGGCTTCCTGGCCGGGCGCTTCCTCGGCCGCGGCGGCCTGATCCACGGCTGGTGGGTCCCCGGCGGGAACCGCCAGGTTCCCGGTCAGGGACTCAAGGCCGCCCGGCGGGCCCATCACGCCGAAGTAGGCCACCGCCGTGTCATCCACGCCGAGCAGGAACCTCAGTCCCTCCGGAGCCTCGGCCGGGGGAACCAGGATCAGTTCCGCCTCTTTGTCGCCGAACCGGACCAGAGCGTCAGCGTTGTCCAGGACCAGCACCCGGGTCGCTGGATCCGCCCAGGCCGCGGCCAGCCATTCGGCGTCGCCGCGGCGGACGCTCACCCGGTCCACCGCGCTGCGGGCCAGCACGAACCCGCCCAGCTCGGCGGCGTACTCCTGGGTGTCCGGCGTGGCAGTCCCGCCGCCTTCCCCGGCGGTCATCGGCCGGCCGTGATTCCGGCGCGATCCGCGGCCAGATCCTCCCAGAGATAGGCGACCGCCTCCGCCCCCCGCAACAGCAGCGCCATCTCCACCTTCTCGTTCGGAGCATGAATCCGGTCGTCGTCCAGCCCCACCGCGACGAAGACCAGCGGCGCGGCCAGGATGTCGGCGAGATCAGCTTCCGGCCCGCTGCCGCCTTCCCGGGTGAACAGCACCTCCCGGCCGAAAGCGCGCTCCATGGCCCGCTTCGCGGCCCGCACCCCCGGCGAGTGGAGGGGCGAGAACGCGGGGCGTACCCCCGGCCCGCCGAACGTCACGGTCGCCTCGATACCCGGCGGGGTGCGGGCCGCCACGAACTCCCGCAGCGCTAGCGCGATGTCAGCCGGCTCCTGATCCGCCACGAGCCGGAACGACACCTTGGCGTGGGCCTGGCCGGGGACGATGGTCTTCGCCCCGGGCCCGGTGTGGCCGCCCCACATGCCGTTGACCTCCGCCGTCGGCCGGGCCCAGACCCGCTCCAGCGTCGAGTAGCCCGCCTCGCCCGAGGCGGCGTGGCTGCCGCCCGCGTCGGCGAGCCAGGCCTTCTCGTCAAACGGGAGCCGGGCGAACAGCTCCCGCTCCGCGTCAGTCAGCGGCAGGACCGCGTCGTAGAAGCCAGGCAGGGTGACCCGGCCCTGGTCATCGTGCAGGCCGGCGAGCAGGGCGGCCAGGGCATGCAGCGGGTTCGGCACGCCACCGCCGAACGAGCCGGAATGCACATCGGTGTCCGCGCCGCGCATGTCGATCTGGGCGTCGATGAGGCCACGCATCCCGGTGCACATGGACGGCACATCGGCCGCCCACATCGTGGTGTCGGAGATCACGATCATGTCGCAGCCGAGGCGGTCGGCCCGGCTCCGCAGCAGGTCGGCGAAGTGCGGCGACCCCGATTCTTCTTCCCCCTCGATGAGAAACTTCAGCGAAACCGGGGGCGCCCCTGCGCTGCCGGCCGTCAGGCAGGCCCGCAGCCCGAGGGTGTGCAGGAGGACCTGGCCCTTGTCATCCGAGGCGCCCCGGCCGAGCAGCAGCCCGTCGCGCTCGGCTGGCTCGAACGGCGGGGAGTGCCACTCGTCGAGCGGCTCGACCGGCTGGACGTCGTGATGACCGTAGACGAGGACGGTCGGCGCGGCCGGGTCCCCGGCTGGCCAGTGCGCGAACACCGCAGGCCGGCCAGGCGAGGTGGCCGTCCCGGTATCCCAGATCTCCACCGTGGGAAACCCGGTGGCGGTGAGATGGTCGGCGAGCCACTGCGCCGAGGACCGGACGTCGCCCTGATGGCCGGGATCGGCGGAGATAGACGGGATAGCCAGCCAGGCCTTGAGCTGGTCAAAGAATTCCCGCGCGTTGCTGTCGATGTATTCGCGCACATCCATGAGCGGTGAGCCCCTCCTCGCCGGACCTTGCCAGCTATCTAATAAAGCAGCATCCCGGGCACCCTGGGCCATTCCCCCCGGCATGCGCTGGCCCGGCTAGCACCCCCACGGCCGCCGGCTACTCCCGCGGGCGCAGAGCCGACTTCCGGAGGAGATCAGAGATCACCCTTCGGCATGACGACGCCGGGGGCCCGGGCCTCCTAGCGTGGTGTCCCATGACGCTACCGCTGACCCGCCTGCCATGCGGCGACGCCGGCCACGATGCCTGCTCCCCCGCCTCCCCTGGCCCGCCGGGATGGCGGGAACGGTCACGGCTATGGCGGCAGCGGGCCACTAGCCCCCGCGGCGCCGCCGTCCTGCTGGCCGCGAGCGCGCTGTTCGCGTGCGCAGTCGCGCTGTTCAGCACCAACCCGCCTGAGCGGCTCTGGGGCATCCTGGCCGCTGGCCCCTACGCCCTCGCGGCCCTCGCCGCCCTGGCCGGCCGGCCCGGGCCCAGGATCGCCGTGGCGGTCACCGTGGCCGGGGCCCTGATCGTCCCGCTGGCCTGGATGGCCTGGACCGGGCGTGGGCAGCCGGAAGTCAGCGTCGTCATCCGCTCGGCCGCGCTGTTCCTGCACCACGGCACGCCCTATCAGGGCGCGCATGCCGTGGCCACCGCGCACAACCCGTATGTCTACAACCCGTACCTGCCGGCGCTGGCCGTGTTCGGGGTCCCGCACGCGCTGTTCGGCGGCGGCCTGCTGACCGATCCCCGGCTGTGGTTCGGGGTGGTGTTCGTGCTCGGGTTCGCCGGCACGCTGGCCCTGACGGGCGTGTCGCGGCCCTGGCTGTGGACGGCGGTGGTCACCGCCTCGCCCGTCATCGCGTTCCCGCTCGTGACGGGCGGCGACGACCTGCCCGTGCTGGCCCTGATCTGCGTGGGCCTGGCCCTGCTGCGGGCCGGCCAGACGCCGCGGCCCACGCTGCGGATCATCCTGGCGGGGCTGGCCCTGGGCCTGGCCTCGGCCATGAAGGCCACCGCGTGGCCCGCACTGGCGGTCGCCGTCGTCCTGATCGCGGCCCGCGACGGCAAGCGGGCCGCGGCCTGGCTGGCCTGCGCCGCGATCGCCGTGCCGATCGCGGTGGACGGCCCGGTCCTGTTCGCCCAGCCCGCCGCCGTGGTATCCAACACGATCCTGTTCCCGCTGGGGCTGACCAAGATCAAGAGTCCGGCGGCCAGCTTCCTGCCCGGCCACCTGATCGCCGAGGCGTGGGGGCCGGGACACCTGGTGGCGATCGCGCTGGTGTTGCTGGCCGCGCTCGGCGTGGCCGCGTCCCTGGTCCTGCGGCCACCGCGGGACGAGCGCGCGGCGGGCTGGCGGCTGGCCACCGGGCTGGTGCTCATGTTCGCGTTCGCCCCGGCCAGCCGGTTCGGCTACAGTGTCTACCCGCTCGGCCTGGCCTGCTGGCTGCTGCTCGCCACCCCGGTCAGCGCCGGGCCCGGCGATCAGGCCCCGCTCAGCCGGGAGGCCGGTCTCCCGGATCCCCCCCGGATGGCCGTGCAACCCGGCGGCCCCACAGGACGGAGCAGACGATGATCGTCGCGTTCTCGATCACACCGCTGGGCGTGGGCGAGGGAGTCGGGGAGTACGTCGCGGACGCGGTGCGGGTGGTCCGGGAGAGCGGGCTGCCTAACCATACGGACGCCATGTTCACCTCTATCGAGGGTGACTGGGATGAGGTCATGGATGTGATCAAGCGGGCGGTGGACGCCGTGGCCGTCCGGGCCCCCCGGGTCAGCGTGGTCCTCAAGGCCGACATCCGGCCCGGCGTGACCGACGGGCTGGCCAGCAAGGTGGCGACGATCGAGCGCCATCTCCAGGATTGAGCCCAGGCGGGGGCGCGGGGGCGGCGCGGCGCGGGGGCGGCGCGGGAGCTCAGGCCGCCCCAGCCGGGATCTGCTCGATCAGCGCGGCCAGGCCTGCCTCGTCCAGCAGGTCAGCGGGCCGCAGGGTGAGGCCCCGGCGCACGTAGTAAAACGCCGCCCGGACCTGGTCCGCGGGCACCCCGGCCAGCTGCGCCCAGGCCAGCCGGTAGGCGGCCAGCTGCACCGCGACAGCCTGGTGCTCGGCCGCGGAGCGGGGTGGCTGCCCCGTCTTCCAGTCCACCACGTCGAATCCGCCGTCCGGGGCGTCGCCGAACACCGCGTCAATCCGGCCGCGGACCGGCCGCCCGGCAATCAGCGTCTCGAACGGGACCTCCACCTCCACCGGCCAGCGGTTGCCCCATTCCCCGGACTCGAACAGTTCACGCAGTGCCGCGAGGTCGTTCGCGTCACCGTCGGCGGGGTCACCGGCAGCCGGGTCGTCGGCGGCGCCGAGCAGGTCGCCGGGATCGATGAGACGCTGCTGGCTGAACCGCTCCTCCAGCCAGCGGTGGAAGGCGGTGCCCCGCCGGGCCTGGGGCGCTGGCGGCCGCGGCATCGGCCGGCGGATCTGCCGGGCCAGCTCAGCCGGGTCCCGGGCCATCGTGACCAGCGCGGACACGGACAGCCGCGGGGGCAGCCAGACCGCGGACGCGGCCTCGGCACGCCATTCCTCACGCTCGGCGAGGAGCAGCCCGGTGTCGGCGTCCCAGGCCGCCACCAGCGCCTGGTCCTCCTCGCTCAGCGCCTCGTCCTGGCCGGATGGAGTACCGCCGGTCCTCAGCGCCGCATGCACGAGGTCCGCGGCTTCCCGGACGGCGTCGTGCTGCCTGCCCCGCGGCTCAGACGGCCACATGGCCGACGGGGGCTCGGCGAGCGCGGGGTTCTCGCTGTCCTCCTCCGGAGGAGGCGTCCAGGACGCGACGGTGCCCGCGCCCGCCTCGCAGGCACCCCGCACCTCCTCCAGGAAGACCGACGGGCCGAGCGGCGAGGACGCCTCACCCCACCAGTAGCCCGTGCAGGCCAGCCAGAACGCGGCCCGGGTGGTGGCCACGTAGGCGAGCCGGCGCTCCTCGCCGAGGTCCCGCGCGGCGCAGGCGGCCCCGAAGGAGGCCAGCGCCCCGGGCTCCAGGCTGGGCAGCGGCGGCAGGTCACCGGCGTCGCCCCGCAACCCGAAGGGGATCAGCCGCGCGTTCTCCGTCCAGCGGCTCACGAACCGGGGCTTGGCCGGGAACACCTGCGCCTTCTTCCCGGCCGCCAGCCCCGGCACCACCACCGCGGCCCACTGCAGGCCCTTCGACGCGTGCACGGTGGCCAGCGTGACCGTGTCCCCGTCGCCGACCCGGCCGGACTCCAGGCCGAACTCCTCGTCCTCGGCCGCGGTCAGGTAGGCCAGGAACGCGCCCAGCGTGGGCTCCTCCTGATCGCCCGCGAACGCGGCCGCGGCGTCCGCGAACGCGTCCAGGTCGGCGCGCGCGCTGGCCATGTCCCGGCCGGGCCGGGCCGCCACCTCGATATCCAGGCCAAGCGCCCGTTCCACCTCGCCGACCAGGTCCGGTAGCGGCCGGGCCACCCGCGAGCGCAGCTCGCGCAGCTCGGCGGCCAGCGCGGCCAGGCGGGCATGGCCGGCCGCCGAGTAGCTGCCCGGCTCACCCAGGTCATCCAGGGCCTCGACCAGGCTGCCCGGATCGGCGGTCAGGTCGGTGATGGCCTTGGCCAGCGGATCCTCGTCCTGGGGCGGCGCATTCAGGTCCGCTGACCGCCCCCGCTCATCCGCGGACCGCCGCTGTTCACGGGCCAGTGACCGGGCCCGCTTGCCCAGCGCCACCAGGTCGCGCGGCCCGATCCGCCATCGGGGGCCAGTGAGCAGCCGGGCCAGGGCCGCGGAGGCGCCGGGGTCGTGCAGCACCCGCAGGGTGGCGACGATGTCGGCTACTTCGGGAACGGTCAGCAGCCCGCCCAGGCCGACCACCTCGACCGGGATACCGCGGGTCTCCAGCGCCGCGCGCAGCGCGGGGAACTGGGCACGCTTGCGGCACAGGACCGCGATGTCGCGCGGGTGGACGCTGTCCGCACGGCCGTCCGGCCACGGCTCGCCGTCCGGGGCTATCCCGGGCGGCAGCGCCAGCAGGGCGCCGACCTGCTCGGCGACCCAGGCCGCCTCGTCGGCGGCCGTCTCGGTGAGCGCGCAGGTCACCCGCCCGCGGCCGGCCCGGCCAGGTGGCGGGACCAGCCGGGGCACCTCGGGCGCCGCGGCCCGCAGCCCCTCTTGCACCACTGCGGCCACGTCCAGGACCCGGCCGGTGTTCCGGAAGCTGGTGGACAGCATGCGCACCTCGGCCGGGCTCACTACCCGGTCCTGGCCGCTGCCCGTGACCACGGGAAAGTCACGCCCGAACCGGCGCAGGTTGCCCGCGCTGGCGCCGCGCCAGCCGTAGATGGACTGGCAGGGGTCACCCACCGCGGTCACCGGGTGCCCGCCGCCGAACAGCGCCCGCAGCAGGACGAGCTGCGCGTGGCTGGTGTCCTGGTATTCGTCGAGCAGCACGATCTGGTACCGGCCGCGTTCGGCCGCGCCGACCTCTGGGTGGCGGGCCGCGATCCGGGCGGCGATGGCCACCTGGTCGCCGTGGTCGATGACCTCGCGCTCGGCCTTGGCCCGCGCATACCCGGCCACCATCGGCAGCAACTGCTCCCGGGCCCGCTGGCAGTCCAGGATCTTGCGCACCGCACTGGGCAGCTTCCCGGGCAGCACCGCGGCCTGGACCTCCAGCCAGTCCCCCACCCCGGTCACCTCGTCCGGCGTCCGGAGGTGCTCAGCCAGCTCACCGGCCAGCATCAGCACGGCCGCGGTGACCGCCGGCGGTGACCAGGTCACCGCGTCCATCGGGCCGCCGTACCCGGATACCACCCGGGCCGCGATCTGCCAGGCCACCGCCGGGGTGATCAGCCGCAAGGTCGGTTCCAGCGCCTCGCGCAGCGCGTGGTCGGCGACGAGCCGGGCGGCGTAGGCGTGATAGGTGGACACCACCGGCTCGCCGTCGAGATCGGCGGCGCCTTCGGCAGCGGGCGGGCCGGCGGCCGCCTGGCCTGGTCCGGACAGGCCGGCCTTGCGCAGCCCGTCCAGCCGGACCCGAACCCGCTGGCCGAGCTCGGCCGCGGCCTTCCTGGTGAATGTCAGGCCGAGGACCCGCTCGGGCCGGACGACGCCGTTCGCGACCAGCCAGACCAGCCGGGCCGCCATGGTCTCGCTCTTGCCCGAGCCGGCCCCGGCAATCACCGCCAGCGGCTGCGGGGCCGCCCCGATCACCGCGGCCTGTTCCGCTGTGGGCTCAGGCAACCCAAGCAGCCGGGCCAGCTGTACGGGGGTGTAGGTCACCGTGCCCGGGTTCACCGGGGGCGGGTTGACCGCGCGGCCAGACACGGCGCCGCTGGCCGCGGCTTTAGTCGTCAGGGAGCTCCCGGTCACGGCGTCACCTGGGCACCGTCGGGATGCACCGGGCAGCAGGTCCGGACCGGGCAGACGCGGCAGCCCGGGTTCACGGTGGCGCCGAATACCGGCCCGGTCATGCCTGCCGCGACCGTCTCGACCAGCCGGGCGGCCCACCCTGGTTCCGGGTCGTCACCCAGCGCGCGCTGCCGCTGCACCTTGACCTCCGCCTTCAAGCCCGCCTTGCCCACCTGCACCAGCTCGGCGCCGCCCGGCTCGACGAGGCCGAATTGCTCGAACGCGCCCAGCAGCAGGGCCAGCTGGTAGACGCCGAGCTGCGGGTTGCGGTCCAGGTCCCCGTCGGGCGGCCGGGACGAGCCGGTCTTCAGGTCCACGATGACGCCGCCGCCGTGCTCGTCGCGCTCCAGCCGGTCCACCCGCCCGGTGATCTCCACCTCGCCGACCCGGACCCGGAGGGCCTGCTCCACCGCGATCAGCTGCCGGGGGTTGCCGCGGTGCCAGGCCAGGAACCGGGCCACCATGCGGCGCGCGAGCTCGCGCTGCTTGTCGTTGAACCAGGCGCTGCCGAAGTCCAGGTGGTGCCAGATGTCGTCGATGCGCTCCTCGATGCCCGCTTCGCCGGTCCCTTCGGCGGCCAGGACCGCGGCCGCGTGGATGACCGTGCCCAGGTGCCGCAGGACGTCCGAGGTGCCGGCCCCGGCGGCGGCCTCCAGCAGCCAGCGCAGCCCGCACTTGGTGAACGACTCGACCTGGGACGGGGACAGCTGGATGATCCCCCCGGCGAGCGGGCCGGGATCGGACAGCGCGGTCAGCGCGTACCACTGTCGGGGGTGCGCGCCGCGGACCCCCGCGGCCGCCAGCCGGGCCAGCTGGGCCGCCGCCGCAGCCCGGACTGCCCGCGGCCGGCCCGGGTCGGCCGCCGCGTGGCGCAGCTCGGCGGTCAGCGCGGGCAGCGAAAGCCAGTGCCGCCCGGCCGACGCGACCTGCTCGATCTCGACAGCGTCTCCGGCCAGCTCGGCCAGGAACCGGGACGGCCGGTCCTCGCTGTCTGCTCCGCCGGCCGCCGTGACCACCAGGGCGCGCCTGGCCCGGGTCACCGCCACGTAAAACAGCCGGCGTTCCTCGTCGAGGAGCTTGGAGACCAGGGCTGCGGCCGCCGCGTCACCGGCGCCGGGCGCCCCGCTCCCGGCCTGCGCGTCCACCGCGTCGACCAGCTCGTCCATGCCCAGCAGCGAGGAGCGCATCCGCAGGTCGGGCCAGGTGCCCTCCTGGACCCCGGCCACCACGACCAGGTCCCATTCCAGGCCCTTGGAGCGGTGCGCGGTGAGGATACGTACCGCTTCGCCCTCCGGGGCCCGGTCAGCCAGGGTGTCCCCCGGGATCTCCTGGCCGCCCATGCTGTCCAGGAACAGCGAGGGTGAGCCGGGCGGCAGCCGCACCGCGAACCGGGCCGCCGCGTCGAAGAGGGCGACCACGGCGTCCAGGTCCCGGTCAGCGGCCGCGCCGCGGGCTCCCCCGGCCGCGCTCGCGGCCTGCCACACCGGGGCCAGTCCGGACGCGTCCCAGATCGCCCAGAGCACGTCGTAGGCGGTGCCGGGCACACCATCCGGCGTGCCGACCGGGATCATGGCGCCCTGGGCAGTACGCCGGGCCAGCTCGAGCAGCGTGGCCACCCGCCGCGCCGCGGCCGCCGGGGGACCGCCGAGCAGGTTCAGCTGGCGGGGATCGCGCAGCGCGCTGGCCAGCGGCTGATTTCCCGGGGGCAGCCCGGCGGCGACGTCGGCGGCGTGCAGCGACCGGCGCAGCCGCCGCAGGCCCACCGCGTCCGTCCCGCCCAGCGGCCCGGTCAGCAGCTCGGCGGCGGCGTCCTCGTCAAGCGCGCCCGGCTGCAGGGCACAGCGCAGCAGCGCGAGCAGCGGACGTGCACCGGGCTCCACGGCCAGCGGCAGCTCGTCGCCCGCCACGACTGCGGGAACGCCTCCGGTGGCCAGTGCACGGCGCAGCAACGGGACCTGGCGTGTGGCCGAGCGCACCAGAACGGCCATGGATGACCACAGAT
>Ga0208717_1000545_pt1 | contig 12471 bp, 13 predicted proteins | sample NGESurF53shallow_FD_184489 | JGI IMG/M metagenome (GOLD analysis project Ga0208717, IMG submission 184489) | Arctic peat soil microbial communities from Barrow, Alaska - NGEE Surface sample F53-3 shallow (SPAdes) | ecosystem: Environmental > Terrestrial > Soil > Wetlands > Peat ... | reverse complement strand
CTTTGATCGCTCGCCGGTAGCGGGCATTCAAACTCTCGATCGCGTTCGTCGAGCAGATCACTCGGCGGATCTCGATGTCGTAGTCCAGGAACGGGATGAACTCCTCCCACGCGTTTGCCCATAGCCGGATCATCGCCGGGTAACGCTGTCCCCATTTTGCGCCGAGCTCGTCGAACGCGACCCGGGCGGCGGTCGCGTTGATGGCGGTGTAGATCGGTTTGATGTCGCGTTTGATCTCATCCCAGTAGTGGCGCGACGTGAGCCGAAACGTATTGCGGATCAGGTGGATGATGCAGGTCTGCACGATCGCCGCCGGCCACACATTGCTGACGACCTCCGGGAGGCCTTTCAGGCCGTCGCAGACGACGAAGAACACGTCTTTGATGCCGCGGTTACGTAGGTCGGTGAGCACCGCCATCCAAAACTTCGCGCCCTCACCACCGGTGCCGGCCCATAACCCGAGAATGTCGCGTTCACCGGCCAAGGTGACGCCGATCGCTGCGTAGAACGGGCGGTTGGCGACTTGCCCGTCGCGGACCTTGACCACAATCGCATCAATGAACACCGCGGCGTAGGTCACCTCCAGTGGTCGCACCGCCCAATCGTTCATCTCCTCCAGCACCTTGTCGGTGATCCGAGAGATCGTCTCCTTACTGACTGAGGCGCCGTAGATCTCGGCGAAGTGCGCCGAGATCTCACCGGTCGTCAGACCCTTGGCATACAGCGACAGCACGATCTCATCGACCCCGTTCAACCGGCGCTGGCGCTTGCGCACGATCTGCGGTTCGAACGTGCCCGCCCGATCTCTGGGCACGTCAATCTCCAGATGTCCACTCGCCTCGGTCAACACCGTCTTGGCTCTCGTGCCGTTGCGGATGTTGCCCGATCCGACACCACCCGGAGCATGCTTTTCATAACCCAGGTGCTCGGTCATCTCTTCGCTCAGCGCGGTCTCGATCACCGTCTTCGTCAGCTGCTTGAGCAGCCCGTCCGGGCCGGTCAGGGACAGGCCCTGCTCTCGGGCCATCCGCACAAGCTCTTTCGCTGCCTGCTGTTCAGCCGACTCCTCGGCCGCATTCTTCTTCGTCACGTCATCCAGTGTTGCGGTCATCACGGCACCTCTCCAGCCGACCTACCGGTCAGCTCTTAGGGCCGGAAACACCGTTTACCGAACAGTCCCTGATCCCTGCAAAAGCGATGTTTGCCGAGATCCGGTAGTTCGGTCAAGGCACCTCTCCATGGAGCTGGGCCCGCTCGCGAAGCCTCAAACCTCCGACGCATGTCCTGCCTATGGACGCTCGACTGGTGCTAGACGACTGGATCGAAGTGGCGTGGCTTGAGCCGACGACGGAGGGCGATAACCGCTTGTCGGAGGTCAACGCTGTGTTGGACACATGGCTACGGGACCGTGGCGCGACGCGAGACAAAGTCGCAGGTGATGACATCCGGATCGATCTTGTGTATCTCGGGCCAGAGCGCGGCGTGTGGCACAGCAGGTCGTTGACGTGGGCCAACTCCGGCACCAGGGTGCTTGTCCGACGCGGCGTTGGTGGAACTTAGCAACCAGCTGAGTGTGACTGGCCGTTGGTAGAACACACTCTCGTGCCGCTGTGACATGCGTCCGAGGGTCCGTGGGTCGGAGTTGTGTTCGCACGCTGTAGCGTGCCGTCGGTGAGGGAGGCCGAGTGGAAGCGACTTGTTCGGCCGCTTCTCGATGACCCTGAGCAGTGGGCGTTTCGAGGCTCGTTGTGCTACCGCCGCCCGATATCTCGCTTCCTTTGCGGCGCGCTCGTCGAACGTAGCGGCTCCAGCAAGGCGTCCTACATCTGGCGAGTCACCGTGCCGTTGTTCATCCCGCACGACGTCATCGTTCTCTCGTGGTCGCAACGCGTCGGCGACGGTGCACACCGCATCGACGACACCGATGAAGACACGCTGCGATCCGCGATCTCGACGGCCCTCCTTGACATCGAAGATGAGAGTGCGGCCCTTCGGCGACTTGGTTCGATAGGCGTCGGCCCGAACATCCACGTCGAAGAGACTGCCGCGCACGCGCTCATCCTGCTCGGCGACACAACCTCGGCCGCTCAAAGGCTCGGCGTCAACGACGCAGATCCTGACGACTCGCAATGGGTTCACGACGACATCGCTCGCATGCGAGGCGTCGCCAACCTGCTGGACGCGCGCGGCCGTGACGCCGCGATCGCTCAGCTCGACCGATGGGTGGATCAGACCTCAGCGGCACTGGGGATTACCCGCTGACACCGTCTCCGAGGTACGTCCGCAACTGCCGCGGCGACGCGCGTCGCACATGTCGATGTGGGCGTCTGTCGGGTCGAAGTTACGGCAGGCGGACGTAGCCGATCGTGGTGCTCACCTGCACGCCGCTTGTCGGTCCACCGACGGTGTTACTCAAACAGCTTGAGGCGACGGTCACTTGTTGGACGACGTTGACGTCGTACAGGCCGGCTGGCGGAACGACGCCGGCTGTGTTGCCGGTGCCGTCCAACCGGACGCGGGAGGTCGACCCGGCGATCGGTGTGCCAAGCGGGATCGATTTCACCACAGTGGGCGGTGCTGGCGGCGCTGTGATTGTGCTGGCCGCCGCCGGGTTCCGGGGAGGTTGATGCGCCGTGAGATCCACTGACACCGACGTCAGCGACACGTTCGCTGGTTCGGACGGCAACTGGACGGTCACGATCACGGGAGCCGCCGATGAGACAGGCAGGGCAGTCGCGTGGTCCTGCTGCGTGTCCGGGACGCCTCCAACCGAGCCACTCGTCCACGCCGAACGATGCCGTTACGAGACGCGCGGACAAGCCGACGTTGCGGAGCCGACGCTGAAGCCTTGCACGTACGACGCCTTCATGAACGAGTCACCGCAGAACTGACCCTGCGGGGTGGTCTGACGGTTGACGATCGGGCTGGCGACGTCTCCGGAGAACGCATTGTAGGTCACCACATTCCCGCCCTGGGGATTCACCTTGCTGTCTGAGGCAAGCTTCAACCCGTAGCCAAGGCTTCCCGTGATCGTGTTGTCAGTGACCGTGTTGTGGTACCCGCGAATCTCGATGTTGCTTCCTTCGAACGCGATTGGCTCGTCGTTGAACCCGCATTGGTTGTTACGGAAGACGTTGTCGTGCGAGTTCTCTTTGATATCCAGGCATTCGGATCCATACGTGTAGATCACGTTGTCGGCGATCAGGTTGTAGGACGTGTTGTCGTCCGCATGCATGCTGCGATAGGTACTCTTCGGACTCGTGCCCAAGTAGATGCCTTCGCCGTTGTGGTAGGCGAAAACACCTGGCTGCGGGTTCGCCGCCATGCCGCACCACTCGATGGTCGATCGTTCGATCGTGTTGTTGTTTGCTCCGTTGGCGAGCCTGACGCAGTCTCCCCCGGCGTGTTCGAGAGCCATGTCAAAGACGACAACACCCTGCACCCCACGCGAGTTGTCTGCCGCCCCGACAAAAATGAGGCTGGTACCGACCACTTTGCTTTGGATGCTGTCCTTGAATGACTTCGTCGATGCGAGCGCGCCCGGGAACAGTGTGGTCTTGAGAGCCGGCTCGCCGTCGATCGTGAAGCCCGTCAAGTGGTAGTAGCTGTTGTTGATGCTAAAGACTCTGCCAGTACCGGTGACCGTCGTCATTCCACGCTTGCCGAGATCGAGACCAGTGTCAGTACCCTCGATCGTGATGGGCGCCAGCGCCGTGCCGTTGACTTTGGTGACGACATCGCCCGAGTAAGTCCCGCGCGCCAGGTGGATGACCGAGCCCGGCGCCGCGCGGTTCAGAGCCGTCTGGAGCGTCCTCAGAGGCGTCCCGGACGTAGCGCCGGACGACGTGTCGCTGCCGCTGGCGCTCACATAGATGTCCAACCCGGCCGCTCGGGCAGGATGGATGGAGACGAGGGCCAGGGCGAGGGCGGCAAGCCCGCCCGTTGCGGCCGCGACGGAAGCAACGAACGGTCGGGTGCGAATCATGTATACAGCCTCATGTATATAGCCTCGGGCCTGTGGCCGTGCTCTTGCTAGTGCATCTGGGTGAACGGTTCGAATTCGGTCGATTTCGCCAGCGTGTTCCCGCCGCGGGTAGCGCCCGCATTATTAAGGCGTGGTTCATCAGTCGCTGTGCGAGATGACCAGGCTGGAGATCCACACCTGGCCGTAGGCTGTCGCCTGGTCGCCGGTTGAAGTGCTCGACTGTAAGTAGCAGCCAGCCTTGAAATAGCAGCCGCTCCGGTCCATTGCCTGGTGCACCTTGGGCTCGCCGTTGTAGAAGACGTCGACGTAACCGTTGGCAGCAACCAACTTCAGGTCGAAGGCCGTGCCGAGCTGATAATGCGCATCGAGCACGCCTGCCACGACGTCTATGTAGCGCACCAAGAGGGTCGTGCCGGTCAGTTCGACCAGGATCAGATAGTCCGTTGTGCTGTGGATCTGCGCGCAAACCAGGCTCGGCTTCACGACCGGCAGGTGCGTGATGCGCTGGGTCAGTGCCATCGTGTGCGTGCCAGAGGTCGATGACCAGCTGGCAGGGCTCCCATCGGCGTTCATCTCCCGAAGCTCGGATCGCGCGTACTTCGAGCCTGCCTGAGCCTTGTCTCCGCAACTGGCCGTGAACTGCACTGCCTGAACGGCTTCGAATGTCGGGTCGGAGTAATCCTCCAGCTTTGGGTTGGTGATCTCGGTAGTGGTAGGAAGGCCAATCTTCCACACGCTGAGATCGACGACCTGTGCAGGCTTGAGTCTCATTGGTCGGAACATCTCCTTCTTCGCCCCATCGTGTCGGAATACCAAGTCGAGGACGCCGGCAGCAGCAGCCGCGGGAATAATGAGAGCCGCGAGGAGGAACCCTCGCCGCGACAATAATCGGGACTCATCACGTCGCCTGTTTTTGGTCACTACTCGAGCCCAGCATTCCTAACCCAGTAACTCTTCTTGAAAGCGCTACCGAGTAACGGTGTCGACCCGGTCGCAATCTCGAACGCGCTCGGTGTGTCCTCCATACATATAACGTACGCGCCGACTGTCTGGAACTTCTGTGTCGAGGTCACCTCGCCGATCGGATCGATGTAGATGGCGTACACCGAGGGGGGGCAAGCCGCCTTGCTGTGCTCAATCAACTTGAACCCATTGGCCTCGCCGAGGGACACACCGCCGGCTCCCATTTACTAGCGTGTGACATCAGAAGGTAGTGATGGCTTGGGTGAAGGCAAGGTCCCACTCGGGGGCAACCCAGCCTGTATACGTCTCGGTGGTGTGGCTTTCGTCTTCGTACACCACAATGTCGTTGATGACTGCGGGGCAGACTTTCGCATTGCAGTACCACGGGGTCGGATCGATGAGATGAGCACCAGCGGCAACGACAGCACTATTCGCCTCGCTCCTCGCATATACATCAATCTCAGAAGGCGGAAGTGTGATGTCACACTTCTGCACGCTGTTGGTATTCTTGGCCAAACAGTCGGGAACTGACCCAATTGCTCTCGGATTGGGGGTGTCTTCCTCATAGATCACTTTCGAGCCGTCCGTTTGGAAGTGTTGAACGGCTTGCACTTCACCAGACGGATCGACGGATACGTGTCGAACCGCTGACGCCATGAGCACGTACGTCGGTTTCTGCTGGTGCGCGAACGCGAAGACCTTGTTACGCCACACATCACAGGCAGTGTAGGCACCGCTGACTGTTGCGACTACCTGGTTCAGATAAACCCCGACGTCGCAGTTGGCTTTCGCGTAGAAGTACAGCTTGAAGTGATTGCGAGTCGCATACTCGCTGACCACGGCAAACCAGCTATTTGCATGTGAATCTCCGACCAAAAATATTGTTCTTGTTGCCGTAAGGTCACCAAAAGTGCACGCGGCTAGGGGTGCCAGATTTTCCTGCACGAAGCCGGTGAAGCAGCTGTGTCCGTTCGGGTTATCGTGGGCCGCTTGAGCCAGCGACGGTGTGAGGTTCTTCGGCAGCACGGTAAGCGCGGCGCCCGCGTCGATGTCCTTCTGAAGTGTCGTCTGCGCGACCGCAACGGTGTCTTGCTTGATGTGTTTGATCGGTGTTGCCGCAACGGAGTTGGTGATAATCACAAAGGCCACGATCACAGAGGTTGTGACGAGGATGCCACCGGATGACAGGCTACGGAACGGCGACTTCGCTAGGAACGACTGGGTGCGGAACGGCTGTTCCACGAGGTAGTAGGTGGCTACCGAGAGCCCGAATGAACCGACCACGACGAACCACTTCTCACCGTAGTTCAACCCGTGACCTAGGTACATTGGTAGGACCATCAACAGCGGCCAATGCCATAGGTACCACGAGTAGGAGATCTGACCAGCGAACTGCATTGGTCGTTGCCGCAGCCATAGCTCCGCACCCTTGTACCAGCCAGGACAGCCGCCGGCAATGACGAACGCCGACCCTAGTACGGGGAGAATCACCGCCGAACCCGGATACCGCGTGTTTGCGTCGTAGGTAAAGATCGCGAGTGCGATCATGACGATCCCTAGCCACGACATCTGACATGCCAACGCTGGTCGCATTCGTGTCCACATTGATGTGGTGATCGCGAGGAATGCGCCCATCGCGAGTTCCCACATGCGCGTCGGGGTACCGAAGTACGCCCATGATGCGGCACCGTGGGTAGTAACGCTCGAAAGTGCAAGCGACGCAGCCATGATTGCGATTAGTGTCCAGAGCAGCGCCAGTTTGCGCCCGAAGCGTCTGCCGGCGTAGATGCCGATCACGAGCATCAAGACCGGCCACACGACGTAGAATTGCTCCTCAACTGACAGCGACCAATAGTGCTGGAACGGCGACGGCGCGACAGATGCGTTGAAGTAGTTCGTCTTCACTGACGCGAGTCGCCAGTTCACGCCAGAGAATGCGGAGAATAGCCCGTCGAGCGCTATTGAACGTCGGCGCAGCGGGGGACCATAGCGGTACACCGCGAGGAGTGTGACGATAATGACTAACGTCGCCGCCGGTAAGATGCGGCGGGCACGACGCGCATAAAACCCTCTAAACGACAGCTTGTTTCGCCTGTCAAGCTCACCGTACAGCTGGCGGGTGATGAGGTACCCGGAGATCACGAAGAACACGTCGACGCCGACGTAGCCGCCGCTGAATCCGAGCAGACCAACATGCGAGAGGACCACGGAGATAACCGCGATGGCTCGCAGCCCTTCGATATCGGGGCGGAACTTGCGAACAGCGCTCTTCCGGCCAGGGTCTTCTTGTGGAACGTAAGGAAGGCGATGACCTTTCGGACGATCAAGCACCGCGGTCATGCTGTTGCCCTTTCAAGGTGTGCGGTGCTACCAAGACGCCTCTTGGTGGTAATGCGGTAGCTAAGGAATGTGGTCACGTACAGCCAGAGCAATACGAGCGCTCCGAAAATCCACACGATGACCATTCGTTTCAATTGCCATTCACCGCCGTTTTCCGACGCATGATTGCCCGCGAGGTCGACGCCCTGCGCGGCGAGCTTGTTCTTCGTCACAATGTTTTGGGAGAACGCATTGTTTGCGGAATCCCCTCGTGAATGCAACCCAACTCGATTGTTCTGTACGGTGTTGAACGAGACCAGATTCTTGGACGAGCTCGCCATCACGATCCCATCCGACAGGTTATGGTCGGACACGTTGTTGAGAATCTGATTATCGGATGACGCCTCGTCCATCATGATTCCGTTGAGTCCGTTGCCGTTGGTGATGTTGTTCTTGACAACACTGCCCGTCACATGGTCGGAAAAGATAATCCCATGCCGACCATTGTTATTCGACGTGTTGCCCTCAATCAACAGTCCCGTCGAGTAGCTGTGCGGGTCAATTCCGTACAGAGAGTTCTCCAAGAACTTGCTGTCGAGGACTTTCAGGTTCACCGCGTGGTCGGTGTAAACACCGATGAAGTCGTGGATGAACGTACTGTTTCGTACGGTGCCCGTGGCTAGCTTCGACCATGTTGTTCCGTAGGACGAGTTCCAGTCCCGCCCTAGGTATTCAAAAGTACTGTTCGTCATGTTCATGATCGAGGCGTCGGTCGCGAAGATAAGCGGGCGACCTAGGTCGGTACGTACGGCAGTCCGTGACCCGGTCCGTGGTGTGTCGGCATCGCTGGCATGCACGTACACCCCGTTGAAGTCGAGTTTCGCGCCGAGCGCAGCGATAAGAACTCCCATGTGGACGTTCATCGTGAGCTCTGTGGTGAGTGGTGCATCAATCGCAAGCGATGTGCCGACTTCGGTGATAACCCCAGCCTTCATCGTGATGTGTGACCCCGACTCAGAGATCCAATCCGGTTGGTTCACGATCCCGACGAGTTGATGCAGCGTAGTGATCGGTTGCTTCAATGTGATGAGCTTGACCGCCTTACCGCCCGCCAACATGATGAGCTGCGTCGGGTAGAGTTCCATACCTCGAATGCTCGCCTGCGGTGTGGGAACGGTTGGCCCATTGCCTGCATTGCTTGGCAGGCCGAGCGTCAGATTTTCGATGGGGTCGAAGGCCGGAACGTCGGCCAATCGACCAAAGGGTGCTTGTTCGAGCGCGAGTGTCGGATAAGTACGTCCACCGATGAAAGTAGCGAACGCCGTCGCAAGAAGCACTAGGAAGGTGACGACGATATACGCACCGCGCGCTGGTCGCGTACGGCGCAGTGCAATGGCCATCAGACCAGAGCCTCCTGGTTCGCTGAGTACACCTCGGTGTCCGCCGTTTCGAGTGTCTTCCCGATCACCTCAAAGGACTTCGGGTTGCCCATGTACAACGTGGTGATTAACGCGATGACGGTGAAGCTCGCGGAGAACGGTGTGAGCACAATCGCGGCGAGGGTCTGCCCGATCCGGTTCGACCAGAAGTCGAAGCTCGTCTGGTTGTCTTCCCGACGCCCACTGTTGACCCATCCGCTCGCAGCGAAGTTCAAAGTCCACACAACGAGCGAGCACCAGAAGACCGAGAACCAGATTTTGGGTTCGTGTATGTGTCCGGTGAGGGTGAGGATCAGTGCGACACCCGAGCCGATGAAGGTGAACAAGCTGAGCCCGTATCGCACACCGACACGAATCGCGGGACCCAGGGGAAGGACGTCCCGATTCACTATGGCGTGAATGTTGCCCCACATCCAGCGCCGGCGCTGCTTGAAGTACGCGTTCCATGTCCACGGCGAAGTCAGCTCGATGTACTCGTGGAACCAGCCCCAGCGAAGCCCTTGATGGGCCGCGTTGCAGCCGAAGGTCAAGTCTTCGCTAGCGAAGATGCGGAAGTTCCAGCGAATCTGGTTTTCCGTTGAGGCAGTCATCGTCATGCCCTCGCCGTGGCAGAACAGCGGCGCATTGAAGATGCCTTGGAACGTCGAGCAGTACGTCATGCAGTTGTGGAACCGCAAATCATCAATGTGGCTCAGGAGAAAGTGTGTGAACGGTCCTGAGCCGTAGTGAACGCGCGGTGCCGTCAGCCCTTGGCAGATGTCGTAGTCGGCCGCATACGCCGTCTCCAGGTACTCCCACGTTGGCGACGTGTCGTCATCGAGGAACGTGATCTTCGTGCCGTACCCGATGACGCCCTCCGACTCACGGATCGTCCGTGCGTACTCGAGCGCGCGGCACTTGAAGGTGCTCACACACTCGAAGTCTGCCGGAACGATGATCACCCGGTCTGCGTGCGGATAGGCGACGGGGAACCCAGGTTCAACAACCACCCAGATTTCATACGCCATCGACATCGGATACGAGCGGATCTCCTCGATAACTTCGTTAACCCGCTCGATCTCCTTGCCGACCGTTGTGATTTGAATGATGTAGCGGTCGAACTTGGTGCGGTCTTCGACGAACCGCGTCTGGAAAAACCACTCGCCGTACCCGAGAAGACACAGTTCCACCAACGGACGAAAATAGGCTGCAAAGAGGAACCACCACCAGAACCTCATGCACCCGTCTCCAACAACTGATCTTCGATCACATCGGTGAAGATGACCTGATTCATTGCGGCCACAGCCGATACCAACGGATGTCTAGCTGACATTCGCTAGCAAAGTGACTCCATGCTGCGGCGTTCGGCAAGCACGCCCCACCGTGCGGGTCGCTTATCACGAGTGGCCACCGAGTAGCCCGCTCTGGACATTCGCCCGCTTCATCCCCGCGCGAGTCGTCAGATCGAGAGACGCCGGCCGTAGCGGCACTTCGCTCAACAAAGTGTCGATCTCCTGATCCGTCGCCTCGGCCAGAATCTCGTTGACTGTTACGACAGCACTGAGCAGTGGCATGTCGACCCCCATCTCCGCCGCAAACCCGAGAAAACCGTTGGTGTCCTTCGGGAGGCAAACGCCTCCGTACGGAGCGCCACCACGTATGCCGTACTCGCGGCTGTACGATCCTTCGGCCGAGTTCGCGACGGTCGACGCAACGGCGTCGTGGTCGATGCCGAGCTTCTGCGCAACCAACCACATCTCATTCCAGAAGCTAATCTTCGTGGCGTTGTAGATGTTGTGAGCGCACTTGATGAACTCGGCGGTAGCGGGGTCGTCGAACACCCGCATCTCGCCTCCGAACGGCGCGAGGATTTCGCGCAGTCTCTCCTGCGTCCGCTTGCTCCGTGACGCGATCACCGTCATCCACGGAAAACGGAAGTCCTCTTCGGCAGAGGCCGCGCGTAGGAACTCGGGGTTTGATGCCAGTGCAAAGCCGCGGCCACACCGCAGTCCCGATTCGCGTTCAAGACTAGGCAAAACGCGCTTTTCAGTAGTGCCGGGTGGCACGGTAGAGCGAACGATCACCGTGTGAGACACGATCGACCCTGCCAAAGCACGACCCACCGCCGCGACTCCCTTGTCGAATGCGGTCAGGTCGTATCGCCGCCCCTCGTATGGCGTCGGCAGACTCAGAAAGACGAAAGACGGCTCAGCGTCGAGCTCGATATTCGCGCGGGCGTCGAAGCCCTCTTTCGAGAGTTCGTCGAGCCTGCTGGCTAGGACATCGATGAAGGTTACGTCGTGCCCGGCTGTCACGAAGCCTCGTCCGGTAGCAGCACCTACAACTCCGCTACCGACGATGTACATACGTGCCACGCCAACCTCCCCTATGCAGAACCCCTACCCCCGCGCTGGTTCTAGCGCGATTCGAACACCGGGTCATCACTCTGCGCTACCAAAGATTGGCGATATCTACCAGACTTGTGAGCGCCATGCTCGCCACTTGATTACGGTCTGTAGTTGTCGCTTTCGTGTATGTAACCGCCCCATCACCCGCTCTCGCCCGGCTACCTCCCCAAGACTGCCGAAACCTCACCTGGCGCTTCGGCCCCAGGTAACCTCTTGAGAGCACGACACTAAACGGTCTTAGGCCCCAAAGCGATATCCGTCAGTTTAAATTTTCTACGCATCCGGGCGGATTGTGATCATTTAGCCAGCGCGGAGCGCCGCGTTCGACGCACCCGCGCGGTAGGACCAGGTCAGTGCGCGGACAGCGCCTGGACTCTGCGGCGGCACTCGGCAGCCGACATCGGGAACCTGGTGCTACCGGGCAACGCCACATCGTGCGCATGACATGTACGTCATCCATCTGGCCGCCATCCGAAGGGGCCATTCGGCCCACGGGACTGTCCTTGCAGCAGCCCCCGGCCGCGGCCAGCAACGTTCCTCTGGAAAAGTCCGACCGAGTCCTCCACGGGCGGCGGGGACTCGGGCGACGGAAGTCCGTGTCCGAGCTGCGACCGGTGAGCACTCGCACGTCACACGCGACCGGCAGACTCCCGACATCGAGCGTCCAGGATCATGTGGGACTCGGTGGCACGCGCGCTGCCACAATGGCCCTGCACCGAAAGCATCCGCGACACCATCCGACTCGAAGGTCCCCAGTAGCTTCGGTTCAATCTGGTCCAGGAGGTCCCAGCGTGGATCTCTCGCCGTGTTTGTGATCGTCCCACGGTGTCGCCGAGAGACGCACGCTCGGCGGCAGTGCGTTCGGGACCATGGGCAGTGACGCTTACATCCGGACACATGGTCCTGGCGACACGTCCGGGAGCCTTTGGTACACGACGCCCGGACAGGGCATGATCGCCACGTGGAGACAGGCCGGGTGAACGGTCACGCCGCTGGGCGCGACTTCGACTATGAGTGCGGCGTTGTCCACTTCGGTGAGCAAGGCGCGACCCTGCGGACGCGTAGCGATCCTCCGCACAAAGTCCACGTCCGGCCCCGGCACCAGGGCGTGGTCCTGGGTGGTCGCCAACCCGTCACATGCGCCTTCGAGTTCGACGATGAGTACATCGCGCTCGCCTCTGTTGAGGTGACCGACGCGGGCGTCATGATCCGCCCCGAGGACTACTGACTTTGTCGGATAAGTGCCCTTCCACGGGGTCGCGGCCGACCTACCCGCGTACCGTGTACCGACAGATCTCGGACATCCGCTCGTCGGCTGGTCCACGTGCATCATCGCGGCCAGAAGCGAGCGTTGAACGGCATGCACTATGTGACGACG
>Ga0208717_1000544_pt1 | contig 12491 bp, 12 predicted proteins | sample NGESurF53shallow_FD_184489 | JGI IMG/M metagenome (GOLD analysis project Ga0208717, IMG submission 184489) | Arctic peat soil microbial communities from Barrow, Alaska - NGEE Surface sample F53-3 shallow (SPAdes) | ecosystem: Environmental > Terrestrial > Soil > Wetlands > Peat ... | reverse complement strand
TTTTTTTAAAGCAGGAGATACATCCAACATGTCTGCAAAAATTTTACCCACTGCAACACCAAATCCATAAACAGCGTAAAGCTTCGTATGATCTACACCCGGCGAGATAGCAGATGATTTTTTTATGAACTCATTTTCATCCTCGTATTGTTCAAGTAATGTATAATATTCATGTAGAAATTCATGGTGATTAGGTAACCCGGCATTTTGCCAGGTTTCAAAAAAAACCTTCTGAAAGTGGCTATGCCAATCCATTAAATGCATTAGGTTTAATTGATAAGGTCTCGCCATTCTCTGCCTTATTATTTAATTGAAACAGTGGCCATTTTTTTGATATATACGACTGTGTTTCTGCCTTTCTCCAACAATCAAGGGCATAGCATGCCAGGGCAGTAGCGAATATTCCATTCTTATCTTCAACAAAAGAATTTCCACCTCCATGTGAACTGTTCCAGGATTCAACTTGTTCAGGATCGATCACATAGGGTGCAGGAATGCGCAGAATAAAATCACCAGCCCAACTTCCATTCTCATGTTGCGAAAGCATTAATGCATTGGCACACATAGTTCGTTCCGTGGCATAACCGAGATAAGATAAATGTACAAACGATTCCAGGGCCAGCGCAGTAGTAAATGGATCGGTGGATACAGAAAGGTCAATACCAAAACCTCCTTCCGCTAACTGTCTGCGGACAAGCAGCTCAGCTATCATCACGGCATTCTTTTCCGGTAAGTGGTGTCGCAACATGGAGATGGCACGCAACAAGAGAGTAGTTGTATAATATCCACTGCGCCACCAATATGAATTTATGAAACCTTCATTGGTTTGCCGGTTCAATAAATAGTTGATTACTTCAGGTACTTTATCATTTTTAATATCTGCAAGTATGGCTGCTATAGACACATCGGGATGAGAACTGGTCCAACCGATTATTGCCTCCGAGTTAGGTGCAGAAATAAAGTCGCCAATGCCAGACTCCCAACGATAAGTGGACAGACCACCGTTAGTAAAATGGTTCCATAAAAATTCCTTAGCTTTTTCGAAAACAGTTCCATTGAAATCTTTACATGATTGTAAAGCCATTAAACACCATGCTGTAGAATCTGCATCTGGCGGAACCTGTTGGCTATATGACCAACCTCCTGAAGGATATTGTGATGCTAATAAAAAATTTTGTGCTTCTTTAATAACATCCTTCTGTTCGCAAAGATTGCAAATATGAGTAAGCACAAAACCGGTTACCCAAACATCTGATTCTCCGGCTAAGGTTGGGAAACCGCGCCATCTATTGTTTTCAATTAGCGATAAAAGATATTCTATCCCTTTATTAATTGCTTCGTCCACCATTTTACTTTTATACAAATTTCCTAAAACCATTTTTAAAAATAGTTACTTACAATTTTGAAATATGATCGTTAATAATAAAAATTTGCTCTTCAAAACTATTTATCTACATTACATAAAACTTATATTTTTTGATAAGTTACCTAACCCAATCTAAAACACTTCCGCAATAATTGATCTTTCCTGTGATGCTATTTGAATGTAAAGAATTTGTGGTAAAGATTTGTATTTTCTATGAATACTTTTATTAAAAAACTATTCTTTATAATAAAACATTTTTTTATAACCATTGCAAAACTCTTTAACACTATAATTTAAAAACTAAAATTTAAAAACAATGGGAGATATTCAAATCACAATCACAGGCAGTGACCTTACAACGGGTGCTTTAACTATGTCAGATCAAGGCACAAGCAATGCCATACCGGGCGACCAGGTAACCTGGATAATTGCTGCGGGCTCGGGCGTTGCATCCATAACAGGCATCGTTCCAAAGCCACAATCTATTGATATATTTACACCTCCTGGCTCAGAGCCTGCGCCCGTCTCCGGCTCCACCAGTTGGCAGGGAACTATTAACCCTGATTATCTGCCTTTCCAGCAGGAAGAATATATTTACACCATCAATTGGACAACGGCTGGCACTGGTTGGCTCGGAAATGATAATAAAAATTTGCCAAAAAGTTACGATCCCAAAATAATTGTTAAACCAGTTACACCGAAGAAGTAAAAGCTAAATGTTTATCACCTCCACGTAAAACCAGTGCTACAGCCAACTATACTTAAAAAGAAAGCCTTTTTTACAGTAGGCTTTTTTTTTATTTATTTTTTTAGTGTTTATGGTCAGACACAAATACATTTGGATAGCCTGGCAACGAAATATAATGCAGGTAATTATAAAAAAGAGGATAAGCTGAAAATACTGCGGGAGCTTGCTGAAGATTATCTTGATCCCGATAAGAAGCTCGTTTTTAGTGAAGCACTTATACAAGCTGCGCAATCAGCGGATTCAACAGGATTTTTATGTGTTGGGTTCTTTCATAAAGGTACTGCGCTCAGGCTTAAAGGTGATCTTAGTAAAGCTCTCGAAAACTATTTTAAAGCGGCAAAAATTGCCAGGAAAGATAAACAATCCGGTGAGGTATATATTTCTATTGCAGATGTATATTCAATTATTGGCAATCACACTAACGCGGTTGATTACTACCAAAAGTCCATCGCTATTTTAAGGGAAGAAAAGGATTCAGTAAATATTGCAACTGCGCTCTATAACTTAGGAGATGAGTATATTAAAATTGAAAAGCTGGATTCTGCACTTCGATATACAAGGGAATCACAGACCATATTCAATAGAATCAACTCAGAGATGGGCGAAGCCTATTGTTTGGGTAATATAGGAATCATTTATTCAAAATTGGGCGATGATAAACAGGCCGAAAGTAACTTAAACAGGGCCATTTTATTGCTAGAGGAAATGAATGAGTACCATGCTATTTGTGAATTCCTTGTCTCTATGAGTGATATCTATCTTGAAAAAGGAGATCAGCAAACAGCCATGAATTATGCAAGAAGAAGCTTACAACTTGCAGAACAATATGGGTTGAAAGAGCAGATCAGTGATGCTGACGAAAAACTGTCCGACCTGTATGAAAACGCCGGAGACCACGACAAAGCTTTACAGTATTACAAAAATTATATTTTATACCGCGATAGTGTAAACAATATTCAGTCTGTACAAAAGATGGCGGACTTGCGGACTAATTTCGAAGTTTCCCGCAAACAGGTAGAGGTGGATCTGCTAAACCAACAAAGACGCAACCAGCGAATTTTGATGATTTCGCTGTTCATTATTTTAGGATTAGCCTTTATTATATTGGGTACTTTATACTGGTATTATAAAACAATTTCAAGAGAGAAAAAAAGATCAGAAAGTTTGTTACTAAATATCTTACCGGCCGAGACAGCAGAGGAATTAAAACATAAAGGCAAAGTGGATGCGGTAAAGCTTGATGAAGTAACGGTATTGTTTACTGACTTTGTTTCTTTTTCAAAACTGGCGGAACATATAGAGCCCGTACAATTAGTGAAGAGCATCGATTTTTATTTTAAAGGCTTTGATGAAATTGCCACCAAATATGGCCTCGAAAAAATTAAAACCATCGGAGATTCTTATATGTGTGCCTGTGGTCTGCCCACCGCTAATCCTACGCATGCCAGGAATGTGGTACTTGCCGCCAGGGAAATGAATGAACTGGTGAGCCATGCCTTAACTGCAGAAGATGGCTTCAATCATTTTCAAATAAGAATTGGCATACACAGCGGCCCAGTTGTGGCGGGAATTGTTGGTATAAAAAAATGGCAATATGACATTTGGGGCGATACGGTGAACATAGCCTCCCGTATGGAATCCAAATCAGAACCCGGCAGGATAAACTTATCTGAAACAACCTACCTTATTATAAAAGATGAATTTCCTTGCGAATACAGGGGAGAAATTGAAGTTAAAAACCGTGGCCTTTTAAAGATGTACTTCCTTTCTTAATGCCATTGCCTTAAATTCATTTTAAAGTAAATGAGTTACCTGGTATTTTATAAGAGGCAACTTTTGCAGCACCAAATAATTTTAAACTAATGCCAGCAAATAAGCATCGCTCTATTGCAAAATTTGACTGAGTTTATTTTCGAGTAACGGTCCGCGTAAGTTCTTTGCAATTATTTTTCCGTTAGGATCGATTAAAAGATTTTGTGGTATGCTGCGAATTTGAAACATGCCGGCGACTTCATTGTTCCAGCCTTTTAAATCACTTACATGATTCCATGTAAGGCCATCCATCTGAATTGCGCTTAGCCATGCTGGCTTGGCCTGGTCGAGAGATACACTTAAAACTGTAAAGTTTTTATTGTGAAATTTATTGTAGGCAGCTACCACGTTTGGATTTTCCATACGACATGGGCGGCACCAGCTTGCCCAAAAATCTAATAAAACATATTTACCCCTGTAAGAAGAAAAATTTACAGGATTACCGGTTGTATCGTTTTGTGAAAAATCTTTTACAATAGATCCTATTGCATTAATTTTTGATTCCTGTATTTGCTGATTCACATATTGGCCCAAACCACTTGCCTGCACAGGCAAAGACATTAACTTATACAGTTCTTCTGCCTTGTTACCATCTTGTGTTGCCTGGTACAAACGAATAATTGCAAGTGGAGACACAAAAGATGCCGGATGTTTTTTTACAAAATCAATACTTATTTTTTCAACTGCTTTCGTTGCATTGGAATCGTAAACAGCACCTTCTGCAAATATTTGCTGATAGGGCTGAATTGCATTTGCATACTCCATATATTGATTATGCGATGGAGACCCGGTTACAGAAAGCTTATCAAGACCACTTTTATCGCCGGATATTTTAATATTACTGTTATCCAAAAATAATGGTATTGCCGGTGGCTGATCACCAAAAATTAAAACTTTGAAAGAAGGCACAGGCACTTGTCCCTTAATAACAAATTTCCCATCTTCAATGGTTGTTTGCTTTTCAGGCTGCCCGCTTTGATCATTTAAAAACGATACAGACGTGCCATTCGCATAGCCCGTTACGTTACCGTTAATAACAAATCCATTCTCGACTGTGGCTTCCGTTTTTGCCTTTGTTTGGGAAAAACTAAAAAATGGAACGATAAGAAGAAGTACAAATATTTTTTTCATGGTTAATTATTTGGAGAACAAATTTAATTTTTTTAAGCCAAATACAACACTATAACGAACCAGGTGTGTCTAAAATTGAGTTAAGAAATTTTTGGGTACTGATATCAATGTTATTTGAATTTTCTATTGCTTTAATATACGCCGTTCCAATAATGGCTCCTGCAGCATGTTTACAGGCTTGCAAAAAAGTTTCATTGTCTTTTATTCCAAACCCAATCATAATAGGATTTTTAAGTTTCATGGTTTCAAGTCTTTTAAAATATTCCTGCTGCGCATTCATATCTCTATTGGTTCCTGTAATAGAAGACGAGGAAACGGCATAAATAAATCCTTTACTTAAAGTATCAATCTTCCTTATTCGTTTTTCACTTGTTTCAGGTGTAATTAAAAAAATAAAATCTAATTTATATTTTTCAAAAAGCTTTTTATATTCTTTTTCGTATTCAGGCAAAGGAAGATCAGGTAAAATAATTCCATCGATGCCGGCATGGTGAGCATCACTGCAAAATTTTTCTATACCATATTGCAAAACAGGATTAAGATAGCCCATTAAGATTAAGGGAACAAAACCCCTAACCCTTGAAGTGGAACCACCATACTTATCAAGTTGTTCGAACAATAATTTAATAGACATTCCATTCTGCAAAGCCTTCATATCACTGTGTTGTATTACAGGGCCATCGGCTAACGGATCGCTATATGGCATTCCAATTTCGATAAGATCAGCTCCATTTTTTTGTAAAGCATCAAGAATTATGTTCGTATCATTCAATTGCGGAAAGCCCGCCGTGAAATAAATACTTATTAAATTTTTTTTCTTAGCTGAAAATAAATTTTTTATTCTGTTCATTATAAAAAAAATTAAGCTTTTTGAAAGTTGCAAACTTTCAAAAAGCTATTATCATGATTCAATATGTTTCATATAAGTATCCATATCCTTGTCTCCTCTTCCACTCAGGTTAACAACTACTACGTCATCTTTTTTAAATTCCATTTTATTTAAAACATACAATGCATGTGATGATTCTAATGCCGGAATAATTCCTTCAAACTTTGCCAGTTCAAATGCTGATTCAAGCGCTTCTTCATCAGTGGCGCTCATAAATGTTGCTCTTTTACTTGTAAACAAATGCGCATGCATCGGGCCAATACCCGGATAATCGAGCCCTGCCGAAATACTGTGTGGCTCTATAACCTGGCCATCTCCTGTTTGCATAACAAGGCTTTTGCTCCCATGCAAAATTCCATTAGTTCCAAGTTGAGTTGTTGCTGCGCTCTTACCACTGCTGATACCTTCACCTGCTGCTTCTACTGCAATAAGCTCAACAGATGTATGATTTAGAAAATGATAGAAAGCGCCTGCTGCATTGCTTCCGCCACCAACACATGCAATTACATAATCCGGCAAGTCATTTCCCGTTACTTCTTTCAATTGCTTTTTTATTTCCTTACTTATTACACTTTGAAAGCGTGCAACCATATCAGGGTATGGATGCGGGCCAACAACACTTCCAATTATATAATGCGTATCATCCGGGTTATTGATCCAATCGCGGATAGCCTCGTTGGTAGCATCTTTCAGGGTTTTACTTCCACTAACGGCAGGGATAACCGAAGCTCCCAGCATTTTCATTCTTGCAACATTTGGCGCCTGGCGTGCAATATCTTTTTCTCCCATATAAACAATACATTGCAATCCTTTCAAAGCACAAACCGTTGCTGTTGCTACGCCATGTTGTCCTGCTCCGGTTTCAGCAATGATTCTTTTTTTTCCAAGCCGTTCTGCCAATAAAATCTGGCCAATAGTATTATTGATTTTATGTGCACCGGTATGGCAAAGATCTTCACGCTTTAAATAAATGTTGGCGTTATATTTTTCACTCAATCTTTCTGCTAAATATAAAGGTGTAGGTCTTCCTACATAATCTTTTAACAGCGCAGCGAATTCTTTCTTAAATTTTTTATCGTGAATAATTTTTAAATAATTCTCTTTAAGATGTTGAACATTATTGTACAACATTTCAGGGATGTATGCGCCTCCAAAATCGCCGTAGTAGCCATTTTTATCAACCTTAAAAATTTCTTTTGTCTTCATTATCTTATTATTCAACTGTATTTTTATCCAATAATTCGTAGGCCATTTTTTTAACAGCTTCCATGTCTTTTATTCCATCTGCAATTTCAACCCTGCTGTTTATATCAACGCAATAAAAAAATGGGTGTTCAAAAGTTTTTAATTTCTCAATATCATCTAAGCCAATTCCTCCGCTTAAAAAAAACGGTTTATTAATTTTATTCTGATACAAAAGATTCCAGTTAAATTTTTCTCCGGTACCGCCGTAAGCATTTTTCCTATTGGTATCAAAAAGATAATAGTCGCAATACTCTTCATAAGGTTTTACCATCCAGTCAATATTTTGCTCGTTGGTGGTGGTAATTCTGAAAGCCTTTGTAACAGTAATCTGGTCACTTATAATTTTACAAAAACCAGGTGTTTCATCGCCATGCAGTTGAATCATATCCAGTCCATAATTTTCTACACTACTCATTATAAAGTCTTCTTCAGCATTTACAAACACACCAATTTTATTTAATGAAAGATGCAAAGATTTTACATCTGCATCAGTTAATTTATTGATAACACATCTTGCAGATTGATCGTAAAAGATAAGCCCTGCATAGTTTACGCCAATTTCATCTAATTGCCGCAATTGTTCCAGTTGGGTAATGCCACAAACTTTTAATTTCATTTTTGCATTTTTAATTCATCTGTAAAATTTTGAAAAGTAAGTCCCGGATCTTTTTCTTTCATAAATTTTTCTCCAATTAAAAAACCTTTAAAACCATATTCTTTTAACAGCTTTATTGATTCAACATTGTCAATACCACTTTCTGAAATTTTTATTTTATCGGCAGGAATTTTTTTGCTTAATTCTATCGAGCGATTGATATCAACTGTAAAAGTTTTAAGATCCCGATTGTTAACTCCCACCACATCCACATCATTACAAATATGTGCAAGTTCCTGTTCGTTATGTATTTCAAGCAAAACATTTAAGCCAATATTTTTTGCAAATGATGCCAGGGAATATACTTCACCAGTCGTAAGGCACGCAGCAATAAGCAAAATTATTTCAGCGCCATAGGCTTTTGATTCCAGTAATTGGTATTCATCAATAATAAAATCTTTTCTCAATAAAGGAATTTCATTAATGGTCGCTTCCATTAAATCATTTAATGAGCCGCCAAAAAATTCTTCATCAGTTAAAACAGAAATGCCGCTGGCGCCATATTTTGCATAAGCAGCAGTTACTTCTGTAACTGCTGCTGTGCCATTTATAATTCCCTTTGATGGCGACTTTCTTTTATACTCTGCAATAATTCCTGTCTTATCATCTCTCAATAAAAACTCTTTAAAAGATAAGGCTTCATTTTTGAAAAAAGGTCCGCGTTCTAATTCAGAAATACTTACACTTTTTTTCTTTTCAGCAACTTCAATTTTCTTTTTGGCAATTATAGTATCCAATATATTCATCTACTGCAGGCTTATTAATTTTTCAAAAGATTGATATGCTTTTCCACTTTCCAAACTATCAACAGCCAACGCATAACAATGTTCATAGTTAGGAAAATTTCCCGTTGAAGATAAGGCTATTGCTGCATTTGCAATTACTACAGCATTTTGCGCCCAGCTTCCTTCGCCCTTCAATATTTTCAAAAATATTTTAGCCGCTTCCGCTGTAGTATTGCCTCCATAGATATCTTCAGGGCTTACCATTCTTTTTCCTAAAGCTTCTGCGGAGCAAATTTTTTCACCATCGTTGGTAATAATTTTTGTTTCACCGGTCAATGAAATTTCATCGTACCCATCAAGACTGTGAACGATCGTAAATTTCGCATTTGATTGCTGAAGTAAATATGAATAAATACGTGCCATTTCCAGGTTATAAACGCCTATAACCTGCACATCGGGTAATGCTGGATTTACCATTGGCCCAAGCATATTAAAAAAAGTACGAACGCCGAGGTTTTTTCTTATTGGCCCAACAACTTTTAATGCAGGATGAAACAAAGGCGCATGCATAAAACAAATATTTGCCTTATCAACTTCGTTTAATAATTTTTTATTATCTGATGAAAATTTATACCCATGTGCTTCCATCACATTACTTGCGCCGCTTATTGATGTGGCGCCGTAATTGCCGTGTTTCGCAACCTTTTGGCCTGCACCGGCTACAATAAAGCAACTTAATGTAGATATATTAAACGTATTTTTTCCGTCACCACCAGTACCTACAATATCTACTACACTGAAGGGTTTTAAGTTAACCGGAACGCACAATTCAATTAATGCGTCGCGGAACCCAATCAATTCAGGTATCGTAATACTGCGCATAAGGTATACCGTTACGAACGATGCAATTTCAGCATCAGAATATATTCCTTTCGAAATATTCACCAGTATTTCCTTCGCTTTATCTCTTGATAAAATTTTATGTTCGAATAAATATTTTAGGATTTCTTTCATTTGTCTGAACTGGGATTGGTTGGATGATTAGGATCATTGGGATTCTGTAAATTTTCGGGCTTATACTTTTTATTGGTGAATCTATGATATGTTAACCTTGTACTTCCAAAATTTAGTATTAAACCAATTTCCAAATTGTAAGCTTCTAAATAATTAATTGCTTGTGCTAAATGAACATCTTCCAATTTGATTACCGCTTTTAATTCAACACTAATTTTTTCAGCGACTAAAAAATCAACTCTTCTTGTGCCAATATTTTGATTCATATAGTAAACAGGCATTTCAAATTCTCTTGCATAAATTAAAGGAATAGAAATAAATTCTAACTCCATTGCTCTTTGATAAATCACTTCCTGGAAACCATTTCCTAAAGTTCTATGCACTCTAAAAGCAGCTCCAGTAATCTTTTCGGTTATATCACCATATTTAAAGTCGCTCATAATAAATTTTTAATCAATTCATTTATCTCATAATCCCAAACATCACATAAATCACAGTTCAGACAGTTAACCAGTTACGCATCATCATTTCTCCCATTGGAGTTAACACACTTTCAGGATGAAACTGCACTCCCTGTACATCAAAAGTTTTATGCCGCAACGCCATTATGTATCCATTTTCATCTTCAGCAGTGATCTCAAGTTCTTGTGGAAAATTGTCTTTGCTCACAATCCATGAATGATAACGCCCAACTTCCAATTCACTATCGAGTGAATTAAATACATCGTTTTCAGATGGTGTTCTTTCAGCATTAACCTTAATTTTTGTAGCCACGCCATGATAAACGGTGCTTAAATTTATAAGATTTCCGCCAAATGCCTCACCAATTGCCTGCTGGCCAAGACATACGCCCAGTATAGATTTTGAAGAAGCATATTTCTTTATTAATGGCAGCAATAAGCCTGACTCAACAGGGAGTCCGGGCCCCGGTGATAAAATTATTTTATCATAATGGTTTACTTTTTCAAGCGGTATTTTATCATTACGATAAACATCGACTTTATCGTTAATTATTTTTTCAACCACATGAACAAGGTTGTAGGTAAATGAATCGTAATTATCAAAAATTAAAATTTTCATTCTTTATATTTTTTCAGCAGATTTAATGGCTGACGTAAGTGCATTTAGTTTATTAGTTACTTCCTGTAACTCACTCTCCGGGTTAGACGCTGCAACAATACCTGCACCAGCCTGGTAAATAAGATTATTTTCTTTGCTTAAAAAAGTCCGTATCATAATAGCATGGTTAATACTTCCGTTAAACCCAATGAACCCAATACAGCCGCCGTAGTAGCTTCTTGCCTCTTTTTCAAATTCATTAATAAGTTGCATTGCTTTATACTTTGGCGCACCGCTTAAAGTACCTGCAGGAAATGTAACCCCCAATAAATCGAATGGATTACTGCCTTCAGCAACTTTGCCTTTAACCTCGCTAACGAGGTGAATAACATGCGAAAAATATTGCACTTCACAAAAACGGCTAACTTTTACTTCGGTACATAAGCGGCTCAAATCATTACGGGCAAGATCAACCAGCATTACGTGCTCCGCATTTTCTTTTTTATCTTTCGACAGTTGCTCTGCAAGGCCTTCATCCACGGCATCATCACCAGTTCTTTTAAAAGTACCGGCTATTGGATGCACAACGGCAATGTTATTCTGAACGATTAACTGACTTTCGGGGCTGCTTCCAAAAAGGCGATAATCACCATAGTCAAAATAAAAAAGATACGGGCTGGGGTTAATATTTCTCAGCGCCCTGTAAACATTAAATTCATCACCGGAAAATTTTTGTTGAAATTTACGGCTAAGCACCACCTGGAAAACATCACCCCTTGCACAACTCGCAATTCCCTTTTTAACCATGCTAATATATTCTTCATCAACTAACGGAGATGTTTCTGTTTTTACAACAGCGAAAGGGTACGCCGGAACATCTTTATTTTTAATAATACTCTCCACAACATCTATTTCGCTTTCAATTCCTTTGATATGATTTTCACAAATAAATAATTCATCTTTAAAATGATTGATAACGATAACGTACTGGTATAAACGATAACGAACGAGTGGTATTTGAGGACTTACCTTACCTGTTAAAGATTTAAATTTTATATCTTCAAAAAATTGTATCGCATCAAAAGTAGTGTAGCCAAACATGCCCTGGGCTTTACTAACAGGAAGCGCTACCTGTTCCGTTATATCGAAATGCTGCATAAATTTCCAGAGTTCATCCGCAACTTTCGTGGCCTTTGTAATTCCAATTTTTTGAATGTTCTGCAATGGCAATTTGAATTCAATTTCTTCGTAATTACTTATTTCGATTCCCGCAATGGCATTAATACCAATAATAGAAAAGCTGTTTTCACCCACGTGAAAATCAGTACTTTCCAATAACACCGTATCGCGAAAACGGTCGCGGAGGCGCAGGTATATTCCAACAGGAGTATATACATCTGCCAATAATTTTTTAAATGTGGTTGTTAATTCTATTTTTTTCATAATATAAAAAAACCCCGGCTCTATGCCGGGGTATACTATTTATTTTTTGAGATACAAATATAGCGATGCGGCACAATCAGGAGATTGATTGCCACCAGCTATTATATGTATTTTTAATTTTCATTTGCGCAACAAAGATGTAATGAAAAATTTTAAATAACAAATTTTATTTTATTCCAGGCTTTATGATTAATCCGGAGTTCTATATTCCTGGAGTTAAGCAAATTTCTTTGCATCGGCAACAAATTTAGCAAGACCAATATCTGTTAACGGGTGTTTTGTCAGGCCAATAATTGACTCTAACGGGCAAGTACAAACGTCAGCACCAGCTTCTGCACATTTAATAATATGAAGTGGACTGCGAATGGACGCTGCAAGAATTTCAGATTCAAAACCCTGAACCT
>Ga0208717_1000543_pt1 | contig 12504 bp, 8 predicted proteins | sample NGESurF53shallow_FD_184489 | JGI IMG/M metagenome (GOLD analysis project Ga0208717, IMG submission 184489) | Arctic peat soil microbial communities from Barrow, Alaska - NGEE Surface sample F53-3 shallow (SPAdes) | ecosystem: Environmental > Terrestrial > Soil > Wetlands > Peat ... | reverse complement strand
AGGCATAGCCAATATTTCTCCAAAGGTCAAAATCAACATGGATAGCAGCGCAATCATTCCATAATTTACCGAGGGTAAATTCAATAATAAAAAAGCAATCGATACAAGTAAGACGCCACCGGATATAAAATGAAGAGAAGGCCGTTTACCTTCCAGTGAAAAGATGGTGATCATTTCAAATACAGCAATAATCAGCCCGTTAAGCGCCATAATCATTCCAATAAATAAAACAGTAAGGTGAAAATTTTCTTTAAAGAAAACCGGGATAGTAGTGAACAACTGGAAAAAACAAAGCGCAAATAAAAACACTAAAAAAATAAAAGACAGGTAGGTACGATCCTTATATGCTGAATTTTTAATCACAGTCTTTTCCCCGGTTTTTACTTCGGTTGCCGGATTTCGTTTAGGCGATAGCGTTATGTACAGCAGGCAGGCAGCCATCAGGTTGGTAATACCATCAACCCAAAACAATAAATTATAATTAAAGCTGGCAATAATTCCCCCCAAAGCCCCTCCTATCGCCCACCCCAGGTTAATGGCCAGCCTGTTGAGCGAATACGATCTCGTTCTGTTTTGTTCTTTACTGTAGTGTGCAATGGCAACGGTATTGGCCGGTCTGAAAGATTCATTGAGTATTGCGAGAATAAAAGTGCAAATACAAATACCAGTATAAGAATGTACCTCTCCAAGTACAATAAACATAGTTCCGCCAAGTATAAGCGCAAACAACTGTACATAATAATAACCAATACTGTCTATGAGCCGGCCGCCCAAGAGGGAACCAACAATAGCGCCTAATCCAAAAAGGCTCATCACAAACCCTGCTTTGCCAATTGTAACGCCATAATGTTGTGTGAGGTACATTGTCATGAAAGGAATCACCATCGTGCCGCTCCTGTTTACAACCATTACAAGCGAAAGCCACCACGTGCCCGGTGACAGGCCGCCATAAGCTTTTTTATAAAGAGAAAGTGTTTTGCCAATCATAACATCGACAAATATATACCAGATACTATTGTAATTGCTGTTGCATTAACGGAGCCAAAAGAGCGCTCCACTTTTCATATTGAATGGCGGAAGGATGCAGGCCATCACCCGCTACCAGTTGAATATTATATTTAGCCTCTTTTGAAATAGGCGTGATGTCAAGATACTGCACACCCGCAGCTAACGCAATTGTTTTATTAGCTACATTAAATTCATCAATTTCTTTTGCGATCTCTGCTGTATCAGCGCCAGCAGCAAAAGGAGTAACACTGTAATCAGGAATAGAGAGTACAATTACATGATCCTTATTATTACCAGCGTAAGTAATTGACCTGTTCAGCAATTCGATAAATTCAGTTTTGTATTCATCTAAACTCCTGTGCTGATATTGATTATTTACACCAATAAGAAGTGTTACAACTGAATAATTATTTTTTGGAGGATTGTTGTCTAAAGCGTTTATGAGATTACCGGTAGTCCATCCTGTAACCGCAATTATATCGGCGTCTTTAATCTTTACACCTTGCTGTTTTAATAAGCTAACAGTTTGTACAGGATATCGTCCTGATGTATCAACAGATTGGCCGATTGTATAAGAATCGCCGAGAGCGAGGTATGTTTTTGAAGTATCTGCTGAAGGAGTTCCGTTCATAATTGCATTGTCACTTTTTTTTGCACAAGATATTAATGAGGAAAACGTAATTAAAAGGGAAACTATGTTTTTCATAATCTATTTTAAAAGTATTAAAATACTATATACGAAAAAAATAGATAGGGATGAGAATAAAATTACTAAGGCGCATGATATCAATCAAGCGCCTTTACGTTTTCTACATTTTTAGTAAATTCTATTTATACAGTATCTCATAATATTCATTCGCCATACGGTTACTGTCAAACTGGAACTGAACATCTCTCATTCCGTTTTTAACTATTTGTCTCCAGGTATCAAAATCATTATAATAGATAGGTAATATTTCATTTTCCAGTATTTCGTATAACTTATTTAAATCATACTCATCCTGTTCTTCAACATGCATATTCATATAATCGGCTGGAGGCACTACAAAACCGTTATTGCCATTGTTTATAAATTCACATATCCATCCGTCATTGGTACTAAGATTCACTGCGCCGTTCATAGCTGCTGTCATACCACTTGTTCCACTGGCTTCTCTTGGCACACGAGGGTTATTTAACCATACATCAGCAGATTGCTTTAAACGCTTACTTAGTGTAAGTTCATAGCCGGTACATACTGCAACATTTTTATATTGCTTACTTATATTTACAAGATGGTTAAAATCAGCTATTGCCGGAAAGTCAAGCGGATAGGGCTTCCCCGCCCAAATTATCTGTATAGGATATTTCGGATTATTTAACAGCGCTTCAAAGCGTTTATGGTCTCTCGTTAGTAACTCTGCTCTTTTATAACCGGCAAACCTTCTTGCCCAAACAATAGTCAGTACATCTGGGTTCATCACCTTGCCCGTTTGATCTGCAACAATTTCAAAAGCTCTTTTTTTAAGGTACTTTTTCCTGTCATCAAACCAGCTATCATTACTTTCTTCCTTAGCCCGGTATAATTGTTTATCTGCCCAATAGCGCCAGTTTTGAGCATTGGTAATAGATTTTATTTCACAAATACCTTCGTACTTTTTCCACATTTGCCTGCTCACTTCACCATGAAGTTGTGATACACCATTTGCAAGATGTGCAAAACGCAAAGCCGCCAATGAATGGCTGAAAAGATTGTCCGTAATTCCGGTCAGTTCTCTTACTTGTTCCAATGGCATACCATAGAAGTAACTCATTTTCTCGCAAAGAAACATATCATGTTTTTCATTGCCAGCCTCTTCAGGAGTATGCGTTGTAAAAACCAATCGTTTTTTTACATCTTCTTTATTGCCAAATTTATTAAAAAGATAAAATACTGAACTTACAGCATGCGCTTCGTTAAGATGATACAGATCGGGATTAAAATTTAACTGATCAATTAATTTAGCTCCGCCAATTCCCAATAAAATAAATTGGGCAATTTTAGTTGCCGCATTTCCATCGTATAACCTGTTGGTGATGGTTTGGGATACATAATCATTTTCGGGTACATCGGTACTAAGCAAAAAAAGCGGAGCAGTATTAAATGTTTTGGGATTTAGATACCAAACTTTAACCCAAACCGGATGGTCATGAATTGGTATCTGAAACATAATGCCGGTATCTTCCAAAAAATTATAAATCTTATCGATCCAAACAACGTTCAATGTTTGATCCTGGTTTCTTGCCTGGTCATAATAGCCTTCCTTCCAAAGTATACCGATGCCAATTAAATTTTGTTTTAGCTCATAAGCACTTCGTAAATGAGACCCTGATAAAAACCCCAACCCACCGCTGTAAATCTTTAAAGGCTGATGAATAGCGAATTCCATTGAGAAGTAAGCAACTTTTTTTGAATATCGTGCTTCGGTTTCATAGGGTACTCTGTAATTTTCAAAACTCATAATATAATCAGATAGAATTTATTGAGGGCGCAATATAAAAGGAAAATTCAACATATCGACTGTTTACAGTCATGAAAGTGTGTTGTTACTGCCTCACCTATTAACGTGAACCAGCTACAATTGTTTTATTTATCAATTGATTTTTATAAATAAATAAACATTGATCAAACATTTTCAATTTCTTCGGATTTGATATATTAATGCCACGATCTCTAATTCTCCAAATTACTTCCCTCTTCCAATCCCTGCTAAAAGGTGTCTTTCATGTAAAACTTATTTAAGATTGAGTTATCAAATATAATTTTTAGATTTGTCTAAATTTTTTTTTAAATAGTATGAAATTATCCGAGAGCGAAGAAAACTATATAAAGAGTATCTATAATCTCCAGTCTAAAACGGAGAAAGTGAATACCAACTCCCTTGCGGCCTTTCTTGATACAAGTGCAGCTTCTATAACAGATATGCTGAAGAAATTAAAATCGAAGAATCTGCTGGAATATAAAAAGTATTATGGATTCAGGTTAAATAGCGCAGGTAATAAGCAGGCACTCAAAATAATAAGAAGACACCGGCTATGGGAATTTTTTTTGGTATCAAAGCTTGATATGGAATGGGAAAAGGTTCATGATATAGCCGAAGAGCTGGAGCATGTAAGCAGTATAGAATTAATAGAAAAACTTGATCACTTTCTTGGCAACCCCAGGATAGATCCGCATGGAGATCCTATTCCTGACGAAAAAGGTGTAATGCCGGTTCTTCAGCAAATTGCTTTAAAAGATTTATTGATTAAAAAAAATGCATTGGTAAGTTCTGTCAGCAATCAAACGCCGCAAATGATGGAAATGTTGAATCATTATGGAATAAAAATAGGCTCCCCGATAAAAGTGCTGAAGTCTTTTGTATTTGACGGATCGCTACAGATAAAGATTGCAAAGCAGCCGGAGTGTAATATCAGCGGCATGGCTGCGCAAAATATTTTTGTATATGATAATTGAAAAAAAATTATACGATAATTCCCTGAGCGAAGTACATGGAAGTATAGAGACTAAAAAGCAGGGATGGAAAAGAATATTTTCTTTTTTAGGGCCTGCCTACCTTATAAGTGTAGGCTATATGGATCCCGGCAACTGGGCTACCGATTTGCAGGGAGGAAGCAAATTTGGATATACACTTATATGGGTGCTTCTTATGAGTAATCTTATGGCTTTACTTCTTCAGGGCTTATCCGCAAGACTTGGTATTGTAAGAGGCCGTGATCTTGCACAAGCTAACAGAGAGGCATACCCGAAAATAGTAAACTTTACCTTGTACATTCTTGCAGAAATTGCCATTGCCGCATGCGACCTTGCAGAAGTGTTAGGAATGGCCATAGGGATTCAGTTACTCACAGGTTTACCACTTATTTGGGGAGTTTGTCTCACCGTTCTTGATACATTTCTACTGCTCTATCTCCAAAAACTGGGTATGCGAAAAATGGAAATATTTATCATTACACTTGTTGGAATAATAGCGGGTGCCTTTCTAATTCAAATGATAATGGCATCGCCTGATGTAGGTGAAATTGCTACTGGTTTTGTACCACGCATACCGAATAACGAAGCGCTGTACATTGCGATAGGAATTATTGGAGCTACCGTGATGCCGCACAATCTTTATTTACATTCAGCGCTTGTGCAAACAAGAAAAATTGAGCGCACAGAAAACGGGATAAAGCAAGCAATTAAATACAATAGAATTGATAGTGCCGTAGCATTGAATCTGGCTTTTTTTGTAAACGCTTCTATATTAATTGTAGCTGCAACCGTTTTTTTTAAAACAGGTAATTCGCAGGTTGCAGAAATACATGAAGCATACCGTTTACTACCCAATTTTTTAGGGAATCTTGCACCCAAGTTGTTTGCAATAGCACTTATTGCGGCGGGTCAAAGTTCAACAATTACAGGTACACTCGCGGGGCAAATTGTTATGGAAGGTTATCTGAGCCTGCGTATCAATCCATGGTTACGACGACTCATTACAAGGTTGTTGGCCATTATTCCTACATTAATTGTAATAATAATTTATGGCGATAACCAGGTGGATTATTTGCTGGTACTTAGCCAGGTTATCCTTAGCCTGCAGCTTGGCTTTGCCATTATTCCTTTAATACATTTTGTAAGTGATAAATCGAAAATGGGAAATTTTGTAATAAAGGCTCCTACCAAAATTATCGCGTGGCTTATTGCAGCGGTATTGATATGGTTAAATGTTCAAATGCTGGTAAGTCAGTCTGTGCCCGTATTTGAAGCAAATGCAATGATGCCAAAAATTATAATTATTGCAAGTGCTTTGTTTTTTAGCGCTTTGCTTCTATATATACTTTTTGAACCGGCAATTACCAGAAGAAAAATGGCAGCCTCTATTAAAATACATCCTGAAATGGAAAACATCATACTCGACATTCCTTTGTATAATAGAATAGCCATAGCGCTTGATTTTTCTGAAAACGATAAAAAATTGATCAGCTATGCCGTAGGACAGGGAAATGAACGTACAGAATACATACTTCTGCATATTGTTGAAAGTGCCTCTGCAAAATTATGGGGCAGCCAAAGTGATGACTACGAAACAAGAAAAGATCATGATCAGTTAGATAGTTATGCTAACCAATTAAAAGAAAAAGGATTTAATGCGACAATCCTTCTCGGATTCAGAAACCGTGCGAAAGAAATTGTAAGACTTGTAAAAGAAAGTAAAGCTGATATGTTAGTAGTAGGAGCCCATGGTCACACAGGCATTAAAGATATAATTTATGGTGAAACCGTTAACTCTGTAAGACATGAACTACGCATACCGATATTAATGGTGAGCATAAAAGAAGAAAAGATTTAATGCTGCTATAAAAGGAAAAATTTTTATTTTACCACAACACTTTGCCTGATTTTTTGAATTTCAGCAGCTATCTTATCATTCCATTCTAATTGTTTTTCAACATTAATACTGTGATTGGTCTCCTTGTCATATAAATGCTGTATGTCTGAATTTTCCTGGTACACTTTATCAAAAATAGAAGTGAGCAAAGCCGCATAATTTCCTTTTGTAAAATTTGCTTTTTGAATTTCAGCAATAAATTTTTCTGCGCCAATTCTTGTAATATCAAAATGATGCTGCTCATGTAATAAATGATAGTCCGAATTTATTTGCGGCTTTCTCCATGAATCGCTTTTTGTAAAAAAAGTATACACTCCAATGTTGAGATAAATATTGGTTCCGTCAAAATTCATTTGAGAGTCAAACGCAAAACCCGAAGCTGTTACTGCCCCGGCAAAGTTATTTTCATCGGGCTTCCCTTTAAAATCAGGCCACTTCAGATTCCGGTTAAAATCATAGTAAATGGTATCACTTTCTATAGAAGCCTTTCTATTCTCCATAAATGCGTGCACAATCACTTTCTGAGCAACACAATGATGCATTGTTGCTACAGATATCATCATCAGAAGAATAAATTTATAGTGCATCATTTTGAGTGTAAATATGTTACAAATATTTTATGGTGTACCGAAATAAAAAGTTAAATCCAAAACGTCATTACCAGACGTCATTTGCTTTGCTTCACTAAGTGATTTATATGAAATGAAACTTAGCTCCCGTTCAATAAATGGCTGCTATCCTTCGTTATTGTACATTGTATTGACGGGAAATAAAATAAATTAACTACATTGTTGCCTTAAATTCTTATACCAATTCTGAAAAACTGACATGGAATCCTTCCTGATGGACATATCTCATCTGAACAACTCTTCAGAGTTTTTATGCGGCTTCACGGACACTAATTTCCGTTTTTTACATACGAACCTTTTATTTCAAAAACACTTTGGACTGGAAAATGAAGGCTGGAAGGGCCGCCTGTTTACTGACGTTGCCCGAACTTTCCAAATGGAAAAATTTCTTGAAGCTAATAATGAATGTATCAATAATCCTGGCAAAATTATTTGCATTGAAATACAAACCAAAACAGCTACCACAGAAAATTGGTTCAAATGGGAATTAAGTTCCGTTCTTAGCAAACAAAACAAGGTGAAGGGAATCCGCTTTTTGGGAACCGATATTACCAACCACAAAAAGGCAGAACACACATTGTTGCAGCAGGCCATTTTACTCGATAATATTTCGGATGCTATTATTTCAAGCGATGAAAATTTTTGCATCAAAAGCTGGAATCGTAAAGCAGAAACCATGTTTGATTTGAAATATCAAAATGATGTTACCGGTTATTCGCATGAGATTAGCAAAATAGATTTTGTAAACGATTCAGAAAGTAATATTAAAAAACAGGTTCAGGCCAATGGCTTTTGGAACGGAGATGTTCTACTCGAAAAAAAAGATGGCAAAAAATTTCATCTTCAAACAAGAGTAAACGCAATAAAAGACAACACAGAAAAAACAACAGGTTTTGTGGCAGTCATAAGGGATATTACAACACAACAGGAACCGGAAAACAAATTAGATCCCGAACAAAAAAAATCCCAGCTTCACCTGGTAAAAGAACAACAGCAGTTCCAGACTTTCATGGAGTATGCGCCCGCTCTCGCATGGATAAATGATGAGGATGGCACATTGTTTTACATGAACACTTTATTCCAAAATTCTTTTGCGCTTCCCGACCACGCCATTGGGGAAAATATTTTTGATTATTATCCTGTTTCAATGAAACCCAATTGCAAAGCCAGTGATCTTGAAGTGATGGAAAAAAATACGGGTATCGAAACTTTTGAAGATGGTATTGACGGCAATGGTGAAAGACTTTGTTACCAGATATATAAATTCCCAGTAGGTCATCACAATCAAAAAAGACTAATTGGTGGACTGGCTGTTAATATTACAGGACAGGTAAACAACAGGATGGAAATTGTTAAAGAAAGAAACCAGTTTCAGTCTTTTATGGAGAATGCGCCATTGTTAGCATGGATAACAGATGCGCAAGGCGTATTGCATTACATGAACTCACGTTTTAAAACTTCATTTCATTATACTGATGATCATTTGAACAAAAAGATCGGGGATGGCCAGCCAATTTCAGAAAGAGAAAAAGTGTTAATGCCTCACCAGGATGTACTTTTAAAAAAGAAAAGCATTGAATTATTTCACGAATGGACCGATGCAGAAAATAAAGTGCATTCTTACCGGACTTTTAAATTTCCAATACAGGATGTTGAAGGCAACTATCTCGAAGGCGGACAGTCGATTGAAATTACAGCTGAACTATTTACACAACGTGCCTTACAGAGAAGTAATGAACTTTTTGAATATGCAGGTAAAGCTACCCGCGATGTTATTTGGGACTGGAATCTTAAAGAAAATAAAATAAGAAGAACAGGGGGTTATAAGAATCTTTATGGTTACGAAATGACGGACCTATATGAGCCGCACAATTATGAAAAGATATATAAAGACGATGTTGCCAACGTTTTAAAAATTGTTGAAGAGTCGCTTAAAAGTGATGCTTCCCGGTGGCAGCTTGAATATAAATATCTGTGTGCCGATGGTTCTTATAAAATTGTAATTGATCAGGCCTACATTATAAGAAATAAAGCCGGCAAAGCGGTACGGGTAATCGGATCGATGCAGGATGTAACAGAAGAACGCGACTTGCAGGAACAGGTTTTAATAACAGAAAAGCAAAAAAAGAAAGATGTTGTTGATGCCGTTATTGGCGCCCAGGAAAAAGAAAGAAATGAACTTTCTGCAGAGTTGCACGATAACGTAAACCAGTTGCTGGCGGCATCGATATTGTATTTGAAGACTGCCCAAAAGCAGGAAGTAATTAAAGAAAGCCTTATAACACAAAGCCTTGATTACGTTCAAAAAGCAATTGACGAACTGCGAAGCATCAGCAGAAACCTCACTCCTTCAGAATTAAAAGTAAACGGCCTCCGTGCGGCGTTAAAAGTATTTGCAGAAAAATTACACATACCCAAAAGCTTTGAAGTTAAGCTTGTAATAGGTGAATTATCCGAAAGTAAAATAACGCAACCAATTAAATTAGCAGTGTATCGCATTGTTCAGGAAGTAATAAATAATATTCTCAAGCATGCCAATGCCACGCAGGTCACTATTCACCTATATGATAAAGATAATATTCTTAACCTAACGGTAACGGATAATGGAAAAGGATTTGACTTATCCTCCTTAAAAAAAGGATTGGGAATAACGAACATTTACAACCGTGCGGAAAATTTCGGTGGCTCTGCGGAAATTATTTCGTCACTTGGTAAAGGCTGTACATGGAAGGTAAATATCCCGCTAACTGAGACAAACCAGGAGTATGTTATCAAAAATCAATATGTTTAATTAGTCCGCCTGCTTTGGATGAGAAAGTCGTTTACGCTTTCCACAATTTCATCTGTTTCAATTTTATTCATACATTTAAAATGGCCCAAAGGACATTTATCGTATCCTATTTTACTGCAAGGCCTGCACCATAGTTTATTCACCTGGAAAATTTTATATTTTGTCTGGTAAGGATACATTCCGAACGATGGAACGGTGTTTCCCCAAACAGAAAAAACCATTTTTTTAAATGCAGCTGCAATGTGCATTAGCCCTGTATCGTGGCTTATAACCAGGTGGGATTTACGAACGATATCAGCAGATTCGTTTAGCGAAAACTTACCGCAGGCATTATAAATTTTTATAGAATCAACACTACTAATTTCGACGCCATTGTTAAAGTCTTCCTTGCCTCCAAGTAAAATAATAGGGTATTCAATTTTAGCACATAGCTCTTTTAATTTATCTAGCGGCAATTTTTTTGTAAAATGAGCAGCGCCAATTGCAATGGCCAAAAATCCCTGCGAATGAGAAAAGGGTATATCTGAATCTTTAACTTTATCTTTTTCAGGAATAAAAAAATCAAGACCTTGTCCATCATTAGCCACACCAAAGCCTGAAACGGTTTCCATGTACCTTTCAACAATATGTTTCTCAGGCATCAGGTTTATTTTAAAGTTGGTATATATCCATTTTTGAGTATTCAATTTATTAAAAGAATAAAAGGGAACTCCCTTCAACGCCTGTTTAATCCGGAGCGTTCGAAGATTATAATGAAGATCTATTACCGCATCAAATTTTTCATTTTTAAGATCATCAATGGTATCTTCAAAATCCTCATCAAGGGTAATTACTTTAGTTATATAGGGATTTGATTCTACAATTGAAGCAAAATTATTTTTGGTGAGATAATAAATACCGGCATCCGGAAACTGTTTACGCAAACAGCGTACAACCGGTGTAGTTAGTACAATATCACCAATAGATGAAAAACGAATAATGAGAATTTTTTTAGCCACGAACTAAACTGATTTACAAGAATGAACCAATAAACACATTGCCAATTTATATTTCAATATAATCAAGTTCTTTGTGAAATGTTTCTTCTGCTAGTATTGTAGCCAAGAGAAGCAGGTCATATATATCAACCAAATATCCAGGCGCTGCAACTATTAAGAAATTGAAAAACTGCAATGTGTTTTTTATTCATATCAAATAAAAAACGTTGACTTATTATTTTGTTTTTTTTGCAGGTATAAAGATTTTCCATAATACAGGCAAAGTAGTAACAATTATAATTCCGACAACAATTACTTCAAGATGTTCTTTTAAATCGAAATTAAACTGGTGCATGATAAAAGTTTGTAAAAAATGACCGGCAAATAACATGCTTCCAACCCATAGTACACAGCCCAATATATTATAGTAAGTAAATTTCTTCCAGTCCATTAAAACAATACCGGCAACTATAGGAGCGAATGTTCGAACAAAGGGAACAAACCTTGCCAAAACAATTGCCTGTCCTCCATTCTTTTCATAAAAATCGTGAGCCTGCACCAGGTATTTTTTCTTAAAGAGAAAAGTATCTTTTCGTTCAAACAAAAAAGGGCCGCTTTTTCTGCCGAACCAGTATCCGACAAAGTTTCCTAAAATGCCAGCTACAGAAATTAACAGCCATAAAATAAAAAGATCGGCCCATTGATTATGGGTTTCGAATAAAGCTGATGATACAATACCGGGAATGTTGTTGGTAGTAGTACTAAAAATACCTGTTACAAAAAGCAATGCATCGCCCGGTAAAAAAAAACCTGCAAATAAGCCGGTTTCTGCAAATACAATAAATAGTATCATCCATAAACCGCCATGCTGTATATAGAAATGAGGGTTCAGTAATTCTCTAATGCTTATTCCCAAAATGTTTAATAATTCCACTGATGATTATTTAAATTTTTAATTGGCAAGTTCACCTTCCCATTTACTTACGGCTGACGTAGCCAATGCATTTCCCAGCACATTCGTCATCGTGCGAAACATATCGCAAAAATGATCTATAGGCAATATTAAAGCAATTCCTGCAGGTGGAATGTGAAACATACTGCAAGTTGCCAATACTACAACAAGAGCGGCACGAGGCACACCTGCAATTCCTTTGCTGGTAAGCATTAGCACAAGCAGCATGGTAATTTGAGTTCCTACATCCATGTGAATTCTATAAGCCTGTGCAATTGCGATGCTCGCAAATGTCATGTACATCATGCTGCCATCGAGGTTAAAGCTATAGCCTAACGGCAAAGTAAAAGCAACAATTTTTTCCGGGCAGCCAAAGCGTTCAAGCTCTTCCGTTAGTTTAGGGAATACTGCTTCACTGCTTGTTGTACTGAATGCAATTAATAAAGGTTGTGCTATTCTTTTTAAAAGTAAGGGAACCCTGTTCTTCAAAATTAAATATCCGACAGCAATCAATACAAGCCATAAAACAAAAATGCCTATTACAAAAAAGAAAAGATAGTCACCATAAAATTTAAATATTTCAAGTCCGTTGATTGCTATGACAGCGGCCAATGCGCCAAATACACCGAGAGGAGCAAAATTCATTACATAATCAACCATTTTCAAAATGATATGCGACACACTTTCCAGCGCTTTTATTACGGGCTTTGCATAATCACCGATTGCCGTAGCAGCAATACCAAAGAAGACGCTAAAA
>Ga0208717_1000541_pt1 | contig 12513 bp, 10 predicted proteins | sample NGESurF53shallow_FD_184489 | JGI IMG/M metagenome (GOLD analysis project Ga0208717, IMG submission 184489) | Arctic peat soil microbial communities from Barrow, Alaska - NGEE Surface sample F53-3 shallow (SPAdes) | ecosystem: Environmental > Terrestrial > Soil > Wetlands > Peat ... | reverse complement strand
GAGTTAAACAAAAAAATTACTTATCATGAAAACGAACTCTACACAACAGGAAGTTTTATTATTAACCGGAACTACATTTTCCAAAAGAGAATGGTGCGAAAAAATTTCCGGTAAGAGAAATAACCTTACAGAAAAAGAACAGTTGGAAGAAGCCTGCTGGAATGGCTTATTACCTGAAATGTTACCCGAAGTGTATTTACACACTGAATCAGATAAAAAATTATTTCTATGGCAAATAAAACAAGGGAAATCTTTTATAGATCTTGAAATGGGTGATATTCCAGAAGAAACTGAAAAAGAATTTTCAATAGACCCCTATTCATTCCTGCACCTTCAATCACTTTCTTAATTCAAAAGCTTACCTGTTGCAAAACGGGTAAGGTTTGTTGCCATTTATTTATACTCATAAAAAACTATTAACTTGGCGCATAATCAAAAATTGCGTCATGAGAAATCTGCTATTACTGGTTGCCGGACAACTTATTTTTATAACAGCAACGGCCCAAACAAAATTTTTTCCGCCTAAAACTCCCGCAATACCTGTAAAGGATACCCTGCATGGTGTGGTACTTACAGACAATTACCGGTGGCTTGAAGATAAAGAAGATTCTAAAGTGGTTGAATGGACAAAAGCCCAGCACGATTATGGAATTGAATATTTGAAGGAAACACAAAAAACACATCCGGGCGTTCGAAATGAAATTGCCGCTTACATCGACATAGATTACGAAGGGCCCTTAAGCAAATATGGCAAGCGTGTTTTTCAAAACGTAAAAAAGAAAGGCGACAAGCAATATAAATTGTACACCATTCTCAATGGAAAAAAAATATTAATCTGGGACCCTGTTAAATTAGATACTTCGGGCAAAACTTCCACCTCAGGAGTTGATTATACTTACGACGGCGAGCGTGCAGCTATCAGCGTTCAAAAAAGTGGTGCAGAAATTTCCACAACTTATATTATCGACACAAGAACAGGTAAAATTTTATACACCCCTCTTTTAAATACTGATGGTTTTAACTGGACAAAAGATCAGCAGCATGCCTACTTTACCATTCGCAGCCAGGAAGATGTAAACAAACAACTGCCTCTAAAGACTTACCGGTGGAAAGTTGGTGACCCTGCTAAAGCTGCCGGATTTATGGGAACAACCGCCGACGCGAAGAACAGCTACTTCGTTTATGACAACCGTTATAGTGATGTAAGTTTTTATGGCGAAGGAGATTTTTATTCTAACAAATGTTATATAAGAAACACTGATAAACAGGGGGATGGCAAATTAATTTATGAAAGTAAAAAATCTGCCGCCTACCCCGAAGCCATTGGAGATAAATTATATATTTTAACCAATGACAACGCACCTAACTACCGGTTAATGGTAGCCGAAAAAAATAACCCTGAATATAAAAACTGGAAAACGCTTATTCCTGAAAGTGAAACTGTAATGCAGGGCTATGTAGTTACCAAAAACAACATTATCATCCAGGATAAAAAAGATATACAAAGCCGGTTGACATTGTATGATCTTGATGGAAATAAAATAAAACAAATTGAATTACCTGAAACGGGAAATGTTGCTTCGATTAGCTATGACCGTGAAGAAGATTCAGTTTATATGACGCTCAACACCTTCACATCCATGCCCAAAATTTTTGTAGCATCGCCATCTAATTTTAAATGGCGTTTATACTATGAAAGGCAATTACCAGTTGATATGAGCAATGTTGTTGGTGAAATAAAGTTCTATTATTCCAAAGACAGTACAAAAGTTCCGGCATTTGTAATTCACAGGAAAGATATGAAACTGGATAGCGCTAATCCTGTTTTACTTACGGCCTATGGCGGTTTCAATATTGGAATTGAGCCGCACTATTATGGATTTTTTGCACCATTTCTTAACCGCGGCGGCGTGATAGTAGAAGCAGGAATAAGAGGCGGAGATGAATATGGTGAAACATGGCACAGGGAAGGTATGCTTGCCAACAAACAAAACTGCTTTGATGATTTTAACGCCTGTGCAGAGTGGTTAATCAAAGAAAAATACACCAGTCCATCAAAGTTAGTTGCGATGGGAGGAAGTAATGGAGGTTTATTAATGGGAGCAATTGCTACACAACGGCCTGATTTATATAAAGCCATTGTATGCGAAGTTCCGTTGCTCGATATGTTACGTTATCAGAAATTTTTAATTGCACGCTACTGGATTCCTGAATATGGCACTTCAGACAACGATGCTGATTTTCGCTGGCTGCTGCGCTATTCTCCTTATCAAAATATTCGTGTAGGCGTTAACGTACCAACTATGCTTGTAACAGCCGGAGCAAATGATAGCCGCGTAGATCCCATGAATGCAAAGAAATTTGTAGCGGCACTTCAAAATAACATCGGCCAGGTAAGTCCAATAATTTTACACATGGATTATAACAGCGGCCACGGCAGCGGGCAAAGCACGGAGCAATCAATTGATAATTGGGATTTCGTTTTTGAATTTATTATAAATCAGTGGGAACTGTAATTTCTATTTTTATAGATTAAATTAAAAACATACAAAAGTTGCCCTGCAAAAAATTACCTTCTATTTTCCTAATAGAAATTTGAAACCTATTCCAAAACTGTATAAGAGATTTGAATTTAAGTTAGCCCCAATTGAAAAGTTATATCCTTTTTCGTGAGTGACAGACGAAGGTGTTTCCTGTGTATTAACAGAGGATGTACGATAGTAGGAGGCCGATAACAGATTCGGAACTAATAATTCAACTTGCATTCTTTTGCAAAGAGCATAAGAGACGCCGGGGAAAAATGTCAAGATGCCTCCGTTAGAGTTGGTGGTTGAACTATTACTGCCGTTCTGCGGGTATCCCTGATCATTTTTGATATGAGAATAAAGTAAGTCTGCTTCCCCAAAGAAATAAAAATCCTTGAAAATTCTTTTATACATCCTGTAAAAAACACCTGCGTTGATTTGATTCACTCTGCTGAAATTGCTGTCAGGAAAGCCTAAAATATGAGAGTTAGAATTACTATATGATATGATGATGCCCTCAACTCGGTTATTTTTTATGCTTTTGCCAACCTGGATGGACGTGGCAAAGTTTTCATTTTTATAATTATTGGAAGCCTGGGTATTACTGTTGTTGTTATTGTAACTTATACTTCCCCCTAATAAAATTTGGCCCGGATTAATCTGGCCATATGAAGTATGCGTCACAAAGAGATACATTACAATCGTTAGTAAAATTTTTACTTTCATATTATTTAGTTTTAAAACACAAATAAAAACCTTACCAATGATTAAAACTCTTTTGCAACTGTGTTTAACAACAGATTATCGTAACCAAATACTAAATTCAAAAATTGATGCAGCGTTTTTACAATGTCCTGTTTCGGGCATTTAAATGTTGCGGCAATTATCATTTTCATTTACGCAGAAAAAAATACCTTTACTAAAACTTATTTTATGTCAGTAAACTGGAATGGAGTATTCCCGGCTCTTACAACAAAATTTACCACTGATGATCGGTTGGATCTGCCTATGTTTAAAAAGAATCTTGACGCACAACTGCGGGCCGGTGTACACGGCATCATCCTCGGCGGCACCCTGGGCGAATCAAGTACGTTAACCACAGAAGAAAAATCGCAATTGGTAGAATTTGCTGTAGAAAATGTAGAAGGCAGAATTCCGGTGATTTTAAATATTGCAGAAGGTGCCACAAGCGAAGCTGTTAAGCAAGCTGAACTTGCTGAAAACCTTGGCTGCAAAGGATTAATGATGCTGCCACCTATGCGCTATAAATGCGACCACCGTGAAACGGTTACCTATTTTAAAACGATAGCAAGATCGACTGAATTACCGATTATGATTTACAATAATCCTGTTGATTATAAGGTAGAAGTAACGCTCGATATGTTTGCAGAATTAGCAGAATGCAAAAATATTCAGGCAGTAAAGGAATCAACACGCGATGTAACCAATGTAACCAGAATGCTTACACGCTTTGGTGGCCGCTACAAGATCTTATGCGGCGTAGATACGCTGGCAATGGAAGAAATGCTGATGGGTGCGCACGGTTGGGTGGCAGGTCTTGTTTGTGCTTTCCCTGCTGAAACGGTAGCGATTTACAACCTGGTAAAGGCAGGCAAAATAAAAGAAGCTATGTATATCTATCGCTGGTTTATGCCGTTGCTGGAACTGGATATCCATTCCAAATTGGTTCAGTATATAAAACTTGCTGAAACCCAGGCAGGCCTCGGCACGGAGCAGGTTCGCGAGCCCAGGCTTACTTTGGCAGGAGAAGAAAGAGAAAGAATTTTAAAAATTATTAATGACAGCATAGATTCAAGACCAAAACTTACCAATTACTTACAGCAGGAAAAATCATATACCGTTTCCCTAAAAAGTATGTCGCTTTAAATCATTAGAAATGTTAGCTACTAAAAACACCACTTCAGCCACAATCCCACTAGATGAAATAATGCTGAATGCTTTAAAGGCATTTGATAAATATAAAAAAAATTCACCTGAACAAAAAGCAACTTTTTTAGAAACTATTGCCAATGAAATTGAAGCATTAGGTGATGCCTTGATAAACATGGCAAGCGAAGAAACAAATCTTCCCGCTGCACGACTAACAGGCGAAAGAGCACGAACTACGATGCAATTAAGAATGTTTGCAACAATGGTTAAAGAAGGAAGTTGGGTAGATGCATCCATTGATACGTCTATGCCTGACCGTAAGCCTGCGCCTAAACCGGATTTAAGAAAGATGCTGATTCCTCTTGGGCCCGTTATTGTCTTCGGCGCCAGCAATTTTCCATTTGCCTATTCTACTGCCGGTGGTGATACAGCTTCTGCTTTGGCAGCTGGTTGCAGCGTTGTTGTGAAAGCGCACCCTGCTCATGCGAAAACTTCTTTAATGGTTTATGAAGCGATTAAAACTGCCATTAAAAAATGTAATATGCCTGCTGATGTTTTTCAGCATGTACACGATGAAGGTTTTAAGACAGGTAAAGATTTGGTGCAACATCCCGCCACTGCCGCTGTTGGCTTTACCGGCTCATTGAGCGGTGGTAAAGCTTTATACGATTATGCGTTTGAAAGAAAAAATCCTATTCCTGTATTTTCTGAAATGGGAAGCATTAACCCGGTAATTTTCTTTAACGATACATTAGAAAATAATTCTGCAGAGCTGGTTAAAATGTATGCCGGTTCTGTAACATTGGGCATGGGGCAATTTTGTACCAATCCCGGCTTAATGATAGCAGTGGAAAGCAAAGCGTTGAATACTTTTTTAGAAAATTTAAGTGAAGAAATTTCAAAATTTGTTCCGTCAAAAATGTTGCATGAAGGCATTCAAAAAGCCTATATCGAAAAGCAGGAGAAAGCCCTTTCGCAAAAAGGTGTTACACTGATAAAAAAATCAGCGTATCAATCTAACGGCATAAAAACACTGCCCGCCATAGCTGCCGTTACAGGTGAAACATTTTTAAATAACCCCACGTTACACGAAGAAGTATTTGGGCCTTATTCTTTAATGGTAAAGTGTAAAGATATTGATGAATTAAAGCGTGTATGGCTATCCGTTAGCGGACAGCTTACCACTTCTTTAATGGGTACTGATAAAGATTTTAATGATAATAAAGAGTTGATAGAAATTGCTCCAGCTATTGCAGGCAGAATCAATTTTAATAATCCGCCAACGGGCGTAGATGTTTGCCCCAGCATGGTTCATGGAGGGCCATTTCCTGCAACAACCGACAGCCGTTTTACGGCAGTTGGTATTAACAGCGTGAAGCGCTGGGTGCGGCCAATTTGCTTTCAAAATTGTCCTGAGTATCTTTTACCCTTAGAACTAAAAAATATTAATATAAAAAAAATCTGGCGACTTGTTAATAACCAGCTCACTAACGGTGATGTTGAATAAAACCATCGGCCTTCTATAATTATACTCTCATAAAAAAAATCGATGAAACATATTTTCCATTGCATTGATGCGCATACCTGTGGTAACCCGGTAAGATTGGTAGCTAAAGGCGGCCCTGAATTACATGGAAATAACATGAGTGAAAAACGGCAGCATTTTTTAAAAGAATTTGACTGGATACGAAAAGGATTAATGTTTGAGCCACGCGGCCATGATATGATGAGCGGAAGTATTTTGTATTCGCCACATGATAAAGAAAATGATGTAGCAGTTCTATTTATTGAAACCAGTGGTTGTTTACCTATGTGCGGACATGGAACTATTGGCACAATAACTATCGCTATTGAAGAAGGATTACTTATTCCAAAAATTCCCGGCATCGTTCGCATGGAAGCTCCGGCAGGTTTAGTGATGATCGAATATAAAATGAAAGGCGATAAAGTAACTTCTGTAAAACTTACCAATGTACCGTCGTTTCTTGCTGCTGAAAATATTAAGGTAGAATGCCCTGAACTCGGCAATCTTCATGTAGATGTTTCTTATGGAGGAAATTTTTATGCCATTGTAGATGTGCAGGAACATTTCAAAGGACTTGAAAATTATTCTGCTGATCAGTTAATAGCGTGGAGCAGGATAATGAGAAGAAGGATCAATGAGGAACATACATTTATTCATCCCGAAAATTCAACGATCAATGGTTGTTCTCATATTTTATGGACGGGCAAAACATTAGATGAAAATTCTACTGCAAGAAACGCCGTGTTTTATGGAGATAAAGCAATTGACCGTTCGCCATGCGGCACCGGCACCTCTGCAAGAATGGCGCAATGGTTTGCAAAAGGAAAATTAAAACAAGGCGATTGCTTTATTCATGAAAGCATCATTGGTTCTAAGTTTACAGGTACTATTGAAGAAGTTACTGAAGTTGGCGGCAAGCCTGCAATTGTCCCTGGTATTGAAGGATGGGCAAAAATTTACGGGCATAACGTTATAACCATAGACGAAGAAGATGATCCTTATGCACTGGGGTTCCAGGTGATGTAATTCTAATTTTACTTATCCGCAATGATATTAAAAGAGTCCATACGAAGAGTGCAATCTGAAAATGAGCAGGATCAATGGTACATGTCCATTACTAACGCAGCATTGTATATTGCCATTGGTGGATTTATTAACGAGGCAAACCGCTTGCTTGAAGGATTATGGAAACATAAAATACCTCATGACCGTACTACATGGCTGCCTGATATTGCTTTTGAAATGCTTTGGTATGCAGCTGGTAACAGGCCAGCGAATGCCCCTTTTCCAAAGCCCGATATTGATGAACTTGAACTATCGCACCGGGATTATATGGTGATGCCTTTGTGGGCATCGCAGTATGCTAATACATTTAATACATTGGACCCTTTTTCAAAGGGAATGGTACTGATGGCTACAAAAGATGGAAAATTCCCGGCAAAGAAAAAAGAAGAGGAAGCCCTGAACCAATTTAAGTTATACTTTGAAAGTACTGTAGATAGACCTGCATATTCGATTTGTCAGGGCCTTTCTATGGCTACTGAATTAGCAAGCAGGATTGACGAGGAGGATTTTGCTATCGATCTTTTAAAAAAGTGGGCAGGTAAGTTTAACAAATATCCATATGATAGTGCTGTTGTATTGATTGGATGTCAAAGGCGTGTTGCCCCTCTGCTTTTGAAAGGTGTAATTGCTAAAGAATTGGCTTTAACAAAAAAAATATGTGACACTTTTGTTGATGAAGCCATAGCTGCAATTGATAATCGGATGAAGGATGGAAGCTCTCTGGTGTATGGAAAATTAAGTTGGTCTGAATTGCTAAAAAAACTAAGTAAACTTGCTATAAAGTCTGATCCGGAAATATTTTCTAAGGAGGAAAAAGAGGGCAAATGGATTGGACGACATCCTGCATCAACGGCAGCTATAAAAGAAACTGAAAAGAGAATAGGTCTAAAACTTCCCAGCGATTATAAAAAATTTTTAAAGAGGTCAAATGGGTTTTCTGGAACTGGTTACGGCCCGGAATTGAGTTCTATTGAAGAAGTATGTTCTTTGAAAATCGCCTACAAGGATCATGAAGACATTTTTGAAATAATTAAAGGATATCCAGGGGAAGAGTATGCGCAAAATAATAATGATACAATCGCTGAATATGTGGAAAGGGCAATCGCAATTAGTCGAGCATCAGAAAGCGAAGTGTGGCTTATACCTCCAGTAAGAAAAAACGATGAATGGCAATGTTGGTATTTTCATACCGGGGAACACAGGTTTAGAAATTTCAGGTACTTTATCGAACACCTGGTACAGATGTTTGAAGAATACTAATTGAACTTTATTTGGTGGTCTTTGATAATATTTGTAAAGAGGGGGTATTAAATATGAGAATAATAATTATCGGCGGCGGAATAATCGGCTTAAGCAGCGCCTACTATTTATTGCAACAAGGACATCAAATAACGATCATTGATAAAACGGATATGCTGGACGGTTGCTCTTATGGAAACGCTGGTTACGTGAGTCCCAGCCATTTTGTTCCATTAGCATCTCCCGGCATTATTACGCAGGGTTTTAAATGGATGACCAATTCCAAAAGCCCGTTTTATGTGCAACCAAGATTAAGCAAAAGTCTCGTGAACTGGGGAATGAAGTTTATTAAATCTGCCAATGTACGGCATGTGGAAGCTTCGGCTATCCCTCTCCGTGATATTAATTTATTAAGCAAAAAATTATACGAAGATTTATGCAATGTCCCTGGATTTAATTTTTATTATGCAAACAAAGGCATGCTTGATTTTTTTAACACGGAGGAGAACGTTCATCATGGAGAAGAAATGGTAGAAGCATCAAAAAAGTTAGGGCTTGATGCAAAACTTTTGAGTAAAGAAGAAGTTCAGCAAATGGAGCCGTCGCTGAATATGGATATTAAAGGAGCCGTGTATTTTAAATGCGATGCTCACATGTATCCTAATAAATTGATGAAGGATATGATCGCATTTCTTACAAATAATGGTGTAACAATTATAACCAATGAGGATGTAAAAAGTTTCATTAAAGAAGGGAACCACATTAAAGGTGTACAAACAAATGTATCGGAATATTTTGGTGAGTATATTGTTTTAGCCGCAGGCGCATGGAGCGGAGAAGTGGCGGCCAAACTAAATTTAAATATACCAATGGCAGGTGGCAGAGGTTACTCAATGACGTACGAAGATTTACCATTCAAAATAAAACAGCCCATTATTTTAAGCGAAGCAAAAGTGGCGATAACGCCAATGGCCGAAAACAAAATAAGGTTTGGGGGAACCATGGAAATAACATCAACAAATACGCCGCCTAGGATGAACCGTGTAAAGGGAATACTTGAGTCGGTAAAAAAATATTTTCCGGATGCAAATATTCCCTTTCCTGAAAAAGATAAAATATGGTTTGGCTTCAGGCCCTGCTCTGCTGATGGATTGCCCTATATTGGCAAAGTGAATAAATACAATAACTTAATAATTGCAACAGGTCATGCCATGTTGGGATTGAGTCTTGGACCCGCAACGGGAAAATTAGTAAGTGAAATTATTAATGAAGAAACAACCAGTATAGATGTAAAAGCTTTTAATCCTGATCGTTTTAATTGATCAGTATTTTCTCTAAATTAAATCCACCTCTAACTGCAAATATTTTGATCCTGTTCTTTCCTACTGATAGATGAATATTTTTTACGGTTACTGTTTGCCATGTATGCATATTGCCTGTTATCGGAACAATAACCTCTTTGGCCAATAATTTCCCATTAGAACTTATAGATAATTTACCATCATCGTTTAACGAAGCAACAGAAATATTAAAATTATAGCTTCCGCTTTTCCGTACATCAATTGTGTACTGCAACCATTCTCCGTCCTCAATATGGCCAACGTAATAGGTATCATACTTTGATGAGTCTTTATAAATATCAACACCATCGTTGCGATACACGCCTCCTCCGTTACCAACATTTCTATTGCCTGGAGTACTATAGTCGGCTGTATCCAAATCATAATAAGCAATTCCATTTCTGCCTAAATCATAATCGACTGCCTTTATTAGCAAACTGTCTTTTAAACTATACTTACGAAATGGAATTGCTTCGGCAGAAAATGGTTGCCGAAACATGGCATCAATTACATCTTTATGAAAAATATTATTTTCCTCTCTTGCATAAACAGCCAGTTCCAGCAAGCCGCTATATACATTACTCTCTTTCGGTTTTCTTCCCTGTCCATTCATATAATTCTTTACTTCATCATAATTTAAATTTGATTTTATTTCTAAAGGATTATTAACACCCATTTTTTTCAATGGCCACATAGACCAGCCGATATTATTTTTTTCGAGCAACCGAATCTCTTCTGTGTACCAAACATTAGAATTTTCACCAGTTTCTCCCAACCACACAGGGACATTATATTTATCCCGTGCATCAGTGATCCGCTTAATATTTTCGGGCTTATTATAATCCCAGTATTTATGAAAACTCAATACCATATTTTTATCCCATGTCGGCAATATGCCGTTGTAATTATTTCCCCAACCATTGCCTTCAATAATTATAATATGATTTTTATCAACAGACCGAATAGCGTTTGTTATTTGTTGAAATAATTTTTTTATAGGAGCATTATTTTTTTCTTTAGTTCCGTTCTTATCATTTATAGAATCACTGAATCCCCAGTTAGGTTCATTTAAAATATCATATCCGCCAATCCATTGCTCATTCTTATAACGGTCAGCTAACTTTTTCCAAAGTGCAATTGTCTTTTGCTGATTGGCTTCGCTTTGCCATAGTGAAGGTTTTGCAGAGTCACGATCAGAAATACTAATATCATTGCCCTGCCCTCCCGGCGCAGCGTGCAAATCCAAAATAAGATAGATATGATTTGCTTTACACCACGATAACAAACTATCTGTTAACGTAAAGCCTTTATCAAGCCAGGTATTCGCTCCGGCCACAGGTTCTTTATCTACCGGTAATGTGTAAAGGTTATAATGCATGGGTAATCGTACAGAATTAAAACCCCACGCATGCATAGAATCTATATCCGCTTTTTGAATAAAATTATGCAGCCATGCATCATAAAATTCTTCTGTTTCTTTAATACCCATCAGATCTTCAATCCTCGATCTGATTTTATTTTGCTGCGCATCTTTATTAATTCCCAGCATATAACCCTCCTGCAACATCCATCCACCAAGTCCCTCTCCTCTTAGTAAAACATTCTGTCCTTTTGCATTTACGATTCTTTTTCCGTTAGCCTTTAAAAAGCCTTGTGCAGATAATCCGGAAGAAATTATTAGAAATAAAAAGAAGAAGATGGTATGTCGAAAATTTTCCTGTGAAAATAATTGTATGTTCATAATAAATTTTTTATCTAACAACAGCAATGAGTATATTTTACCAAACATAAGTTGCAACAGCCTTTCCTTCCAATGTTGCCGGGGCATTTTCCCCATTATAGCGGATAGTAAAAGTCTGAGGGCTATCACTATCATTCGCAACAATCAACACTTTTTTATTATCTGGTGTTGTAAATGCAACATTGGGTAACGATTCAATATTATTTGACCCAATGCGTAAAGAACCGGGTCTTACAAATTTTGAAATATGCGCCATTGAATAATAAGCAATGTTTTTCGTGTATTCGTTTCCGTTAATAGTAACGGCACCCTGGCACATAGAGCAGCCACCTCTGTCAGTATAGGGTTTAAAATCAGGACCTGCTGCGAGATTCCATTCAAGCACATTACGGCACCAGTTGCGAGTAGCGCCAATGATAACGCGACTTACGGGGTCAGCTATGATCATTCTTGAAGTATCGTGAAACTGCACCACCATCTGCTCCGTGAAATAAATATTTTTATCCGGATGCGCATTATGCACTTCAGTAAAAGCGTTTACTTCGCCACCGTACAAATGAAATGCAGAACCATCAATGTATTTTGCCGCTGCCGGATCATCAAGAATAGTTATAGGATAATCGGGCCTGTCAGCATTATGATCGTAAATAAGAATTTTAGTTTTTATACCTGCTGCTTCAAACGCAGGTCCCAAATTATTTTTTATAAAATCTTTTTCCTCCGGCGCAGTTAATAAAAGGCTCGGATTATTACCAGGATGCAATGGTTCATTTTGTACCGTAATTGCATCAATGGCAATACCCTCATCTTTCATCTGCTGAATGTATTTCACAAAATACTTTGCATAAGCTGCATAGTATCCCGGTTTCAATCTTCCGCCTCTTGTATCATCATTTGTCTTCATCCATTTAGGCGGCGACCAGGGAGAACCTAATATTTTTATGGAAGGATTGATTGCCAGTATTTCCTTCATTACAGGAATGATATTTTTCTTGTCAGGCCCAAGATCAAACTTTTTCATATCCACATCGGTTTCACCATCCGGTAAATCATCATACGAAAAAACAAAATCATTTAAGTCGGACGAACCGATGCTTAACCTGATATAACTAACACCTATGCTATTTCCATCGGTTGCAAAAAGCTCATGCAGTAATTTTGAACGGCTTTCATTATCCATATTTAAGA
>Ga0208717_1000539_pt1 | contig 12535 bp, 11 predicted proteins | sample NGESurF53shallow_FD_184489 | JGI IMG/M metagenome (GOLD analysis project Ga0208717, IMG submission 184489) | Arctic peat soil microbial communities from Barrow, Alaska - NGEE Surface sample F53-3 shallow (SPAdes) | ecosystem: Environmental > Terrestrial > Soil > Wetlands > Peat ... | reverse complement strand
CCAGCAGCTCGCCAACGGCATCGATGCCGCGGCGCACGGTGGTGACCGAGCCGCCGAGCTCCTGGATGACGAGATCGGTCACCGGCATGCCGGCGGGCAGGCGAAACTCTCGGGTGAGCGCGGCGATCTGGTTGACCTCGCAGCCCAGCCCGACGACGACCACGCCGGCCACATTGGGGTGGCGGGCGTAGCCGGCGAGCGTGCGGCGCAGCACGTCGAGCCCCTCGCCGTCGGCTGACAGCCCGCAGCCGGTGCCGTGGGTGATGGCGATGACGCCGTCGATGCCGGGGTGGTCATCGAGCGCGCCGGGCGCCGAGAACGCCTGGGCGATCCGCCGGACCACCGTCGCCGAGCAGTTCACCGAGCTGATCACGGCGACGTAGTTCCGGGTGCCGACGCGGCCGTCGGGCCGCACGATCCCGTCGAACGTGGGGATCTGCTCCAGCGGGGAGGGTGCGTGGTGCCGTGCCGCCGGGGCCGGCGGTGCCGCGGGTGTCGGCGGGGCCGCGGGGGCCGCGGGGGCCGTGCTCGGCGCGCCCCGCTCCGGCGCGGGTGATCGCGACCGGGAGCGCAGGTTGTGCTCGTGCACGTGCTCGCCGGCGGCGATCGCCTGGGTGGCGATGCCGATCGGCTGGCCGTACTTGTGGACCGTCGCGCCGGCGGCGAGATCGACCAGCGCGAGCTTGTGGCCGCGGGGGATCGGGTCGCGGACGGTCAGGTGACGGCCGCCGCCCTCGAGCTCGGTCCCGCCGGCCAGATCGTCGCGGGCCAGCGCCACCGGATCGTCGGGGTGCAACTGGAGCACGGCGTCGGCGAGTCGCATCGTCATCGTCCCTGCTGGACCCAGACGTGGGCGGGATCCATGTACGGGATCATCACCCGCCCGTCCCCGGCCATCACCCACAGGTAGTACAGCGAGTACCCCGACGCCGCCACCACTGGGTGAAAGCCGGTGCGGATCGCGGCGATGTCATCGTCGCGGACCAGGAACGCCTCCTCGGCGCCGTCGATGTCGTAGCCGATCTGGACTCCGAAGCCGCCGGGGGGGTCGACCTTGAACAGGTACACCTCCTCGAGGTTGACCTCCTCGGGCGGGTTGTGGCGGTCGTGACGGTGCGGGGGATAGGAGGACCAGTTGCCCGGCGGGTTGATCGTCTCACCGAGCAGCAGCCGCACGGCGTCGTGCTCGGGTCCGAGGATCGTCCGGACGGTCCGCGACCAGTTGCCCTCACCCACCTCGGCGATCCGCTGCTCGGCGGGAGTGATGATCCGGGCCGCCGGAGCGGCCGGGTCGGGATCGGCGGCCGCGGATGCGATCGCCAGCTGGACGGGGCCGCCGTCAACCGCGGTGATCTGCAGGCCCGTCCCCGGAGGCGCGTACACCGTGTCACCGGGCGCGTCGAACACCGAGGCGCGCCCACCGGCGGTTCCCAGTGACGTCTGGCCGGCGGCCGCGGTCACCTGACCGGTGAGCACCACCACCGCGGTCTCGGGGCCGGCGGGCAGGTCCAGGGTCTCGCCGGCGGCCAGGTCGGCCAGGTCCAGGTTGATGTGGGCGGTCTGCTCGCCCGCGGTCACCAGGGATCTCATGTGGGCTTCCTCTCGGTTGTCATGCTCGCTTCAGGGTTCCGGCCCGGGCGCGGGCGGCCGCGCTGGGTGTGGCCGGCGGCGCCGTCGAGGCGCGCCGCACCAGGGTTGCCGGCAGCGTGCGGACGTCCTCGCTCTCTGGCGTTGCTGGCCGACCCAGCCGGCTCAGCAGGATGTCGATCGCCGCCTGACCCGCGAGCGCCGTCGGCGCGCTGACGGAGGTGAGCGCCGGGGTGACCATCGCCGCCAGCGGGATGTCATCAAAGCCGATCACGCTGAGCTGCGCCGGGACGGTCACGCCGAGCTCGGCCAGGCGGCTGAGAATCCCGACCGCGACGAGATCGTTGTAGGCGAGCACCGCGGTCGCGCCGGTGTGCAGGATCCGCTCGGCGGTCTGCACGCCGCTGTCGAACTGCGGCGCCACCGGGCCGATCGTCACCACGTCGAGGCCGTGGGTGTGGGCGGCGACGCGCAGCCCGCGCCGCCGCTGCTGGTTTGACCACGAATGCCGTGGTCCCGAGACGAACACGACGCGGGTGTGCCCGAGCTGCGCCAGGTGGCCGGCGGCCTGGCGCATGCCGGCGGCGCTGTCGATCACCACCGCCGGCAGGCCGGGGACGCGACGGTTCAGGAGCACCACGGTGGGCGCGGGCTCGAGCGCCGCCAACCGGGCGGGCGCCAGCCGCGACGAGCACAGCACGATCCCGTCGACCTGCTTGCGCATCGCGGCGATCAGCGCCTCCTCCTCGGCGCCGCTCTCCTGTCCGTCGGCGACGAACACCGCGTAGTCGGCCTCGCGGGCCCGGGTCTGGGCGCCCTCGAGCATCCCATGGAAGTAGGGGTTGCCGAGGTCGGGGACGATCACCCCGACGTTGCCGGTCCGGCCGGTGATGAGGCCGCGGGCGGCCCGGTTGGGCTGGTAGCGCAGTACGCCGGCGGCGCGCAGGACGCTGTCGCGCGTGGTCTCGCGCACCGTCTGGGGCGCGGTGAATGACCGCGACACGGTGGCCACCGAGACTCCGGCGCGGGCGGCGACATCGTGGATGGTGGCTGGCACGTCTCGCTCTCTGTAAACCTTTACAGAGACTCTAGCGAGCCCCGGCCCGGTGGGGTGGCAGCGGTTTGCGGACGCATGTGGCCTCAAACCGCTGCCGGCTACTGAAACCCGTGCCGGCTACTGAAACCGCTGCCGGCTACTGAAACCGCTGCCGGCTACTGAAACCGCTGCCGGCTACTGAAACCGCTGCCGGCTACTGAAACCCGTGCCGGGCGCTGCCGGGCGCCGCCACGCACTGACCGGCCGCCACGGCCAGCTCGCGTCCGTTGAGGGTCGCGTCGCCGATCCCGGTGGTGCCGTCGTCGGTGGTCAGCTTCAACGTCACGAAGTTCCGCCCCGGGCACGTGACGATCACTCGCGCCTCCACCAGCTTGGACATCGGTGCGGGCCTCCTTGGTCGGGCTGGGTCGCGGCCGCCCAACCCTGACCAGTGACCCTCCGGGGAGGGTCGCCGCCCGTCAGCCGCGGGCCAGCGTCCACAGTCCGGCCATGACCGCGTCCCGTTCGCGGGGCGTGAGCACCGACAGCGTGAGCGCGTTGGCCGTCTCGGCGGCGGGGACGACGGCGCGCAGGGCGTCCTCGCCGCGGCGGGTGAGTTCGACCAGCGTCAGCCGGGCATCGGATGGGCTCGACGCGGTCGTGACCAGCTCGGCCGCCAACAGCTGCCGGACGGTCCGGTGGATGTTGGCCGGCGGCATCCCGACGCTGCGCCCGAGCTCGTTCTGGGCCAGCTCGCCCCGCTGCGCGAGGCGCCGGAGGGTCTGGAACTGCGTCGGGGTGATGCCGGAGTCGCCGATGGCGTCAGACAGATTCGCGCTGGCTCGCTGGTAGGCGAGCCGCAGCACAAACCCGATGTGCTCGACGGCTTCCCGGCTGTCGCCGGTCACGCCGCCCACGAAGCACCGGTCAATCGACGTTCTCCTCTGATCGGTACATCACGCGATGGCGCTTGGTCCGGATCCACTCCTCGACCTGCTCGTCACTCATGTGATGGGAGCGGTCGTAGCGATCCCAGCTCATGATCTCCGAGAGGTCCTTCTTCCAACGCTTGTAGATCGGCGTGGCCGGCGGCCCGAAGCACATGATGTCGATCACCGAGAGCTCATCGGGGACGTCGAGCAGCGGCTTGATCGCATCCTGGGCGTCCTGCTGTCCGATCGCGGTCACCCACCAGACGTTGTAGCCGAGCGCGGCCGCGGCCAGGTGCGCGGACATCGTCGCCGCCGCGACGCTCTGGAGCAGTATCCGCTCCGCGTTCTCGTAGTAGGGCTTGTTGACCTCGGAGTCCGGATCGTCCTCTCGCAGCACCGGGAACGCGCGGATGAAGCGGAAGTCGGTCGCCACGACGATCAGCCCGGGGGCGGACGCGATGCCGTGATAGTTGGGCGTCGGGAACTTCATCCCCAACCGGGCGCGCCGCGCCTGCTCGGCGACGAAGTACTCCGAGATCTGAGACTTGACCTCGGCGTCGGTGACGACGATGTAGTGCCACGGCTGGGCGTTGGCCCCCGACGGCCCATGCCGCGCGGCGTCCACGATCAACTCGAAGTGCTCACGCGGCACGACGTAGTCCGGATCAAACGCCCGCGTCGTGATCCGGTTGGACACGACGTCCATGTAGGCGTCGTAGCGCTCCCGGTCACCGAGCTCGCGTCCGGCGGTTGCTGCGGTCACGTCGGTCATCATCCCTCTCCTCAGGTCGATCGTTATAACGATAACCTTCTCGAAGCGAGAAGACACGGCGTCGTTCGGGAGCCGCCCTACTCCGGCTGGCCGCCGGGAATGGAGAGGAAGCGGCCCGGGGGCGGGAGGATTCGAGTGACCTGGTTGTAATCGCCGAAGCTCATGATCAAGCTCTTCGTCGGCGTGTCGCCGAATGGTCCCCCGTTCTTCGAGGGCGCGGTGTCGCCGCACGGCGGATCGACCGGATTGGGGTCAGACTGCGGGCCGGTCTGGGCGATCTCGAGCGGGAGGGGCTCACCGGTGGCCGAGACGAAGAGCTTCTCCGGCGTTCCGCTGCGCCGGCCGTTGTCGGTAAGGGCCACCGCTCCGCTGCCGGCGACCCGGGAATGGCCGGCCATCCTCGGGGTGAGCAGATCGGTTTGCAGCAGGCAGCGTCCCGCCTTCGCTGGATCGGCCAGATCGCGGAACCCGGCGAAGCTCGGGAGCTTTGACACCGGGAGCCTCAGCCAGCGATTCTCCAACAGCCGGGCCTCCGCGGCCTTGGTGTGGGCGGCAATCCAGTATCTGTAGGTGCCGGCCAGGTAGTCATAGCCATCGAGCTCGCGCACGGTGAACGCGACCGGACCCTCGGCCACTGCCAGCGAGTACTCGCGGTCGGTGCCCGTGGAGAGCACGACGGCGGCGCTGAGGCGCAGCTGCTGACCTTTCGTGTCGACCCCGGTGGCGGTGACGGCATAACTGTGGACGTGGTCGAGCGCCCTGACGCTTGCCCGCATGATCTGCGCGGCCGACTGGCCGGTGATCGCCGACCGCCCGGACATCAGCGCGCGACCGGCTCGCACCAGACGACGGGACAGAACCGAGCGGCCGGGCGTGATCGACGCGGTCGGCGGCCCCGGGATCGGGGGCCCGACGGCCACGGTGCCACAGCCGGCCACGATCGCGGCGATGACCACCACACCGATCGTGAAGAACGCTCGAACGCGATGGCTCACGCTGCGGTTATCGAGCGCTCAGCGTTCGTGCTTGATGAGTCTTCCCGTGGTTGGACGATCGGTTCGTGGGCGAGGGCGACCGGGTCCCGCGTCGAGCCGACCGGCGGTCCCGTCTCGGCCCGGACCGATCGCCGGGCCAGCAGCCAGTAGACCCCGCCGCCGAACAGGGCGCCCATGAACACGCTGAAGTCTGCGCCGCCGGTGTGGTTGGTGAGCGGGCTGGTCCACGCCGGGTAGGCATCGAGCCACGAGGCCGCCGCCACCATCCCGATCAGCTGGGCCACGAGTCCCGGGACGTGCAGCCCGCCGTTGCGGAAGTACACCCCGCTCCGCGTATCGAGCAGCGATCGCGAGTCGTAGCGGCCGCGGCGCAGGAAGTAGTCGGTGAGGTAGATCGCGACCCACGGGGCGATCCAGATGATCATGAACAGCACAAAATCCTGGATGAAGGTGTTGAACCCGGTGGAGAACACAGTGAACGCGGTGAGGCCGCCGGCGACCGCGGTGTCGAGCAGCACGCACTGCCAGCGCTTGATCCGCGGGATGATCGCCTGCAGGGTGAGGCCCGACGAGTACAGGTCGATCGAGTTGATGGCGAACAGCTGCGCGAGCACGAACACCAGGTAGGGCCAGATGAACCAGCCGGCGAATGCGTGGGGCAGGCCGCCGATCGGGTCAGATGAGGCGGGCACCGCGGTCGCGACCGCCGCCCCCAGCGCCAGCAGCAGCGTCGTCGGGATGAAGCCGCCAAGGGCCACCGACCAGACGATCTTCTTGGCGCTCGTGTCCGGCGGCAGGTAGCGCGAGAAATCGTTGGCGTTCATCGGCCAGCCATAGCCCCCGGACGAGAGGATAAGCGCCAGCGCGGCCATCATCTCCGCCCAGCTGGCGTTGTGGCCGGCGCCGAGATGCGCCTTGGGCAGGGCGAGGATGGCCAGCAGGATGAACAGCACCACGAACGGCGGCACGAGCATTCGCAGGATCCGCAACATGGCCCGGTGGCCGAACAGCGGCAGCACGAGCTGGATCAGGGCGGCGACGACGACCAGCACCACCTTCAGCCCGGTCGACGAGTCCACGCCCGCCTTGCCGAACAGGGCCAGGCCGGCCGCGACCACCAGCGCCAGGCCGACGACCTCGTAACCGACCTGGGTCATCCAGTTGAACACCGCGATCAGCTTGGCTCCGTTGGGGCCGTAGGGAGCGCGGTTGATCGTGAACGCCGCGGTCCCCGCCCGCGGGCCCTGCAACGAGCCCAGCCCGGTGATGAGATAGGACAGGTTGCCGACGAGGATCACCACCGCGGCCTGCCAGAACCGCAGGTCAAACGCCACGATCAGCAGCGCGCCGTACACGACGTACTCGACATTGAACAGCGCGCCGGCCCACATCCAGAACAGGTCGATCGGGGTTCCGCGCCGCTCGGACACCGGGATGTACTCGATCCCACGCGTCTCGAACGCGGGCTCATCGTCGAGCGGACCGCCGGGGGCGCCCCGGGTCTCCTCGAGCGTCGTTGACACGGACAAGCTCATACCCGAAGTCGATTCTGCGCCAACCTGCGGACGCGATCCATGTCCATACGGCCAATAATCGGTGCCACGGGATGAGCCGGCGCCGGCGGCCGGGGCGGCCGGACCGTCAGTCCCGCTCGACCTCGACGGGCACGTAGGCGAACCGGTCAACGTCCACCAGCCCGCCATCGGTCAGGCGCAGCTGGGGGATGACCGAGAGCGCGATGAACGACAGCTGCATGAACGGCTCCTGCACGGTCACTCCCAACCGCTCGGCGGCGACGGCGCCCAGTGCCGAGATCTGCGCCGACACCTCGGCCGCGCCGCGGTCACTCATCAGCCCGGCGAGCGGCAGCGGGACCTCCGCCAGCACCGCTCCGTCAAGCACGGCCACCTGGCCGCCGCCGATCTCGGACAGCCGCGAGACCGCCGTGGCCATGTCCTCCCCGGAGGCCCCGATGACGGCCACGTTGTGCGCGTCGTGGGCCACGGTGGACGCGATCGCGCCCCGCCGCAGCCCGAAGCCGGTCACGAACCCGCGGCCGATCCGGCCGGTCGCGTGATGGCGCTCGACCACGGCGGCATGGGCCAGATCGGCATCAGTCTCAACCTCAAGTACACGGTGAGAAGTGATGAGGCTATGACTCTCCACACCGACTGCCCGCACCTGCTGGCCGAACCGGGCCGGCAGCACGAGCGCGTCGGCGTCGGGCAACCGCCCGATCCGCACCGTGTCGCGCAGCAGCGGGGGTGGCGGCGACGCCGGGACCGCCCCGGGCAGCACCTCGCCGCCTCGCGCCACCAGCCGGCCGGCCTGCCACACCGCCGCCGGCACCCACGACGCCAGCGAGGAGAAGGCGAGCACGTCGGCCTGGTGGCCGGGACCGAGGCTGCCGAGGTGGGCGAAGCCGTGGTAGCGCGCCGGGTTGGTGCTGGCGAGGAGGATCGCCTCGATCTCGGAGATCCCGGCCGAGACGGCCAACCGAGCGCAGTCGTTGACGTGGCCGAGGCGCCGCAGCGTGTCCGGCTCGCGATCATCGGTGCAGAACGCCGCCAGGTCGGTCCCGTGCGCGACGATGCTCGGGGCCAGCTCGACGAGATTCTGGCTCGCCGAGCCCTGGCGCAGGAAGACCCACATCCCCTTGCGCCGTTTCTCCTGCGCCTCCTGGAGACGCGTGCTCTCGTGGTCTGACTCGACGCCGGCGGCGATGTAAGCGTCCAGCTGCCGGCCGGTGACGCCGGGGCTGTGCCCATCCACTCGCGCCCGCCCTCGCGCCCCACCGCCCGCCCCGCCGCCCGCCCCGTCGATGCGGGCGAGCATCTCCTCCTCGCCGGCGATCACGCCCGGGAAGTTCATGACCTCGGCCACGCCGAGCGCCCCATGGCGTTCGATCAGTTCGCGGATGTCGCCGGCGTTCAGGGTGGCGCCCGAGGATTCGAAGCCCGTGGCCGGGACGCAGCTGGAGGCATAGACGCCGAACGTGAACGGCAATGGCCGCGCCGCCTCCATGAGCGCGAGGATCCCCGGCACGCCGAGCACATTGGCCAGCTCGTGGGGATCGGCGGCGACGGCGGTGGTCCCGAGCGGGAGCACGGTCCGCACGAACTCGTCGATCCACAGCTTGGTGGACTCCAGATGCATGTGGGCGTCGATGAATCCCGGCGTCAGGGCCGCGCCGTCGACGTCCACCACCTCGACCGCGTCGCGCTCACCCCATCCGGCGACGAACCCGTCGGCGATCGCCAGCGATGTGTCGATCCATTCGCGGGTGCCGTCGGCGAACACGCGGCCGCCGGTGATGAGCAGGTCGGCGGGCTCGTCGCCGCGCGCGACGGCGAGCGCGCGGGGAGTCGCCGGGGGTCGCGCCATCGGCGCAACTGTCCCACAAACCCGTAGGGTGCGAATATGATCGCGCCGCTGCGTCGGCCGAAGCGCATGCTGCTGGCCGCGGTCACCGCCGCCGCGCTGACGCTCGCGGCTGCCGGATGGCGGCCCGCAACGTCGCCGGCGTTCGTGTTCCGGATGACGGTCACTGGTGCGCCGCACGGCCGGCCGCTGGCGTCTGACTTCCTCGGCCTCGCGCTCGAGTTCAATCAGATCCCCGCGCTCGCCGGCGGCACCTCGCCGTCGGTGGATCCGGTGTTCGCCCAGCTGCTCAAGAACCTCGATCCCACCGGACACCCGATCATCCGGGTCGGCGGCCAGAGCACCGATCGGACGTGGTGGCCGGTCCCGGGCGTGAGCCGGCCGCTCGGGGTCACCTACGGCCTGACGCCGGGCTGGGCCACGGCCGCCCGGACGCTCGCGCAGGCGACGGGGGCCAAGCTGCTGCTCGGGGTCAACCTCGAGGCCAACCGTACGCGGATCGCTGCGCTCGAGGGCGCCGAGTTCCTTCAGCGCATCGGCGCGCCGAACATCGACGCGCTGGAGATCGGCAACGAGCCCGACCTGTACACGCTGATTCCGTGGTACCTGGACCTCAACGGCCACCCGATGCCGTGGTACTCGCATGCCGGCACCCCGGTCTTCTCGCGCCCGCCGACCTACGGTCCGCAGGACTACGTCGCGGAGTTCGACCGGACGGTCGCGGTGCTCCCGCACCTGCCGCTGGCGGGCCCCGAGACGGGGGCGGCGCTGTGGATGGGGGCGTTCGACGGGCTGCTCTCACCACGTTCACAGGTGCGGATGCTCACCTCGCACGCCTACGGCCTCAACCAGTGCGTCACCGACCCGTCGTCACCCCAATATCCGTCGGTGCTTAACCTGCTGAGCGAGACCGCCTCGCGCGGGCCGCTGGCCGGGATCGCTCCGTACGTGGCGCTCGCGCACCGCGACGGCGCGAGATACCAGATCGATGAGATGGGCTCGATCAGCTGCAACGGCCGGGCCGGCGTGAGCAACACCCTCGCCTCAGCCCTGTGGGTGCTGGACTCGCTTTTCGCGATCGCCGGCGACGGCGTGGACGGCGTCAACCTCCACACGTACCCCAACTCGGTCAACGGCCTGTTCGACTTCGCTCGCAGCCCTGGGGGGTGGCACGGGTCCGTCCAACCCCTGTACTACGGGGCGCTGATGTTCGCCCAGGCCGCCCCGGCCGGTTCGCGGCTCCTGCGGATCGTTGCCGGCAGCCAGACGACCATGCGGGCGTGGGCGACGGTGGCCCCCGATCACCGGATCCGCGTGCTCGTGATCAACGACAGCCTGAAGCGCTCGGCGCTGGCGCTCATCGCCGCCCCGCCCCGCCCCGGTCCGGCCACCCTCGAGCGGCTGAGGGCGCGCAGCGCATACGCGACCGGCGGGGTCACGCTCGGCGGGGAGAGCTTTGGCGCGAGCACCACGACGGGTGTGCTGCCGGCGCCGCTGCCGCAGGACGTCCGCTCGCGCGCCGGCACCTATGCGATGACAGTGCCGGCGGGCAGCGCGGCTCTGCTCACGCTGCCCGCTCCCGGAGCCACGCGCTCGTGAACGCGATCTGGCCGGCGCGCCGACCAGATCGGGCAGGACGACCGCCGCGCCCGACGTGCTGCTCGTGCGTCCGTCCAGGAGCGGCTTGACGGCGGGCGCTCAGGGAGTAACTTGGAACTCGTGCTGACGTACCTGGTGCAGTTCGGCGGCGCGGAGTTTCATCCCGGGCACGTGAACCTGCTCGCGCCGCTGGCGCTCGTTGGATTCGTGGTCTGCGTGGGGGCGATCCTCGTGCCGCTGCTCGGGATCGTCGTCTCCGGCGTGCGGGGCGCCCTGCGCTCCCGGCGCGGACGCCGCCGCCGGCTGCACGCCGCCGCCAGCGCCGAGCTCCGCGCCCGGGCGATGATGAGCGAACTGTGCCCGCACGGCTGGCGCGCTCAGATCACGATGTTCTCCGGCGACGACGAGGAGACGCCGAAGGCCGCGGACGGGCGGCCGGCGCGGGTGGCGCTGGACTGGATGGAGCTGCGCGATCACCAGGATCAACCCGCGGTGGTCCGCCGGGTGTGGGCGACGACGATCGGCGAGGCGCTGGAGGCGATGGTGGCCGACCGGCGCACCGACGAGACGCTTGAGCAGATCGAGCAGGGCGCCGTCGCCAAGGGCGCTCTCTGGCCCGACCTGTGATCCGCCCGGTGTGACCGGTTACGTGGCCGACCGGCCGTTGGCACCCATCACATAATGGACGAACGCCGTGCCGGCCGGGAGCGGCCGGTCGGTCCAGGCGAGCGCGACGCGCCGGATGGGAGTGGGGGCGACGATCCGGATGATCTTCGCCGCGGCGTCATCCTCGGCGAACGAGCGCGGCAGCATCGCGGCACCGAGCCCGGCGGTGGCCAGCGCTCGCACCGTCTGCAGGGCCGAGCTCTCGAACTTGGCGTGGGGCTCGAACCCGGCCTGTTGGCAGGCGGTGCGCAGGGCGATGTCGATGCCGGTGCCGCGGCTGAAGACGATCCAGTCGTCGGTGGCGAGCGCGGAGAGCGGTACCTCGTCGCGGTCGGCGAGGGCGTGGTCGGGCCCGACGACGAGCACGAACTCCTCGACGTGCAGCACTTCGGTGACGATGCCGGACGGCAGGGCTTCCGGGAGCTGGATGAACGCGGCGTCGAGCTCGCCGCCCGACAGCATGCCGATCATCCGCTCGGTGGTGTTCTCGCGCATCACGACATCGATGCCGGGATAGCGCTCGCAGAAGGACCGCAGCAGCGCGGGCAGCCGGATCGGTCCGAGCGCCCGCATCGTCCCGAGCACCATCCGTCCGCGCATCAGGCCGGTGAACTGGTGCATTTCGGCGGCGGCGGCGTCGACCTGGTCGACGATCTCCTGGGCGCGGGGCAGTAGGGCCTCCCCGGCCCGAGTCAGGCGCACGGTGCGGCTGGTGCGCACGAACAGCTCGACGCCGAGCGAGATCTCGGGCTGGCGGATGTGGTGCGAGACCGAGGACTGGGAGAGGCCGAGCTCCTCGCTGGCTCGGGTGAAGTGGCGGTGACGCGCGACCGCGTAGAAGCAGCGAAGCTGCCGGAGATCCATGGGATGGCCGACGCTACCAGCCGGGTTGCCGGCGGCCAGGCTCAGCCGGCGGGGGTGCCGGTGCGGGCTACTGACGCCACGGTCTCCGCCTCGCGCGGCGGTGTGAGCACGTCGGGCCCGAGCGGCACGTGAACGAGCGATGGTCCGTCGGCCTCCACGCCGGCCTGCACCGCCGCGATCAGCTCGTCGGCGTCGGCGACTGACCGGGCCGCCAGTCCGAACGAGCGCGCGAACGCCACGAAATCGGGGTTGACGAGGTCGGTCCCGACCGGGCGCCCCGGATAACGGCGCTCCTGGTGCATGCGGATCGTGCCGTAGCCGGCGTTGTCGATGACGACGAACACGACGTTGGCCTGGTGGCGGACCGCGGTGGCGAGCTCCTGGCCGCCCATGAGAAAGCACCCGTCGCCGTTGAACGACACCACCGGACGGTCCGGGTGGGCGAGCTTGGCCGCAATCGCGGCGGGGACTCCGTATCCCATCGCTCCGCTGACCGGCGCCACCTGGGTGCCGAAGCGGTCAAACCGCCAGTAGCGGTGCACCCACAGCGTGTAGTTGCCGGCGCCGTTGGTGACGATCGTGTCGGCCGGCAGCGCGTCGCACAGGCCGGCCACGGCCCGCGCCAGATCGACCCCCTCCGTCGCGGACCCCGACCCCGCCCACCCCCGAAAGGCGGCGACGTCCGCCGCGGCGCCCGCCGTCC
>Ga0208717_1000538_pt1 | contig 12547 bp, 11 predicted proteins | sample NGESurF53shallow_FD_184489 | JGI IMG/M metagenome (GOLD analysis project Ga0208717, IMG submission 184489) | Arctic peat soil microbial communities from Barrow, Alaska - NGEE Surface sample F53-3 shallow (SPAdes) | ecosystem: Environmental > Terrestrial > Soil > Wetlands > Peat ... | reverse complement strand
AGAGCGGCCATCCGGTCAGTCACCCGGCGCCGAGTTCAGCTCGGCGCGCGGCCAGGGACGGCTGCGACGGGAGCAGGGGCCGGCTGGAGCACTCGGCCGCAGAGCTGCAAGCCTCTGCGGACCGGATGCGGCTTTGGCGGAACCGGCTTTCTAGTAGCCTCGCACGACCCGGAGCTGGTTGCTGACGTCGACCACACCGGGTGCCCCAGCAGTCGTCGCCGGCCGCGCACCACCCCTCCCGGCCCGGGGCTTCGGCGTCTGCCCCGGCGACATGATGATTGATCGGGTGTCCCCCGCCTGCGGGGATGCGGGCCGCTGCCGGTTCCGCCGGGAGAGCCGCTTCGGGCAGTGCCCCGCACCGGTGTGTCACCTCGCGCGACGGCGGTTTGGGCTGCTGCTGGCTGCTCAATGGCACCCGCTCTGTGCCATGGCCGTAACTGAGGCAGTCCCGCCGGTTATCCGGCAAGTGCCCTGGGAACTCATCGTCTCCGTTGCGCGGTGGTAACATCGGCGGCATCACGGGCCGGGCCAGGAGGGCAACGATGACCGCACCGCTCCAGCTGATCGCCTTGAGTTTCGACCGCGACGCGGGGGCCGAGGAGCGGATCCTGGCCGAGGTCGATCGTCTTCGCGGCCGAGGCGTTCTCCGCCTGCTCGACCTGCTCTTCGTGGCCCGGAGCCAGGACGGCGCGATCGAGCGGCTGACCGTCGGTGATGACGAGGACTTCGGCGCGCTGCTGGCCGGCATAGTGCCTGGCGGACCCGGCGATCCAGCCGGGCCTGAACGGCCGGTGCTCGCGGACGACTCCGTGGCCTTCGACCCGGCCGATGCGTGGGCACTGGCCGATTCCCTCGAGCCGGGGACCGCGCTGGCCTTTCTGCTGGTCGAGCATCAGTGGGCCGCTCCGCTCTTCGACGCCATTGCCGAGACCGGCGGCACGCTGATCGCCGAGGGCTTTCTGACGTCGGACGCCGGGTTCGTGGTGGGCGCCGAGGTCGCCGCCTTGGAGGAGGCATCCCAGGTCATTGCGCAGGCCCAGGCCGACGAGGCCGACGCCGTGCTGGCCGCGGCGGCGGCTGCAGCCGAGGCCGTGGCCGAATCGGAGCGCATCCAGTCCGCCGCTGCCGCGGACGCCCTTCGAGCGCTGATCAACGCCGGGCTGGTGGAAAAGGCAGCCGCCCACGAGGCGGTCGCGGCGCTGACCGAAGCCGGCCTCATCGCCGCCGCCGCCGACAAGGCCGCCGGAGAGGTGATCGACGAAGCCGGGGAAAAGCTGCGGGCGGCATCGATCACCATGGCGGAGGCCCAGGTTCTCCGGTACTTGCCCACGACACTGCCGTTCTCCGTTATCGCGGGCAAGCTGGGCATCTCCCGGTCGGCGGCCAAGGAACGGGCGGAACGCCTGTATCGCCGGCTCGGCGTGCACAGCCGGCAAGAAGCCGTCAGCCACGCACGCTCCCTCGGTCTGCTCCGCCGCTAGCGGCGGGCGGATGGCACAAGGGCCCGCCTAGGCTTCTTCCATTGCCTCCGCGCCCGCACGAGCAGGAACGCGCTCCAGCCGTTCCGTCCCTGGCCCCGGCTGACAGGACTGGCCGCACCTTGACTGCTGGATAACGCCGTCCCGTGCGGCCCACGCTGGCCGACATCGCCGCCCTGGGCCCCGACGTAGCCGTGCTCGACGTCCGGCTGCCCGACGGCGACGCGGTAACTGCGTGCAGGGAGCCGTCTTGTCGATGCCGAGCCCGACTAGGCTCTGCTGGTCCGCAGCTGAGCGCCAGCGGGTGGGCCATCATCGTGCTGGGCGTACGGCCTGGACCTGGCCGCCGTGGCCACCCGGACCCCAGGGCTGATCCTCAGTGCGACCTTCTACTCGTCCACCGCCGCGTTCGGCCGTCGGTTATCGCAGAGCGGGCTGTCTACGGAGAAGCCCGAAACCGTGGTGAATCTGACGACGATCCAGACGGCCCACACTGCCGCCTTCACCGTCATGCTCGTCGGCCGCCTCGCCTCGCTGGCCGTGCTCACCACCATCCAGTATCCGGAGCCGGAGGCCGGTGATCCGCCGAAACCTTACCGGCGGACGGTCCCGGATCACGTGCTATGCAGGGCCGCCTCGCCGGCGGCGGAGCACTCGCGGCCCAGATCGCCGGCGGTCGCCTTGCCGGTGACACCCCATTCCGCATGGACGTCGTCGGAGAATCCGGTACGGTCACCTCAAAGGCGGCGCACCCCGGGGATTCCAGTCGGGCCCGTTGCGCCTCAGCTTGAACGGTGACTCCGTAGAGGTCGATGAAGGTGAGACCGCAGCGCTGCCCGAGCCGGTCGTCAACGTGGCCCGGGTTTACGCGGCGCTGTGCGACATCCGCCACGGCACCTCGGCCGCACCCGGATTCGGCCACGCTGTGCGCCTATCTCACGTGGTCGAGAACATCGGCGCCGCCAGCGGCCGGACCACCGCACCAACCGCCGATTGGCCTTGACGATCGTCCCGGCCGTCGGCCCCGCGCGACTGACATCGCCTGGCTCTGTCCGACGTGCCGAGGTCGCGAAGGGGACCGCGCGGCGGCGCTACGGTTCCTGACAAGGTCAGGTGATCAGCGCGGTACTCGTGACCTTCCGGTCGGCCACATCGCGGGCGACGTCGGAGAGCTTGCGGTTATGGTCACGCGCGTATGCCCGCAGCAGTTTGAAGGCGTCGTCCATCGTTACCTTCAGGTACTCGGCGAGCATTCCCTTGGCCTGCTCGATGATCACCCGGCTGTTCAGGGCGGCCTGGAGCTGCTCAGTCAGCAGGCTCTGCTCCCGGAGCGCCTTTTCCTGGATCAGCCCGATTGCCGCCATTTCCGCCATGGCCTGCGCTATGTCCATCTCGTCATCGGTGAACGGCTCATCAGTGGCCCGGAACAGGTTCATTGCGCCGATGACGTTCGTTCGCACGCGCAGCGGGACCGCGCACATCATTTGGAAGCCCGAGTCGGATGAACGTTGCGCGAAGACCGGCCAGCGGATGCTGCTGTTTTCCGCGTTCGCCTGCAGGGGCCGGCCCGTGGAGAACGCGTCCAGGCACGGGCCCTCCGCCCCCTGGAGCTCGAAGAGCTCAAGCAGCCGCGTCCGCTCATCGGAGGATGCGATCAGCCGCAGCCCGCCGCGCGCGTCGGCCAGCATGACCCCGGCCGCGTCGGCTCCCAGGACCTCAACCGCGTCGGCAGACAGGCCATGCAGGAAATCGACGATGTCAAAGTCACTGGCCAGCGTGTCCGCCAGGCGCACGAAGACCCGGGCCAGCGCGGCCTCGCGGGTCCCTCGGTCAGCCTGGCGAAAGTCTCCAGGCTGCGCGGCTGTGCCGCCGCCGGTCTCACTCATCGAATCGCACCCGCCGTTCAACGACATCCTGCGCGATGTCGTACATCGGGCGCCCGCTCGCGAAAGCCGCAGCACGCAGCCGGGCGAGCGCGTTGGACGTGGTCTCATTCAGCTGCGCGGCGATCATCCCGGTCGCCTGATGAACCACGATCCGGTCCGTGTCGCCCGTATCCAGCAACTCCGCCAGGCTCCGCCCTCCCGGAACGCACTGCTGGTACAGCACGGCATCACGGGCGATGTCAGCGGCAATCAGAGCGTCCGCCAGGTGCTCATCGCTCAGCATCCCCGGCCTATCTCGGCACAGGTCGAATGTGCCGATCCCGCCCCGCCCCGCCGTCAACGGCAGGGAGAACTCGGCGTGCACGCCAGCCGCCAGGGCCGCTGCTGCGAACGCCGGCCAGCGGTTCGCGGTCTCCGCCGCCAGATCCGGCAGGAGCACCGGAACCCCGGAAGCGTAAGCCTGCAGGCACGGCCCCTCACCCAGGTCCATCTGGAGCCCGGTAACCGTAGAGGCGTGCCGCCCGGCCCCGGCCAGCATGCCCGCCGACTCCGCCCCTGACATCAGCACGAGGGCGCACCCGGACAACGCCATCTCATCCACCGCGAACCGGCAGATCCCCGCTATCAGCTCGCCCGCACCGGCCGCGGTGTCCTGTTGGATGACCGCCGCCAGAATGCGGGCCCGACGCCCGCCGTCCCGCACGTCGCCTCCTCGCCTTGCGCTATTGCATTCTTCCCACCGTATCCCCGAACCCGGGTTCGGGGATACGGGCGCTAGCATGATCTCGGCTGCCCCGGCTCCTCAGTGAGTCGTACGTCTGTGGCCAGTGCGGCGGTCGTTCTGGCCGCAGCCGGGCTCGCGCTACCAGCTACGCATCGCGGCCCGGGAACTTGTCGACGGCAACGCTCGCGGTCCTCCGCGAGCGCGCCAGGTCACTTGGCCAGTCGCTTTCGGGGTACCTGCAAGACCTGATGGACGCCGACGCGGCCACAGAGACCAACGCCGAGGTCATCGCCCGGATCGCCCGCGACAGGGAACCGGTCGACCTCACCATGGACGACATCCTCGCCGCGCGCGACGAGGGACGACGGTGACCGTCACCTACGTGGTGGACTGCCCCCTCGTCATCGACGCGTTGTCCGCGCGGGAAGAGGACGAGGTGCTGCGCCAGCGCCTGTCCGCACCGCGCACGCTGCACGCCCCGCACCACCTCGACGTCGAGATCGCGTCAACGGTCCGGGGACTGGCCGCCGGGAAGAAGATCACCGACCACCGCGGCGAGCAGATGCTGGCCGACTACGCGCGCCTGCGCATCACCCGCCACCCCGTCTGGCCGTACCACCCCCGGATGTGGGAACTGCGCCACAACCTCGGCGCCTACGACGCCGCCTACATCGCGCTCGCCGAGGCACTCGGCTGCGAACTGCTGACAGGCGACGTCAAGCTCAAGAATGCCGCCGGGCACCACGCGACGGCCATCGTCACCCGCTGACCGGGAGCCCGCGAGACGGGCGGCTCACCAATCTCCGCGGCTGCCACCGACCCCGATGTCCCCGGCTCCGCGCTGTCCTCAGCCTCGACGACTAGCAGGCATGCGGGTCAGCCCCAGCGCGGCGTTGATCTTGGCCATGTCGAAGGGCCCGGGGCCGGCTGGCTCATCCTCGTTCCAATACTCGACGGGGTTATCCCCGCTGAAGGACAGGCAGCGGGGGACGGCCTCGTCCGGAGCAAGGCGGGATGAGCCCGCGCGGGTGACCTCGTGGACCCAGCCGGCGCCGAAGTCGTACTCGTACCGGACTGGCTTGCGGGCGCTGGCCGGGAAGGCGTCACGGAGGCGGACCGCCTCCTCGCTGGCGGTCCCCTCCAGGTCGAAGAACGGATCGCTGTAGCGCACGTCGGCAACGGCGAAGGCGTGCAGGTGATCGCCGTCCCAGTCGAACAGGACCTGGATCGCCCGGTGCAGGTCGCCGAGGGTCGCCGCAAGGGGCATGCGGACAGCGCGCCACAGCGGGGGACTTGACCGCCAGAGCGTCACCTTCAGGTCCACCGCCTGGGCAGCGGTCAGCACAGCGCCCGACTCCGCGAGCGCGGCCACCGCGGCGGCAACGGCCCCTGCCTCCTGATGTCCGGCCGCGCAGGCCATGGCGAGCAGCGCGCCAATGTCCAGGGGGCCGCCGCCCGCCGCCGCCCACAGCCGGCACAGCGCCTCGTCGGCGCCCTGGCCCTCCGGCCACGCCTCGCCTCGGGCCAGGAGGGCAGCGGCGGCGGCCTCTGCCCCGAGCCAGCCTCGGTCTGACGGGGACGGCCCCGGAGCGCGCCCCCAGTCGTGCAGCTCGGCGCGGGCAAGGCGGGCGCTGCTCGGCCATGCCGTAGCATTCCCCGCGATGGCATGCCAGCCGGGCAGGCCGTCCTCTCCCGTCATCGCGGCCATCGTGGCGGCGGCGTCACGCAGCCACGCGAGCAGCGGGTCGGCCGCCGCCAGCAGCTCCCGGACGGCATCGGCCGGCTTGCGGGCACAGAGCCACCCCTGCGCCATGTGCCAGCGGTCGGATGCCCGCGCCACGGCCACGACGGTAATAGCTTCGGTGGCCGTCGCGCCGGGACTGACCTCGCGCGGCAGTTCAGCTTCCAGGCGTTCCATGGCCCACTCCCCGAGCGGCGTAGCCACAGGCTCCTTCCCCGCGGTGACGGCGCCGAACTCCGCCAGCAGGCCGAGCAGTGACCCGACCTCGTCAGCGAGGAAGCCGCGGCTGAGAGCGGACATGCCGCCTAGAACGTGCACCTGCATCAGCCCCAGGCCCCGCTCGTCGGCGATCGCGTGGGCCGCGTCGATGACCTCGCGGGATGACAGGCGGATGCCCGCGCTCAGGGACCTCAGCAGCGCCAAGGCAAGGACCAGCAGGCCCAGGCTGTCATCGGCCGCTCCCCCGGTGATCTCGCCGCAGACCGCGCGCAATGCGTCGAGCCAGCGCCCGGCTCTGTCTCCCTCCCCTGGCCATCCGTCCAGCTCCGGACTGGCGGCTGCCCGGTCGCCGACGATCTCCAGGACGCCGAGGGCAAGGGCGGCGGTCCACGGCCGGTGCAGGCCCGGGATGTCCGCCGCTGACCGGAACCGCTCCGGCAGCCGTATCCCGATGGCCGCGCAGGCGTCCGGCACGGCCGGCTTGCGCAGCACCCCCACCCTGGTCAGAGCCTTCCCCTCCGGCTCCACCCAGCGCGCCAGCGCGACTGCCCGCCGGATGACCGCGCACTCTCCCGCCAGTTTCGCTGTCTCGTCTGCCGTGTCCACAACGGCACGATACTGGCATCGTGGCCATAGCCTTCGCCGCTTCAACCGGTTCAAGCGAGGGACACCGGTCCTCCCCGGACCGGAGGGATACCGGACGGTGGCAGGCGCAGGGCCGATGGACCTTCCACTGCGCCCGCCACGGCCGGCGACACCGCGCGGCGGAGGCTCCACAGGACGCAATCGCGGCCGGGACCGGCCCGTACGCTACCAATTGGTCTAGACCTATTTCGCGATTGGTTCAGACCACAGGGGTTCAGGTATCAGCACGGATTCAGCACGCGGTCCGGAAACAACGGGAAACAACCGGCACGTTCCGGGCAAACGCGACACGCGACTGGGCCGGTCAACTCTAGAGCAGAGCGGCCCGCCTCGGGGGTACACAATAGGTATATCCGCAGGTCAGACTACCGAACGTCCAGCCCGGTGACCGTCCGGCCGATCAGCATCCGCTGGATCTCCGACGTGCCCTCGAAGAGGGTGATGATCTTCGCGTCCCGGTGCCAGCACTCGACCGGGTACTCGCGGGTGTAGCCGTTGCCGCCGAGATCTGGATCGCCTGCTCGGTCACCCGGACCGCGGTCTCCCCCGCGACCAGCTTGGACATCGACCCCTCGGCCTACTCGAACACCTTGCCCGCGCCAGCCGCAGCCCACACGTTCCACGCCCAACAGAGCGCTGGGTATGACATGGGGCGGTGGCTGTGCCTCGGCAATCTGTTTCAGGTATCCCCGGCCTGCTCACCGCCAACGTGGCCCGATGCGGTTTCGTCGGCGCAGATGTTGCCCAAGGAACAGCCCGGACGCATCGCGGCCGTGGTCATGACTGCAGGCCGATGCCCGCGCGCCGGTTCCGGAGCGGTGGGCGGGACGCGCCGTTGAGGAAGTCCTCCATCGGAAGCGTCGCCGCGCCGAACGTGACCGCTTCGGGCCCGACCTGGCCGAGTTCGATCGACGCGGCGGCGAACAGATGCCGCAGCGAGTTCCGCCGCGCCGATTCGCGAATGGCAGGCAGCAACCGGCCGCCCAGGAGCAGGCCGGCCCAGCCGCCGAGGATCACCCGCTCCGGGTTGAACAAGTTGATCAGGCTACCGATGCCGACGCCCAGGTATTCCGCCGTCTTCGCCAGGACGGCGTCCGCGGCGGGCAACGAATCGGCGGCCGCGATGAGCTCGGCCAGCATCGACTCCTCGCCCCCCGCGGACGCCACCGCCGGGCTGCCGTACCGGTCCAGGATGGCCTCGGCGCCCACGTACGCCTCCAGGCAGCCGGCCGATCCGCACCGGCAGCGCCTGCCCTCCACGACCACGGTGGTGTGGCCCCACTCGGTTGCGTGGGAGACTGTCCCCTGGCATATGCTGCAGCAGGAGATCAGGGACGCGCCTACTCCGGATCCGATAAGCACTACGGCAGTGTTCCGCGCGCCGCGTCCCGCTCCGGCCCACATCTCGGCTTGGCCCATTGTCCTGGTGCCATTCTCAACCCGCAGCGGCAGGGCTGTATGCTCCCGCAGCAGCCGCTCCAGCGGCACCGCGTCCCATCGGTAAGCCTGGGCGTGCACGAGGACCTCTGGGTCCTGCTCGACGATCCCCGGAACCCCGATTCCCACGCCTAGGACCGCTGTAGGGTCGATTCCCCCCTCTGCGAGCACCGCAGTCAAGCCGGACGCGATGTTCTTGACGACCTCATCCACCTCGTGCTGGGCGGGGTTGAGTGGATACACCGCTTTCGCGCGCTCGGTCATCGCCACGTCAAACAGACCGACGCGTATCCGGGTCTCACTGATATCGACGCCGATTACGTAGCCGTAGTCGGGGTTGATGTCGAGCAGCACGCGCGGCCGGCCTCCGTCGGAGTTCTCCCACCCGACCTCGGCGACAATGCCCTCATCGAGGAGATCACGGACGACGTTCGTAACCGAAGTCACGCTCAGCCCTGTTACCGCGCTGAGATTCTGGCGGCTACTTGGACGGCTAAAATACAGCGATGAGAGAACGACGGCCCTGTTCTCGCGCCGAAGGTCCAGCACCGTGCTGCGCCGTCGGTGCTGCATCGCCCCCCTAAATTCCAACCTTGAAACCAAATTACCTCACAAAACGAGCATAAACGTCGCGCCGTGCCCGCTCTCCAAGGGCATGGACGAGAAGCCGGACTCGCGGGGCGCGGAAGGCCGGGGATCAGGCTCGCTCGGCGAGATGGGGCGACAGGGGTGGAAGCCGCGGGAGTGACCCGGCTCGTGTCATTTGACGGATCCCGCGGTGAGACCGGTGACGAGGAAACGCTGCATGAGCAGGAATCCGACGACCACCGGAATGCTGACGACGATCGAGGCGGCCATGATCTGGTTCCAGTAGACGTCGTTCTGCGTGGAGTAGTCCCGCAGCCCGACGGCCAGCGTCCGGGTGGTGTCGTTCGTCATCACGGATGCGAACAGCACTTCGCCCCACGCCGTCATGAACGCGTAGATCGCCACCGTGATGATGCCGGGGATAGCCGCCGGGATCACCACGCGGAACAACGCGCGAAGCGGTCCGCAGCCATCGACCCATGCCGCTTCGTCGAGGCCGCGCGGAATCGAGTCGAAGTAGCCGACCAGCAGCCAGATGGAGAACGGCAGCGAGAACGTCAGGTAGGTGATGATTAGCCCGGTCCGGGAGCCGAGCAGCGTAATCCCGGTCGCGTTCCCGATCGACACGAAGATCAGGAACAGCGGGAGCAGAAACAAGATCCCCGGGAACATCTGGGTGGACAGCACAACCAGCGTGAACACCCGGCGACCGCGGAATCGGTAGCGGCTGACCGCGTACGCGGCGAACGTGGCGACCAGGACCGACAACGCGGCGGCGCAGGTGCACACGATCAGCGAGTTGACGAAGTACTGCGCCAGCGGAACGGTCTGCCACATCTGGATGTACGAGCTGAACGTGATCGGCGACGGGATCCAGCGGAACGTGCCGGTCACGTCCTGCAGCGGCTTCAGTGAACTGCTGACCATCACGTAGAGCGGCAGCAGGGCGAAGATCGTCAGCACGGTGAGCACGATCCGGCGGGTCCAGATGAAACTCCGCGGCGGCGCCATCGGCGCTCGCCTGGCCGCTACCTTCCCCCCGAGGCTATGCATTGCGACGCCTCGACGTGAACAGCAGATAGCCGCCGGAAACCACCAGCAGGAACAGCAGCAGCAGCACGGACATCGCTGAGCCTTCCCCGAAGTTCCAGGTGAGGAACGACGCGTCGTAGATATGCATCGAGATGACGTCAGCGGGCGGCGGCGCGCCATTGCCGAACAGCACGTACGGCGTCGTGAAATCGTTGAAGGTCCACAGGAACAGCACTAGGACGAGCACCTGGTTGACCGGCCGCAACGACGGCATCGTGATGAGCCGGATCTGCTGCCTGACCCCGGCCCCGTCAATCGCCGCGGCCTCGTAGAGTTCGCGCGGGATGGACTGCAGCCCCGCCATGACCACCAGGAACGCGAACGGCCAGTTCCGCCACACCGACACCGTCACCAGCGCGATGAAGCTGTTGTCGCCGAGCAGCCAGAAGGTTGGGCTGCTGGTTATGCCGAGCTCGTTGTGCAGCACGTAGTTGATCAGGCCGTTGTTGTACTGAAACATGAACGCCCAGGTGATGACCGACGTGTAGGCGGGCAGCGCGTACGGCGTCAGGAAGATGGCCCGGAGCAGGCCGCGGCCGCGGAACGAGTCCTGCGCGAGTATCGCCGCGGCGCAGCCGAACAGCCAGGAGAGGCTGACCGCGATCGCGGTGAACGCGCAGGTGACGACGAACGAATGCAGTAGTGCCTGGCCGATGGCGCCGTTGAAGTCGACCACGATTCGGTAGTTGCCGAGGCCGGCCCACGGCGCGTGCACCCACTGGGTCAGGTACAGCTGGGTCAGCGCCTTGAAGCTGATGAGCACGCCCACGACCATCGGCACCAGGTGGACGAGCAGCTCGAAAAGCAGCGCCGGCAGCAGCAGCAGGTAAGGCAGGCCGATCCGGCGAAGCCGGCCGGGCCCGCGACGACGGGCGGTGGCCCGATGACCGCCCCCGCCCGCCCGGGCGCGGGTACGCGCCGGGTGGACGGGGGCGGGGGTTGGTGTGCTGGCTGGTGCCAACGCTTATCCCGTCATCTGCTGCTGCGCGCTGGAGAGCTGCTGCTCCACCGTCTGCGCGCTGACCGGGCCGGACACAGCGTCCGCGAACAGGTTCTTCACCGCGGTACCGACGAGCTGCTCGAACTGCGACTCTCCGGCAACCTGTGGCATCGCCACCGCGCTGGTGGCGAGGACATTCTTGAGCACGGTCAGTTCCGGTGTGGCGAACGCCGCGTTCTGCTGCGCCGCGCTGACCGGCGGGATGGACCCGTATTCCTTGGAAAGGATCGTTTGCTCGGCCGGGCTCGTCATGAACTGGACGAACTTCTCCGCGGCGGCGAGGTTATGCGTGTCCTTGAAGATGGCCATGTTGATGCCCGCAACCATCGAGTCGACGCTGGTGCCCTGCCCGGGAACGCCGGACTGGACCGGCACCGGGGCGACTCCGTACTGGCTCGTTGACATGCCGTGGGCCTTCAGGTTGGCCCCGGCCGCCTGCCACATCAGCATCGCGGCCTTGCCGCTCGCGAAGTCGGAGACGGACTGGTTCTGGTCGTACTCCGCGTCGCCGGGGGACACGATCTTGTCCGTCCCCATCAGGTTGACGAACTGCTGGACGCCTTGCACGCATCCGGGCAGGGTGTACGTCGGGGCGCCTGACGGGCTGAAGAAGCTGCAGCCATGCTGCTGGGCGAAGATGAACGCGTTGTGGATGTTCTCGGGGATGCTGCCAGCCTCGAGGGCCAGGCCGTACACGCTGCCGTGGGTGAGCTTCTTGCCGTCGGCAATCAGGTCGGCCCAGGTGACCGGTGGGCCGGCAATGCCTGCCTGCTGGAACAGCGCCTTGTTGTAATACAGTGCGTAGGCGACTGAGTACAGCGGAACCGCGGCCGGTGGCTTACCCGCCGCCCCAGTAGAGCCGACAGCCGAGGATACGAACTTGCTCTCGCCGCCGATGGCGGAGAAGTTCTGGCTGCTCCACGGCAGCAGGGCGCCGGTGGCCTGGAGCGAGGCCGACCAAGTGTTGCCGATGTTGACCACGTCGGGCCCCTGGCCGGAGGCGGTGGCGGCGGTGATGCGGTTCAGGAGGTCGGGCCAGCCGATCACCTCCAGCTTCACCTTGATGCCGGTCTGCTTGGTGAACTTCGCCAGCTCCGGGTTAAGCACCGTGTGGTCGTCGGCGATGCTGCTGCCCTGGTCGCTCGCCCAGTAGGTGATAGTCGAGCCTGCTGCGGTGCTCGTGCTCGTGCTCGTGCTAGCGCTCGTGCTGCTGCTGCAGCCCGCGACCGTGGCGGCTAGTGCCGCCGCTATTGCGAACATGGCGATGGGGGAAGGTCGCGGCACGATCCTCACGCTCCCTGTCTTTGGTTTCTTCGGTTCACTACTAGCTCCCATTGACTTAGAATTCGTGGACGGAGAAGGCGCTGGGCCAGCGGGTGGACAGGCTGCCGTCGGTGAACCCGACCGGATGATCCATCGATGCACCTCCCCTGTGTGGTAACCCGGCGCCCTTGCAACGCAGCCCCATGGAATCGCGATTTTTACCTTATTTCAAGCCTTCTTCTAAGTTACGCATGAGTAACTATGGCCGACCGCTAGCTAGTGAGTGAACGGTCCACCAGCGACTCAGCTCGCCTGCGGTGGCCATGAACTTCCCGGTGTTGGCTTGGTTCCGGCCAAATTTTTACGTTTTTTTAACGGTTCGCGATCTGAGTGCGACCGACAAGGCCGGCTTAATATCCATCTTGACTCAAGACTTGTTTTAAGTCGGGCAGGCACAAATCGTGCTTCGTGCCC
>Ga0208717_1000537_pt1 | contig 12575 bp, 12 predicted proteins | sample NGESurF53shallow_FD_184489 | JGI IMG/M metagenome (GOLD analysis project Ga0208717, IMG submission 184489) | Arctic peat soil microbial communities from Barrow, Alaska - NGEE Surface sample F53-3 shallow (SPAdes) | ecosystem: Environmental > Terrestrial > Soil > Wetlands > Peat ... | reverse complement strand
GGCCAAAGCATCTACGGCATCGGCGTGCAAGAGGGCCCGGAAGCCGAAGCGCCCTGCTACCCCACGCCCGAGGAACTCTGGAACCGAACTTCGCCGAGCCCAACCCCTGGCGCGATCGCTTCGCCGACGCTAAGCGTGCGCTCCTGATCAACGGTGACTATCCGCAGGCGGTTGTGCTCGCGGCGACCTCTAGTGAGGTGTTCTTGGACGCTCTGCTTAGCCTGCTGATGTGGGAGGAGCGCGTAGACGCCGCGGCGGCAGCGGAGCGGTTTGAGGAAGGCAAGATCGTCAAGCGGGTCGCGACTGAGTTCCCGCCGCGACTGCTGGGGAATTGGCATGCCACCGGCCAAGGGCCCGTCGGCGAGTGGTTCCGGTCGACTTACCGGCTCCGCCACCGGGTGGTTCACGGCGGCTATGACGCGTCGCGATCCGAGGCCGAGGCGGCGGTGGAGGCGTCGCACCGACTAGAGAAGTTCGCGTTCGATCGGCTCGCCGCGCGCAGTAGCGCGTACCCGCGGGCAACGCTCATGAGCCTGGCGCAGCCGGGGCTTGCGAGGCGCGGCGCGTGGAACCAGCGGATCAAGAAGTTCAGCGAGGAGGTTGCACCGATCGAAGACAACTGGACCCAGTCCTTCGCCGCGTACCGGCAGGAGCTGGTCGCGGCTCGGTTGGCTGCGATCGGCGCGCCGTGACCGCCATCCACTGATTCGGACGGCGCCATGCGGGCCCGTTCGATAGAACAGCACAGTACGTTTTTCTTACGTCACAAGGCGTAGGGCCAGATCTGCCCGGCAACGAACCCGGCGCTTCGCACGTGCTGTGCGCGTCAGATGGCCCATTGTGAGTTGGCGAGCTTCGCTCGAAAGGCTTCGGGGTACTTTCGGCGATTTGCTCGTAGTCGGGTGTCAAGGAACTGGTCGAAGCCGATGAAGGCAGTCTGTGCGAGTTCGGCGTCACCGTCGTGTGGCAGGTAGCCGGCGTGGATGATGCGGTTTCGAAGGCCGTAGAGCTGGGTCCAATACTGGCCGACTGCTGTCTTGTCGTTCGTCAGGTCCCATGGTCCCCCGATCCGGGTAGCGAGTTCCCGTTGAAGCAGTGACCTGTACGGAAGGTCCGAGGCGCGGCGCGCTCGCACGTCGTCTTTGGTGAGGCCCTCATCAATAAGGAGGAGCCCCCACAGTTCGTACGCGGTCGTTTCTGCGGCTATCTGGAAGCTCACGATGGAGTCTGCGCTGTCGCCTTCGTATTTCCTGCGCTCGGCGCGTGTGCGCCATTGCAGTGCGTGAATGAAGGGCTCGCCGCCTAACACGGAGAGCATCGCGGTGTTGATCTCTTCTAAGTGTTGAGCTACTGGTCGCGAGGACAGCGGGCGCGCTTTTGCGTCGGGGTGCATGAGCATCGGGCTGATCTGCCGCCAGGTACCGTCGAGATCCAAGGAGCCGATGATCACGATGGGTCGAAGCTCCCGAGCGCTGACTGGTCGTACCTGCTCGGCACCGCGAGCCAACGAAAACGCCTGCAGAAAAATGTTCAACACACCCAGGCTCCGATGGAAGGCGTAGCCGCCGTCAGCGGGGTTCTCGCCAGCAAGAAGTGCTGCCGGAGTCTCGAGCGACACCCACTGCTCGTACAACTGGTTGTCGTCGTCGGCCGGACCAATATCGCCTTCGTAGAAGTACTCGATCGCCCGGGGCATATTCACGGGCCAAAACATCCGGTCGGCAATCGGCGCATTGAAGATCCGTAGTCGTACGAACGGGTCCTTCCCGAACACGGCCGCGGCCCCGTCGTCGAGGTAGTCGGCCCACACACTGATCTCGTGGTCGAGCCCGTCGGCGATTCCCAAAACGAACGGAAGCCGGCATGTGAACGTGTACACGAACTGCCCGGTAACCGGCGGAGCAGGGCCGTCTGAGGCGTCGGGGTCTGGCGCGCCGATCGAGTGGTTCATCGCTGCACCGTACCCAAACGCCACGACACAACGAGACTGCCAACTTCGTGGACGACGGCGATCGAATTTGCGCCCTGAAACTAGAGTCGGGGCAGTCGATCTGCGGCGGTCGCACCGGTGCCGGCTTCGAGCCTGAAGACGCAGCGCTGAAGGTCAGCTTCCAACGGTCCCTCGAGGTAAGCGGCAGATGCGGTCGTTTCGAAGGCATAGGTTCGCTGTCGCCAGTTCCGTCGCCGGACTCCGGCAGCGCGCACGGGGTGGGAGGCTGTACGCGTGATCGCGGAGCGGTTCGTTGGCGGGTTGAACGTGCCAACAAAGCTTGGCCGACTCAACGCGACGTGGCCGCTAGCGGCGCTCACAATCGATGAGCACCTGGTCACCCTGGAGCCAAGTGTTCTTTGTGGTGTCATCCGAGCGCGCGTCAGTGTCGCCACCACTGCAATCAGGGTCGCGTACAAACTGAAAGGTCGGATGATGACGCCCGGCGCTGGCCTGGACCTCACCGACGGGCGCACCCTGTACTTCTGGACCTGGGCCAATAAGGACCGCGTGCTCGAGGCCTTGAGTCGTCAAGGTGTACGCATCGACCCGTTGGCTCGTCGCGCGTCCGCGATCTGGCCGTGGCGATCGCCGGGTCGTTCCGACAGCTGACTTGGGCATGAGCAGACCCACGCTCCGCGTCGCTGAAGCGGCTGCCCAGACGACCCTCCGCTTGCGTTCTCAATCTGCGAGCATCGGCAGCCATGACGATAGGAATACCGGAGCCGATACTCCGTGGCGTAGGCGACGTAGCGATATCGAGCGTGAGTCTTGACTGGCAAGTTGCCGCTTTCCACGCGGCCCTTCGAGGTGATCTAGACCAGATCGAGAGCTCGTTTGCCAAACCCGGCAGCCGAATCCGATCGGAGATCATCGAAATGCTCGAGTCTGAAACCCTCGACGCCGAGCTCGCCGCCGCGGTGCGGGCGCGCATCAACGGGGCCGCCGAGCTAGCCGAAGAACGCGACCAAGTCGTTCACGGTTACGTCTGGCTTGGCCCCACCACAAGCGGCAGTTCAGGCGTGATGAGCAGACATGCGAGATCCAAGCATGAGCAGGAGTTTGACCGAACCCTCACTACTCGGACTGGCCAGACGTCTGGTGGGTTGGGTCATGGGCTCAGGACCAACGCTGGTCCGTGTCATCATCGCGAAGGAAGCCGTGTCGGCAGACGAGATCAACGAACTTCGAGCATGGCTGAGCATCGTCGATCCGCGTCGCGCATCTGAGAACTAGCGGCAGGCCGGCTCGAGACGAACGCGGCCTTCGGCACAAGAACGACCGTCAACGCGGCGATGCGGACGCCTGCGTTGGCGTCACGAGCGGCTTTGGGGCAGCGAGTCAGGTGCGATGCCGCAGCGCTGTAACTCGAAGGAGGTTCCCGGCTCGATACAGCAGAGCAGCGAGTACCACGATCCCGGAGGCCCAGCCGAAAACACGCCACGGGTCGGGTTGGGGTAGGAACCCAGCTGTGGCGAGCCCACCTACGAGTACGGTGCCAGTCCACCGGGCGTGTGCGGGCACTGAGGCAATGAAAAGCACGAAGGCCTCTGGCAGAAACACAAGGCCACCGAAGTATGCAGTCCATAGCAGCCACACCGTCATCGCGGCGCACGCAACACCAGCCAGTGGCCCGCGTGCCCGTCGCGACGCAAGAGGAAGCGCGCAAATCACCAACGGGATCGGGAGCCCGATCCACGGCCATTCCCAGTGCGCGGCGCCCCACGAGTAGGTCACCACGGTCATTGCGGCGGCTACGCAAACGAGGAGCAGACGGGTATCGAACGTCGAAGTCCTGGCGACCTTCACAGTCGAAGATTCGTCTCGCACGCTCCGAGGCTACGCCGCACCGAGGGACCGGGTGCCGGTCCGTACGCGGTTGATCGGGTAAAGCCGTGACTCACGGAGGCGCAATGAACGGTCGCAGGAACTGAGGGCAACCTGCCTCGTCGGTCCAACGCTGGACGAGTGGGACGACCTGGCGATGGTGGCTTGGCAGATCAAGGCTCGGTACTTCCTTGCGACCGGGTATTGGCCTCCCGACGACGAGACCACCACGCACGAGTGACGCACTCATTTCGGCAAATGATCGAGTTTCTACGAGCCCGTTTCGGCCCCCCGGGGCGCCCGACGTCGCCGGTTAGGCGACCTCGTGGGTCGTGCCGGCGAGGAGATCCACCAGCGGCTGCGTCGGGATCTTGATCAGCCGGCCGAGCCGGAGCACCGGGGTCGGCCACTCGCCGTTGTGGACGAGCTTGTACGCCGTCGAAGTGGGGAGCTCGAATCGGTGTCGTCAATCGGTGAAGACTGGAAGGGCGTCGACCATCTGCTCGGCTACTGCATGCAACGTGCGGACGACGGCAGTGTCGGCGTCGACATCGTCGGCTGTGAGCGGTGTGTTGTCCTCGTACTCGACTTGGTTGCGGTTTCGCCGTAAGCGCGCGAAGGGGCGGAACGCGTCGCGGGGTGGCGGTTGAGTGAACTGGGCGTTGATGGCTTCCTGGATCGCGTAGTGTCCGCCCTTGCTGGTGGCACGCAGACCTTGTGCTTGCAGCACAGCGGCCAGGCTCTTGCGCGCGGCGTCGTAAAGCAGTGAGTACGCGCCGGTGGGGTCTGCGTTCGCGACGGTGTGCGCGCTGTCGATGTGGCCGGCCGCTTGGAGGAGGAACCCATGTGCGGCCTCAAGTGACGGAGCGACTTTCTCTAGATTGCCCGCAGCGATCAACTCTTTGATCGTCTCGATGCCGGTCGGCCAGCTAGCCATCAACGGGCTCCGATTGTCAGCTCGACCAGGGGGCGCTGCTTGGCAGTGCGGGTGAACGCGTCCTTCGGGTCGCGCCAGGCCGAGGGGCTCCGAAAGATCACTTGGCCGTCGTGTCCTGCAGCGCGCAGCGCCTCGACGACCGCCTCGGTGACGTCGTCGCGGTCCGGCTTACCGACGACGATGACATCGACGTCGTTGGGGAAAGCACCAGGCTGGCCGTGATACCGCGCGGCCCAGGAGCCGACGATGAAAGCCTGCTCTACGCCGGGAATGCCGCGCAGCGCGGTCTCGACGGCGGTCTTGGGTCCGTAGCCAAGAAGGAGCAGGTTGGCCAGCGGGCCGATGAGCGCGCTGGTGCCAGCACGCAGCAATCGCGTGCGCCCAGCTCTACGGTCGGCGAGGATGCCTGCATGGACGAGGCGCTCCACCTCTGCGTGGAGGTTGCCGGGGTCGCTGCCGGTCTCGCGTGCGAGGTCGGCGATGCTCGCTTCCCTGTCCGGGTGCAGCAGCACCGCGGCCAGCAGGCGTGCTTGTGTCTCGCTCCGCAACACCGGCGCGAGCACGGAAGCATTTCGTGTCATGTGAACACGATATCATGTGCCTATGACATGAAAGAGGCCAACGATCGTGGGACCGACGGTCTGAGTTTGTGGGCACAATGTGGGCACGGACCCGCAGAACAAGGCCGATCTTGCCTAGCACCAGTCAACACGAAAACCCTTACGCTGTAAGGAAAATCGGCCCAGACTGGCAGCATTCAGCATCACGTGATATCGCCTTTAGGCCCCTCATAATCCGTCGGTCCTGGGTTCGAGCCCCAGCCGCCCCACTAGTCCCAAATTTTTCGGGCCGCTTTCAGAGCCAGCCGCGCCGTTTGAAGACAGGTAAAGGGTGATGGACGTCGCCACCATCAGGGCGATCGCGATGTGAGTGAAGTTCATGCCGTAGATCGTCCCGACGAGGGTCGGTGCGAACAGGATCGCGGCCCACGAGGAGATCCTCTGCAGCGGATGCGTTGCGCGCTGACACTCGATCACTTCACGAGACAGCTCGTAGATGCGCCGCGAGACGGCGGGGTCGCCGGTGAACAGCTGGTTCTCGATCTCGTCGATGTCGTTCTCGAGGCCCGCAACTACCGTAGGTATTCGTCGACGACCTGGTCCAGGATCGCGTACAGGATCGCCTCGAGGCCGAGCTTCAACAGGGCGGGCGCGGCTTCAGGCCGCCGCCGCACCTTGCCCAGGTCGGGGGCCTCGGCATGGCGGATCGTGACCACGAAGTCCTCGCCGGTGAAAATGTGCAGCTCGCCGAACTCCACCTCTTCTACGTCGTCGCGGTAGCGGGCCGGCCGCAACACCGTGAAGAGGGTGGTTCCGTACCGCTCGAGTTTTGCTCTCTGGTGGGCCATGATGGCGTCCTCGACGGCGAGTGATCTCGCGCGGCTGACGGTAGTGCCCGACCTTCGCCGGGGAGCCCGCTCGCGTCAGGAGCACGTCAAGCTTTGGCGCCCCTGGGTCACGGTTTCGTCAGGATCTCGCCGGCGCCGTTTCTGCCGACGTTGACTGGGTGGGTATCAGTCGATCGACACGGAGCTTCGTCCATGAACCGTCCATTGCTGGCCATCGACCGATTCGATTCAGGCCAGGTCGCGCTCGTGTTCGCGGCCGAACTCGCGATCGCGACGGGCGCAGAAGTCACGGTGCTCCATGTGCGCGAACGAGCCGTCCACCCGCGGATGCCTGCCATCGAAACCCCGACCGATGCGCGAGTGCTGGTCGATGAGGCGGTGTTCTGCCTACGCCACGCAGGTATGGCCGCGGAAGGTCGGCCGAGATCACTGCGCGTAGACCACGGTACTTGTCGCTCCGGCCACTCCCATCAACAAGGGTCACCGCCCCTACGTGCACAGTGGTAGTTCGAGCACGATTTGACGCGAGGCACGTGCCACAGATTAAGGTAAGCCTTACCTAACTGGCACACGTGGATCGGCGACCATGGGGCACATGAACGATGCAGTGCGATGCCTGGCGGCCGGCGTCGTTACCGCGCTTCTAGCGACCGGCTGCTCGACGGGCAGCGGCAGTGGCAGCGGGTCGCAGACCATCACGCTCTACAACGCGCAACACGAGCAGACCACCGATGCGTTGATCACCGCCTTCACCCAGCAGACCGGCATCAAGGTCAAAGTGCGAAGCGACGGCGAGGACGTTCTGACTGCGCAACTCGAGCAAGAAGGCTCCAAGTCGCCGGCGGACGTCTTCTACACCGAGAACTCACCGTGGCTAGCTCAGCTCGATCAGAAACATCTGCTCGCTCCGATTGACGCCGCGACTTTGCAGCAGGTGCCATCCACTGACAGTGCCTCGACGGGTGACTGGATCGGAGTGTCCGCCCGGGTGTCGGTGCTGGTGTACGACACCGACAAGCTCAAGGCCTCGCAATTGCCGACGTCGATCCTGGATCTCGCCGACCCGCAGTGGAGGGGCAAGCTCGAGCTAGCACCCGCCGAGACCGACTTCTGGCCGATCGTGAGCTCCGTCGCGAAGGCTTACGGCGACGCCAAGGCCTTGACGTGGCTGAAGGGCCTGAAGAGCAATGCTGCCCCGAACGACACCATCCCTGACAACGAAACTGTCGTGAGCGATGTGAACAAGGGCACCAACGACATGGGTCTGATCAATCACTACTACTTCTATCGACTGCAAGCCGAGATCGGAAAGCCCGCGATGCACGCCGCGCTCTCGTTCTTCGCGCCGCACGATCCCGGCTACGTCCTCGACATCTCTGGTGCCGGGATCCTGAAGTCGAGCAAGCACGAAGCGGCGGCGCAGAAGTTCGTCGCGTTCCTCACCAGTGCGGCCGGGCAGACGATCCTCGCGCACAGCGACAGCTTCGAGTACCCGATCGGCGACCATGTGGCGGCGAACCCCGAGCTCCCGCCGTTCGCTTCGTTGCTGCCAAACTCGTTCAGCGTGGCCGACCTCGGTACCGGCGACGATGCCAAGACGCTGCTGCAAGAGGCGCAGCTCCTCTAGATCCGCGACAATCTGAAGGATCATGACGAGCTCTACGGCCACCGCCACGCCCGCCCCGCTACGTGCGCTCCGTGCGCGCCGCGGCCGCGCGGGCTGGTTGGTCTACGTCAGCATCGTGATAGCGCTCGGCCTGCTATCCCCACTCGTGCTGGTTGGGCTGGACGCCCGCCAGGCCGGGTGGACCGAAATCCATCGAGTTCTTTTTCGGGCGCGGTCGCAGCGGCTGCTGGTCAACACCGTCGAGCTCTCGGTCGTCGTCGTCACAGCGGCGGCGGTTCTCGGGACGGCCGCCGCATGGTGCACGGAACGCTGCGCCCTGCCGTTGCGCAGGTTGTGGACCGTTTTGCTGGTCTTGCCGATCGCCGTCCCTGACTTTGTTGCTGGCTACGCATGGCACTCGATCAGACCGACCTTTACGGGGTTGTGGGCCGCCGCGCTGGTCATGACGTTGTCGACGTACCCGCTGATCTATCTTCCCGTCGCTGCCGCATTGCGTCGCGCGGACCCTGGCGTCGACGAGGTGGCGCGCAGCCTTGGTCTCGGACGGGCCGCAACGTTCATGCGGGTGACGGTTCCGCAGATCCGTCCGGCGTTGATCGGAGGCTCGCTTGTCGTCATCCTGACGTTGCTGTCGGAGTACGGCGCCTTCGAGATCGTGCACTTCCAGACGTTCACCACCGAGATCTTCACCGAGTTCCAGTTCGACCAAGCTGCAGCGTCTGCACTGTCGGTACCACTGGTGCTTCTTGGTTTGCTCGTGCTTACCGGTGAATCGCGGATCGGTCGACGAGGACGAGTCAGTCGTACTGCGTCTGCAGCGGCGCGGCTGGCGCGACGTCGCCGCCTGGGGTACGCAACGGCCCCGGTTCTGGCGGCATTGAGTGCTTTGATCGCGCTCGCGGTGGGGGTGCCGATCGGCACCCTCATCTACTGGATGCAGCGCAGTGAGCGCAGCACGTTGCCGGCGGCTGCGACGGTCGGCAAGGCGACGTGGGCGACTGTCGATTACAGCGCACTCGGCGCAGTAGTCGCTGTCGCACTCGCGCTACCGATCGCGATCATGGCAGTGCGCCGTACATCGACCGCCCGCCGGTTGATCGAGCGGAGCACCTACCTCACCCAATCGCTGCCTGGGGTAGTGATCGCGCTCAGTCTTGTCTTCTTCTCAATCCGCTATGCGTACCCGCTATACCAAACCAGCCTCCTGCTGGTGGCTGCCTACGCGATCCTGCATTTCCCGCTTGCCCTCGTGTGTGTCAAAGTCTCGGTCGTGCAAGCTCCGCCACGACTTGGTGATATCGGCCGATCACTTGGCAGGGGACCGGCTGCGGTGTTCGCCCGCGTGACCTTGCCATTGATCGCTCCCGGCTTGCTCGCAGGCTTCTGCCTGGTCTTCCTTACTGCGACCACCGAGCTGACGGCGACCCTTGTGCTCGCTCCGACCGGCGTGCACACATTGGCGACGCAGTTCTGGGCCTATCAAAGCGAAGCTGCTTACGGCGCGGCGGCTCCGTACGCGCTGGTCATCATCGCGCTTGCCGCACTGCCGGGCGCGTTGCTCGGCCTGTGGTTCGACCGTGAGCGGTACTCGCGGCTGGCCACGGAGCAATATTCGCGGCCTGCCGCATTGGAGCCCGCGACGTGAGCGCCGTCGAGATCCGCGGTGTGTCAAAGAGCTACGACGGGACAGCGGTCCTGTCCGACTTCACCCTGACGGTCGCCGACACGTTCATCACGGCGATCCTCGGCCCGTCCGGCAGCGGCAAGACCACGTTGCTGCGGCTCATTGCCGGATTCGATCGACCCGATGCCGGCATGATCATGCTCGGCGACCTCATCGTCGACGATGCGCGAACGCACGTCAGACCTGAGCGACGCGGGATCGGGTACGTGCCTCAGGACGGCGCGCTTTTCCCGCACCTCGACGCTATTCGCAACATCAGCTTTGGTCTCGACCGCGGGGATCGAGACCGGGCGGGCGACCTGCTCGACCTTGTCGGACTCACCGGCCTCGGCCACCGCTACCCGCACGAGCTCTCCGGAGGCCAGCAACAGCGGGTTGCCCTGGCGCGCGCACTCGCGATCCGGCCGAAGCTCGTACTGCTCGACGAGCCCTTCTCCTCACTCGACGCGAGCTTGCGAGTCAGCATGCGTCGCGACATCGCTCGCGTACTCGCGGAAACGCAAACGCCGTCCATCATCGTGACGCACGACCAGGACGAAGCACTGTCGCTCGCCAATCAGGTCGTGATCCTCGATGAGGGTCACGCGCTTGCCCATGGCAGCCCTGCAGACCTCTATCGGACGCCGATCAGTGCGGCCGCTGCTCGCTATCTCGGTGATGCCAACTTGCTGTCGGCAGTCGTCGATGCGGGTGTCGCTCGTTGCGTGCTGGGCGGTGTGCAGGTGGGAGCGGACATGCCGAGCGGGCCCGTCACCGTTCTGGTGCGACCCGAGCAACTGCGCGTATCTACGGCGCCTATGCAGGGCTCGGTGCCCGCAACGATCGGCAACGTCGACTACTACGGCCACGACAGCCTCGCCGAGCTGACCCTCGACGACGGCACGATGGTGACGGCGCGCCTCACCGACAGTGCCGCAATGAACAGCATCGCGATCCGACGGGGCGACCGGGTCCACGTTCAGGCTGTAGGCGAGATGGTTGCCTGGCCCCAGACTATCGAGTAGGGCCCGAGCGCCAGGCAACGTCTGCAATTCGTAATATCCGCGTGCATGCGTTCGCCTCCCGGGGCGGTGAGACTGGAGTCTGCCGCGGCCTAGGAGCAATCCCGGGGCTCAGGGAGTGTGGATGCTCGTTCTGATAGCGATCGGGTTTGTGGCCGGTCTGATTACCAGCATCTCGCCGTGCATCCTGCCGGTCTTGCCGGTGGTGCTGGCTGCTGGAGTTAGGCGCCAGCCAACCGAAGAGCCCGCCAGTACGCCGGCGACGACTCCTCCACGCGCGAGTGCGCCTACCAAGTACGTGATCACGGCGCCTAGCAAAGCGCCCGCCCGGCGGCTGTGTGTCAGATCGTGGCGACCGTATGCCGTCGTCGCAGGGCTCGTGATCAGCTTCAGTGCCGCGACGCTTTTCGGTGCAGTCGTGCTCAGCGCGCTTCACCTTTCTGACAATCTGCTGCGTGACGCTGGCATCGTCGTCCTCGTCATCTTTGGTCTTGGTCTGATTTTCCGTCCGGTGGGAGAGTTGATCGAGCGACCCTTCATCCGGCTGACCGGCCGCCCGGTCAATCAGAGCAGCAACGGACTCGTTCTCGGTCTCGGCGCTGGGCTCTTGTTCGTACCGTGTGCCGGCCCGGTACTCGCGACGATCGCCGTGGTCGGTGCTACGCACCGCGTCGGTTTCAGCGCCGTGATCCTGACCCTTGCCTTCGGCATCGGCGTCGCCGTGCCACTGCTGCTGTTGACTCTCGCGGGTGATGCGCTGTCGCGGCGAACGCGCGCGCTGCAACGGCACGCGCTGACTCTGCGCATCAGCGGTGGCGTCCTCATGCTCATCATTGCGGCCGCGATCGGGTTCAATCTCACCGACGGACTGCAGCGCCACGTTCCCGGATACACGACGGCATTGCAAAATGCTGTGGAAGGAAACAAGACAGCGTCAAAGCACCTTCAAGACATCCAAACGGGCGGGGCAGTAAACGCCGCCAGCACCTGCCAAGAAGGCGGATCAACACCGCAAAACTGCGGCCCTGCGCCGGAGCTGACTGGCATCAACGCGTGGCTCAACACGGCTGGCGGCAAGCCGCTTACGCTGGCCGGACTGCGCGGCAAGGTCGTGCTGATCGACTTCTGGACGTATAGCTGCATCAACTGTCAGCGCACGTTGCCGCACGTCGAGGCGTGGTATCGCGACTACCAGAAGGACGGCTTCGTGGTCATCGGGGTGCACACCCCCGAGTTCGCCTTCGAGCACGTCACGAGCAACATCGCTTCGCAAGCGAGTGCCCTCGGCGTCAAGTATCCGATCGCGGTCGACAACGACTACGCGACATGGAACGCGTACGGAAACCAGTACTGGCCGGCCGAATACCTCATCGACGCAAGAGGGGTAATCCGGCACGTCGCGTTCGGCGAAGGCGACTACGACGGAACCGAGTCGGTCATCAGGCAGCTTCTGACGGCCGCGAACCCGGCGCGGCCGCTCGCGGCGGCGACGAAGGTTGCCGACACCACACCCACAGAGACCCAGACCCCCGAGACGTATCTCGGTTACGAGTACGCCCCGTTGCACGTCACCGGCGCACAGCCGACACAGGACAAGGACGAGGGCTACAAGTTTCCGAGCACGCTGGCGTCCAACGCATTCGCGCTCTCGGGGACGTGGAACGACGGTCAGCAAGCCCTCACTGCTGGTGTCAACGCCAAGCTGGAACTGAACTATCAAGCGGACGTCGTGTACCTGGTGATGAGCGGTACCGGCACCGTCACTGTGGCGGTGAATGGTGCGACGACGTCGACGATTGCGGTCACCGGTGTGCCCAAGCTCTACACGCTTGTAAAGGGCAGCGGCAGCACGGCAGACCGGCCCGCGATCCTCACCCTCAGTGCGACTCCCGGCGTCCAGGCCTACGACTTCACGTTCGGCTAACTCGGGGCTATCGTGCCCTAGTGTTGGATATTTGTCTGATCAATCGCGCTACCGGCTCTCGACTTTGGGATGCTTTGCGACCTTAAGGTCACAGATTCATTTGACCTTTTTGTCCGGCTCGCTCTAGGCTTCGATGCCATGGCTCGCACTGCAGACGTCGTCGCGGCCATCAAAGCG
>Ga0208717_1000536_pt1 | contig 12575 bp, 15 predicted proteins | sample NGESurF53shallow_FD_184489 | JGI IMG/M metagenome (GOLD analysis project Ga0208717, IMG submission 184489) | Arctic peat soil microbial communities from Barrow, Alaska - NGEE Surface sample F53-3 shallow (SPAdes) | ecosystem: Environmental > Terrestrial > Soil > Wetlands > Peat ... | reverse complement strand
CGCGCGGCGGCCGGCGTCCATACCGGATGGACCGTGGACGCCGATCGGGGAGGGGCAAGATGCCGGGAGAAGCTGGCGCTACCGTAACGCTGGTGACAGACGACCTGATCGCGAGGGCGCGGGCCGGCGATGACGGCGCGTTCCGCGAGCTGACCGAGCCGCACCTGCGGGAGCTGCAGGTGCACTGCTACCGGATGCTGGGCTCGTTCGCCGACGCCGAGGACGCGCTCCAGGACACGCTGCTGTCAGCCTGGCAGGGCCTGGCCGGGTTCGAGGGGCGCGCCTCGCTCCGCACCTGGCTCTACCGGATCGCCACCAACCGGTGCATCAGCGCGCTGCGCGCGGCCAGCCGGCGACCGGCCGCCGAATGGAACGTCCCCGGCGTCGAGCCGCCCGAGCCGACCCGCCTTGGCGAGGTCGTGTGGCTCGAGCCGTATCCCGACGCGCTCCTCGACGGCGTGACCGGCGCGACCGGCGCGACCGGCGCACCGCCCGGCCCGGAGGCCCGCTACGAGCAGGCCGAGTCGATCTCGCTGGCGTTCGTGACCGCCCTGCAGACGCTGCCACCGCGCCAGCTCGCGGTGCTGATCCTGCGCGACGTCCTCGGTTTCCACGCCAGCGAGGTGGCGGGCATGCTCGACGCGACCGTCGAGTCGGTCAACAGCGCGCTCAAACGGGCTCGGGCCGGCCTGCTGCGCCGACGCCTCCCGGACGCGGGCGCCGAACCGCCGCCCGCTCCCGGCTCGACGTCCGAGGACGCGATCGTGGCCAGGTTCGTCAGCGCCTACGAGTCGGCCGACATCGAGGCGCTGGTCGGCCTGCTGACCGACGACGCCTTCATGTCGATGCCGCCGATCCCGCTCGAGTACCTGGGCCGAGACGTCGTCGGTCACTTCTGCGCGGCCACCCTCTTCGCCGCGGGCCGCCGGTTCGACCTGGTGCCGACCCGGGCCAACGGCCAGCCCGCGTTCGGCGCCTATTTCCGCACCCCGGCCGGCGCCCGCCCCGGGGCCGGCCTCATCGTCATCGCGCTGTCCGGCGACCGGGTCAGCGCCATGACCCGGTTCGAGCCGAGCGCGCTGCCGCGATTCGGCCTGCCGCTCGCGCTGCCGAGTTGAGATGAGTCGTCAGGGCAGCCTTGACGATTCCTAAGCGTCAAGGCTACCCTGACGGCATGACCGATACCCAAGGCATCACCCTCTGCTGCTCGTTCTGCACCAAGGACAAGGACTCGGTGGCCAAGCTGGTGGCCGGCCCCGGCGTCTACATCTGCAACGAGTGCATCGACCTGTGCACCCAGATCCTGGCGATGGAGACGACCCCCGAGATCAACCCCCGCCACGAGCTGTCCGACGACGAGCTGCTGGCCAGCCTTGGCCGCGCGCAGAAATCGGTCCCGCAGCTCGAAGCGGCCATGCACGACTACGTAGATGTGCTGCGCTCGCGCGGCGTCAGCTGGACCCGGATCGGCGCGGCCCTCGGCGTGTCCAAGCAGGCCGCCTGGGAACGGTTCTCCGGCGAGGACTGACCCGCAGCGATCAGACCCGACGGAACACGGGGTGGCTGTTCGCCCACCACACCAGGATCGCCTTGCCGACGATGCTCGAGCCCTTGATCGGACCCCAGTACCGGCTGTCGCATGAGATCGCCCGGTTGTCGCCCAGCACGTAGAAGTCTCCGGCCGGCACCCGGTAAGGGTGCTGCCTGGTCGCGTCCGGTATCGGCGGACCGAGCGGGTCGTAGCGCGGCAGGTACGGCTCCGACAGCAGCCGTCCGTTCACGTAGATGCTGCCGCCGGAGGAGTAGATCGTCTGCCCGGGCAGCGCGATGACGCGCTTGACCAGGTCGCCGTTGTCCGGCCCGGGGCAGTCGTCAAGCGGCGGGTGACTGAACACCACGATGTCGCCGTCGCGCACGTCATGCCAGGTGAAGAACGCCTTCTGGACCAGGATGCGGTCGTACACGCCGAGCGTCGGCACCATCGACGACGTGGGAATGTAGAAGGTCTGGAACACGTACGTCCGCACCAGGCCCGCCAGCACCACCGCCACAAGCACGACGGCAACGGTCTCGACCAGCGGCCGCCACCATCGGCGTCGCCGCCGCGGGCTGACCTCGGGCGGGTCAGGCTCGGCCGGGGACGTCCCGGCCGGGGACGTCCCGGCTGGGCCGGCGTCAGCAGGCTCGGACATGTTCGATCTCCCAGACGCTTCTCGGCAGCTGGCCCATGGCACGGATCAGGCCCGGCACCGGGTCGGATGAGCCCGGCCCGCATCGCGCGTGTCCGCGCCCGTGGCTCGCGCCGGCCGCCGCGCCCCGCGTCGAGGTGATGGCGGCTCTGGCGGGCGCAGGCGGGGCCAGCAGCACGGCCGAGATGCCCAGCGAGCAGACCGCGACCAGCAGCGCGCAGGCCGCTGCGGCCAGCCGCCCGCCCGGGCGCGGCGTGAGCCACTCCCGCGCCGCCCCGGTCAGGTAGCTCAGGGCAATCGAGCCCGCCGAGGCCCCGTCCCTGATTAGCAGCGCCGCCAGCTCGGCCGCCTCGTCGCCGTGCCGCCGCCGCCAGCGGGCCGGGTAGCAGCGCAGCGCCCGCTCGACCAGCCGGGCCGCCCGGGGGTCGTTCATCAGATGCCGCCCAGCCGCAGCCGCAGCCGCCCGGCCGCGCTGACCCGCTCAAGCGAGTCGAGGTGGACGCGCAGCGCCGCCGCCCCCGGCGCGGTAATGCGGTAGGGGTGCCGCCGGTCGTCGGCGGGCAGCGACTCGATCAGGTCGAGCCGCTCAAGCCGGTCAAGCGCCCCGTAGAGCGTGCCCGGCCCGAGCTCGACCTCGGCCAACTCCTTGATGTCCTGGATCAGCGCGTAGCCGTGCTTGGGCCCGTCGGCCAGGCTGATCAAGATCAGCACCGATGCCTCGCCGACCCGCCGCAGCACGTCCTGCCCGTCCCGCCCGCTCACCCGCATCTGCCCTCCTAGTACGTTGGCCAATGTATCAGTCAACGTAGTAGTAGGTCAGCCTTATCACCGAGTAGCGTTTGGGCATGATCACGGCTGCGGACGTGCGCGCGGTGGCCCTGTCGCTGCCCCGCACCGAGGAACACCTGATCCGCGACTACATCAAGTTCCGCGTCGGCAAGATCGTGTACGCCTCGATCTCGCCCGACGAGCTCATGATGGGGTTCGGCTTCCCGAAAGAGCAGCGCGACGCGCTCATCGCCAGCGAGCCGAACAAGTTCGCCATGCCGCGCCTGTCCGACCAGCGGTTCCACTGGGTCACCGCGCGAATGGCAGCGCTCGGCCCCGAGGAAATGCGCGAGCTGGTGATCGACGCCTGGCGCATGGTCGTCCCGAAGAAGGTCGCCGCAGCCCACCTGGCCGCCGGCGAAGCGACGCAGGCCCGGCTCGCGCGTGGCAAGCCGGGCGTAATTCGGATTGAAACGTTCAATCCATCCCAGAAGGGAACATAATTCCGGCTCCGCATGGCGACAATAACTGTGTCCGCAATCGGACACAGCAAGGCAATATCGTGCTACTTAAATTCAAAATCATTCTCATATCGAACGGACCGAGGTGACTCCGCAGCTCAACGGCTCCGCGTCAGGCGGCCACGTCGCAGCGGAGGCTTGACCCACGCGGTGTCTGGGAAGCTGGCAGGTGCGACGCGGGCCGTCGCGGGGTTAGCACGAGCTTCATGGTCGGGCGGCGGAACCGCGCTGCCAGACGCTCTGGCGCCCGGCGGCCAGGGTGTCATCATGAAGTACCGCATTACTTGGAGGGACGTGGAACGCACCGCCGCGATTGTCGGCGCGGGTCTCACCGACGTTGGCCCTGTGTACGGCCGAACCGCGAGATCATTCGCCGCCGAGGCCGTTCGGCTGGCGGTCGCGGACGCCGGGCTGAGCCTCGGCGAGGTTGACGGGCTCCTCGTCAACGCCGGGATAAGCGGGGGGCTTGACGTCTCGCTCGCCCGGCATCTCGGCCTGCGCGACCTTCGCCTGCTCAGCCAGGTCAGCGCCTTCGGGGCGTCCGCCGGCATCATGGTGGCGCAGGCAGCCTCGGCCGTGCTGCGCGGCGACGCCGAGGTCGTCGCGTGCGTCTTCGCCGACGCGCCCCGCCAGCCGGACAAGGCCAGCGGGGACAGCTACCGGGCCTCATCGCTGCGGGCGGTCGGCTTCGGCAGCGCCGAGACCGCATCCGGCTTCCGCAGCGTGAACCACCGGTACGCACTGGCCGCCAGCCGGTACATGGCTCATTTCGGCGTCCCGCAGGACCATCTCGGCGCCGTTGCCGTCAGCCAGCGCGCCTGGGCGGCGGACAACCCGGTGGCCCACTTCCGCATCCCGCTGACGTTGGCGGACTACCACCGCTCGCGCTGGATCGTCGAGCCGCTGCACCTGCTCGACTGCTGCCTGGTGTCCAACGGAGGGGCGGCCGTCGTCATCACGACGCCGGAGCGCGCGGCCTCCCTCGCCCAGCCGCCCGTCCGCGTCCTCGGCTGGGGGCAGGCCCACCCCGGTTACACCCTCGAGCGGGGCAGCGATTTCGGGCTGGTGACCGGCGCGGCGCCATCTGGGGCGGCGGCCTTCAAGATGTCGGGACTCGGACCGGGAGACATCGACATTCGCGAGATCTACGACTGCTACACCTACACGGTCCTGGTCACGCTGGAGGACTACGGCTTCTGCGCGAAAGGGGAGGCAGGCGAGCTTGCCGCCAGCGGTGCCCTGGCACCGGGCGGATCCCTCCCGACCAACACCGGCGGGGGTCAGCTCTCCTCCTTCTACCTGTGGGGAATGACCCCGCTGATGGAAGCTGTGACCCAGGTCCGCGGCCAGGCCGGCCCAAGGCAGGTCGCCCGCCACGACACCGCTATCGTCAGCGGAAACGGCGGCATCCTGGACCACCATGCGAGCCTGGTCCTCGGAGCCGGCCGATGACAACGCCGTTCCGCGCACCGCTGAGCGGCACAGCCGGGAGGGATCGTCGCTCCGCCCCCTGGTTCGACGCCTTGGCCGCGGGGACTCTCCTCATCCGTAGCTGCCGCGACTGCGGCCACCGCGGCCGTCCCGACTGCAGCAGTTGCGCGGCGTGCCAGTCAGAGGATCTCGAGTGGGCCGCCGCAGACGGGGGCGGCTCGGTGATCTGCGTTATCCGAGAGCACGCCGACGGCGCACCCCTGCTCCTTGGTCTGGTGGAACTCGATGAGGGCCCCTGGCTGCACGTACGGCTCGTCGACTGCGAGGACGCAACGCCCGGAAGCCGCGTGCGGCTTGTCATCCTGCCGCCCAATACTGATGAGGGCGAGCACGTCCCGGCCTTCACCGGCGTCGTCTAGCAGTGGTCCCCACCGCGCGGGGTCAACCTCGCCAGGGCGTAGCCGGAGCGAACTGGTTTACTGTGTGAATGCGCGCATCGGGCGGTCCTGAGTCGCCAGCCGGGGTGACCTCATCCGATGCCGTCACGGCCGGGTCAGCCGCCCGTGGCCGGGTCACGATCCGCCAGGTGGCGCAGTTGGCCGGCGTCTCGATCTCGACGGTCTCCCGGGTACTCAACGGGCGGTCAGATGTCTCCGACGAGACACGCCTCGTGGTCGAACGGGTCGCCCGTTCGCACGGCTACGACACCCGCCGGGCCCTGCCCGGAGACCAGGCCCGGCCGTTGCGCGAGGGGCTCGATCCGTCAGACGAGCCATTGACCGGTTTGGTCGGCGTCACCACGACGACCTCGGGCACCGCCTACTTCTCCACCATTCTGACCGGTATCACCGAGGCGCTGGCCGAGCGCGACATGTGGGCCTTGATCTGCCCGACCAGCCAAGAGCACAATCGCGAAGTGTCGGTGCTCCAGCGCCTCATGCGCAGCGAGATGATCGGCGCCCTGCTCATGCTGCCCGAGGAGTCGCCGGGCGAGCTGCGGCGGTTGAAAGAGGACGGCCTGGTCTTCGTGGTGGTGGACCCGCTCCACGACCTGGGGCCTGACATCCCGGTCGTCTCCGCGGCCAACTCCTCCGGGGCCTACCAGGCCACGGCTCATCTGCTGCGGCTAGGGCACCGTCGGATCGGGGTCATCACCGGTCGCAGGGACGGCGCCGCCACCAGGGCGCGGCTGCAGGGTCATTACGCCGCCCTAGCGGAGGCGGGCATCATGCCGGACCCGCTGCTCGAGGCGGAGGGGGACTTCCTGGTCCCGGGGGGCGCCGCCGGCGCCGAGCGCCTGCTCGCGTTGGACACCCCGCCCACCGCGATTTTCGCCTTCAACGACTGCATGGCCGTCGGGGCGCTTCATGTGGCGCGGGCGAGGGGGCTCCGGATCCCGGAGGATCTGTCGGTCGTCGGTTTCGACGACACGCCCGAGGCGGAAGCCGCCTATCCCGGGCTCACGACCGTTTACCAGCCGCTCAAGGAACTCGGCCGGATGGCGGTCAGCCTGCTGGTCAGGCTCATGGATGATCGCCACCAGTTCGAGCCTTTGCACGTTGAGCTGGCCACTCGGCTCGTCGTCCGCGCGTCCACGGGGCACCCGGCCCGCTAGCCGTCCCTCGCCAGGGACAGCGCCGCTGCGCGCCCCGCGCCAACCGCCCGCGGTCGAAAGACCCCGCGCGCGCTCGCGGGGATCTTGACGCGACCGCAACGCGCATTTACGTTGTTCCGGAAACTCCCGGAAATTTCCGGGAACAGTCGGAATCCAGCCACCGGGCGGACACATGCGTTCTTCTCTGCTCACGCCGAAGCGCCGCCTACGGGCCACATTGACCAGGGTGGCGGTGACCGCCACCGACGGCGAAGCCTACGAGGGCAGCGTCTCGTTCCCGTGGAACGTCGCCGCGCCGCCGGTCACCGCGGCGACGGTACCGCCCCGGCTCCACCTGCAACGCCCCGGCCGCAGGGGAGTCCCAGCTCAACGAGGCGAATTTCACCGCCAGTACCAGCAACCCATCGGGCGACGGCGCGCAGAACGCCATCACCAACGCGGTGAGCGGCTCGACCAGCAGTCGCTTCAGCACCGACGCCGACCAGACAGCGGGCATGTACTACGAGGTCAACATGGGCTCGCCGCAGACCTTCAACCAGATCCAGCTGGCGTTCCCGTCCTGGGCGAGCGACTACGCCCCCGACTACAACGTCGAGGTCTCGAGCAACGGCAGCTCGTGGACGGTGGTGGCCAGCTGCTACGGCAACGGAAGCCCGGAAACCGCCACCTTCCCCAACCAGACCGACCAGTACGTGGAGGTGGTGCTCAACGCGCCCACCCCCACCGCCTGGTGGTCAATCGAGTCCTTCGGCGGACACCGGCGGGCAGGGCGTCGCCTACAACGTGACCTCCGCCAACGGCTCAGCCAACGGCTACCGCTCCGACGGGATCGACCTCGAGGCCACCGCCGACACCCAGGACACCACCGGCGGCGGCGCCTATGACCTCGGCTGGACCACACCAGGACAGTGGTTCAACTACACCGTCAACGTGGCCGCCGCCGGGACCTACGCGGTCAGCTTCCGAGTGGCGTCACCCTACGGGATCACCGACGCGGTGCACATCGACAACGCGGCCGGCGCTAACCTCAGCGGCTCGGTGGCAGTCCCGAACACCGGCGGTTACGAGACCTGGACCACCGTCACCGCCAACGTCACCCTCCCGGCAGGCGTCCAGACGCTGACCGTCGACCAGGACTCCAACGGCTGGAACTTCCACTCCATGACCTTCGGCTAAATCAGCGCCAACACCAGGTCGTGCGAAGAAGGTCGCCGCCGCCTATCCCGGGTAGCCGCGATCGTCAGGAAAGCTGGCCGTCGCGTCAAGGATCGTGCTGAGCGTTCCAAGCAGTCGCTGAACCTCCCGCTGCACCCTCGCTGGGCTGGTCAGGAGCATTCGCACATAAGCGACGGCCACCACAAGCGGGACCACAATTTGCAGTACCTGGTGCAGCTGCAGATGACCCGACAACAGGGACCACAACGCAATCGCGATCGAACCGCCACCAACCAATACCACCGCCACCGGAACGACCGCGAAAAGACCCCGCACCCCCTGCCCTGGTCCGACCGTCCCGACGACGAGGGCCCCGCCATCCGGCGCCTGCTCGATCCGCCCGATGAACTGGGCGTCCAGGTTGTTGCGGTTGTTGGGGACCTCGCGCATGGCCACCCGGATCACAGCCGGCGCGACCTGGCCCTGCAGCGGCAGGCCGCCGCCCCGTCCGAAGCCGGCGATTTTCCACGGACGACGCTGGGTCGCCGCCTCCAGCCGCCTTCCGCACTCAGCCGGCGGATAAGGCGAGGCCAGCATCACCGGGGGCCGCTGGAGGAACGCGAACAGCGAACGGCCAGGCAATGCGGAAAACGTCACGACGGCGGATCGTACCGGGATCTCACTCGGGCCGGTAGTCCCGCTGCCCGGCCCCGGCGAACTAGGAGCTCTCTATGACACTTCAAAGGCTCTGAAGGGCTAGTGGAGGTAGTCGCCGTCCAGGCGCGACGAACAACCTCTGAGGGCCGGGCCGAAGCGGCATCCACTTGACCAGTCACCCCAATCGCAGGGGAAGACGCTTCCGGCGGGCAACTGGTGAGAATACCATTCTCCTAATGGAAGAAGGCGTCGAGGGAGAGGAAGGCAACGTGGACTTTGAGCTGACCGAGGACCAGCAGACCATCCGGGACGCGGTCCTCAAGCACTGCGCCCGGTTCCCCGACGACTACTGGCTCGAGCGCGACCACGACGGCGTCTTCCCCCGCGACTTCCACCAGTCGATGGCCGAAGCGGGCTGGCTCGGCCTCGCCATGCCCGAGGCGGTGGGCGGCGCGGGCCTCGGCATCACCGAGGCGGCGATCATGATGACGGCGGTCGCCGAGTCCGGTGGCGGAATGGCGGCCGCGTCCAGCATCCACGGCCCGGTCTTCAGCATGCAGCCGGTGGCGCTGTTCGGCACCGAAGAACAGCAAAGGCGGATGATCCCGCCCGTCCTCAGCGGCGAGGACCTCATCTGCTTCGCGGTCACCGAGCCCAACACCGGCCTCGACACGACCAAGCTCAAGACCAGGGCGGAACGACGCGACGGCGGCTACCTGGTCAACGGGGAGAAGATCTGGATCTCGGTCGCCCGGCAGGCCAGCAAGATGATGCTGCTCGCCCGCACCACCCCACTCGACCAGGTCAAGCGCAAGACCGACGGCCTGTCCCTCTTCTTCACCGACCTCGACCGCACAAAAGTAGAGGTCCGCGAGATCCCCAAGATGGGCCGCCACTCCGTCGACTCCAACATGCTCTTCATCGAAGACCTCTGGATCCCGGAGCACGACAGAATCGGAGCCGAAGGAGACGGGTTCACAATCATCCTGCACGGCCTCAACCCCGAGCGCATCCTGATCGGCGCCGAGGCCATCGGTCTCGGCCGGGTCGCGATCAACCGCGCCGCCCGCTACGCCAGGGAGCGCATCGTCTTCGACCGCCCCATCGGCATGAACCAGGGCATCCAGCACCCCCTGGCGAAGTGCTGGGCCCAGCTGGAAGCGGCCAACCTCATGGTGCTCAAAGCGGCCACGCTCTTCGACAAGGGCCTCGACTGCGGCGTCGAGGCGAACGCGGGCAAGTACCTGGCGGCCGAGGCAGGCTTCGAGGCCTGCCATACCGCGATGCTGACCCTCGGCGGGATGGGCTACGCGCAGGAGTACCACGTCGAGCGCTACCTGCGCGAAGTGCTCATCCCCAGAACCGCGCCGGTCAGCCCGCACATGATCCTCAACTTCCTGGCCGAGAAGGTCCTCGGCCTCCCCAAGTCCTACTAGCCTGGACGCCTGCCGACGAGGGACGACGAGGGAGACGCAATGCCCGCCACCGAACAAGCCTTCAGCGCGCGCTCCTGGCTGTTCGCCCCCGGTGACAGCGACCGCAAGATGGAGAAGGCCGCGGCGTCGCCCGCCGACATCGTCCTCCTCGACCTCGAGGACGCGGTCACCGAGAACGCGAAGCCCAAGGCCCGCACGATGATCTCCGCCTTCCTAGAGGCTCAGCCGCCAGCCGCGCGGCAAAGGCTGTGGGTCCGCATCAACCCCCTCGACGGCCCGCACGCGCTAGCCGACCTGGCCGCGGTGATCCCCGCCCGCCCAGGCGGCATCATGCTGCCCAAGTCACGCGGCCGAGGCGACGTCGAGCTACTCGACCACTACCTGTCCGCGCTCGAAGTCGCGGCCGGCGCCGACCAGGGCACGACCCAGGTCATCGCCCTCGCGACCGAGACCGCCGAGAGCATGTTCACCGTCGGCACCTACCGCGGCGCGCCCCGGCTCGCCGCGATGACCTGGGGCGCGGAAGACCTCGCGGACGCGGTCGGCGCCAGCGTGAACCGCAACCCCGACGGCAGCTACGGCTTCACCTATGAGCTCGCCAGGAGCATGTGCCTGCTCGGCGCGGCCGCCGCCGGTGTCGCCGCCATCGACACCATCCACGGCGACTTCCGCGACGCGGAGGGCCTGCGCCGCCGGGCCGAGCAGGTGCGACGAGCGGGCTTCCGCGGCATGCTCGCCATCCACCCCGCCCAGGTCGACGTGATCAACGCGGCCTTCACCCCCACCGCCGAGGAACTGGCCGAGGCCCAGGAGATCGTCGACCTGTTCGCCGCCAACCCGGGCGTCGGCGCCATCGGCCACAAGGGCGCGATGCTCGACCGCCCCCACCTCGCCCGCGCCCAGGCGCTCCTAGCGGCAAGGCAGATCAACCCCGTTTTATCGAACGGACCGGACCGTCTCTATCCAGCCCACCATCCTCTCGATAGGGGTGACGCGGATCATGCGGCGGGTCCGGCTCGCGGCGCCTGCAGGCCGCTGCCCGTAATCACTAGATAACAGCAAGAAGTGCGAGCCTTGAAAATTATTGTGCGACGTTCGGATACGTTTTCCGATACAAACGTCGCACAATAATTTCCTCGTCGACCACGCCGGTCATAGTTCAGCCGCTGGTGCCCTTGTAGTTGAGCACTTGGCGGAGCACGTGCACGACTGCCGTCAGGTCAGACTCCGGGCCGCACGCCCCCAGATCGCCTGGTACCTCCCCGACGACGACCCGACAGAGTTCTAGAAAGTCCGCACAGCTCCCTGCCCGTCCTAGACGGAAGGGCAGCGAGCTGGACTGATCGCAATTGTGCTTCCCTTAGGAAGCCTTGAACACGGTGTCGAGGTGCCACCGCAGGAAGTCTGGATTCGGCCGGTCGGCTCGCCGTTCCGGCAGCGCGATGACCTCCCCGGCCTTGGCGTAGAACGAATCGCCGTTGCCGAACTCGCTGCGCAGCCGCGGGCTGACCTTGAGCCGGTAGGACGGATCGACGCCCACGTAGCCGTGGTCGAACATCACGTGCACGTCGGAGCGGAGCAACAAGCCGTTGTCGAGGCGATGCTCGCCGCCGTAGGTCGGCTTGACGGGCAGGATGTGGGCCGCCTGCAGCGCCGGGCGGATCTTCGACCCGGTGATCGCGCAGCGCCACTGGTAGGCATCGGCCACCACCGCTTTGAACGCCTGCTGCCCGAGTCGGTACGGCGCCAGCCGAAGGTCGCCGAATACCGGCCCGGACCGGTGCCACGGTCGACTGAGGTCGAGTTCGACTGCCACCCCGAGCACCAACTGCATCAGGTCGCCGAAGTACCGCTCGTACTGGGGGTCGCCCATGTCGTATGACTTGCCCTGCACGATGTTGGTGGAGAACTCGGGCGGCGGCTCGAACGTCAGGTTGTCGGGGAAGAACGTCACGTCACGGACGAAGACGCAGCCGATCAGGGGGTCTTCTCCGGGCGCGATGGGCTCTCGCCGGTAGTGCGCGATCCGCCGAAGAAACCGCCGCCCACGACCCGGTTGTCCGGGGCGTGAGTCTTGAAGAAGAACGGCTCGCCCTCTGCCACCGCATGAAACCCGCGCCCGCCACCCGGTCGCCAGAAGTTAACCTCGCTCAGGTCCTGCGGCCGGTCTGCGAGAAACCGGTACCGGTGCCCGTCCGTCACCCCGACGTAGCCGCGCATGGGTGAATTGTGCTCCGCGACAGCCGGTTGCGCATGGCAATCCTCAGCGACAATCCGTACGGTGTTGGGCTGATCCTCATGGCGCACGGCAGCGGTCAAAGTAGCCGCTTCACCGGGCGGTCCAGCCGCCGTCGACCACGACCGTCTGCCCCGTCACGTACCGCCCGGCATCGCTGACCAGCCACAGCACCGCCCCGACGAAATCCTCGGCAGACGCCGAATAAGGCAGCGGCGTGTTCTTCCGCAGCCAGGCTAGCGACCGCTCGTCGCTGTACATGCCGTCCGTGATCTCGCTGCGGAAGAAACCGGGCGCCACCGTGTTCACCCGGATCCCGTGCCGCCCCCACTGCACCGCCAGCTCCGCCGTCAGCCCCGACAGGCCCAGCTTGCTGGCCGCGTAGGAGGCCTGCGGGATTCCGGGCACCCCGACGTGTCCGCTGATCGACGAGATGTTCACGATCGAACCCCGGCCGGCGGCGAGCATGTGCGGGAACACCTCCTGCGCGAGCCGGTAGGGCGCGATCAGGTTCAGGTCCAGGGTCTGCCGGATCGCCTCGAGCGGCTCGCGCTCGGCCGGCTCTGA
>Ga0208717_1000535_pt1 | contig 12583 bp, 4 predicted proteins | sample NGESurF53shallow_FD_184489 | JGI IMG/M metagenome (GOLD analysis project Ga0208717, IMG submission 184489) | Arctic peat soil microbial communities from Barrow, Alaska - NGEE Surface sample F53-3 shallow (SPAdes) | ecosystem: Environmental > Terrestrial > Soil > Wetlands > Peat ... | reverse complement strand
CAAGCGGCTGGGGACGCATACGTCCGGCGGCCCGGCGCTGGAACCCCTGCCGGCGGAGGAGGCATGAGCCTTTCCACGCCGTTCATTCACCGCCCGGTGGGCACCACGCTGCTGACGATCGCCATTACGCTGGCCGGCGTGCTGGGATTTCTGCTGTTGCCGGTGTCTCCGCTGCCGCAAGTCGATTTTCCCACAATCCAGGTGCAGGCCGCGCTGCCCGGCGCCAGCCCCGAGACGATGGCTTCGGCCGTGGCCACGCCGCTGGAGCGGCAATTCGGCAATATTGCCGGCATCACGGAAATGACGTCGACCAGCAGCCTGGGCGCGACGACGGTCGTGATGCAGTTCGACCTGAACCGCAACATCGACGCGGCCGCGCGCGACGTGCAGGCCAAGATCAACGCGGCCCGGGGCCGGCTGCCGCCCAACCTGCCCAGCAATCCGACGTATCGCAAGGTGAACCCGGCCGACGCGCCGATCCTGATCCTGGCCTTAACGTCCGATACGTACGACACGGCCCACATGTATGACGTGGCCTCGACGATCCTGCAACAAAAGCTGTCGCAAGTGCAGGGCGTGGGCCAGGTGATCGTGGGCGGTGGCTCGCCGCCGGCGGTGCGCATCGACGTCAATCCCACGATCCTCAACCACTTGGGCATCGGCATGGACGATGTGCGCTACGCGGTGGGCGCGGCGAACATCAATCAACCCAAGGGCCACCTGGCCGATGCCACGCGCTCCTGGAGCATCGGCGCGAACGACCAACTCCTGCTGGCCAAGGACTACGCGCCGCTGATCGTGGCCTACCGCAACGGCGCCCCGGTGCGCGTGGCCGACGTGTCCAAAGTCACCGACTCGGTCGAGGACATCCGTAATTTTGGGCTGACCGACGGCAAACCGTCGATCATGATCATCGTCTTCCGCCAGCCGAACGCCAATATCATCGACACGGTCGACCGCGTCCTCGACATGATGCCGCAACTGGACGCCATGATTCCCGCCGGCATGAACCTGGCCGTCGCCAACGACCGCACAACCACGATTCGCGCTTCGGTCGAGGACGTGGAATTCACGCTCTGTGTCTCGATCGGCCTGGTGATCTTGGTGGTGTTCGTCTTCTTGCGCAACGTCCGGGCCACGTTCATCCCCAGCGTCGCCGTGCCGGTGTCGCTGGTCGCCACCTTTGGCGTGATGTACCTGTGCGGCTACAGCCTGGACAATCTCTCGCTGATGGCGCTGACGATTGCCACCGGCTTCGTCGTGGACGACGCGATCGTCGTCATCGAGAACATCGACCGGCACTTGGAAGAAGGCCGCACGCCACTCGAGGCCGCACTCATCGGAGCCAAGGAAATCGGCTTCACCGTGCTCTCGATCAGCATTTCGCTGGTGGCCGTGTTTATCCCCATCCTGCTGATGGAGGGCATCGTTGGCCGCTTGTTCCGCGAGTTCGCGGTGACGCTTTCGGTGGCCATCGGCGTGTCGATGCTCGTCTCGCTGACCACCACGCCCATGATGTGCGCCAAGCTGCTCAAGAGCAAGCACGAGCAGCGGCACGGCGCGATGTTTCGCGCCAGCGAACGCCTGTTCAACCTGATCCTGGCCGCCTACGAAAAGACGCTGTCGATCGTGCTGCGCCACCAGTTCATCACGCTGCTGGTTACGCTGGGCACGCTGGTCTTTACCATTTTCCTGTACATCGTCGTGCCCAAGGGCTTTTTTCCGCAACAAGACACCGGCCGCCTGTCGGCCAACCTGGTGGCCGACCAGGACACCTCGTTCCAGGCCATGCAGCACCTGCTGGTGCGGTTCGCCAATTCCGTCAGTCAGGATTCGGGCGTCGCCGGCGTGGTCGCCTTCGCCGGTGGTCAGAACAACGGCGCCTACAACATGGGCCGCATGTTCATCACGCTCAAGCCGCTCGATGAGCGCGACGCGTCGGCCGACGAAATCATCGCCCGCATCAGCCGCCGTGCGTCCAGCATTCCGGGCGCCACGCTCTTTCCGCAGGCCACGCAGGACCTGCGCATCGGCGGCAAGTCCAGCAGCGCGCAGTATCAATACACGTTGCAGAGCGACAACTTCGCCGACCTCAAACGTTGGGGTCCGCGGATGCTGGCCGAGATGCGCAAGATCGACGGCCTCCGGGCCGTCAATTCCGACCAGCAGGACAAGGGCCGCCAGGTCGATCTGACCATCGACCGCGTCATGGCCTCGCGCCTGGGCATCTCGCCGCAGACCATCGACGACGCGCTTTACGACGCCTTCGGACAGCGGCAGGTGTCGATCATGTACAAGCCACTGAACCAGTATCACGTGGTCATGGAAGTCGAGCCGCGGTTCTGGCAAAATCCCGACTCGCTGCGCTATATCTACCTCGAGGCGGCCGGCGGCGTGCAAGTGCCGCTGAGCGCGGTCTGCCGCTTCAACTCCGACAGCACGCCGCTGGCCGTCAACCATGCCGGACAATTCTCGGCCGTGACCATTTCATTCAACCTGCGGCCAGGCTTCTCGCTGGGCGAAGCGGTGGAACAAATCGAAGGCACCGCCCATCGAATCGGCCTGCCGTCGAGCATGCGCGGCACCTTTTTAGGCACGGCCCAGGCGTTCCAGGCCTCGCTCAAGAACGAGCCCCTGCTGATCCTGGCGGCCCTGGTGGCCGTGTATATCGTGCTCGGCATTCTGTACGAGAGCTACATCCACCCCATCACGATCCTTTCCACGCTTCCTTCGGCCGGCGTCGGCGCGCTGCTGGCCCTGCTGCTGTGCGGCATGGAACTGAACGTGATGGGCCTGATCGGCATCATCCTGCTGATCGGCATCGTCAAGAAAAACGCGATCATGATGATCGACTTCGCGCTCGAGGCGGAACGCCGGCACGGCAAAAGCCCGTCCGCGGCCATCTTCGAAGCCTGCGTCCTGCGCTTCCGCCCGATTACCATGACCACGATGGCCGCACTCTTGGGCGGGCTGCCGCTGGCCCTGGGCACCGGCAACGGCTCCGAGTTGCGCCGCCCGCTGGGCGTGGCGATCGTCGGCGGGCTGATCTTCAGCCAGATGCTCACGCTCTACACGACGCCGGTCATCTATCTGTATCTCGACCGCTTCCGCCTCCGTTGGGCCCGCTGGCGCGGCCACCGCCTGCCGGAAGACCACATGCCGGAGCCTGGTTAGGATCGACCGGAAAATAACTTCTCCGCGCCCCCCTCTCCCTTTGCGGGCGAGGGCCGGGTGAGGGGTCAGAAAAGCCGAGGTTATTTTTCGGTCGATCCTTAACAGCATTCGTGGGTGAATTTCGAATGGGGCAAGCTTGAGTCGTCGACCATCGTGCCTTACGATGACCGGGCAGTACACACCACGACCGCTCGGGTGCGTCGGCATCGGCCGGCGGCTTGAACGCAGGAACCTGAAGACGCTGAGGCCGCAGGAAAATGCGTTTGAAGCGCCGACCGACCGTCAAGACTGCGCTCGTGCTGGCCGGCGTCGCGGTAGTCTGTTCTGCCGCAGTCGGGATCGTGCCTCGCGACGATTGGCACGGCCCCGAATATTACGACGTGAATCTGCGATTCTGGAACGCCGCCGCGGTCGCGGGGGTTTTCTGGTTGATCATTCCGCTGATACTGGGCATGCTCGTCGATTCGCCGCGCACCGCGGGCAGGATCGCGCTGGCACTGGGACTGTCGGTGCTTGTACTCAACTGGATCGCATCGACGCGTATTCACCTTCGGCTTGGATACGCAAACGTCCCGGTCGAAAAGGTCGTGCTCTCGACTCTCTACGGGCCGCTGTTGTGCTTTGATGTGTTGAGGGCCGTCTGGGAAACGATGTTTCGCGATTCCCAATTTGTGCTGGCCGCGATTTGCGCGCTATGGCTCTTCGTATTCTGGTTCGTCGCCTTCCAGGTTGCTGAGTCATGCCGCACGCGTGGGCCGGTAAACGGGTAAGCAAAAGCCGCCGCAGGCAAGTGTCAATGCTCTCTAGTTCCCGCACCGTCCGATTCCAGGTGGTATGAAGTGCCTTGACGGGGCCAGCTTTCAGACTACTGGCCATCGGCGGCAGAACCTCGTTTCCGACCATGAGCGAGTACGTGGGGCTGGCCACGGCAGTGGCGGTTGGGATTTATTCGAACTTCCGGAGCGGATGTGACTTGGCCGCGACAAGTTGCCTCGTCGCCCGGCGCTGCGCGGTGGAGCATGCACGCATTGGTGAAGTTTCGGCTGCCGCCGAGAGCGCAAGCAAAAAGCCCGCCGGGGTCTGTTGGGACCGGGGCGGGCTTTCTGATGGAAAAAATCCGGCGACACCTACTCTCGCACTTTTGGTACTACCATCGGCTCTGAAAGCTTAACTACCGTGTTCGGAATGGGAACGGGTGTGACCTTTCAGATATGGTCACCGGAAAAGAGCCGGCGGGGCGTGAGGGCCACGGCCGGCTAAGATCACGCCGGCGAAAATGACGCCGGCTAAAAGCGTGATTGTGGTAAGGGTGGCGTGGCGGAATCCGGCAAGGGATCACCGCCGCCTGAAGAACATTGTTCACGGCACTCGAAGCAGCACGCGTGCGGTTGAGAGCACCGCGCGGTTCAAGAGCGTTTGATAAATGTGGTCAAGCATTCGTCCATTAGTACCGGTTAGCTGAGTGCATTACTGCACGTACACATCCGGCCTATCAACCTGGTCGTCTTCCAGGGGACTTTCGACCTAATGGTCTTACGAAACCTGATCTTGGAGCGGGCTTCACGCTTATATGCTTTCAGCGTTTATCCTTTCCGTTCTTAGCTATCCAGCCGTGCCACGAGCGTGACAACTGGAACACCAGAGGAACGTCCTTCCAAATCCTCTCGTACTAAGGAAGAACCTCCGCAAGTTTCGTGCGCCCACAGTAGATAGGGACCGACCTGTCTCACGACGGTCTGAACCCAGCTCACGTACCACTTTCATTGGCGAACAGCCAAACCCTTGGGAGCTTCTTCACCCCCAGGATGTGATGAGCCGACATCGAGGTGCCAAACCGCTTCGCCGCTATGGACGCTCGGAAGCGATAAGCCTGTTATCCCCAGAGTACCTTTTGTCTGATGAGCGACGGCCTTTCCATCCAGCACCGCCGGATCACTAAGCCCTACTTTCGTATCTGCTCGACTTATAAGTCTCGCAGTTAAGCACCCTTTTACCTTTGCGCTCGAAGCCTGATTGCCAACCAGGCTGAGGGTACCTTTGGACTCCTCCGTTACTCTTTCGGAGGAGACCGCCCCAGTCAAACTGCCCAACTGACACTGTCCCCTGCCCGGTTTCACGGGAATCAGGGTTAGAACTAAAGCATATCCAGGGTGGTATTTCAACGGTGGCTCCACGAGTACTTGCGTACCCGCTTCAAAGCCTCCCACCTATCCTACACAAAATGTGCCTCAGCCCAATATCAGCCTACAGTAAAGGTTCACGGGGTCTTTCCGTCTTGCTGCGGGAACGTGGCATCTTCACCACGGCTACAATTTCACCGGGTCGGTGGTTGAGACAGTGCTTCAGTCGTTACGCCATTCATGCAGGTCGGAACTTACCCGACAAGGAACTTCGCTACCTTAGGACCGTCATAGTTACGGCCGCCGTTTATCGGGGCTTCGGTCGCGAGCTTCGCTCTTGCGAGCTAACCCTCTTCCTTAACCTACCGACACCGGGCAGGCGTCAGACTCTATACATCCTCTTGCGAGTTAGCAGAGTCCTGTGTTTTTGATAAACAGTCGCTGAAGCCGATTTACTGTGGCCCTCGGAGGCTTTAACACCTCTGAGGGCACCCCTTATCGCGAACTTACGGGGTCAATTTGCAGAGTTCCTTAACCACCGTTCTCCCGAGCGCCTTAGACTACTCGTCTCGCCTACCTGTGTCAGTTTTAGTACGGTCACTCGAGCTTCAACCCTTAGAGGCTTTTCTTGGACGTTGCGCTGATGACTTCCCGAACATAAACGCGGTCGAGACTGCCCGTCGGCTTATGGAGGCGGATTTACCTATCCCCCACCGACTGACAGGCTACGGACATTTCTAATCGTACCGCTCACCTTTGCAACGCCGTCCCCCCATCGGTCCACTCGAGTGGCGCAGGAATGTTGACCTGCTATCCATCGTCTACGCCTTTCGGCCTCGACTAAGGTACCGGCTAACCCTGGGCGGAATTACCTTCCCCAGGAAACCTTAGGCTTTCGGCGAGCAGGATTCTCACCTGCTTTATCGTTACTCATTCCGGCATAATCACCTGTAGACCCCGCGACCACTCCTTACGGTATGGCTTGTATCTGATCTACAGCGCTCTCCTACCACGAGACCAAACTCGAAAGTTTGGCTCATCCATTGCTTCGGTGTAAAACTTACTCCCGTTCATTATCGGCGCAGAATTGCTCGTCCAGTAAGCTGTTACGCACTTTTTAAATGGTGGCTGCTTCTAAGCCAACATCCTGGATGTCTCAGCAACTCAACTTCCTTAGTGACTAAGTTCTACTTCGGGACCTTAGCAGATGGTCTGGGTTGTTTCCCTCTCGACCGCGAAGCTTATCCCTCGCGGACTGACTCCTGAGATAGTCGCACCGGTATTCGGAGTTTGGTTCAGCAGAGTAGCCTGGAAGGGCCCTCAAACCGATTCAGTATCTCTACCCCCGGTGCGTAGTGGCTCAAGGCTAGCCCTAAAGCTATTTCGGAGAGAACGAGCTATCTCTGCGTTTGATTAGACTTTCACTCCTCCCCACAAGTCATCCCCTCGGTTTTCAACCCAAGTGGGTTCGGTCCTCCACGCGGTATAACCCGCGGTTCAACCTGCTCATGGGTAGTTCACGCAGTTTCGCGTCTACCACCGACGACATTGGCGCCCTATTCAGACTTGGTTTCCCTCTGGCTTCGATCCTGAGGATCTTAACCGCGCCGTCGACGGTAACTCGCCGGATCATTATGCAAAAGGCACGCCGTCAGGCATTCTCCTTACGGAGCATAGCCCTCCGACCGCTTGTAGGCACATGGTTTCAGGTTCAGTACCTCCCCTAGCCGGGGTTCTTCCCATCTTTCAGTCGCCCTACTGAGTTTGCTATCGGTCGTCAGGTAGTATTTAGCCTTACGGGATGGTCCCCGTCGATTCAGTCGAGGTTCCACGTGACTCGACCTACTCAGGTACTCCTCGAGAGGTTACTCCACTTTCGCGTACGGGCCTGTCACCCTCTATGGGTCAACTTTCCAGAAAATTCCGCTAGTAGGTAACTTTGTAACTCTCATGTGAGAAGCCCTACAACCCCGCAGAGGAAAACCTCCGCGGTTTGGGCTATTTCCCGTTCGCTCGCCGCTACTGAGGAAATCGATTTTTCTTTCTTTTCCTGCGGTTACTGAGATGTTTCAGTTCGCCGCGTTCGCCACATACACCTATGGATTCAGTGTATGTCAGTTCGGGAATCTCGGGATCAACACTCGTTTGACAGTTCCCCCGAGCTTTTCGCAGTCTTCCACGCCCTTCAAAGCCTCCTGACGCCAAGACATCCCCCATGTGCCCTTAGTAGCTTGACCACATTTATCCAACCCTCTCGAACCCTTTCGTCAAGCCACCGAAGTGGATTGCCGACCGAGCACTGCAAGTGCCAGATAAGCGTGGTGCCACTTCGACCCTGAGTGCCGACAAACCGCAAGCGCCCAATTGCTTGAAACGCCTCCGGATGACGATCCTCTTGGCCGAATTTGATCAACGATTTGATCCGCGATCTGCTCTGACGTCTGAATCAATCCAGTTTCCTGGACGAATTCAACCACCAGCGCAAACCGTGCTATTCTTCTAAGTGCCGTGAGAACCAGCCGAACCCATATCTCCTTGCGAGAGACCAGGCCCGACTGAAATTCATCAAGATGCCACTCTTACCACAACCAAATTGTCAAAGAACAACAAAAGCCAGCCTTCTCCAGATCAATAGAGAAGCTGACTTGCTGCCGGGTAGGCAGAGGCCGAACTTCACGGCCGCCAATGTGCTTGGCGGCTTGCAAGTGCGCCCTTTGACCACCCGACTCTTTTCCGGCGACTCTACCTCCTTGACTTGTGGCGGAAAGAGCTAATCTAGCGATCGGCCCAAAGCCTGTCAAACGTCTTTTTTTTGCTTTTGCCCGCGACTGCGTTGGTCCGGCCCGAAGTTCGTTTCCGTCCCTGACTGACTCGGCTGCGAGCGGCTCAAGAGGGCCGCGGAGGCCGGACCACGCGAAGCAGCAGAGTCTAGCCGAAGCGAATTGTTTTGCAAGCGGGTAGCAGACAATTCCGATCGGCATCAAAAAACAGCGGCTGCGGGTTGCGGCGCCGGCGTGCGGAAAAGCCGCGCTTTCGCGGGAGTTCCGCCGATTTCCGCGACCAGCGTTCGCGGCTTTATACGGCTTGATGGCGCCCGGCAATTTATTTGCGGGCCGAGCGCTCGATCGGCATTTCGCTTTCCGATCCGCGAGCCTGCTCGCGCAATTGTTGGGCCATGGCCCGGAGTTCATCGGCCCGGTCGTAGAGCTTTTGCTCTTCGAGCGATTCGGCCAGCTTGTCGAGCTGGCGGCTGGCCTGCCGCAAGGCCGGAACGGTCGACGGCGAGGTCGAGGGTTCGGCGTCGACTGCGGATGCCAGGGTAGTGCAAGTCGCCGGGCACGAGCAATCCGCCGTGTCGCTGCACGCGTCGAATTCGCAGTGACCGTATTCGCAGCGATCGTCGCACTGCGCGCGATTTTGTGCCATGTCGCGGATGCAACGCACCAGCTGGGCACGATGGTCTGCGCAGGGCGTTTCGGCCGACGCCCGGGCTCGCCAGCCGGTGTCTTCGAAGATTGTACCTTCGAACAGCTTCGGGCCCACTTGTTCGCGGATGTCGAGGATCACTTTGGCCGGTTCGTCGGGATCGAGCTGAAGGTTCTCGACATCGGCATCGGCCAGGGCGGCGATCGGCTTGGCTTGTTGCGGTTGCAAAAGCTTCGGGCCGGCCTTCGCGTCCGGCTGCTCGCAGCTGTAGGTGATTGCAGCACCGTGTACTTCGATCAAGGCCCGCTTCAGCCGCTGGCCGCACCAGGCCGCCGCCCGCGCAGCGCGGCTGGCCGGCGCAGCCTGGTCGGCCTTCATATTGCCTGGTGGGAAGGGTTGGATTAAGCCCGGTGCGTAGGCTTGCAGCCGCGGAGCGCGGCCGGCCGGATCGTCGGGTTGGTCCCCCGGCTGGATGCCATGAAGCAACGGGTAGTCATTGATCAACGTGGTGTCGTAGGCCAGACGTTGGGCGGTTTTGCCGTTATCGGCGTTCTCGCCGCTGTCCGATCCCAGCGAAGGGGCGCGGCGATCCAGCCATTGGCGGCGGCTCGACGCAGCTTGTTCCTGCGCTGCCGCTGGACGGTCGTTTTGCGGGGCGACCAGGATTGGTCCGTTGGTGGAATCGCCATCGTCGCCGGACGGATCGGCCGCCAAAGCGGCAATCGGCAGGCTGGCGACGATGGACAAACCCCATACCGAAAACAGCAGGAACATTCGGCACATCACGAGGACCTCCTTATCGACCGCATTGGAAGCCGCTTCGTGCGGCCGGCGGAATGATGAGCGGATTTCAAGTCGAACGGGGCGGGATTATAGGCGTCAGCCGCCACAACCAACCAGATCAATCAGCCGAATGCGGCAGGCCGAATTCAGCATGCTGCATGCTGAATGCACCGCAGCGCAGCGGCTCCAAATCCGCTTGCCCTCATCATTCATCATTTCGCACTTGCATTGACACTACCTCGGGTCCTCTAGATAATCCCCCGCCCCAATTCTCAAGAGCCAGGCTTCGGCCCCGAGCGGCCGGCGCCTGGTCATGTCCCTCGGGGCCGCGCCGCAAGGTTTGACGACGCGCCACGTTTAAGCCACGTTAAGCCACGGATTTTTCCGATGCCACGGGCGCAGGCGACTAAGCGATCCACGATCGCGCCATTGCGGCGGAGTGCCGCATTGACGGCGGCCGTGGTGCTGCTTGCGCTGGCCGGCTGGAGCCTGGTTGCAGAGCCGGCCCACGCGGGCCAGCCGACGCGGTTTGTCGATGGCCCGCCATCGGCGTTCCGCGACGATGACGCCACGGTCGGGACGGACGCGCCGCAGGATCTGGGCCTCGCCGCCGATCCGGCCGCGAAAGCGGCGGGGATGCCGAGCGACGCACCGCTGTATCTTCCCGGCGAGCCGCAATTAACGGAGGAGCAGCCCGATTGGGCCGGCCCGGCCTGCGAGGATCAGACCGGCGGTGGGTTCTGGCGGCGCTTGCTGCCGCCATCGAATGGCCGCTATCGGCCGATCGGCAACCCGCTGCTGCGCGAGAGTTGGCTGAATCGGCCGCTGTACTTCGGCTTGCTCAGCGGTGGCATCTTCAACAGCAACCCAATCAACAATCACGTTGACGGCACGCCGAGCTACCTGTTCGGCTTTCGGCTGGGTTGGGACGTGGATTACTTCTGGGGCGTCGAAACTCGGGTGGCGTATTCGGTGTCGGGCGTCGAAATGCCGGGCCAGGTCGGCACGCTGAGCAACATGCGCTCGATTTACTGGGACACCGATCTGCTCTGGTATCCCTGGGGCGATACCCAATGGCGGCCGTTTTTTCTGCTGGGCTTAGGGCTGGTCGATTACAAGTTTGTCGCCGACACGGGCTATCAGGTACACCAGACGACGTTTGAAACCCCCTTCGGCGGCGGCTTGAAGTATCGGCACAACGCGCGCTGGACTTTCCGCTTCGACGTGCTCGACAACTTTACGTTTGCCTCGGGCGGCGGCATTAACGCCATGAACAACGTGTCGGTCCTCGCCACGATCGAGGCCCATTTCGGCATCGGGCCCAAGCGCAGCTATTGGCCCTGGAACCCCTCCCGCAGCTACCATTAACAGGCGGAAAGCTCCCCGGGCTGACGCACCCCGGGGGCTCGCCGGCTAAACGAGCCCGGCATGGGCGGCGTCATCGGCTGATGGCTTCGAGGGCCTGCTTCGCGGCAGCGCGCGAGGCGGCGCCGCCGGTGGTGAGTAATCGCCGCAGCGCCGGCTCAGCGGCTTTGGCCGCGGGGCCGATTTTGGCCAGCGCAAGGGCCGCTTGCTCTTGTTCGTCGGACTGCTCCAGTGCCTTGATGAGCACGGGCACCGCCGCCGGCGACCCATTGATCTTCCCCAGCGCAATCGCGCTCCACGCGCGGACTCCGCGCTCGTTGCTGGTGAGCAATTTCTCGAGCGGGCCAACCGCGGCGTGGGCCGCCGGGCCGATGCGTCCCAAGGCATCGGCGGCCCACTCGCACCGGTGAGCGTCTCCGGTCTGAAGCTGTTCGATCAGCGGCCCGACGGCCTTGAGGCCGGCCTTGGACAAGCTCCGGGAGCATCCGCTGCATACGATGCCGCTCTTGTGCCCCAGGCATGCAATGAGCGCCGCGATCACGTCTGGATCGTCCGGTGCAATGGCCCCCAGCGTATCGGCCGCCGCCCATTGGACGTCCCAATCACCGTCCTTGTTCAAGAATTCAATGATGTATTTCTTTAGCGGGGCGGCATGACGTCCGAGCGGGACGAGCGTGTCGCAAAGCTTTTCCTGATGGCTCGAACGTCGCTTGAGCTGCCGTTCGATGGCGGCGAGCGACTCGTCGACGCGCCGGTCGATTTTCCAAAGGGCTTCGACGGCCTCGAGCATGGTGCTTTCGTTGGAGGAATTCAACTGCTCCTGCAACGCTGGAATGGCGGCTTTTGCCGCAGGCCCGATTTCGCCGAGCAACTCGCGCGCGAGACCGCGATTGTATTCGCGCTCGTCCGTGCTTATCAGCCGGATTAATTGTGGTACGGCGGCGGAACAATCGACATGCTCGCGGGCGAGTCCTGCCAAGGTTACCAGCGACGTTCCACGGACGTTGAATGAGGGATCGCCGAGAGCGGCAGCCAGCAGCGATACCAGTTCCGCGGGCGCAAGACCACAGCATTCCAAGGCAATGACCGCTGCCCAGCGCACGTTAGCGTCCTTGTCGCCAAGCAACCTGATCGCGTCGGCGCGAAATCGGCCGAGCGCCGCGGTCGACTTTGACCGATCGTGTATCTCACCAACGGCACGAAGCCCCGCCGCGCGATCGCTGGGCGTGGAACTACGAATGAGGCCCGCGAGGCCTTCGAGCGTCGCCTCAGAGGTGTCGCCCGTACATCCCAGGGCCGCCGTCGCGGCAGCCCGCACTTCGGCATTCGAGTCGTGCAATACCTTCGCGAGAGGGCCCGCGATCTGCTTGAGGCTCCGCTGGTGGTCGAGTTCTTGGTACGTTACCAGGGCCGCGGCGGCGTTGCGGCGCACCACGGGGTTCGAGTCCGACAGGCGATCGACCAGCGGCCGAACGGCGGCCTGTCCGCAGCAGCGGAGCCCCCCCGCGACGTGGTCCTGAATTTTGGGGTCGCTGTCCTGTAATCGGTCGATGAGCGCCGGGATCGCCGATTCTGCCCGCTCGCGATATCGCTGGCACAATTCATAAAGCTGCTCGCAGGCGTCCTGCCGCAATTCCAAGTGCGGGCTGGCGGCGAGCTTCGACTCATCCACTATCAGCGACGCGAGCTCTTCCGCGGAAATCGGCTCCATCGCG
>Ga0208717_1000533_pt1 | contig 12593 bp, 14 predicted proteins | sample NGESurF53shallow_FD_184489 | JGI IMG/M metagenome (GOLD analysis project Ga0208717, IMG submission 184489) | Arctic peat soil microbial communities from Barrow, Alaska - NGEE Surface sample F53-3 shallow (SPAdes) | ecosystem: Environmental > Terrestrial > Soil > Wetlands > Peat ... | reverse complement strand
GGGTGGGTGCGACGGCGCAGCTGCGGGCGATCCGGACCCAGCCACCGCGACGCGGAACTCCATGCTGAGCCAAGACGTCAGTGTTATGAGCTCCGCCCAGCTCGGCCCGGCGAAGTCCCTGAGCGACCCGAGCAGACAGCCGATCGCCCTCCTGGCTCCGCCTGTGATTACATGGTCCCGCGTGCTGCCTCGCTGCGCTCTGCCTATGCTCTGCCACCGCGGTGTGCTAACCGGCCAGCCCAGGAGGCGCCCGCTCAGTCCCCGACACTGGGCAATAGGAGGAAGAGCCCAGCGCCTAAATCGGGCGCGCAGCCTGCTCCAGCTGCTCCCGCAGCTCAGCCAGATCGTCGGTGATGATGGTGTGCGGCTGCACGCGGCTGGCCGTCCGGAAGGCCAGGTACCGGACTTCCCGTTCCCAGCGGACGTCATGGAAAATGTGATGCCCGCGGAAGCGCTCGCGCAGTCGCGCGAGCTCCGCCAGCTCCGCCTCACCTGGGATGGGGCCCAGGCCGTGACCCCAAACGCCCTGGATACCCCCTCCTGTAGTCAACCTATTGTCCGCTCAGTAGACATCGCTACCTGGCAAGCTTGTTCCGCTGCCAGACGCTGCCCGGCCAGGTAGCGCGCCGTTTGGCGTCACGATGTGTGACGGCCAGAGCGCTCGCACGGCCTCGGCAAAACCGCTTTCGTCTTGAGCCTCGAAGAGAGCGAGCTGGATGATAAACCCGGACACTATTGACATCAGCACGGCGGCGAGCGCCTCGGGTGCCGGGTGCTTTGGCAGATCCCCATTGGCTTGATGCTCTCGGACGACCTCTGCGAGATCTGCGCGCATCGGGGCGATCAGCACCTCAAAACGTCTCGCAAGTTCAGGGTTACGGAGTGCCTCTGACCACGACAGCACGGCCATCGCTCCCATCTGGTCCTGCGCGTGCTTGCGCTGAACAACGTCCAGCACGTTCCCCAGCGCATCACCTAGACCTGCGCTGCGGGGGGCTGCCGCGAAGGAGTGGATCATCGCGATCACCTCTCGCATGCTCTGCTCGGCGATCGCGAGTACCATGTCCTCCTTGCTGCTGAAATACCGGTACACAGCACCTGCGGACAGGCCGACCTCGGCGAACAGATCCTGCATCGACGTCTCGTGGAAGCCATCACGCAAAAAGCAGCGCTTCGCCGCGTCGAGGATCTGGTTGCGCCGCGCGTCCCGGTACTGCTCGCTCACTTTCGGCATGCTATCCACGCTACCATATAGAAAACGAACGTTCGTCATGACTTCCCGCGCTGAAGGTCATGATGCCAAACAGGCGAAGACCAGCTAAAACGAATGCTCGTTCTTGACGTCGGCAGGGTCCGGGGCGCACAATAGAGTCAATAAAGAACGAGCATTCGTTCAGGGAGACGACCGCGATACCGGGGAGGAGCAGGGATGCGATCGGAGACCGTAACCGACCACTGCCCGCACTGGTGCGCTCGCACGCATCCCATGGATGCGCGGAGGACCGTCTTTTACCACGCCAGCGAGACCACCTCGGTCGCCATCTCCCGGCCCGGCGGTCTGACGGTGCCAGACCGTCTCGACGTGCAGACCGCACAGTACCTACCGGATGAGCCCGGCGAGCCGCCCTGGTCGCCCGCGGTCGAGATTGCAGTGCACGCCGACGGCCGCTACCGGCTGATCGGGCTGACGCCGGAAGAAGCCAGGGAACTCGCCGGGATGCTGGCGGAAGCAGCCGATATCGTGGATTGCGCCTGAAATTGGCGAGCTACGTGAGCAGGCTATTGCATGTCGCAAGCTGCTGCGCCGTTAGCTGGCTGAGGATGACCGCGCCCGGCTTGCCTGGGGCGGCGGGCGAAGAGTGCGCAGACGCTGCTGCGGGCCAAGATCGTGCTGGCCTGCGCGGAGAGGCTCTCGAATAAGCAGGTGTCCGTGGATCTGCGGGGAGATCCGGCGACGGTGAGCGAGTGGCGTGCCCGGTTCCTAGCCCGGCAGCTGGACGGGCTGGCTGGTGAACCGCAGCCGGGACGGGCGCCCTCGATCCAGCTGGACCGGGTCGAGGAGGTCATCACCGCCACCCTGGATAAAATTCCGCGGACCGCGACGCACCGGTCGCGGTCTTACATGGCGACCCGCAGTGGCTGTCGCCCTCGGCGATCGAGCGGATCCGTCGGAAGTCCGGCCTTAAGCTGCACGTGAGCGATGGTTCAAGCTGTCGTCTGACCCGCTGTTGGCGGAGAAGGCCGTGGACGTCATCGGGATCTACCATCATCCGCCAGAGAAAAAGGCATGCATTCGTGAGCGTCACTTGCCCTACCGCACGGCCATGATGCCCCCCAGCACGATCTGGGCCACGGCGGCGGGATCAACTGGCTGGCCGGCGAGATATCCAAACGCGCAGGAGCTGAACAACGCCTGAACCACGGCGCGGGAATCATGAGGGCGTAGCTCCCCTGCGGCGATCCGATCAGACAGATACTTTCCCAGCAAGCGGTGGGTTTCGTTCAGGACCTCCTCCAGCCCCTGCCTGATTTTGGGGTTGGCGGCCCCGGACACGAATAGCCCCACCAGAGCCGTGCGCTGGCTCAGCATCCGGTCAAAGCCAGCCGTCACCTCAGGCAGGACGACGACAGCCGGGCGATCTCCCGCCCCGGTGAGCAGCTCGCGTAGCTCGGGCAGAAACCCGCGCTCGACGGTCACCGCCAACGACAGTGCCTCTTTGCTGGTGAAGTAGTGATAGAGCAAACCAGACGTGACTCCGGCCGCGGCGGCGACCTCCTTCATGCTCGCCGCGTCCACGCCCTTGCTACCGAATACCAACAGCGCGGCGTCGAGGATCCGTTGCCGGCGCCACTCGGCCTGCTCGCGGCGCCGCACTGGCATCGTGTCGCTACTACCCGCCTGAGTCGGCATCATGACGCCCTTCGTAGATTGACATCCCGTTGAACCACGCTGCTGGACCGCCCGACATTGATCATCGCGGCTGCCGCCGGGGGATCGCGTCCCTCGTTCCCGCCCCAGGCCTCATGGCATCTCGGTGAGGGGCGTTCAATCAATGAGGCTAGTAGGTTCCGGCCTGGGCCAGTGCCTCGGCCCAGGTGGACCGGGTCTCGATAGGCCGCCGCCAGCCCATCAGTTTGCGCGGCTCGTTGAAGGCCAGCGCACCGACGAGCCGTCCGGCCCGCCCCGTCAGAGCCACGAATCGCCCCTCCTCATAAGAGCCGTGCACCACCTGCACGTCGTCACCGGACTTGATCCGCCCCAGCATCTGGATCTTCGTCTCGTACTGGTCGGACCAGACATAGGGAACGGGTGCGAACGGCTGCGCCTCGTCCTCGCCGAGCAGCAGCCGGCGGGCAGCCGCCGCCCCCTGGCCGAGGGCGTTCGTCCAGTGCTCGATCCTCATTGTCTCCCCGAAGAGCACGTTGGGCCACCGGGCGACGTCGCCCGCCGCCACCACGCCGGGAACAGCCGTGGCCAGCGTCGCGTCGCACACGACCCCGTTGTCGATGGCCAGCCCGGAGGACGCCAGCCATCCGGTCTCAGGGATGACCCCGATTCCCACCACGACGACGTCGGCGGGCACCGTCTCCCCCCCGTCGAGACGCAGTGCTTCCACGCGCCGGTGGCCCTCGAAGCCCTGTACCGTCGTCCCGCAGCGCAGGTCAACCCCGTGGTCAAGGTGCAGCGCAACACAAGCCGACGCCAGCTCGGGCGGAAGAACCTGGGCCAGCGGAGCGGCGAGGGCCTCGACGACCGTCACGTCAAGGCCCCTGGCGCGGCAGGCGGCGGCGACTTCTGCCCCGATGAAGCCAGCCCCGACCACGCAGACGCGCGGGCCGCCTTCGAGCTGTGCCCGGATGGCCACGGCATCGTCCAGGGTCCGCAAGACGTGGACCCCCTCCAGACCGGCGCTGCCGGGAAGCCGCCGGGGAGTGGCGCCAGTGGCCACTACGAGGCCGTCGAAGGCGACAGTCTCACCGTTGTCCAGGATCACGGCCCGCGCATCGAGGTCGAGACCGGCCGCCCGCTGCCCCAGCTTCCACTCGACATCGAGCTTGTCATGATAGGCCTCGTCCCGCAGGAACGCCTGCTCCGGCTCCCACTCGCCGTGGAGGATCTGCTTGGACAGAGGCGGCCGGTCGTACGGCCGGAGATGTTCCTCCCCCACTACGACCACCTGCCCGTCATAGCCATCGCTCCGTAGCGTCTCGGCGGCGCTCAACCCGGCCAGCGAGGCGCCGACGATCACGTATCTAGAAGCCCGCGCCACCCGGCACCTCCGGCGTTCCTCCGAGGTAAGCGGCCCCGATCAGGCCGAAGTCGGCCCGGATGACGGCCCGGGCGCCTTGCGCGACGACCGGGCCAGGAAAAAGGACGGTAGCCTGGCCGGCCACAGCACGGGCGTGCTGTCGGATCGCTGGCCCGCCTCCGTAGCCCGCCGGGACCGACCTCGCGGCGATGCGCACCATGTCATGGGGTTGCGCACCGGGACCCCGCCGGTCGGCTCTCATCGGCCGGGCACCTGCTCTGCGATGACTGAGCCGGCGGCCCCGTTGCTGTCTCGCTCGCGGACCAGATCGAGGGCGACGTCGACGATCATGTCCTCCTGCCCGCCGACCATCCGGCGGCGGCCGACCTCGACGAGGATGTCGCGGGTGTCCAGACCGTAAGTCGCAGCGGCCTTCTCGGCGTGGCGGAGGAAACTGGAGTACACGCCGGCGTATCCGAGCGTCAGCGTCTCGCGATCCACACGCACCGGCCGATCCTGCAACGGGCGGACGAGATCGTCGGCCGCATCCATGAGGGCGAAGAGATTCGTGCCGTGCTTCCAGCCCATGACGTCGATGGCCGCGACGAACACCTCCAGCGGGGTGTTTCCCGCCCCTGCGCCCATCCCGGCGAGGGCGCCGTCGACGCGGACAGCACCGTGCTCGACGGCGGCGATGGAGTTCGCGACGGACAGCCCGAGGTTCTGGTGCGCATGGATACCGATCTCGGTCGTCTCGTCGAGCACGTCACGGCACGCGTCGGCGCGGGCCGCGACGTCGCGCATCGTGAGCCGGCCGCCAGAGTCGGTCACGTACACGCAGTGCGCGCCATAGGACTCCATCAGCTTCGCCTGCGCGGCCAGTTCCCGCGGCGGTGCCATGTGCGAGAGCATCAGCAACCCGGCGACGTCCATACCGAGCTCGCGGGCGCGGGCGATGTGCTGCGCGGCGATATCGCCCTCGGTGCAGTGGGTGGCGACACGGACTGAACGGACTCCCAGGTCGTGAGCTCGCTCAAGGTGCGCGGTGGTCCCGATGCCGGGCAGCAGCAGCGTCGTGAGCCGGGCCCGGGTGAGAGCCCCGGCCGCCGCCGCGATCCATTGGTCATCGGTGTGACGCCCGAACCCGTAGTTGAACGACGAGCCCCCCAGGCCGTCGCCATGCGCCACCTCGATGGCGTCGACACCGGCGGCGTCCAGGGCGAGGCAGATCGCCTGGAGATCGTGAACCGTGTACTGGTGGCGGATGGCGTGCATGCCATCGCGCAGCGTCACATCCTGGAGGAAGAGCCTCTCAGCGGGCCGGGAGCCGGATCGGAAGGTCACACCGCCACCCCCTGCCGGGTTTGTGCGAGCCGTTCGCCGGTGCGGAGCGCGGCCGAGGTCATGATGTCGAGGTTGCCGGCATAGGCGGGCAGGTAGTGGGCGGCCCCCTCGACCTCGAGGAAGACGCTCACCTTCAGTCCTGGCCCGTTCCATCCGAGATCGGGAGCCACCAGCGGGTCGCGGTCGGTGTAGCGCTCGAATTGCACGGTCTGCTTGAGCCGGTAGCCGCGCACGTAGCCCTGCACCCGCCCGACCATCGCATCGATCGCGTCGGCGATCTCTTTCGTGTCCCCGTCTTCGACGAGGCAGAACACCGTGTCACGCATGAGCAAGGGCGGCTCAGCCGGGTTGAGCACGATGATCGCCTTGCCTCGTGCGGCCCCGCCTACCCGCTCGATGCCGTGGGCGGTGGTCTCGGTGAACTCGTCGATGTTGGCCCGGGTGCCCGGGCCTGCCGAGCGTGACGCGATTGACGCGACGATTTCGCCATAGGCGACCGGGGCCACCGAGGACACCGCGGCGACAATCGGGATCGTCGCCTGCCCGCCACAGGTGACCATGTTCACGTTCGGCGCGTCGAGGTGCTCCTCGATGTTCACCACCGGCACCACAAACGGCCCGATCGCAGCCGGGGTCAGATCGACGAGCTGCTTGCCGAGCGGGGCGAGCTTCGCGGCGTTGGCGAGGTGGGCACGCGCTGATGTGGCGTCGAAGATGATGCCGATGTCGGCGAACTCCGGCATGGCCAGCAGGCCGTCTACCCCGTCCGCGGTAGTGGGAACACCCATCCGGGCTGCCCGGGCGAGCCCGTCCGAGGCCGGGTCGATACCCACCATCGCACCCATCTCGAGGACCGACGAGGTGCGGAGGACCTTGATCATCAAGTCGGTCCCGATGTTGCCGGGGCCGATGACCGCGACCCTGGTCGAGCCGGTCATGTCTGGTCCCTGGTGAACGTGGCGCGGACGGAGCCGAGCCCGTCGAGCACCGCCTCGTACTGTCCCGGTCCGCCGACGGTCACCATCGGCCCGAGCGCCCCGGACAGCACGACATGGCCGGCCTCGAGCGGACGGCCCAGGGCCGCGAGGGTGTTCGCGAGCCACACGACCGCGTTCACCGGGTGTCCCAGACAGGCCGCGCCGCAGCCCTCCGACACCTTCTCGCCTTCGCAGGTCATCGTCATCCGTACCTCACGCAGGTCGACGTCGGACAGCCGCGTCGGGTTCGGGCCGAGCACGAACACCCCTGACGAGGCGTTGTCGGCGATGGTGTCGACGATCGTGATGTCCCAGCCGGCGATCCGGGAATCGACGACTTCGATCACCGGCAGCACGAACGCGGTCGCCCGGAGCACGTCCACGGCGGTGACGGGTGCGTCGCGCAGGTCGCGGTCGAGGACGAAGGCCACCTCGGCCTCGACCGCGGGCTGGAGAAGGCGCTGAAGCGAGATCGGTTCATCGTCACCGAACGCCCCGTCGGCCAGCAGCACGCCGAAGTCGGGCTGGCCGACACCGAGTTGCCGCTGGACAGCGGGCGCGGTGAGACCGATCTTCCAGCCCACCAGGCGCCCACCGCCGTCGAGCGCCCGCTGGGTATTGACCTGCTGGACGGCGTATGCGTCGCCGATCGCGCCGGCCGGCAGCACATCACGCACGGGTGCGCACGGCCGGCCGTCTTGCGCGGCGGCACGGAGCCGGTCAGCAGCGTCGTCGATTGCCGTCATGGCGCCCCTTTCGTCGTGCAGCGGACGACCGTCGCGGGAGGGCCGCAACGAGTCCTTCAGCGTCATTCATCAGCTCAGCCCCGGCGGCCGACATCCACGAAGATGTGGCCGTCCTCCGTCTTCACTGGATAGGTCCGAACACCGAGTCGCGCCGGCAAGCACAGCGCATCTCCGGTTTGCAGATCGAACCGCGCGAAATGCAGGGCGCACTCGACCTGGGCGCCGTCGATGTAGCCATCCGCCAGGGAATACGTCTCGTGCGTGCACGTGTCGTCGATGGCGTAGAACGAGCCGTCGGCACTGAACACCGCGATGGGCGGATCTATGTCCAGCGTTGTGGCTTCCCCGGAAGGAAGATCCGCGACCGCGCACACCCGAGTCCAGGTGACGCGCGTACTCATAGTAGTCATTAGGGCCCTCCTTCTAGGTATTGGCGATGAAGCCGTCGACGAGGCGGTTGAATTCGGCGGCGTGCTCGAGTTGCACCCAGTGGCCGCACCGGTTGATGAGCACCATGCGCGAGTCCGGAATGATGGCGAGCAGGCGCAGACTTGCCTCGAAATGGGCCACCCGGTCGTCCCGCCCGTGGATCAGCATGGTCGGCACGGTCCAGGAGGACATCGCCTGCACGGTCGCTGCCCGAAGTGCCATCGGCGGCCCGGAGTGGAGGAGATCGAGCCAGTTCTGGTTGTGCTCGGAGTACCGGCGAGCGGTCGCGGACCGCTGCTCGGCCAGCTCGTCGGACGCCATGGCCGGGTCAAAACACATGATCCGCACCAGCCGCTTCATGTTCGCCGGCGAAGGGTCCTCATAGGCTTCGGTGAGGATACGGATGCCTTCCGACATGCCGGCAGGCTGGAGTATGTTCACCCCCGCCGGGTTGCCCACCCCCATCGTGATGAGGTGGGAGACCCGGTCGGGATACTCGGCGGTGAAACTCACCGAGGTCGCGCCGCCCATCGAGTTGCCGACGAACGCGGCCTGGTCGATGCCCAGCTCGTCCGCGAGTTGCTTCATGGCCTCGACCCCGTCGCGGCCCGTCTTGAGGGACTGCAGACTCGATTCTCCCCACCCGGGCATCGTCACGGCGATGCAGCGGTACTTGCGGGAGAGCGCCGCGACGTTCGGCGCGAAGTTGCTCCACCCGGTCGCCCCCGGGCCGCCGCCGTGGATCATGAAGATGGGATGCCCTTCGCCAGCCTCATTGATCTGGATGCGGTAGTCCTTGGTGTTAACGAGCCGCGTCGTGTCCTCGAAGGTCACGTCGGCGACAGCAGCCATCTCACTGCCCCCCGTTGGTGAAGCGCTTCGTGGCCTCGTCCGGCATCGGCCACTTCGTGCTGGTCATGAATTCCGCCCAGCGCCGGTAGAACATCCGCTGGGCGGACTCGCCGAACAGATGGCGGGATATCTGCCCGGGGAACGTGGGATCGGGGCCCTCGTGACCGAGGCCCATGGTGTAGTTGAGCGGAATCTTGTGGACCTGGGGCCCGCGGCCCGCCAGGTTGCCGGAGATGAGACCCCAGTTCTCCCCGTCGTCCTGCTCGGCGAGACCGGCGGGACCGAACTGCATCTGGGTGAGCCAGCGGATGGCTTCCTTCACTTCCTCGGGAGCTTGCTTGTCCACGAAAACGAACGACCAGATCTCGAAGGCGTCGGGTCCCTTGGGCTGCCAGACCCGCACCGTCCGCGCCGGGTTGAGCCAGGAGAAGTTGGGGAAGATGGTGCAGTGCAGCCCGTGCATCCCTCTGCTGCGGTCGGCGCCCAGGCGCGCTTCGATCTCCGGCCGGATCGACACCTCGTACTCATCGATGATCGGGTCGCCGCCGGTCGAGGCGAAAGGCTGTCCGGGTACGCTCAAGAAGCCCGTGCCGTGCCCGAACGGCGACGCGAACTGGCGTCCTGCCGCCAGCATCCGCTCGGCTCCCAGTTTGGCCTGCTCGGCGTACTCGCGCCGCTCCATCTCGGGCGGGGCGATCACCGAGAAGTTCGACACGTGGGTGAACTGTGCGTGGTAGGAGTCGCCGGCGAACTGCTCGGCAGCCATCTTCCAGTTCGCCGGGATCTTCGCCTTGGTCACGCCGCCGAGGAGTTCGACCCCGCCCTCCCGGCGGTCGAAGTAGAAGTCCATGTAGTACTTCATGTCGCCGAGGTACTCATGCAGGGACGGGACGGTCTCGTCGAAGCAGCCGAAGATGAATCCCTTGTAGGACTCCACCCGCGGGACTTGGCCGAGCCCCCACTTCGTCATGTCGATCTCGTTGTGGTAGGCGTCCTCACGATTGGGGACGTTCACCAGCTTCCCGGCCGTATCGTAGGACCACCCGTGGTACGTGCACGTGAACGCCTTGGCGTTGCCCAGGTCGGCGCGGCACACCCGCATACCGCGGTGCCGGCAGAAGTTCAGCAGGGCTTTGACCGACCCGTCTTTCTGGCGGACGACCAGCACCGGGTCGGCGCCCATGTAGGTGGAGAAGAAATCCCCCCGCCTGGGAATCTGGCTGTCATGGGCCAGGAACAGCCACGTCCGGCCGAAAAGGCGCTCAAGCTCGAGCTCATACACCTCCTGGCTGGAGAAGACGTGCGGGCTGATGAGGCCGTGCTCGAAATCAGCGTACGAATTCAGCGTGTCGTTGGTGATCATGGCGTGTCCTTTACTCGCAGGCTTGGGGTACCGGGCTAGAGGAAGATCGACAGGTTCTTGGACAGCACGACGTTCTGGTCGAGGATGATGGTCCGGCGGGCGATCTGCCACGCCCGGGGCTCCAGCCTGCGCAGCACGTCGTGCCGCTCCCCCACCCAGATGTCGACCTCGTCCTCCAGGCGGTTGCGGTACACCAGGAAATTCGACCGGACCGCGTACTCGTTCTCCGCGGACGCCGGCTCGATCCGGATGTTCGTGACCAGGTGCCGCGCCCGGCTGGGGGGATCTTCCGCCCAGTGCTTACGGGTGAGGAGCTGCTTGACCCGCCACTCCAGAGAGGTCTTGTTATCGTCAAACACCCCCATCTCATGCTCTGTCGTGTTCTCCCGGGCGGACTCCTGCATCAGCCGGTTCCTCCGGTTAGGCATCCAGTAATGGATATCGTCCGCGAACAGCAGATACCAGTCACCGTACCGGCGCTCATCCAGCAGCGTGGCCTCGAAATACAGGAACTGCTCGACCTCCACCCGCAAATCGGCATCGACGAAAAGACTCTCAGGGATTCGCAGCAGCTCCTGCTCCGTGGAAACCGTAGTAGTCATCGTGACTCCCTTGTCGTGAAATTGTCCGGACTACATCTGTACGCATCAGCTAGGCGTGGACTTGCTAGTGACTAAACGATTGCGGCACGGGCACCGGCATAGGCACCGACCCCGGTCCCGGCTCCGGCACCGGCTCGAAAGTTCTGGCCGGCTCGACCGCGACGTGATCTGCCGCCGGCGTGGCCGTGACGAAAGTCCGCCGGTGGCCCCAGATGCTGGGACTGCGAAGCCACGTCGGCACCCAGGAGTCCTCGACGATGCGGCCACCGACGCCGTACTCGATGTCGAATCCGGACGGCGTGCGGAAGTAGAACGACGTCATGTGGTCGTTGGAGTGTTTGCCCAGGGTGACGGTCACCGGCACACCCTTTTCGGTCAGCCGGTCCAGAGCACAGCCGACGGTGTCCAGGCTGTCCACTTCCAGCATCAGGTGGTCAAGCCCCTTCACCATCGGTCCCATTGCAGGACCGAAGGCCAGGCTGTGATGCCGGGGATTGATGTGCGCGAATGTCGCGCCCATGGCGCCGTGGATGATCGAATCGGAGGGCTGGAATTCGAGCAGCCGCATGTAAAGGTCGGAGGTGGCCTGCATGTCGTCGACGAACATGACGACATGCCCCAGACCCAAAGTTCGTCCCGCGCTGCTGGTGATGAAACGGGCGCCGGTGGGTGAGGTGAAAGGCACGCTGCTCACCTCGGCGCCGTAGAAGAACTCCAGGCGAAAGCCTGACGGGTCCTGGCAGGTGAAGACGTCTAGCACACCGCGGGCGCGGGCGAGTTCGGCGTCACTCTCAACGGCGAAACCCGCGCTGGCGAGTTTGTCCTGGACGCGGGCCAGTGCCGCGCGACTACCTACTTCCCATCCGATATATCCGATGCCTGGCTCACCCGCCTGCACGGCAATGCGCCAGGCGCGCTCGTCCACCCGGAAACGCGCCTCTGGTGAAGTGGACGATGTCGCTGTCTGAGGAGTCGCTGTCTGAAGGCCGAGAATGGCGGCGATCTCCTGCCATTCATCGACGGGCCCCGTTAGCCCGACGTAGCCGAGTGCAGTAATATCACTCATTCCCTACTCCTCGTCTGGTGGTGGTTGCGATCTTCGGGCTGGCGTCGCCATCCTTGGCCCACGAGAGCACAGCCCGTCCAGCCGGCCGCACGGAAGAGCGTTGGCATCGGGGACCAGGTCGTTGTGTACGGCATGGTCGTTGTGTACGGCATGGCCCCTGGACCGCGCACTGCCCGCAGTTCGCTGGGCATCGGCCACCCACCACGGCATCTGCCTGGCTGCTCCGGGGATCCCCGCGCCACGGTGCCGGCCGCACCGTTTCGGCCGCGGACCATGCGCGGTGTCCAGGGGTTCCTCACTGTCGCCGTGGCCCTGGCCGCAGTGCCGTTGCCCATTGTCGCCCCCTGGGGGCTCGCCCTACTTCGTTGACTGGTCGATTAATCAATAGAAACACCCGGAAGTGCTCGTGTCAAGCCCGCGGGCGGTCTGCGGCCTGAGGAAGTCCCGCACCCGGTGGATCGCGGAGCTCACGGGTGATGCCGGCGACCGCTGCGGTCACGGATCGCGCAAGAATCTGGCCGCGCGCCAACTGGCCCGGGCCCAGCCCGCCGGTGTCTTCCGCAGGCGGGCTCAAGGCGGTCGTGGCGTCGCCCGACTGACGGCGTCATCACCGGTACTGCGGGATTGAGGTGCGTCGGGGTAACCATGTCCCGGCGGCCAGCGCGCTGACCCGGTAGCGCGCTGAGCCGTCCCGGCTAGGCCACAAGCGGTCTGGCCGGTCTCGGGGATTGCTGCTACAGTAAAACGATCATTCGTTTTGATTAATTAGAGGTACGACGTCTTGCCGCCTATAGTGAACGAATATCCGATTTTTTAAGCGAGGCCTCCCTAATGCGTTCTTCACAGCCTGCTCGTGCGGTCGCCGTGGCGGTGGCCGCAATCGTGATCCAGTTCGTCCTGGTGACCGCGTACATGTGGTCTTCGGCCCGGCTGGCGCCCCGCGACCTCCCGATTGACGTTGCCG
>Ga0208717_1000532_pt1 | contig 12597 bp, 10 predicted proteins | sample NGESurF53shallow_FD_184489 | JGI IMG/M metagenome (GOLD analysis project Ga0208717, IMG submission 184489) | Arctic peat soil microbial communities from Barrow, Alaska - NGEE Surface sample F53-3 shallow (SPAdes) | ecosystem: Environmental > Terrestrial > Soil > Wetlands > Peat ... | reverse complement strand
GGACGTCCTCGAGCCGGGCGACCTGGTAGCCGTCCATCGCCGCCTGCAGCGCGCAGATGGGGTCGATCTCCGTGACGATGACCCGCGCGCCCTGGCCACGCAGCGACTCGGCGCAGCCCTTGCCGACATCGCCGTAGCCGCAGACGACGGCGACCTTGCCGCCGATCAGCACGTCGGTGGCGCGGTTGATCCCGTCGATCAGCGAGTGGCGGCAGCCGTACTTGTTGTCGAACTTGGACTTGGTCACCGAGTCGTTGACGTTGATCGCCGGGAACAGCAGCCGGCCCTCGTTGGCGAACTGGTACAGGCGATGGACGCCCGTGGTGGTCTCCTCGGTCACGCCCTTGATCTGCGCCGCCATCCGGGTGAACCGCTGGGAGTCCTCCTGGACTGACCGGGTGAGCAACTGCAGGATGACGCGGTGCTCGTCGTTCTCAGCGGTGCTCGGGTCCGGCACCTCGCCGGCGGTCTCGTACTGGGCGCCGTTGTGGACGAGCAATGTCGCGTCGCCGCCGTCGTCGAGGATCATGTTCGGTCCTTCGGAGTCTGACCACGTGAGCGCCTGATCGGTGCACCACCAGTACTCCTCGAGCGTCTCGCCCTTCCAGGCGAACACCGGGATCCCCTGGGGATCGTCGGGCGTGCCGTCGGGACCGACGACGATCGCCGCTGCGGCGTGATCCTGGGTGGAGAAGATGTTGCAGCTCGCCCACCGGACCTCGGCGCCGAGCGCGGTGAGCGTCTCGATCAGCACCGCGGTCTGGATGGTCATGTGCAGCGAGCCGGTGATCCTCGCGCCCTTCAGCGGCTGGCTGTCGGCGAACTCGCGCCGGGTCGCCATCAGGCCCGGCATCTCGTGTTCGGCCAGCCGGATCTCCTTGCGGCCAAACGCGGCCAGGCTCAGGTCGGCGACCTTGTAGTCGGCTTTCTCAACAGTGGTGCTCATGGTCTTCTCCAGGCTCGTTGTCAGATTGCGAAGTCGTTGGTGTCGATCGCCCACCGGCCGGCGGGTCCGGCGGTGGGCTAGGCGGCCGCGAGCAGCCGCTCGTGCTTCTGCTGCTCGAAGCGCAGCCAGTCCTGCGCCTCGACGTGCTCAGGGCGCCGGGCCTCGGATTGCAGCCAGGCCTGCACGGCCTCGCGCAGGTCGGCGTCGGCGGCCAGCCGCCGCGCGAAGGCCACGTCGGACAGCGAGATCTCAAACCGGCCGAGCAGCTCCTTGAGCGTGCGCAGCCGTTGCAGCTCGGGGGCGCCGTACAGGCGGTATCCGGCGGCCGATCGCTCCGGCGCGACCAGCCCGGCCTGCTCGACATAGCGGAGCATCCGCGCCGACCAGCCGGTCGTCGCCGCCGCCTCGTTGATCGTCAGGGCGTCCATCCGGTGTCAACCTTATCACGGGCGTGTCAAGGTTCGGAATCGCTCGGAAGGTGAGAAAAGCCCCCCATTTCGGGAGGGCCCGGAGCGCGCCGGCCGAGTGCGCGCGCCGGGATGCGACGCGAAAACGGCTATCGAAGGAGGGACGGGGAGCCGTGGGAGATCGTCCAGGTATCTGATGGAAAATCTCCCAACCGCCAGCTACGACGTCTGCTGCGCCAGCGCCGCCTTGAGCTGGTCGATCGGGTCGATCGAGACCGGATCGCGGCCGGCCAGGACCGCCATGTAGATCGAGACGAGATCACCGAGCAGCACGAGCGAGACCAGCCGATCGACGCGGGTGTGGCCGATCGTCTCGACGCGATGGGTCACGGCCGCTTGCTCCCCGATCACATCGAGCGTGAGACCGATCCGCGCCCGCACCCGCGGGTGCAGATCGCAGTCATCGAGGAAGACGGCGGCGAAGCGGCCGAGGGCGGCGGCGTGCTCCCAGCCGACGATCTCGTTGTGATCGAGCTCGGGCAGCTCGGAGGCGAACGCGGCGGCGTTGGCGTTCTCGTTGATCTGGGTCTTCCAGCGGTAGGCGATCGCCGCGGTCAGCCCAGCGCCGGCGATGACGGGCGTCGTCCCCGACAGCGACCGGGCCAGCGTCTTGGCCAGCGAATCCTCGGGCGCGTCGGGCCCCCAGCGCGCAATGAGCTCCTCGGCGTGGGCGGCGGCGACGTCGATCTCGGTGTGCAGCCGTTCGCCGACTCCGGCGAGCGCCGCGACCTCGAGCGCGATGACGAGCGCGTAGCCGACGGCGGCGCGCGGCTGAAATCCGCCGGGGACCGGGATCACCGGAATGCCGTCGGCGCGGGCGCTGTCGGCCAGCGGGCCACCGGTCGTGCAGACGATTCGCCTCGCCCCCAGCGTGCCGGCGGCCTCGTAGGCCGCCAGCGTCTCCTCGGTCCGGCCCGAGTAGCTGGAGCACAGCACGGTCGTGTTCGGCATCGTCCACGCCGGCAGTCCGTAGTCCCGGGAGATGACGATCGGCCGCGAGGCGCGATCGCCGAGCGCCGCCCGGGCGAGCAGGCCGCCGACCGCCGAGCCGCCCATCGCCGCCACCACCAGTCCGCCGGGCGAGTCCTCGGGGTGCAGGTTGGCCGACTCCACCCGCCACAGCGCGTCGCGCAGGTGCTCCGGGAGTCCGAGCACGTCGGCGAGCTGGCCGGTGCCGTCGACCGCCGCGATCGCGTCGCGGGTGAGCTCCGTTGTCGGGCTCAAAACGCGATCGCCCCCTCCGGCAGCGTCACGCCGGGAAACACCCGCATGCCGGCGAGCAGGGTGTTGCCGGCGCCGACGGTGACGTCCTGGCCCAGCACGACGCGCCCCTCGACCCGGCAGCGATCGCCGATGCGAACGTCCGCGCCGACGATCGAGGAGCTGATCCGGGTGCCGGCGCCGACCTGCGCGCCGTCGAGCACGACGGAGCTCTCGATGTGGGCTCCGGCGCCGACCGTGACGCCGCGGCCCAGGACGGTCCGTGATCCGATGACCGCGGCCGGGTCCAGGCGGCAGCCCGCTCCGACGAGCGCGGGGGCGTGCACCGTCCCGTCCGCCGCCTCGCCCGGCTCGCCCGCCTCGCCCGGCTCGCCGGCCAGGCGCAGCACGCCGTGAGCGGCCGCCACCTCGCGCCCGACCTCAGTCCGCACCTCGCCCTCCAGGATGTCGAACGTCGCCTGCAGGTAGCGCTCAGGCGTGCCGATGTCCATCCAGTAGCCGGACGCCTCGTAGCCGTACAGGCCGTGGCCGACGAGCGCCGGGAACAGCTCGCGCTCGATCGAGATCTTCGTGCCGGCGGACGCCATGCCATCGAGCACGCCGCGCTCCAGGATGTAGGCACCGGCGTTGACGAGGTTGGTGTCGATCTCGTCGGGGCTGGGCTTCTCCAGGAACTGGCGAACGGAGAGATCGTCGTTGCGGCGCACCAACCCGTAGGCGGACGGATCGTCGACCGGCATGAGGGCGAGCGTCGCCCGCGCGCCGGTACGCTCGTGCTGGCGCAGCTGCTCGGTCAAATCCATGTCGGTGAGGCAGTCGCCGTTGAGCATGAAGAAGCGGTCGGCGAGCAGGTCCTCGGCGTACTTGAGCGCGCCCCCGGTGCCCAGCGGCTCGGGCTCCTCGATGTAACGCAGCGACACGCCGAACGCCGAGCCGTCGCGCAGGACGGCGCGGACCCCGTCGGCCATGAAGCCGCAGGCGAGGATGACGTCGTCGATGCCGTGGGCATGAAGCCATTCCAGCATGTAGGCGATGAACGGGCGACCGACGAGGGGGACGACCGGCTTGGGGATGGTGGAGGTCAGCGGGCGCAGGCGCGTGCCCTCGCCGCCGGCCAGGATCAGCGCCTGCACGCCCGCCGCCCGCTCCGGCCGGTCGCGCGGCTCACGAGCGTCCGATGCCCTCGTAGACGAACCCGGCGGCGGCCACGGCGTCGCGATTGGCGAAGTTGCGCCCGTCGATGAGCAGCCCGCCGGCCATCCGCTCCTTGACCGCGCGCCAGTCGAGCTGCGCGAACTCAGGCCACTCGGTCACCAGAATGCAGGCGTCGGCGCCCTGGACCGCCTCGAGCGCCGAGTCCGCGAACCGCACGCCGGTCATCAGCTTGCGCGCCTCGGTCTCGGCGACCGGATCGTAGGCGCTGACCGTGGCGCCATCCGCCTGCAGGCGAGCCGAGAGCACGAGCGAGGATGCCTCGCGCATGTCGTCGGTGTTGGCCTTGAACGCCAGTCCGAGCAGCGCCACCCGGCGACCGACGAGCGAGCCGAGGTGCTTCTGTAGCTTGCCGACGACCCGCCGCTTCTGCAGCTCGTTGACCTCGATCACCGCGGTGAGCAGCTGGAAGTGATAGCCCGAGTTTCCGGCAAGCTGCTTGAGCGCCGACACGTCTTTGGGAAAGCAGCTTCCGCCGAATCCAATACCGGGCTTGAGGAAATGCTGGCCGATGCGCTGGTCCAGGCCCATCCCGCGGGCGACCTCGAGCACGTCGGCGCCGGTCTCCTCGCACACGTTGGCGATCTCGTTGATGAAGGAGATCTTCGTCGCCAGGAACGCGTTGGCGGCGAGCTTGACCATCTCGGCGCTGGCGACGTCGGTCCGCACGACGGGGGTGTTGAGCGGCGCGTACAGGTCGGCGACCGCGTCACCGGCCCAGGTGCTCTCGTCGCCGATAACGACCCGATCGGGCGCCAGGAAATCCTCCAGCGCCGAGCCCTCCTTGAGGAACTCGGGACACGACACGTAGGTGAAGCCGTCCTTGCCGTGCTCGGCGAAGCTGCGCTTGATCGACGCGCCCGTGCCCACCGGGACGGTCGACTTCATCACCAGCGCGTGGCGATCGGACCGCGGCATCGACGCGACGACCGCGTGCACCGCCGACAGGTCGGCGTCACCCGAGTAGGTCGGCGGCGTGCCGACGGCCACGAACAGCAGGCGCGCATGCTCGAGCGCCGGCGCCAGCTCGGTGGAGAAATGCATTCGCGCGCCGTTGCGCGCGACGCACTCGGCCAGGCCGGGTTCGTAGATCGGGATCTCCCCCCGCTGCAGGCGGGCGATCTTGTCGGCGTCGATGTCGACGCACCACACCTCGCTGCCCAGCTCGGCGAAGCCCGCCGCCGTCACCAGGCCGACGTAACCGGTGCCGATGACCGCGATCGGTTCACGTTGCGATGCCATGAACAGGCGAGGGTAGCGAGGCGACGGCGGCGTGGTGGGGCGGCCGGGGCGGCCGCTCCCGCCGTCAGGGGGCCGCGAGCGTCAGCGACGCGGCGATCCCGACCATCTCGCCGTTGGGGATCGCGCTGGTGAGCGTGTTGGAGATCCAGTACGTGTCGGGGCCGTTGTGCCAGGCCACCGTCGTCAGGCGCCCGCCATTGGCGTACAGGTACAGCTTGCGCCCGCTGACGTCGCGCGTGCCGCTAGGGCTGGCGAGCAGCGGCGGGCTGCGCCACGTCGTGCCCTGGACCCCGTAGTACTGACCCAGGAGCGGGTTGATGGCGATCGTCATCCGGTAGGCGGCATAGGAGACGCCGTGCTGCTGACCGCGGATCCGGTACTCGCGCGGATAGGAGTGGGCGTATTCGGTGGACGGCTCGGCGCCGTTGGCGCAGTTGCCGAGCAGCGCCAGGCAGTACACGGAGCCGGTCTGCAGCAGCTTCGGGTAGTACACCGGCAGGCCGGCGCGGGTGAGCTGCGCCGCCTGGCTGTGTCCGCCGGAGACATCCGCGGTCAGGCCGGCGGTCGGCGCCTTGGCGAGGTGGGCGTTGCCCTTGGCCGACTTGGGCGCCGGCTTGGCCGGGGCCTTCACCTTGGTCGTGGGCGCCATGAAGCGGGCGTAGGCGGCCTGCTCGGCTGCCGCGTTGGCCGTCACGAAGCACGACGCCGTGGTGCACGGCTGCAGGTCGGCCGGGAACTCGACCTGGTGGATGGTGCTGCCGTCGGCGTTGAGCACGAGGTTGAACAGGTTGAGCAGCCCATCGGAGGATTGCAGGCCCTTGTCCAGGAACGAGTGCTTGCCGAAGATCCTCAGCAGCCGGCTCTGGTTGGCGAGCAGCTTGGAGATGCCGTACTGGTCCTTGGTCCAGCGGATGAAGTCCTGCTGGCGGGCGCTGCGGACGATGTCCGAATCGGTGTGGCGGAATCGGACGAACGGCAGCGCGCCGTGGACGGACTGGTTGTCACCGCAGAGCTTCTGATAGCCCGGCTGGATGTCGATCGAGGAGTAGTTGTCCCCGGGCAGCCCCGAGTTGGAGTCGTTGTAGTAGCGATGGTCGACGTCGGAGTACACGCAGCCGATCGCGTCCACGAGGTCCGAGAAGCCCGTGAAGTTCGTGTCGACGATGTGATTGACACGAAGGTCGGGGAACACGTTCTGCTTGATCGTCTTGATCAACAGGCTGTAGCCGCCGTCGCTGTAGGCGCTGTTGAGCTTGTTGACGCCGAAGCCCGGGATGCTCACTTGGAGATCGCGCGGGATCGACATGACGTTGATCGTCGAGGAGCGGGCGTTGAGCCGGACGAGCAGCATCGTGTCGGTGTTCGCTTGCTGGATCGGCACGCCGGCGCGGTGGTCTGAGCCGATCAGCAGGATCGTCTGTGGCTGGCCGGGCGCCGGCAGCACGATCTGCTTGCTGGTGATTCCGGGGTTGAACGACAGCGCGTTGACGACGTCCTTGACCTGGAGCAGGCCCGCCACCGCGGTCGTCGCCGCGGTGGCGCCGACGATGAGGACGCCGGCCAGCAGGAACCGCCACACCATGCCGCCGCGGCTGCGTGGGATCACGCCCGCCCCCCGCCGATCGCCCGCAGCGCCGCGGGACCATCGGTCTGCGCCAGCTGCGCCGGGAGCGCGCGGACGAATTCGCCCAGCGCCTGCCGGTAGCGCTGCAGCGAGGCCACCGACACCCATTCGTCGGGCCCGTGATGGCCGCCGCCGGCCGGCCCGAACTCAACCGCCGGGATCCCGGCCTCGATGAACGATGCGGCGTCCGAGGCGCCGTCACGACCGACGCTCTCCGTGATCCGATCGGGAGTGGCGCGCGACACCGCGTCGCGCAGCGCCGAGACGTAGGGGTTGGTGCGCGAGACGGAGACCGGTGGGTGGATGAACGTCCGCTCGACGTCGATGCCGGAGATGGCGCGCACCTGGGCGAGGATCTCTCCCGGGTCCTGGCCGGGCAGGTAGCGGATGTCCACCGCCATCTCGCACCGATCGGGGACCTTGTTGAGCGCATCGCCACCGGCGATCCGCCCGAGGTTGATCGATGGCCGGTCGAACATCTCCGAGGACTCGCGGCTGAACGGCAACGACTCGATCGCGCGGAACACGTCCACCGCCTTGAGCACGGCGTTGTCGCCCAGCCACGGCGTCGAGCTGTGGGCCGACCGGCCGTGGACGACGATCCGCATCGCCAGCACGCCCTTGGCCTCGATGCCGATGTGCATGTTCGTCGGCTCGCCGGTGATGGCGAAGTCACCGCCCAGACCGGCGCTCACCACGGCATCGGTCGAGCGCTCGTCGAGCTCCTCGGACTCCTCGTCGGGCACGCACACGAGGCGGACCCGCACCTGGGACTGGTCAGAGACGTCGGTGAGCGCGCACATCATCGCCGCCAGGCCGCCCTTCATGTCATAGGCGCCCCGGCCGATCAGCCGGTCGCCCTCGACGCGGGGCGCAAACTGCTCGGCGCGGCCCGGGACGACGTCGAGATGGCCGTGGAAGACGATGCACGGCGCCGACGGACCCGTGGCGCCGACGTCGGCCACCAGCACTGGGAACCCGTTGTGATCGTGTTCGCGCACCTCGATGGCCCGGGATTCGAGCCACCCCTTGACGAATCCTGCGGCAGCGACCAGGACATCGGGCTGCGATGTCTCATAGCCGATCAGCCGCTCGGCGAGTACCAGCTCGTCAACCATGCGCCTCGCAGCCTATGGAGACCAGATGACGCCCAGCTAAGCGAGGGCCGAGTCCGGTGACCGTGACGGCCACCCGCTAGCCGCCCTCGGCGATCCTCAGAAACGCCTCCCAGCGGCGCTTGTCGCGCTCGGCGACCCGCCGCCGCTCGGTGTCATCACCGGCGTCCCCGAGCTCGCGCTCGGCCTGCTGGAGACGGTCGCGCAGCTCGCCGGCGTCGAGCGAATCGGGCTCGTGAGCCTCCTCGACGAGCAGCAGCGCGTGGTTGTCGGCGACCTGGAGGTAGCCCTCAGACTGGGCGAAGCGAACGATGTCGGAGTCCGAGCGGTACAGCCTCAGCTCGGTGGGATCGAGCATCGCCAGCAGCGGTGCGTGATGAGCCAGGACGCCGATCGAGCCGACCGCCGTCCGGGTGGAGATCATCTGCACCTCGTCGGCGAACACCTCGCCGTCGGGCGTCAGCACCTCCACCTGGAACGTCGCGTGGTCCGCCATCGCTGCCTAGCCGGCCTCGGTGCCGGTGTCCGCAACGTGGTCAGCGGTGTCGGCGTCGTCCGCGGTGTCGGCGTCCTCGGCGGTGTCGGCGTCGTCCGAGCTCTGCTTCTCCTCGCGCTTGCCGCCGGCGTCGGCCACGACCTCGTCGATCGTCCCCTTCATGAAGAACGCCCGTTCGGGGACGTCGTCGTGCTGTCCCTCCAGGATCTCCTTGAAGCCGCGGATCGACTCGGCGATCGGAACGTACTTGCCGTCGATACCGGTGAACTGGGTGGCCACGAAGAACGGCTGGGAGAGGAAGCGCTCGATCTTGCGCGCGCGCTGCACCGTCACCTTGTCCTCATCGGACAGCTCGTCGATCCCGAGGATCGCGATGATGTCCTGGAGCTCCTTGTAACGCTGGAGCACCTCCTTGACCCGGTTGGCGACCTCGAAGTGCTCGTCACCGAGGATCTCGGCCTTGAGGATCGTCGAGGTGGAATCCAGCGGGTCGACCGCCGGGTAGATCCCCTTCTCCGAGATCGATCGCGACAACGACGTGGTCGAGTTCAGGTGCGCGAACGCCGACGCCGGGGCCGGGTCGGTGAGGTCGTCGGCCGGCACGTAGATCGCCTGGACGCTCGTGACCGAGCCCTTGCGGGTGGAGGTGATCCGCTCCTGCAGCTGGCCCATCTCGGACTCGAGCGTGGGCTGATAGCCGACCTGCGACGGCATCCGTCCCAACAGCGCCGAGACCTCGGAGCCGGCCTGGACGAAGCGGAAGATGTTGTCGATGAACAGCAGTACGTCCTGCCCCTCCTGGTCACGGAAGTACTCCGCCATCGTCAGGCCCGAGAGGGCGACCCGCATGCGGGCGCCGGGCGGCTCGTTCATCTGGCCGAAGACGAGCATCGTCTTGTCCAGCACGCCGGATTCCTTCATCTCCAGCCACAGGTCGTTGCCCTCGCGGGAGCGCTCGCCGACACCGCAGAACGCCGACAGGCCGTCGTGCTCCTGGGCGAGGTTGTGGATCAGCTCCTGGATGATCACCGTCTTGCCGACGCCGGCGCCGCCGAACAGGCCAACCTTGCCGCCCTTGGCGTACGGCGCGAGCAGGTCGATGACCTTGATCCCGGTCTCGAACATCTCGGTCGTCGGCGTCATCTCCTCCACCGTGGGCGCCTCGCGGTGGATCGGCCACCGCTCGGTGTCCTCATCCAGCGGCTCACCCAGATCGATCGGCTCGCCGAGCAGGTTGAAGATCCGGCCCAGGGTGCCGCGGCCGACCGGGACCGTGATCGGGGCGCCGGTGTCGATCACCTCGGTGCCGCGGGCCAGGCCGTCGGTGGTGTCCATCGCCACCGCGCGCACGCGGTCATCCCCGAGATGCTGTGCGACCTCGCAGATCAGCCACTCGTCCTGCGCGGCGGCAATGTCCTCGTCCTCCTCGGCCCGCGCCGCCTCGGGCCGCTTGACCTTGATGGCGTGGTAGATCTCCGGCAGCTTGTCGGGGAACACCGCCTCGATGACGACGCCCTGAATCTCCTCGATCCGGCCGACGTTCTCGGCCTGATCGGCGGTGGGGGTGGTTTCAGTCTCTTGAATGGCAGACATGCGCTGTTCTCCTTATCCGACGCCTTCGGCGCCGGCCACGACTTCCATGATCTCTTGCGTGATCTCAGCCTGGCGGGCTCGGTTCATCTCCAAGGTGTAATCGTCGATCAGCGTGCTCGCGTTCTCCGACGCGTTGCGCATCGCCGTCATCCGCGCCCCGTGCTCGGAGGCGGTCGACTCCAGTAGTGCGCGGTAGATCGAGATCTCGACGTAGTCGGGCACCAGCCGCTCGAGGATCTCTTCCGGCTCGGGCTCGTACTCCACCAGCGCGTGTGGGCCCTCGCCGGTGGGCGACGAGCGATCGTCCCCTTCCCGGTTGGCGGCATCCCCTTCGGCCCCGTCCCCGTCTGCGTCCGCGTCCGCGTCCATCAGCGTGGCCCGCTGCAGTGGCAGGAGCGTCTCACGCCGGATCACCTGTGAGAGCGGCGAGATGTAGCCGTTGTAGAAGATCTCCACCTGGTCCACTTCGTTGTCGACATAGGCCGACATCAGGCGCTCGGCGATCCGGCGCGCGTCGGCGTAGGCGGGACGATCGGTGAAGCCGGTGAAGCTCTCGGCCACGGTCAGGCCGCGAAACGTGAGCGACGAGGTCGGGCGCCGGCCGGAGGCGAAGTAGACCGCCTCGTGGCCCTCGCCGGCATGCTCGCGCCCGGCGGCGACGCCGGCGCGGACCGCGTTGGAGTTGAACGCTCCGGCCAGCCCCCGGTCACCGGCCACCACCAGCAGCCCCACCTTGTTGATGTGCTCGTGCTCGGCCAGGATCGGCAACCGGGGAATGTCACCGGCGGCCTGCGCCGCCTGGCGAGTCATCCGCCGGATCGCGTCCGCGTACGGGCGCAGCGCCTCGATCCGCTGCTCGGCACGACGCAGTCGGGCAGCGGCGACCATCTCCATCGCGCGGGTGATCTTCTGGATGTTCTTGACCGACGCGATGCGGTTGCGAACGTCTCGCTGCGAGGTGGCCATCTGAGCTCAGGAGCGCTTGCACTCGGCCTAGGCCGAGACGGGCTCCCCCTCCTTCTCGTCCTGGGCCGCCGGCTGCGCGGAGCCTTCGGCGTCGCCGTTGCGTGAGGTTGACTCGCTCGACTCCCGGCGAGGCTCCGGCCCCGACCCCTCCTCCAGCGGGTGGCCCTCCTCGTCGAGGTCGTAGCCGAAGTCCTCGGCGTAGGTGTTGACGGCCGTGTCCAGCGCGGACTGGGTCCCGTCTGACCAGTCGCCGCCGGCGATCGCCTTGAGCAGCTCGGGCTCGTTGCCGCGCAGCGACTCCGCCAGGTCGGTGAGGAAACGCTCCACCTTGTCGACGTCGATGCGGTCGACGTAGCCGTTGGTGGCGGCGTAGATCTGCGCTACCTGCTCCTCGACGGATATCGGGTGGCGCTCTGACTGGTTGAGCGTCTTGACCAGGCGCGCACCGCGCGCCAGCGTCCGCTGGGTGTCGGGATCGAGCTCTGATCCGAACTGGGAGAACGCCTCGAGGTCGCGGTACTGCGACAGCTCGAGCTTGAGCGTGCCGGCCACCTTGCGCATCGGCGTGATCTGGGCGTTGCCCCCGACTCGGGACACGGAGATGCCGACGTTGATCGCCGGGCGCACGCCCGAGTAGAACAGCTTGGGCTCGAGGAAGATCTGGCCGTCGGTGATCGAGATCACGTTCGTCGGGATGTACGCCGACACGTCACCGGCCTGGGTCTCGATGATCGGCAGCGACGTGAGCGATCCGCCGCCGAGATCGTCGTTGAGCTTGACGGCGCGCTCGAGCAGCCGCGAGTGCAGGTAGAACACGTCGCCCGGGTACGCCTCGCGGCCCGGCGGGCGGCGCAGCAGCAGTGACATCTGGCGGTAGGCGTACGCGTGCTTGGTGAGGTCGTCGTAGACGGTGAGCGCGGCCTTCCCGTTGTAGAGGAAGTGCTCGCCCATCGCGCACCCGGCGTACGGCGCCAGGAACTTGATCGGCGCCGACTCGTCGGCGGCGGCCATCACGATGATCGTGTTCTGCAGCGCGCCGGCCTCCTCGAGCACCGCGGCGAGCTGCACGACCGTCGCCTTGCGCTGGCCGATCGCGACGTAGATGCAGATGAGGTCGCGGTCCTTGTTGTTGATGATCGTGTCGATCGCGATCGAGCTCTTGCCGGTCTGGCGATCGCCGATGATCAGCTCGCGCTGGCCGCGGCCGATCGGGATCATCGAGTCGATCGCCTTCAGGCCGGTGAGCATCGGCTGCTTCACCGGCTGGCGCTGGACGACGCCCGGCGCCTTGTGCTCGGCCGGCCGGGTCTCGGTGGTCTGGATCTCGCCCTTGCCATCGAGCGGGTTGCCGAGCGGATCGACGATCCGTCCGAGCAGCGCGTCGCCGACGGGGATCTCGAGCAGGCGTCCGGTCCGCTTGACCGTGTCGCCCTCGGAGATGTGCTCCCACCGGCCGAACAGCACGGCGCCGACGTTGTCGGATTCGAGGTTGAGCGCCAGGCCGGTCACGTCGTGGGGGAGCTCGAGCATCTCGAAGCTCATGCAGTTCTCGAGGCCGTGGATGCGGCAGATGCCGTCAGCGACCGAGAGGACGGTGCCGACTTCGGTCAGCTCCGCCTCCGAGGTGTCGAGGCCCTCGATCCGGCTCTTGAGGATCGAGGTGATCTCATCGGGTTTGATCTTCATCGTCAGTGTGCTCCCTTCACAGGCGCGGG
>Ga0208717_1000531_pt1 | contig 12598 bp, 23 predicted proteins | sample NGESurF53shallow_FD_184489 | JGI IMG/M metagenome (GOLD analysis project Ga0208717, IMG submission 184489) | Arctic peat soil microbial communities from Barrow, Alaska - NGEE Surface sample F53-3 shallow (SPAdes) | ecosystem: Environmental > Terrestrial > Soil > Wetlands > Peat ... | reverse complement strand
TGTTGGCTTTCTAATCAATATTTATGTTGATTATACGGTCAATGATAATGTAACGGCTGGAGGTAATCAGCAAGCTCCACAGATTCCGGTGCCTGCGCCTCCAGGTCCAATCACACCACAAGTAGCGTATGTTATGAAGGCTTTGCTCAATACCAGCGAGCAAGCACCAAACCAAATGGTCACTTGGAAAAGCGAGGGCGCTCCTGATTGGACTGGCGCTCTCTCCGGTTTTCCTATCAGCCAACTATCAGATATCATTGTTGATTATACCATCAATGATACTGTCACATCTGGTCCGCAGGCAATTCCAGTATATGGAGTGACCGGTCCAGCAGGCGGCGATTTATCTGGCACCTATCCTAATCCAGAAGTTGTTGGACTTCAAGGTAGACCAATCTCCAACACGGCTCCGACCACCAATGAGGTTCTCACTTGGAATGGTACCACATGGATTCCAGAACCGACCGGCGCATCTTTCGTAGCCAGTCAAGACTTATCTGGTACTGCCATCGCTCAAACCGTAATCGGTATTCAAGATCGTCCGGTTCTATCAACCGCGCCTACCACAGGACAAGTATTGGAATGGAATGGTTCAGCTTGGGCTCCAGCTTCAGGAGCCGGCGGCTTCATCGCTGGCGGAGATTTGTCAGGCACATCTTCTTCACAGAAGGTCATCGGAATTGATGGCTATGCTATCAGCGGTTCTGGTCCAACTAATGGACAAATACTTGAATATAATGGAACCAATGTTATTTGGACGACTCCTTCATCTGGCGTCACCTTTGCTGGAGACTTATCCGGTAACAATACCAGTCAAACTGTTGTCGGTCTTCAGACCGTGCCGGTGTCTAATGCAACACCAACCAATGGCGAAGTTCTATCTTTCAATGGCACCGACTGGCTAGGCACAACGCCTTCCGGTTTGATTACTCTGGCAGGAGATGTAACTGGATTGGCTACTGCTAATACGGTTGTCAAAATCAATGGCACCTCAGTGCCGGCAACTCCAACTGCCAATCAGGTTCTAGTTGCTACCTCTGGTACAGCTGCTACATGGCAGTTGATTGCTAATGCAGAAATCTCAGCGTCCGCCGCTATTGCTGGCACAAAAGTTAGTCCAAACTTCGGTTCTCAAAACATAGTTACCACTGGCTCATTATCTGCTGGCGTTGCCGTTGTTACTTCTTTCCAAGATACGACGCTTGGAGTCGGCATTGGTCATTATGACAGTTCTGGTAATCTAACGTCCAGCTTAGTTGTTAACGCTGATGTTTCAGGTTCAGCCGCTATCGCCGGCACTAAAATCTCACCTAATTTCGGCTCTCAAAACGTAGTTACAACCGGCACTCTTGGCGCTGGTGCAACCACTGTTACCTCTCTACAAGACTCCGCTCTTGGCACAGGTGTCGTCCATTCCGACTCTTCTGGTAACTTCACCTCCAGCCTAATAGTCAATGCTGACATATCTTCATCTGCCGCAGTTGCGGTTAGTAAATTAGCTCCTGGCACTTCTGGTCAAGTCCTAATGACCAATGGAACACCAGCTACCACTTGGACCACTATCGGTGGAGATGCTACCATTTCAGCTACTGGTTCCATCACTAACACGACAGCCAGAGGTTTAACCAGCGCCACTACTATCGTTTCAGTATCAGGCGCCACCGCACCTTCGTCAGGTCAAGTTCTAACTGCTACTTCTTCTACGACTGCCACTTGGCAAAATATAAGCACTCTTATCACAATGTCTGGAGATGTGACAGGTCCATCTAGCGCTACTATAGTTGGTCAGCGCAAATCATTCCTGCTAGGTGGAATGTAAATGGTATATAATCACATGATAATCGGAGACACACATGGTTGAAACACTTAAGGTTCTTGGACAGGTTGCGCCGTCCGCCACCACACTAACAGTAGCTTATACTGTACCTGCCGCAACCTCTACGGTTGTCAGCAGCATTATTATTTGCAACAGCAATAATACCAATCAGACTTTTAGAATCTCTATTGCTCCGGCGGGCGCAGCAGATAACATCAAACAATATATGTACTATGATTTACCTATTCTAGCCAATGATACTTTCATTGCCACAGTTGGTATTTCATTGGCAACAACTGATGTAGTCAGATGCTATGCCAGCGCTACCAATATGGCTTTCCAATTAAGCGGCGTTGAGGTAACGTAATGAGTCAAGATAATGCTAGAGGCTTTAATACCACCATTCCGGTTAGTGGTGATTTGAGCGGTTTGCTGGAAAGAGCTAAGGTCGTTGGTTTTGAGGGCATTCCAGTCAGCATTACTTCGCCTGCCACTAATCAAACTATAGCATACAACGGTTCCAGCTGGACCAACACTTACATTAACATGGGCGGAGATGTCACCGGAACCAATACCAGTTCTACTGTGATTAAACTACAAAACGTCGCAGTCGCATCTACCACTCCAACCAACACACAAGTTCTAAAATACGTTAGCGGCTCTAGTCAATGGCAACCTGCAACCATTTCTACACCTACCGTTGTTGGAGTAATAGTTATCACCGGCAGTCACACAGTTTCTGGAACTGATACAGCTATTGTTGTGACGGGAAGTAATCCGACTGGTTCGCTCTATTTTCCAGCAACTGCGCCAGTAGGCAGAGTCTTAATGGTTGGATACGCTGGTACTGGAACCAGCGCCATGTATCTAACTCCTGGTGCCGGTTCCAATGTCGATGGATCTAATGTCGCCAGACTAATCAACAAAGCGAGCGGTGCTGGTAACGGAGCATGGGTTTGTTTTGATGGCGTGAATTGGGCGCCTATTATCATATGACACAGAATAACGCAAGAGGACCACATTTGATGATGCAGGCTGGAGGAGATTTATCCGGCACTGCCAGTTCCAATACTGTTATTGGAATTGATGGTTTTCCTGTTGTATTTACTTCTAGTGCTACCAATCAAACTATCATCTACAATGGAACTACTTGGGTTAATTCAGCTATCAATTTTGGTGGGGATATCAGCGGAACCAATGGAGCCATGACAGTGGTAGGAATCCAGGGCGTGGCTGTGTCTTCAACTGCGCCATATGACGGACAGGTATTAGAGTTCATTACTGGAACTGGATGGAAGCCGGGCAACTTGGCGTACTATCTTCCTACCACCGGACCAGCTAGTTTTGCCGTCACCATTTCTGGAGCATTAGTATATACCTACAATATTAGTACCGAAGTCATCTACTTCAACGATCTAACTTTCATAACTGGTTACACTACACAAACCATTAATCTACCTAGTTCTTTTGCTCAAGGACAGTTATTGTATATTGGAAGTTTGGATTTTGCTTCCAATCTAACCACTATCACCGTAGTTCCTCATGCCGGTACCACTCTTAATGGAAGCAGTTCCAGTCAAGTTTATTCTCGCGCCGGTTGCGTTTTGATTTGCTATGATGGAACCAACTGGGCAAACATTGGAGCTGTCCTATGACACAGAATGATGCTAAATCAAAACAGAATACGCAATCTACTAGCGGAATTAAACTGACTGGAGGTGTAACTGGTACAGTCACTACAGCTTATGTTAGTGCTTTACAAGGACAATCTCTAACAGCTACTTCGCCGTCTACTGATCAAATACTGGCTTATACTGGTAGTACTTGGGCTCCAACCAATATTAATTTGCATGGTGATGTCACTGGAACTAATGGCTCTGCCACCGTTGCAGCAATAGAAGGTAGGGCAGTCCAATCTGGAACACCTACCAATGGTTACGTATTAACTTGGATAGCTGCTAATAATGATTGGGAGCCAAGCGATCCAGCCGCCAGAGCATTAGTCACCGGCGTTACTATAATGACCACCAGTTATACGTTAGCAACCACAGATATAGTAATAGTCAACAATAGTGCGGCATCTTATACACTATCTTTGCCAGGCAGCGCGACGGTTGGAAGAATAGTCTTCCTATCAAATCAAAATCCATCTTACCACGTTACTGTCAGTGGCGGTTTAATTAATGGTAGTGGAAGTATTAATGTCGATACTTGTACCATTTTGGTATGTTATGATGGCACTCACTGGAATACAGTTGGAGAAACTTAATGTCACAAAATAATGCAAAAGGCGGAGGACCGCCAACCGGATTCGCGACTGGAGATTTATCTGGTTCATATCCAAATCCAACTGTAGCACAACTACAAGGCGCCATAGTTCTATCTGGAACTCCAAGCGCAGGTCAATCACTAATCGCCACTTCTTCTACCGCAGCTAGTTGGGCGGGCGTTACCATTATTGATGGTATAACTATTTCTGGTACTCCAAGTACCGGCAACGTTCTGACAGCTACCTCTTCCACCGCTGCCGATTGGGCAGCTCCTGCTCCAGGCTTTACCGCTGGTGGAGATTTGACTGGTACAGCCACCTCTCAACAGGTCATAGGTTTAACTGGTACGTCTAGTGTTATTGATATCCGTGGTAGACAACTTTTATGGGACGGTACACTAACTGGCGGTTTGTCTTTGGCGTCGCTGGCGCCAAACTCCATTTCTAGTTCTGGTGCTGGCACAAGTGGACAAGGCTCTTATATTATTGGTATGCCAGGTGGTAATAACACTGGTACTGGTAATGGTGGTGCAGGCGGACCTACTGTTATTACTTCTGGTCTTGGAGGCGTAGCCTCTGGTGGTGGAACTAATGGAACTTCAGGCGCTATCGTTCTTACTATTGGTGGTACCAGCGGTAGTGGAGCGGGCACAACCGGTCTAACTCTTAATGCCTCTGGCGTTGTTACCATTGCCAACCTCGGTACTGGTATCGTTCATTCTGATGGCTCTGGTAATCTAACCAGCTCTACATTAGTCAATGCTGATGTATCTTCGACCGCAGCTATTGCCGTTTCCAAATTAGCAGCCGGCAGCTCTGCTCAAGTGTTGATGAGTAATGGTACTCCAGCCACTACTTGGACAACTATTTCTGGTAACGCTACCATTTCTGCTACTGGAGTGGTTACTGTTAGTGCTGTTGGTGGAATTACTGTTACTGGAACTCCAACCACTGGTCAAGTTCTAACAGCCACCTCTTCTAGTGCAGCGGATTGGGCTAGTCCGGCTTCTGGTGTCGTTTGGGCTAATGACCTTGCAGGTTCCACAGGCACCGATCAATATGTAGTGGCTATTACCGGCTCAGCTTCTTCTGGAAAAGTAGCCATTCTTAACGGACAGAATATCAAAGTAAGCGCTCTCAAAACAGCTAACTATACAGTTCTAACAACCGACTACATAGTAGGAATTGGAACATTAAGCTCTTCCATCACCGTTACTCTTCCAGCTTCACCAACCACTGGCGATACGTATTTCATCAAAGATGTAAACGGAACCTGTCAACAATTCGCTCGTGACGTAGCGAGCACAGTTACTACCTATGGTTATACTGTTACCGTTACGCCAAGCTCTGGTAATATCGATGGTCTTTCTAAAATCATCATGAACGTACCATATATGTCTTTAACAGTCGTCTATACTGGTTCACAATGGAGTGTAATCTAATGTCTTATCGTGGTCAGGTGTGGGTTCCACCTAGCAATGCAACTCTCAACAACCTTAATATCATCACCGGAGCCTCCATTACAACTGTTGGTAGTTCTAAAGTGTTGGTAGCGCCAGGTAAATCTGGAGATAATTTTGTAGGTCAGTATGCGGCTGCACCAGCCACACCTTATTGTGCCATTTTCAATATGTCTATGAACCAGGGAGATTATGTTAGCGCCGCATATGCGCAGCAATCTATGTTATGTGGTGCTGGATTCTATGATGGAACAAAAATAGTTGCCTTGTTTGCTGTCTGGTCTAACAATGCTACCATGCGTGTTGACGTGTATGAATGGTCTAGCGTTTCTGCCATCGCCTCTGGCGTATGGGGACAAGCCTTCTCCAGCGGTCAACCAAGCGGCAATATTAACTGGTTCATGGTTAGAGATGATGGAACCAGTATCTACTTCTACATCGCAACAGATGGAATGAACGGCGCTCCGCCAACGCACTGGGTCAAATGCTACTCGCAAGCCAGAACATCTTATCTTGCCAATGTTAATAACGTATGTTGGGGCGTTGATACCAACGGCAGCTCGGCAGATGCTCCATCTTATCTAACACTTAACAGTTTCCAAACGGTGGCTTTGTGAGTTACGAAGGTCAATTAGTAGTTCCAGCAACCAACAGCGCCTTCAGCGTTTTTTTCGGAGGTGGAACTGGATTTTTGCCAGTTAATATAGGCGGATCTATTCTTGTGCCTGGACAAGCCGCGACCGCCAATTGTGTTGGTGGTGGTAAAATAGCAGCGCCTGCTACACCATATTGCACAATAGCCAATATCGTTTGTAATCAAGGCGATTATGTTAGTTCATCATATACACAAGAACCTATTGGATATGGATTAGGTTTTACTGATGGAACCAAATACATTTTCGTCAGCGCTAATTGGGGCAGTGCGACAACCATGAATGTAAAAGTCTATGAGTGTGCTACCAACGCCTCTACTGCATCTAGCGTATTTGGACAAGCATTTACTTCTGGTCAGCCAACTGGCAGTATTACCTGGTTTCAAGTCAGAGATGATGGCACCAGTATCTATTTCTATATTGCCACAGAAAATGATGGAGAAACACAACCTAAGCATTGGGTGAAACTCTACTCGCAACTTAGAACTTCTTATCTATCCGCCGTAACAAGCATTTGCTATATCTACTATGTAACTGGTACTGCTACCGGACCTAATACCTATCTTACAGTTAATAGTTGGCAGACAGTTGCACTATGAAATCAATTTGCATATTTGGAGCCGGTGGCTTCGCTAAAGAAGTCGCTTGCATCGCCAAACCAATTGCCTTCATCGACATACAAGCCGGCAAACCAATTTTAGACATACCAGTTGAAACTATAGACTTCTTCGAGCCAGATAAGCACGTCGCCATCGTTGCGGTAGGTGATCCTAATTTAAGAGATCGTATAGGCGCTCGACTCTCTTTGCTCAAACATGGCGCTCAATTTGCCAACTTAATCGCACCATCCGCCAAGATATTGGACAAATCGGTCAAATACAAATGCGGAGCCGTTATCTGCGATGGTTGCATTCTAACTTGCGACATTAGTTTAGGCGAACATGTGCAGTTGAATCTTAACACTACCATTGGACACGATTGTGTCATTGGAGATTACTTCACCACGGCTCCAGGTGTTCATATCTCTGGCAACTGCCAGATTGGTCATCACGTCTATTTCGGAACAAACTCTTGTACCATCGAAGGTATATCTATCTGCGACCGTGTAACGATTGGAGCTGGCGCCGTGGTCACCAAAGATATTACAGAACCTGGAACCTATGTCGGTGTGCCAGCCAGGAGAATTAAATGAGTGAATACACAAAAGATATTCGTTTCATCTTGAACGATGCCAAGAAAGAATATGCCAGTTTGCAACAAGCCTGGATAGATGGCGATTGGAGCAAGTTTGGTTATACCTCGGTCGAGAGCGTAGAAGATAGGCTCTCCACACTACGAGAAGAGATCACCAAGTACGACGGAGCTATTGGTGGACAAACTAACTAATATGAGAAGAAGCAGCGAAGAAGATCGTCGGTCCAATCGTTCCATATGTTTGATACCTTATGGCTTCTCACCAAATATAAAATGACCTATTCCATGAATAACTATACCGAAGCCAAAGAATACGTCGAAGAAGTTCAGTCTCGTGGCTTCTTTCTAATCATTACTGGTTTTGACGAAAACACACAAAACTATCTATTTACACTTGTTGATAGTCCATCTCAATACACATACGAACAAGTGGAACGTATCATCAAACTGAAGGCGTTCCTATGAAACTGGCAATCTCCACCGCTGCTGGTCTTGGCGATCTAATCATGAACCGAGGCTGCCTGGATACTATCAAACACAAATATGAAGAGATTAGAATCTCTATCCATACTCCAACCTTGAGTTTTTGGCGACAAGACAATAACAGATATTTAGGTTTCGTCCGAGAGTTTGGCAAGTTAATCTATTCCGATAAACCATATGTATTTGATAACGATTTGCATCCGTTCAAAGATCAGTTAATGATAATCAACCAGTATAATATCAATCCACAAAGAGCCAATCTGGCTAATTTCCTATGCCAAGGAGATTTCAAATTAGACCAACCATATGTGGTTTTCACTACCAAAGTTAGATTGGTCAAACAAAGCCTATTAGAATCAGGACTGCCTGCTTTATGGAAAGCTCTCAATTCAATTCCATATCCTATTGTCATCCTCGGAGAGCAAGAGGTGGAAAGAAGCAAAGAGTATAGTATCCGAGTCAATAGCGATAATATCTTTGGCGTCTATGCCGGAACCAAAAACCTCAACAATACCATTGACTTAACAGTTCCTAAATTAGGTATCACGGTGCCAGATATGAAGAAGCTACGATACGATTGCCAAGTCATGCGAGATGCCAAAGCCGTCATTACACTCGGAGTCGGTGGTAATTTCTGCTTATCGCTTGCTTGCGCCAAAAACACCATTGGTTTCCGATCCGATTCTGAACCTCATTTAGATATGCTAATGAGGAATAAACCAGAAGGGGTCTTCCTAACCAGAGACTGGAACCAGTTCCTTGATAAAATCAAAGTTATATAATAACCTTGCATTATACTATGTCTCCTGAAATGCTAAACGCTCTATTGTCCGCCATTCCTGCTACGCTATTAGCGCTGGCAGCCTTGATTACTTCTGTTAGAGCAAGTAATAAACTGGCAGATGCCAGCGCTCAAACTACCTCGGCACAGTTAGCTGCTTCCACCTTGGCTGCTGCCGCGGCGCAAGCATTGATTGTAGCAGCTGCCAAAATAGACAAGGACTAATATGGATCCACATCAGGTCATACAAGACATATCTATTTTAGTGTCAATAGCAATCGCTATTAAAGGCTTCTTTCCGAAATCTGTGACAGAGGATATGGCACTCTTGAAGCAAAGATTAGACTACATTGAAGATAAAGTTGATGCCAACGCTAAAACCAATAGAGAAGGTCAGAAGTCTCTATCTGACAAGCAAGACAAAACATTAGATTACTTACTTAATCAGAAGGACAAATAAGATGCCGAATGCCGCCGAACTGTTACCAGAAGAGTTAGAGCTACAGTTAGTTGAAGTTGAACCAGAAGTTAAGAAGGAGCCTGATTGGCTTATTCTATGCGCCAATGCGGATGCAATTTTGGAACAAATACGGCTGCGAAGAAACAATAAATGAAAATATTAAGTGGCATTACCGAAGTGATTGAGAGCGCCAGAGGTTCTCTTTCGCTGCTGATTTTAATTGTAGCAAGCGTAGCTCTATTTACGAAACACTTAGACGGCTTATCCTATGCCGGAGTCGTTTCTTCCATCGTCGCAATTTATAACTACACTCACATGCTAACAGAGTGTGCTGCTATCAATCAACCACAAGGCATGAACCAAGGACCAACTCCGTGAGCATTAGCGATGTGGTGGACGCCGAGTTAGCCGAGCGAGAAGCATTCAAGCAACATGTAATGGATTTGGTCCACTCACACTGTGAGACCGGCAAAGGTCATGTTCAACGAGGCAAGCTCCAAGAATTAGTTCATCACGATCTTGGTTTCCATGGACGTCCTGGTAATCACTTCTCCAGGTTCATCGGTAAAACGCTCGAAGAAAATGGCTATAGGAAGAGCTACTGTCGCGGACATCGTGTCTACTATGGACTGGTGTGGAAAACATGCGAGACCAATACCACGCCAGTGACCTGATAGAGATGGTGTTGCCTTCTTTGGTTATGATGATTGGCTCGATCATTAGTTAGTTGCATTCTTATGTAGTGCGGTTTCTGTAATCACCGTCTCAATGATATCATCTACATATGAGCGAAGCTTCTTCATCTCAATTATATAGTCATGATCCGAGATATTTGGATTAACAGTTTTCAATAGTTCGGCGATGAGTTCTGATCTGTTCATATCCAATATCTCCACTTTGTCTCGCCATCATAATTCTTCTGCCAATGTATTGCTGATAGTGGAAAACCAGATTTGACCGTCTCATTGTTCTGATCTATAAACTTGGCATCGTTGAATGGTAGCATGATAATCTCTTTGATACTATGACCGGCTTGTAAGAAGTCTTGATGTCTGGCTAACGAGATACCAAGCGCCAAATCAAATCGACATAGAAAAACTACATTGTTGGATAGCCTGAAAGCTCTTTGAGAGATAGCTCGATACAGTTTGCCAGAGAAAGGTGGATTGGTAATAATCCAATCAACTTGTTTTTCATATGTGAGAAAATCAACTCCATCATCAATTTCGCACCATTCAGAATTGATTGGCATAGCATTGTAGAATGCTCCAGTTCCACGACATGGATCAAGACACAAACCAGATGGTTGAAAATGTTGAACTATTCGTTTGGCTAATGCTGGATCGGTATAGACATTATCCTTCATAAGTTTATCCTATTAAGGTAGATGTCTTGGATCCATTCCAAAAACTGTGTAAAATCTGTATTGGACTTCTTATTGTTGCAGAACCAACAGCTCGTGACCGTATTGGATTTATTATGTGGTTCACAATTTAATAGTCTATCAAGACCATGATATTCCAATGTTCTGCCTTTAGAGTATCGTAGAGTGTTTGGTCGCCACTTATCACAATAGAAACATGGCTGTTTGATCATCCATTTGAATGTCTCGAAATCAATGTCTCCATCGGAGTATCTGGAACTACTTCCTTTGAATACGCAGTTGATTAAAATGTCTTCGCCTTTATATTGTTTCTTACCACATTGACCGCAACTTGCCGTTTTACCATAGACAACTAAACCGACTTCAATTTCCTTGAAGCGACCGCAATCACATTGGAACGTCCAATAGCGTTTGGACTTAACCTTCTTGACAGTATGTGAAAAACAAATAGCCGTTAGCTTATTGAACTTCATTCCGGTATAGTCTCTTGCTTTCATTTTTTGCTCCACTCCAGCAAGCAGAGCATAAAGCCTTCTTCGCCTTTTAGTTTGCCATCAATATAATGAAGACCAGCTTTCTTCCATGGCACTGGTGTAATGGTTGGTTCATTGAATCCATGTTTGAGTGGATATTGCCATTTCTTATATGTTGAGAAGGCTTTCAATGGCGCCAGATAAACTACATGTTCGGCAATGTCAAAACTATGCAGCATTGGTTCGGTGCCAACTCTACCTGACCATGGTGGATTGGAGAATATCCAATTTACTTCGGTTTTGTATTGCAAGAAGTCTTTGCCTTCTACAATCTCACACCAATCGGCTGATAAGTTATGTTTGGTCATGGCATTATAGAATGCGCCGCCACCTCGAAATGGTTCTAAGAATGTATCAGTTGGCTTGAATCTTGGTAGATAAGATGCAATCACCGATTCAGCATAATCATCATTGGTATAGACAACGTTGTTATAACTCTGACCATTGTGCTCTATTTGAGACGGATACCTGCTATCGATTATCTTCATGGATGATTATCCATGTATTCAGCTAAAGCCGCTCTAATCAGCGCGCTCTTGTTAATGAGCTTCGTTTCTACGTATTCAAGAAGTGTGGCTCCAAACTCATTGTCTACATAGCAAGAAATGTGAGTATATGATTCGCGCTGTTTATTGGCAGGTGATTTTCTTTTGGTCATAACCTCTTATATATCATTATTGCCATATATTGTTATGACTAAACGAAGAAAATCGGATCATGTCTCCGATACATATGCTTCTGACATGCACCGAAACCTTGGAACCAGATGTTATTACGCCGATGCAGATGGCATCGAATATGGGTATGACAATGGAAAAGTAGTCTTCCATTCAATTATGGAAAACAAATATGGAAAGATCGAGAATCTAAACCTACAAGAAAGCTCAATCACCATGCTCAAGGCACTCGCAGATATTCTGTCGGTGCCTTTATTTTTGGTTATTACTTTTATGGATCCGAAGTTCTTTAATGTGCCAATGTATTATGTGCATCCGCTAAATGCGAAAGCTGAGCAACCTAATTTAGGTTGGCTAACTGTTAAACAATATTCAGTTTTTCTTCATAAGGTCCATGGAATACAATGGAATTATCTAGAGTGGATTGCGGAACTCCAATGCACACTTGGACAGTTACCGAATCAATACAAGGAATATCCATTACCAGAAGGATTGCCATGCTTGAACTTACCGACAAAGAAACTTATGAGCAAAATCTAAAGAATGCTAAGAAGCATTACAAATTGCTAATGTTGAATTATCTTGAACTGGAAGATATGTTTGAGATGGATTTGCAACAAGAAGAAATTGAAATGGTAATCTGCGATATCTTGATGCTGGAAGAGTTATTAGGAATCAATCACTTTATCAATTAAATGACTACGGCGACACCATTGACAGCCAACATGCTCCAATCGTCAAAACCGATTTTCTTCAATTTCTTGGCAGCTTTACTTCTGCGCAATGTTTTAGTAGCCAAAGGTAAATCATATAGGATGATGTATGGTTTGACACTCAAAGTTCCATCTTCATATCTAAAGACGGGACTGTCAGTCAATCTATCACATG
>Ga0208717_1000530_pt1 | contig 12610 bp, 11 predicted proteins | sample NGESurF53shallow_FD_184489 | JGI IMG/M metagenome (GOLD analysis project Ga0208717, IMG submission 184489) | Arctic peat soil microbial communities from Barrow, Alaska - NGEE Surface sample F53-3 shallow (SPAdes) | ecosystem: Environmental > Terrestrial > Soil > Wetlands > Peat ... | reverse complement strand
GGCGGCAGCATGCCGAAGAAAGTGGACAGGGTCGCCAGCAGTGGCAGCACCTTGTACCGCTCGGCCTCGGCCCAGAAGAGCTCCTTCAGCTCGGCGACCTTCTCCGGATGCTTGGCCGCCAGATCGCGCGCCTGGCTGTAATCGTCGGGCAGGTAATACAGCTCGACCGGATCGGCATCTGGGTCCCAGACTCCGGGCGTGTACGGTTTCAGGGCTTGGGGTGTGAGGACCCACGGGATCCGCGGGGTCCGCATCGCCAGCCACCAGCCGTCCTTGTACATCGCCCGGTTGCCGACGGTCTCGAAGTACTGCTGGGTGTGCCGCTCGGGCGCCGCCGGGTCGGTGAGCGTGCCGGCGAACGTCACGCCGTGCATCGGCTCCTGGTCGATCCCGTCCACCGACGACGGGATCGGGATGCCCGCGATGTCAAGGATGGTCGGCGCGACGTCGTTGACGTGCGTGAACTGCGAGCGGAGCCCGCCGGCGCCGGTGGCCCGCTCCGGCCAGTGGATGACCATCGGGTTCCGTGTGCCGCCCAAGTGCGAGCCCACCTGCTTGCCCCACTGGAACGGGGTGTTGCCGGCCCACGCCCACGCCGCGCCGTAATGCGGATCCATGAGCTCGCCGCCCCAGGCCTCCATGCCGCCGTAGCGCTCGGAGAGCTGCAGCTGCATCTCGTCGGTCAGCGGGATGCCGTTCTGCATGGTCAGCTCGTTGAACGAGCCGGTGATCGTGCCCTCCATGCTGGCGCCGTTATCCCCCCAGATCCAGATGATCACCGTGTTATCGAGCTCGCCCAGCTCGTCGATCGCGTCGATCACGCGGCCGACGTTGTGGTCGGCGTTTTCGGAGTAGCCCGCGTACACCTCCATCTGGCGGGCGTAGAAGGCCTTCAGCTTGTCCGGGATGTCGTCCCAGGCGGGGAACGCTTCGTTTCTGGGCGTCAGCTCGGCATCGGCTGGGATCACGCCGAGCGCCTTCTGCCGTGCGAAGGTTTCCTCCCGCAGTTTGTCCCACCCTTGGTCGAACTTGCCCTTGTACTTGTCGGCCCAGGCCTTCGCCACGTGGTGAGGGGCGTGACTGCAGCCGGTGGAGAAGTAGACGAAGAACGGCTTGTGCGCATCCTGCGCCCGGACGCCGTGCAGCCACTCGATCGTCTTGCCGGCCATCGCGTCCGGGAAGTAGTAAGGGTTCTCCTTGTCGTAGTACTCCGGCTCCGTTCCGATGATCTTCTGGTTCTCCGCCAGGCACGGATCCCACTGGCTGGCCCCGCCGCCGAGGAAGCCGTAGAAGTAGTCGAACCCCCAGCCGGTCGGCCAGCGGTCAAGCGGCCCGGCCGGGCCCTGCTGCCCGTCGGGCGTCAGGTGCCACTTGCCGAACGCCGCGGTGCTGTACCCGTTGTCCCGCAAGATCCGAGGCAGCGGCGCGCAATCGCGCGGAAGGGTGGCCGAGTACCCGGGGAACCCGCCTGCGAACTCCCCGACCGAGCCGACGCCGACGGTGTGGCTGTTCCGCCCGGTCAGCAGCGCCGCCCGCGTCGGGGAGCACAGCGCCGTGACGTGGAAGCGGTTGTACTTCAGGCCGCCCTCGGCAATGCGCGTGTAGTTCGGTGTCGCTATCGGGCCGCCGAAGGTGGCGGGGTTGCCAAAACCGGCGTCATCGATCAGCACCAGCAGCACGTTCGGCGCCCCCGCCGGCGGCTCCACGTGGCCGATCAGGTTCCAGTCCGGCTCTGACCCCGCCAGCGTCCTGTTGGCCACCCCCCCAAACGACGGCCTGCGGATCGGCAGCTTCGTGCGGTCAGGCTCACTCATCGTTCCCTACCTCCCGTTCAGCACCCACCGGTGCCGCGATTTTGCCGGTGTGTGGCGGTGCGTCAGATCGCCGCCCACCACGCCCATCCCGGCGGCGCCGATGAGCGCCCGCACCTCGACGCTGGCCCGGATGTCGCGCACCGTGCGGTCCTAGGCGGCTTCCAGGTTGGCCCGGCTGCCATAAGCGCACAGCCCGTACAGCGCGACCACGTCCACCGCGATGATCATCAGGGACCAGAACGGGTAGGCGGGGATGAAGAACATCTGGTCGATCGCGCTGAGCCCCAAAACGGCCACGCCGAACCAGCGCGCCATCTGGTTGCCCGCCAATACCCCGCCGGCCGCGAGCAGCTGCAGTACGCCGATGATCAGGGTGATCCAGCCCCAGGTCCGCAGGCTGCCGAACACGTAGTGCGCATTGGCGGTGAATACGTGGGAGTTGGCGACCGCCGCGATGCCGTAGATCAGGTTGAAGCAGCCGACGATGACCAGCAGGACGGACGCGAACAGGACCAGGCCATAGCCCTGGCCTTCCGCGTGCCGCCTGCCTGCGCCCCTGGCCGGCTGGGTTGTTGACGACGTCATCGTGACTCCCTGGGTCGTCGCAGTCGCTGGAATCTTGACTCCAGCCCGTCACGCTCAGGCTCCACCTCGCGCCGCGCGGTGGCATCGCCCCGATGGGATGAAAGGGAACAGACGCTCGTCCTTGCGATGCAGCAGATCGATGGCCAGCAGCCTTCAGGTTTGAGCCACAGTTGAACGCCGGCGCCAGCGACCCGGCTGCCGTCGCCGGTCAGCCAGCATCTGTTACCGTCCCCGCCGGTACGCCGCCTCAGTCTGGGTGTGCAGCCTGAGGTGCGCCTGGTATGCGCGGACGCCCTCCGCGATCGGGTATGGCCCACGGACCAGCTGAAGCTTCGGTGAGACCGCGGAATAATCCAGGTCCGGATCGTCACCGCAATTGCAGCAGATGATCTCGAACGCGTCGGTGTAGGAGTCTTCCGCCCGGCCGTCCACGATGCGGGCCGGCCGGCGGCGCAGAACCACCGTCCAGCCGTTCCTGGTATTACTACGGATCGTCATGCCTGCCTCCTTCCGGTAGCTACGCAACTGTTCTGCGTAGGCGGCCAGCTGGGAAGCCGTCAGTACCCGCCTGGTTCCTCCAGCGCGGCTGCGACGTCATACCCGGGCGCGGTCGCCACCTCAAGAGCGGCGGCGATGATGCAGCTGTGCCCGGCAACCGGCCGATCGGCAGCAGCACGAGCCTGCGCAACCTCTCCCGGAATCTCACCGTCTGGTCGATATACCTCCGTCCGCCGTCAGGCACCAGTCCACGTGGCAGCGGTGCAGGTCCCATCCCCCTGATGGGATGAAAGCCCGGCCGTTACCCGCCGAGGAGCCCCAGCTCAAGAGAGCGTGAGACCGCCTGGGTCCGTGAGGAGACGCCCAGCTTGCGGTAGATCGAGTTCGCCTGCGACTTGATGGTGTGGCGGGACAGGAACAGTTCCCCCCCTATCTCGGGGAAAGTCAGGTGGGTGGACAGCAGCGGCAGCAGGCGTAGCTCGGCAGCGGTCAGCGCCGACGCTCCGGGGACGCCTGAACCGCGTTCCTTGGCGAGCTGGACCCGGAGCGCCCCGGCCTCCCCGACGAGGGTCCCGAGACCGGGCCGGCGCCTAAGCAGGTCATCGACCTCACGACTGAGCATCCTGGCACCTGCCAGGTCGGCAAGCGCGAGGTGGACGCGAGCCAGCTCGATCCGGGCCTGAACAGCCAGGTAGGGAAGCGCGTAGGTCAGCAACGGCCGCAGCCGCTGGGCATTGACCAGCTGCTGGCGCGCCGCCGGGACATCACCCCGGTGCATAGCTGCACGGGCCCGCAGCGCGCAGATGAGCGGTGTCGCGAAGCTCTCCTCGATCCCCGCCTGGCGCAAAACGGCACGTGCTTTCTCGGCGAGGACCTCTGCCCGGTCCCATTCGCTGCGCGCCATCGCCACCAGCGATCGCTCGCACAGCCCGATCACGACATCATCGGTCGAGCCGACTTGCTCCCCCACGCTGACCGCATCCTCAAGGCACACGTCGCCACCATCGGGATCGGCGCAAAGGATGCGCGCGATCCCCTGCATGAGCGCGGGTGTCGGCGTCAGGAAGCTCCCTGCCGCGAACCTGCGCACGGCCTCGTCGGCGTCAGCGCGCATCCGCTCGGCCCCGCGCCGGCACAGGACAGCGCGGACCATGATGGCCCATGCCTCGGTGACAGGGTCATCGGGCCGGGCCGGATCCCCGTACTGCCAGCGGTCGACCGCGTCGGCCCACCGCTCGGCATCAACTGGCCTGCCCATCAGCGCGGAGAAGAACGAGGCCAGCACCGCGGTCATCGGGTGTCCCTCGATCCCGCCGCGATCCTCCAGCCACCGGTACCACCGCTGGATGGTGGTGACCCGGCCCTGCCGGTAGGCCGGCACCACCAGCTGCCCTACCAGCCGGGCGGCCCCATCGACGTCCCCGGCTGCCATGCAGTACTCCAGTGCCTCCTCAGGCATGCCGTTGTCCAGGCACCAGCCGGCGGCGCGGCGCCGCAGGACGGGTATCAGGCCGGGCTCCAAGTGGTGCAGCTCCGCCAGCAGCATGTCGCGGAACAGGTGGTGGTAGCGGTACCACTCCCCCCGCCGGTCCAGCGGCACCAGCAGCAAGTTCGACCCTGCCAGCTCCTCCAGGACCGCAGCCGACCCGCCCATCTCCAGCACCGCATCACACAGCGGCCCGCCCATGCGCTCCAGCACCGCGGTCCGGGTCAGGAACGCCCGCTGCCGGGCGGAGATCCGCGACAAGAACTCCGACTCCATATACTCGCTCACCAGCCAGTCGTCCCCGCCGAAGGAGACCACCGCGCCCGCGAACGGGCCGCCCTCCCGGAGATAGAGCGCCGCGAGATACAGCCCGGCCGGCCAGCCCTCGGCCCGTCGATGCAGCTCGGCCACCTCGTCCTGACTAAGCGCGACGCCGGCGTCGCGCAGCAGCGATGACGCCTCCTCGCGGGTAAGGGACAGATCACCGGGGCCGATCTCCAGGATTCTCCCTTCGGCGCGCAGCCGCGCGATCCGCAGCGGCGGCTCAGCCCGGCCCGCCAGCGCCAGCCGCGAACCGGCGGGCACGTGATCGGCCAGCACCGACAGCGCGGCCCGGCACTCCCGGTTCTGCAGCAGGTGAACGTCGTCCAGGACGAGCACCACCTGCGAGGTCATCGACGAAAACGCCGACGCGAGCCGGGGGACAACCGAGCCGGGCACCGAGCTTGCCGGGGAGGCCAGCGCGTCGAAGACCCGCTCATCGACCGGCTCGACCGCATCGAGCGCTGCCGCAACGTAGCTGAGCAGGACCTTCGGGTCGTTGTCCGCTTCGTCGACCGACACCCACGCGACGGGCTGGCCGCTACAGTCGGCCCACTGCGACAGCAGCGTCGTCTTGCCGTAGCCGGCCGGCGCGACCACCGAGACGATCGGGCGGGAGCCGCCTCGCGCGAGACGTTGGATCAGGGACGAATGGCGCACGGTACCGGGCCGTGTCAGCGGAGGACGGAGCTTGGACGCGACGAGGTCGGACGCTGACCCGCCCGCGCGCTGTGCCCGGGCGTGCCGTTGACGCACGTCGCTCTCGCCCATGATCCGACAGTCCCCCCGAACGGTCTGGCCGCTCCATAGTCTGCTGAGGCCTCAGACCAGGTCAAGACACGCCATACCCCCCGCCGGGTTAACCCACTCCAAACGCTGCACGACCGGCAAGGGGCCGGCCGGCAAGCAGGGGAAGGCGTTTAGGCGACTGACTGCCAATCCAAGGCTTTGTCTGCCAGGCACAAATCTCCGAGGTGCTCCGCCCGGGCCGAGGGCACGTCCGGCGCCCCTGGACGCCGCAGTGTTCGGGGCCGCGGGGCTCGAACGGGCCCAGCTTGAAAGGGCAGCGCCCAGGAGGACGGACCGGACCGCCGGCCGCGAAGCCGGGGCCTCTTCACACATCCAGGCAGTCTCACGCTGTCTTGAGCTGGGGCTCCTCGCCCGATGACGACCGGGCTTCATCCCATCAGGGCGATGGAATCCTCCCCGCAGCCACGTGGACTGGTGCTGACGGCGGGCGGAGGGATATGGGCCAGACGGTGAGATTCCAGGAGACGTTGCGCAGGCTGGCGATGATCGACGAAGCCTTCGTCGAAGATGAGGCCGGGCTCGGGGTTGGCCTGGTCAAGACATCGGCCCTGGATCCCAAGACCGCGGCGCTGCTGCAGGTGGGGGTGTCGGTGGCTATCGGGTCACCGGCGGTGTGCCTGGAATGGAGCGCCGGCCGGGCGCTGGCGGCGGGCGCGAGTGAGGACGAAATAGCCGACGTCCTGCTGGCGATCGCCCCGGTAGCCGGACTCGGCCGCATCGTCGCCGCCGCTCCCGAGGTGGCGACCGCGCTCGGATATGACATCACGGCCGCACTGGAGGAACCAGACGGTTACTGACAACTCCGGCATAAAGGGAAGGAATGGCCATGACTGTGAAGACCGAGAGTGGCGCGTCAGCGAGCTCTGCCACGCGGGCATCCGGTAAAGGCTCCGGGCGGCCCGGGACGGCGGAGCAGCTGAGCCGCGCGGACCGGGTGGCCCGGGGAAAGGACGCCCGGGCGGTCACTCCGCTGGAGTCGCATGCGGAATTCGCGCCGGATGGGCCGCGGGATCCAGTGGGGCTGCTACTGGGGCAGGCGAAGTCGCGGGTGCCGGAGCTGGTGCCGGTCCGGCACGGGCGGATGCTGGTGTCCCCCTTCACCTTCTACCGGGGGGCGGCGCTGCCCATGGCCGCGGACCTGGCCACGACGCCTGCCTCGGGGCTGCGGGTGCAGCTGTGCGGGGACGCGCACCTGTCCAACTTCGGCGCGTTCGCCTCGCCGGAACGCCGGCTGGTCTTCGACGTCAACGACTTCGACGAGAGCCTGCCCGGACCATTCGAGTGGGACGTCAAGCGGCTGGCCGCGAGCCTGGCCGTGGCCGGACGCGACAACGGGTTCCCGGCCAAGGCCCGCCGCAAGATCGTCCTGGCGGCAGCCGAAGGATACCGCACCGCGATGCGCGGCTTCGCCGGCCAGCCGCTCCTGGAGGTCTGGTACGCGCATCTGGACATCGAGCAGGCCATCGGCGAGTTCCAGTCCCAGATGAAAGCGAAAAGGTTCAAGAAAGCCGAGGCCCTGCTGGCCAAGGCACACACCAAGGACAGCACCCTGGCGCTGCGCAAGCTCACCACCATCGATGACGGGCAGCGGCGGATCATCAGCGACCCGCCGATGATCATGCCTATCGAAGACGTTTTCGCCGATGTCCAGGCCGGGGCGATTTACCAGGAGATCCGCACGGTGCTGGGCAAGTACCGGCGGACCCTGCAGTCCGACCGGCGGCACCTGCTGGAGCAGTTCACGCTGATCCAGGTGGCCCGCAAGGTCGTCGGGGTCGGCAGCGTCGGCACCCGCGCCTGGATCTTGCTGATGGACGCCGGGGACGGGACCGAGCCGCTGTTCCTGCAAGCCAAAGAAGCCCAGCCGTCGGTTCTCGCGGAATTCTGCGGGCGCAGCCAGTACACCAACCAGGGCGAGCGGGTCGTCGCCGGGCAGCACCTGATGCAGGCCGAAAGCGACATCTTCCTCGGCTGGACCCGCGTCCCCGGCCCGGACAAGGTGAACCGCGACTTCTACGTCCGCCAGCTCAAGGACTGGAAATTCTCCGCCCCGATCGAGCTGATGATCCCATCCGGCATGACCGTCTACGCCAGCCTGTGCGGATGGACCCTGGCCCGGGCACACGCCCGCTCCGGCGACCGCGTCGCCCTGGCCGCCTACCTCGGCGGCTCCGACCGGTTCGACCAGGCCATCGCCGACTTCGCCGAAACCTACGCCGACCAGAACGAACGCGACTACACCGCGCTCCAGGACGCTGTCAGGGACGGCAGAGCCGAAGCCACCACCGAGATCTAATACCGGACCCAGATCCGCCCACCCGATCGCAAACGAAACATGGGAGGCCGGCGCCATGGCTGATGTCACTGCCGATATGGATTCCGAACACGCTGACTCGCTCGGGCGCCGCTACCTCATCCGGTTTGAGGAAGACACTCTCCGGCAGCGGCCGTTGTGGATCCGGCTGATCATTGAGTTCCTGGGCACGTTCGTGCTGGTGACGGTGGCCGCTGGATCCGGGGTGATCAATCATTACGCCGGTGGCGGCCCGATCAGCCGGACCGCTGCCGTGATCGCCCCGGGGGCGGTGGTCATGGCGATGATCTACGCGTGGGGCCCGCTGTCGGGACTGCACATCAACCCGGCCGTGACCTTCGGCTTCAGCGCCCGCGGGGTGTTCCCCGCCAGGTGGGTGGTGCCGTACTGGGTGGTGCAGTTCGCCGGGACTATCTGTGCCGCGCTGTTCCTGCAGCTGATGTTCGGGGACGTGAGCGCCGGCGGAAACTACCCGATCACCACGCCCGGCGGGGAGTGGAAGTCGCTGGTGATGGAGATTGTCCTCACCACGATCCTGGTCAGCGTCATCCTCAACACCGCCACCGGAGGCCGCAGCATCGGCCACAACGCGGCCATCGCCGTCGGATCAACGGTCGCGCTGCTCGGCCTGTTCGCCAGCCCCATCAGCGGCGCTTCGATGAACCCGGCCCGCACCCTGGGCCCCGACATCATCGGCAGCAACTACACCGGCTGGTGGGTGTACGTCGCCGGCCCGGTGATCGGCGCCGCCATCGCCGTCATGATCATCGGACTCGTGCGGGGACTGCCGGACAAGGAGGAGCGTGCGGCCGCCGAGGGCGGCGACCTGCCGATCCATGGCTCCCCGTCCCCATCCGCAGATAGCCACTGAAAAGGCCCGCGGCCCACGGGACGATGACCGATGCTAGGAGACCGGCGATGAGCGCCGAGTACTTCGCGCTGGCCTTCGCCGCGGCGCTGAACCCGAAACTGCTGGCCGTCGACCTGCTGCTGGCCGAGAACCGGCGGCCGCGGGCGATGTTCCTCTGCGTCCTACTCGGCGGCCTGACGGTGGCCCTTGCGATCGGCCTGCTCGACGTGCTCGTCTTCCACGCCGATGCCATCAATTCCCAGAAGACGGTGAGCGCGGGCGTCGACCTGGCCATCGGCCTGCTGTTGCTCGCCGCCGGCGGGCTGGTCGCTACGGGCCGCCTGCATGGCCGGCTGAAGGCGGCAGTGCCGACGGAAGGCGGGCAGCCACAGGAGCCGCAGGGGGAGAAGAAGGACGGCTGGGCGCAGCGGGTGCTGGCTCAGCCCCGGCTCGGGCTCGCCATGCTGGTCGGCGCGCTGATCGGCATCCCGGGCGCCGCCTATCTGAGCGCGCTGCACAATCTGGTCACCGGGAAATCCTCGACCGCGACCCAGGTTGCCGTCGTCGTCGTCTTCGTCCTCATCGAGTTCGCGCTGATCATCGTTCCGTTCGTGTTCCTTGAGGTCAGGCCCGAGGCCACCAAGGCGGCGCTCAAGCACGCCCAAGACTGGCTGCTGGCCCACGCCCGGCAGCTCATGGCCTACACCGCCCTGATCCTGGGCGCCTACCTGGCAATCAGCGGCCTGATACGGCTGAGCTGACCTGATAGCACGGCACCAGCAAGGCAAGGACAGAAGCGTATGGGGATGACGGCTGAACCGCCTGACAGCCCGGTCGGCGAAGGGGTGCGCAGCCTTGAGGTGCGCTGGATCTTCCCGGGCCAGCTGGCGGCTGCGGTGGCCCGATGGTTCGGGCGGTTCCCGGCTGTGGTGGAGTCACGCGAGGACACCTACCTGCTGGATCCGCCGTTGCCCGGGCTGTCGGTGAAGGTCCGCGGGGGCGGGGCGCTGGAGGTGAAGATGTTCCGCGGGAGCCCGGGGATGCTGGAGGTGGCGGGCCACGCCCGCGGGCAGATGGAGTCCTGGCAGAAGTGGTCGTTTCCCTTCCGCCCACTCACCCAGCACCGCGCCGGCCCGGCCGGCTGGCGGCCAGTCCGCAAGAGGCGGCGGATCAGCCGGTTCTCATCGGCCGGCGGGCAGATGGTGGCGCTCGGCGGGAGGCTGGGCGGTGAGCGGGGGTGTGAGGTGGAGCTCACTGAGGTCCGCGCCGGCGGCAAGGACTGGTGGACGCTGGGGTTCGAGGCGACCGGCCCCGCCGATCTGCTTCGCAGCGAACTCCAGGCCACCGCCACGCTCGTGTTCGCCCAGGCCCTGCCGAGCGCTGCGCAACCCGGCCCGGATGAATCCAGCTCCTACGCGCAGTGGCTGCGCCTGGGCGCCGACAGCAACGCGAATGCCTGAAGGCTGTGCTTCGCTGAGCCGGCCAGCCCGCCGTTTTCTGCTCGCCACACCCTGTACCAGCACAACGGGGAAGGCCGGCGACATTTACCGCCGCTGGGTCACATCGAGGCTCTCAGGCCGGTGCTTGGGGGCAGAACCGAAGCCAAGGGATCACAATTTCGCTCACCGTGTATTACAGGAATGAACGGCGACTCTCGGTTGCCAGTCAAAGCGGAGGCTGGAGTAACTTCCGTGGTGGCTGGTTAGCTCTGGCTCGGCGTGCTGGCAGTCTCACGGAACCCTCGCTGAGCTTGTCGATTAAGTGCGCAATCAAAGCTTAGACTAAGGCGGCTCACACATCACGCAGACCCGTGCAGCGCACCGCCGTATTCCTCAGCCTGCAATTTGTCCAGCTCGCGGCCACCAGGCCAAGGGCAGCCGTCCAGGCCGTCGGCGGTGCAGCGGTGCGATCGTGGTGCGCTCGGCTGCGGCGACCCTTCACCGGCGTCCACTCACGAGGCCCCGTTCATCCATTCGGGGCGATGCCGGGCCGGGGCAGCAGCGATATGGTCGCCTGACAGGGAGGAGGGGATGTCACAGCGGCAGCCCCCCGATTCTCTGCTTACAGGGGGACATCGTGATCTGGGCAATCCTCGTGTTGCTGGGCGTTCCACTGTGGCTCTGCGCCATCGGCATTCTCGTCATGGTCTTCCGCAACCGCAGCCTACGGAAGCGGGCTGCGGACATCCCGATACGGTTGCGTGTTGATGCCAAGGGTCGCTGGCACCGAGGGCATGGGCTGTGGGTCCACGACGTGCTGGGCTTCCGGGGCAGCCCCGCGGCCTGGAACGAGGCGCTGCTATGGGCGGCCAGCGGTACTACCCGCGAGCTGACCTCAGAGGAAGCCCACAAGTTCCGCAGGCTTGATCAGCCGGTTGCGGCGACCTTTCACCGCCGCTGACGGCCCCGGCTTCGAGGCGGTCACGACACGGCAGCACCTGCCGCACCTGCTCGGTGCATTCCAACAACCCGGCCCGCACGCAGAGTCCAGGTCATAGGCAGGCAGTCGAGCCTGAAGCGGCTGGCCAAGGCTCTCGGGGATCGGAGGATGCGCCCACACCGGCGGTCGGCTGATGCCGGTCATGGCCATTGCGGCAGCATGCTGGCGGAGATGCGGGTGTGCTCCCCCGAACACGCCGTAGGGGAATCTGAGACTCCCGGAACCCTGCTCCTGCCGGAAAATCATCCGTGCTGGTGGGAGCCAATGCATGGGCGAGGCCGATGTTGTGCGCGATGGCGGCTAGCGGAGGCTCGTGCGTTGGGGAACGCTGTGGCATGGTGATCGACTGTGCTGCTGCGACTGGCCTATCTCGGTGTGACGAACGTATTCGCGCTGCTGCGGCTGCTACCGATGAGAAACGGGGACAAAGACGCGGAGATCCTCGCGCTGCGCCACCAGCTCTCGGTCTTGCAGCGGCAGCTTGGTCCGGACAGGGCGCGGTTCACCCCGGGTGATCGGGCGTTGCTGGCGGCGCTGCTGCACCGGCTCCCGAGGGACGTGCTTGAGGGACTGCACTTGGTGGTGCGCCCGGATACCGTGCTCCGCTGGCACCGCGATCTGGTCGCACGCCGGCACGCCCAGCGGTCCCGGCCCCGGCGCCCGGGCCGGCCGCGCACCGTGCGCTCGATCCGCGTCCTGGTGTTGCGGCTGGTCCGCGAGAATCCCGGCTGGGGGTATCGCCGGGTGCACGGCGAGCTGCTGGTGCTTGGGGTAGAGGTCGCCGCTTCCACCGTCTGGGAAATCCTGCACGAGGCCGGGATCGACCCGGCACCCGAGCGCAGTTCCACCACGTGGGCCGATTTCCTGCGCTCCCAGGCCGGGGCCCTGCTGGCCTGTGACTTCTTCGAGACGGTCACCCTGTCCGGAGTGCGGCTGCACGTGTTCGCGGTGATCGAGCACGCCAGCCGGAGAATCAGGATTCTGGGCGCCACCGCCCACCCGGCGGCGTCCTGGGTGGCGCAGGCCGCCAGGAACCTTGTGATGGACTTGGAGGATGCCGGCTGCCGGGCACAGTTCCTGATCAGAGACCGAGACGGGAAGTTCCCGGGCCTGTTCGACGTCATCCTCGCCGACGCCGGCATCGACGTTGTACTCAGCGGAGTCCGGATGCCGAGGATGAACTCGATCATGGAGCGCTGGGTGCAGACCTGCCGGCACGAGCTATTGGACCGCACATTGATCTGGAACCAGCCCCACCTTCTGCACGCCCTGCGGGAGTTCGAGCTTTTCTACAACGGGCACCGGCCGCATCAGGGCATCGCGAACGCCCGCCCGCTCCAGCCACTGCCCGTGCCACTGGTGGTTCCTGATCAAATCGCCAGCCTTGGCATACGACGACACGACCGACTCGGTGGAGTGCTTCATGAGTACCAACATGCCGCATGAGCTGCGCGGATGAGATTTTCGGCAGGGACAATGTCGGTCAGCCGCCG
>Ga0208717_1000529_pt1 | contig 12654 bp, 15 predicted proteins | sample NGESurF53shallow_FD_184489 | JGI IMG/M metagenome (GOLD analysis project Ga0208717, IMG submission 184489) | Arctic peat soil microbial communities from Barrow, Alaska - NGEE Surface sample F53-3 shallow (SPAdes) | ecosystem: Environmental > Terrestrial > Soil > Wetlands > Peat ... | reverse complement strand
GCGTCGCTGAGCTGGGCCATGGCCGCGGCGCCAGCCGCGCCGTCCATCCCGTAGGTGCCCAGCCCCACGAGCGGGATCTCGAAGCCGGAGTTCAGCGTGCGGGCCGGGATCACGGCGGCGGCTCTCCGGCCCGGAGTTCTCCAGCCGCCGGGCCGGTGAACTCGTGCGTCCCCGAGCCCACCAGGAACACCGCCTCCGCGGCCCCGCGCGCCCCGGGAAAGCTGGCGATCCCCGCGGGCTCGCCGCCGGCCGTGTCCCGGACCAGCCGCCCGTCCGAGCTGGGGACCCGGACACTCGCGACGGCGCCGGGCGGGATGTCCACCCGGAGCCGGAACCGGTCCCCGTCGAGCTGCCATTCGCTGCGGATCAGGCCGCGCACCGACTGGTAGCTCCCGCGGGCCCAGCGCAGTGAGCCGCCCGGGTGCGGGCGGATGACCAGCCGCTGGAAACCGGCCGACCCTGGCTCCTGGTCGATGCCCAGGACGAAGCGGTAGAGCCAGTCGCCCACCGAGCCGAGCGCGTAGTGGTTGAAGGAGTTCATCGAGGCAGACTGGAAACCGCGTTCGGCGGTCCAGCCGTCCCAGCGCTCCCAGATCGTGGTCGCCCCGTGATCGATCATGTACCGCCAGGAGGGGGCGGAGCGCTGTTCCAGGAGCTGGTAGGCGACCTCGTCGTGCGCCGCGCGCCTTCAGGCCAGGCAGATGGCGGCGGGCTGACCGGCCTGCCAGCCGTGGGCCGTCAGCCGTGCAGGACGTCGGTGTGGTGGCAGAAGTGGACCCGCCCGGCGCCGAGCGCGTGCATCCGGGCCAGCGAGCCCTGCCACGCGGCCAGGTCAGCGGCCTGCCCGTCGGGCAGGCCGGCGCCGTCCGGGCCGGGCGGCTGGCGGTACTGGCGCGGGGTGTACGCGGCGTCCCCGGTCAGCAGGTCGGCGGAACCGTCGCCCGTGCGCACCACGACCGACTGGTGGCCGGCCGTGTGGCCCGGCGTGGTGATGACCGACACGCCCGGCAGGATCTCAGCGTCCCCGTCGAGCAGCTCGAACGACGCGTTCATGAAGCCGAGCCAGTCGCACAGCTCCGGCTCCTCGCGCTGCGCGCGGGCCAGCTCAGCCCGCTGGACGTAGACCGCGGCGTGCGGGAAGACCGCGTTCTGGCCGCAGTGATCGAAGTGCAGGTGCGTGTTGATGACCAGGCCGATGTCGGCGGGGCTCATCCCGAGGCCGGCCAGCGCATCGGCGACGCTGCGGTTGACCACGCGCCAGTCGCTGAGCAGGTCATCCGGGCCGCCGACGCCGGTGTCGACCAGCGCGGCGCCGCCGGGGTGAATGACGACGAACCCGTGCACGGGCCACTCCCCGCCATCGGGCCCGCGTAGCGAGGCCAGGTGCAGCCGCCTGATCTCCAGGGTCATGCCGGCCCCCCGGGCGCCTCGGCCGCCCCGGGCTCGCCCGGCGCGGCTGGTTCCCCCGGTTCCCCCGGTTCCCCCGGTTCGCCCGGCGCCCGGGACAGGGCGGCGACCACGAGCTCGGCCACCGCCGCCATCCCGGCCGCGTTGGGGTGGTACGGCGCCCCGCCGCGCAGCGAGAGGTGGAAGCGCCGCGTCCAGGGCGTGGCCGACCAGGCGTGATGACCGGCGGAGGCGGCCGAGGCGGCGACGTACTCCGCGCCGGCGCCCTCCGCCGCGGCCCGTGTCGTCGCGGCCAGCCGGGCCGCGATCGAGCGGCCCCACTCCGCGATCCCGGCCGGCGGCGGCGTCCCGGCACCAGCCCCGGCCGACGGCAGGATCGTCAGGTAATCGACGAACAGCACCCGGCAGTCCGGGGCCCGCTCGCGCACGCCGCGCGCGATGGCCTGGAGGCTCGGCCCGAGTCCCGCGAACCGCCCGTCCGTGGCGGCGGGATCCCCGAACCCGGCCACCTGGGCCCGGACCCGCGGCAGCGCCTGCAGCGGCCAGGGCAGGCTGGACAGCGTGAGCCGGGGCAGGTAGCCCACGTCGTTGCCGCCCGCGGTGACGGTGACCAGGCGCGTGGCCGGCGTGACCGCGTCGAGCTGCGCGGCCTGGCCCGCGGCGGACGGCCGGAGGATGTCGCCGGTGGTCGCGCCAGAGTAGGTCACGTCGTGCAGGTCCAGCCTGAGCGCGCGGGCGACCCGGTGGGCGTAGTTGCTGGCCCACCGGCCGGCCCGGCGGGGGCTGCCGGGGGCCCGCACCGGGAGGCCCGGCCCGGCCGCGAACGAGCTGCCCATCGCGACGTAACGGCTGCCGGCCGGGATCTCGCTCATCCTGCCCTCTCCTGTGCCCGCGCGCGTGGTCTGTCCCTATCCATTCCACGATCCTGGTCCATTGCTGCGAAATAGCAGCACCGATTGACCAGGATCAGGGAAACCGCGCCCTGCGGCCCGCTAACGTCCCCTCGGGAAAACCAGATACTGGGGCGACCAGGGGGTAACGGGATGGGGCAGCAGCGGGGATGGAGTCCGGTCCGGCGCAGATCGGCCTGGAACGGCGTGGCGGGCGCCGTGATCGGCACCGCCGTGATCGCCGGCCTGGCCGGGTGCGGGAACTCCGCGGGGTCTGCCAGCGGAAGCTCCACGCCGGCGGCCTCAGCCGGCGCGGCCTCGGCCAGCACGGCGGCCACGCCGTCGGGCACGGCCGCGGCGACCGCGAGCGCGTCCGCGGCGGCCGCAGCGTTCACGCCGATCGTCGAGCCGTTCGACCCCGGTCACCCGGCCCGCAGCAAGCCGGCCCCGGCGAGCTGCGGCGGCCAGCCGTCCACCCTGGCCATCGAGCAGTGCTACGAGGCCAGGACCGAGGACGCGGACACGTCGATCGACGCGGTGCAGCTGGCGCACTACCAGAGCGGGTCGTCGGCCCAGCGGGCGGCCATCAACGCCGGCGACAGCGCCTGGCTGGCGGCCCGCCAGCCGGTGTGCGCGAAGGCGTTCCACTCCGGCGGGACCGTGGACGGGATCAACAGGGCCGGCTGCCTGCTGGCCGAGAGCACCGCCCGGCTGGACGCCCTGAAGGGGATCACGCCCGCGGAGGCGGTGCTCAAGTCCACCGACAACACCGATCCGAGTGCCCTGTCCTGGTACACCACGCCGGAGGGCTCCCGTATCGCCATGATCGACACGCAGGGGGACGCCACTGGCGGGGTGATCATCTCCTGGGTGGTCATCGGCGGCGCGAACGGGTTCCTGGTCAACCCGGCCCAGTTTTCCTATGTGGACCGCTCGTTCACCGACCCGGGGAAAATCCAGCCGCCCAACCCCGCCGGGCACCGGGTCTCACCGGGCGCCGAGTACCAGTTCGGCATCGACTACAGCCGTCTGTCCGCCGATCCCTACTCCGGTAAGGGCACAGGAGGCTGGGTTTACGCGCCGGGCTCCCCGGCAGCGGTCTGGCGCTAGCGGCCGCCGGGCCGGCTGGCCGCTCCGCCCGGCCGGCGCACCGCTGCCGCGGCAGCATGGCTGGCGCATCTTCAAGGCCCGCAACGAGGACCTAGCCGTGGCGAGCCCCCCGGCCGCCCCGGTGGAGTCCGGCCACCGGGCGGGACCGCAGGGGCGTGACCGGGGCGGGCTGACCCGGCGCAAGTCCAGACCCTCATCGAAGAGATGTCCAAGCGCCAGGCGGAGGGCGACGCGCTGCACATCAGGGTCGGCTCGCGACTATCCAGCGGTGACGGTGGATCCGGACGTGCTTTACGTTGACGAAGGCAGTGTCCTGACCTCGGCAGGCGTGGCCGCCGGAATCGACCTGTGCCTGCACATCATCCGCACCGACGCCGGGGCCATGGCCGCCAACCAGCGCGCGCGGGCGCTCGTCGCGGCACCGCATCGCACCGGTGGCCAGGCCCAGTACATCGACCGCCTGGCCCTGCCCCAGCGGACCGGCGCGCTCGACGAGCTGCGCGCGTGGGCATTGCGCCACCTCGACGAGCCGCTCACCGTCGATCGGATGGCACGCGAGGCGTGCCTGTCCCGCCGCACGCTCATCCGCCGCTTCCACGACGAGACCGGACTGCCGCCGATGCATTGGCTGCTTAACGCCCGCCTCGACCGTGCACGAGAACTGCTCGAAGCCTCCGACGCGCCCATGGAGGTCGTGGCACGACGGTCCGGACTGGGCACCCCGGCAAACCTGCGGACCCTGTTCAAACGCCATACCGGCGTCCCGCCCAGCACGTACCGCAGCACATTCCACCGCCCCGCACACCCGGGCGGCGTGGAAGATCCCGCAGCTCACTAGCTAGCAGGGCCAGCCGGGCGGCGGCGAGCAGGACCGGTGAGCGGAGGCCGGCCAGCCGGGCTCCGCCAGCGGCGAAGAACTAGCGACTTTGATGATGTGCGGCCGGTCGTGACCGCCGAGCCTGGGCATACCTGCCGCACCGGCGAAAGGCGACCATGTCGGCTCCCACCGATCCGCACGTGACCCTGATCCGCCCGGTGTCCCCGCGGACACCGGAGGGCTGCGAGGAGTGCCTCCGCCTGGGGTCGGCGTGGGTGCACCTGCGCCTGTGCCTGACCTGCGGACACGTTGGGTGCTGCGACTCGTCCCCGCTGCGGCACGCTCGCGGGCACGCTTACGGGGCCGGCCACCCGATCGTGCAGTCCTTCGAGCCCGGCGAGAACTGGCGCTGGTGCTATGTCGACGAAACCTACGTCTGATCGCGGCGCCGGCCCCGGCCTGCGCGACCGGGGACCCCGCCCGCCGGCCGCCTCCGGGCCGGGCCAGCCGGTGGCGGAGACCCCCGACCTGAACGGGGCGTACCCGCGGCTGGGCGGCGCCCAGATCGCGGCGCGACAGCGCGGGCGAGATCGCGGCGCGTTATGAGCGTGAACGGGACCAGCAGCTGGTCTCGGTCAGCCGGTGATCTCCACGTGGCGCGGCCTGGCGGCTTCGGACTTGGGGACCGTCACGGTGAGGACACCATCGCTGAGGTTGGCGGTGACCCCCTCCGGGTTGACGTCGCCGGGCAGGGTGGTGCGGAATTCAAAGCGCCCGGTGCGGCGGGCCCGGCGCCGCCGCCTGCCTTCGTCATCCTGGGGTTCGGTGATCTCTCCGCTGATGACAAGCTCGCGGTCGTTGATGTCTTCGAACTCACGGGACGGACCGACCAGGGTGATATTGCGAGCGCTCCGGCGGGCCAGAAGCTGTGCCATCGCGGAGACCTCTTTGCTTTCTGATCAGTGGCTTGGGGCACGTGCCTCGATGCTCGATGCTGTCCGGCCGGAGCCGGCCCCGCATCCCCCGACCGGCTAGTCGTCTGCGGGCCAGGCCAGGCGCGGTGGTCCCCGGCCGGCCGGGGACTACCCACCTTGACGAAGTGCCAGGAAGAACGGGTGGCCAGGCTGTGTCTAATACGGTAGCGATCCCAGCCAATCGCCGTCGGGCGGCCGGCGGAGGAGGCACACCATGACCATCTCGCCCCCATCGAGTGTGGGCACCGGCCCGGCCGCGCTGACGGACGAGGAACTGCAGAACTTCGTGGCCAGTTCCCTGGCGGGCTGCGCGGGCACGGCTCTCGACCCCGACGAGTGGTATCCCATCGCGGCCAAGGCCGAGCGGGCCCGTGCCGAGGCGGCCCGGGCACTGGCCGTGTGCACGGCGTGCCCGGTGCGGGCCGAGTGCCTGGAATTGTCGCTGCGGACCTGGAGCGGCGCGGGCCAGCATGGCATCTGGGGCGGCCTCGTCGAGGCTGACCGTAATTCCCTGCGCCGTGAGTGGCTGCGCGGCGTCCCGGTAACGGCGCTGCTGGCCCGCCTGGCCCGGGCCCGCTGAGCGGGCGCCACCCGCCGCCGTGCCCGGCCGCGCCAGGATCTGCCGGATACGCGCTGGGCAGGAAAAAGGCGAAGGGCCGGGCCCCGGAATGGCCGACCGGACGGGTTCTAATCGCACCGAAAGGGCAGGCGCCGTCCTTCCACCGTGACCGTTATTCACCGCTCATCAGCGAGCCAGCACATTGCCCGGCTTTTGCCAAATCATCAGGCAAGCGGGGGAAGTGCGGAATTCGGAGCAGCGGGCAGCCCGCCCCGGAGATCTCCCTCGGGCCCGCGGACCTGGCCCCGCTCCGGGAGGTCCGCGAGACCGTGCGCACGCTCGCCGCCCACGGCGAGGACCCCGGGGCGGCCCGGTCCTTCCTCGCGGACACGCAACTGGACCTGAGCCTGGAGCCCGGCGGGCGGATCGCTTACCGGCCGGCCGCGGATGGGTGGCGGGGCGTCGCCGCACTCGCCGCCGCCGAGATCCTGCTGGCCCAGCAGCTCGGGCAGTGGCCCCGGTTCAAGACGTGCCCCTTCCCCGTGTGCGGGGTCGCCTTCTACGACACGTCCCGCAACGTCAGCCGGGTCTGGCACGACGTGCGGACCTGCGGCAACCAGGCCAACCTGCGGGCCTACCGGGCCCGCCAGCGGGACGCCGGCAGCGCTTAGCCGTGGCAGGCGAGTTCACGCGCGGGGTCACGCCAGCCGGCCCGCGCAGACGCCGGGTGCGGGCCGGCGGCCGGCTGGCGGGCGGGGCGCGGGCGGGTGAGGGGGGTCACCGGCACGGGCAGCGTGACCTGGATGGTCACGCAGTCGGCGGAGCGGTGCCTGCGCGCCACGGTCCAGTGAGCGGCGATCATGGCGAGCATCTGCTGGTTGTCGGGCAGGACGTCCATGGTCAGCGACGTCACACCGCGGGCCTGGGCCCGGCTGATCAGCGCGCGCACCAGGGCCGAGCCCACCCCCTGGCCCTGCCAGGCGTCGGCCACCACCACGCCGATCTCGGTCACCAGGCCCTCGGGCGGCGCGGGCCGGTCCCCGGGCCTGTCGGCGGCCCGGTCCGCGGCCATGGCGTGCCCGATAATGACGCCGCCGTGCACGGCGACCAGGGCGTCGGTGCAGCCGGCCCGGCCAGTGCGGCTGCCGCCGCCGGCCTGGCCGGCGAGACCGCAGGCGAGTCGGATCATGGCCGGGCTGGGCCGGACCGGCGCGAAGAACCTCTGGACGCGGCTTCGCATGGACAGCCCGGCGAAGAAGCCGCTGAGCGCGGCCACGTCGGCGGTGTCCGGCCGCCGGATCGTGGCAGCCTCTCGGGCAGGACCCTGATCCACCTGGGTTCGGTTCACAGACCCAGCATGGTCATGAGTTGCTGAGTCTGTCAACCAGACTTAGCCTGTGGTCATGGAACGGACCTGGATGCTGGACTACGACCCGGCCAACTGCGCGGTTGGTGCGGCGGTGGCCATCCTCGGGGAGCGGCCCACGTTCCTCGTGCTGCGTGAGGCGTTCAATGGAGTGCGCCGGTTCGCGGACATGCAGCGCCGGACGGGCATCCCCCGGCAGGTACTCAGCGACCGGCTGGCCCACCTGGTCCAGGAAGGATTGCTGCGCAAGGTGCCCTACCAGGACAGCGGCCAGCGCAGCCGGCACGAGTACCGGCTCACCGCGAAGGGGCTGGACCTGTACCCGGTGCTGGTCGGGCTGATGCAGTGGGGCGACACATACGCGGCCGGGCCGGACGGCCCGCCGGTCCTGCTCAGTCACCGCGACTGCGGGCAGCCCGTGCAGCTGCAGCTGTCCTGCCAGGCCGGGCACGTCCTGGAATCCGCCCGTGACGTCGCCCCCGTCCCCGGCCCGGGCGCCCGCAAGATCGCCTGACTGGATACGGCCCGGGCTGGACCCGCGGCCTCAGGTCATCAGCACCACGCGCTTGCCGAAGCCCCCGCCCGCCGCCACGGAGGTACTTCATCGCCCGCTCGGCGACGAGGACATCGCCGCCATCAGCCGGATCTGGAACAAGCTGAGAGACGCGCCCGCGTAGGCGATCGCTGTCTAACCTCCTGAATGCAGGGCGCGCTGGGCGGCCATCCGCGTCGGCGCGTTGACCGCGCCGTATCCGGCGTAATCCCCGCGGCGCTGGACCACCTCGATGAACAGCCGGGGCCCGAGCAGGGCGGTGTAGAAGTGGAAGAACTCCCCCCGGGCGTCCCGGTCGTAGAGCATCCCTGATCCGAGCAGCCGGGTGACGGCGCGGTCGTCCAGGTCGAGGCGAGCCTGCAGGTCCTCGTAGTAGTTCTCCGGGATGGCCAGGAGCGGGGCGCCCGCGGCCCGCAGCGCGGCGCTCACGGCGAAGGCGTCATCGGAGCTGAACGCCACGTGCTGTGCGCCCGGGCCGGCACGGCCGCCCAGCGGCGGCATATTCAGCGCGATCCGCACAGCGCCCGCGGACCCCTCCGCTGAGGTCAGGATGCGGCTGCGGACCAGGCCCTGCGGATCGGCCAGCTCCTGGTCCTCACCGGGTTCCAGGCCCAGCACGGCCCGCAAGAACAGCACGGAGTCGTCGCGGAACCGCTCGCCGTACCGGTCGTGCTCCAGCCAGCGCCGGGCCAGCATCTCGTTGTGCGCGGCCAGCACCGCGGACACCAGGTGGCGGTCGGGCCCGCAGCCTCTCGTCATCGGGTGCAGGATCGCGAGGTCCACGCCCCGCTCGCCGAACAACTGCTGGCCGGCGAACTCGGGTCCGAGCCCGGGTAGATGCCCGGCCGCTCCGCCCAGGGCACATACTCACCGCCCGGCGCGCCGTACCAGTCCATCTCGACGTCCGGGATGCCCCGGCTCTTGAACGGCTCCTGCATGTAGCTGCGCATGTCGCCGTTCGACTCGAAGAACACATGCACGCTGGCGTCGATGATCCGGCGCTGCTGCGCTGCCTGACGGTCCTCGGGGGTCACCATGCCGCGGTTGCCTCCAGTGTGCGGGCCGGCGCCACCACGCACCGGCCTGACCTGTTGTCCCTGGATGTTCGGCTGCCAAGACCTAACGTTTGGTCAATACCTAACGTTTGTTCTCACCGCACGGTAACACCGAGGGCAGGGCGGAACAAGAGGGCAATTAACGGGGGGCGTCAGGCGAACGGGGTAACCGCTGGAGCCGTCAGGCGGCGGGCTGACCTCTGAAGGGGCCGTCAGGCGGCGGGGCTAACCGCGCGCCGCGGCGCCGGAGAGGACCGAATGCCGGTAGAAGTCACGGACCCGCAGCGCGGAGATGGGCGCGAGGTTCCGCATCGGGGACCACATGATCTCCCGCAGGCAGGTGGCGACGAGGTCGGAGGCGGCCACCTGGCTGAGTTCACCGGCCGCCACTCCGCTGTCGATCACGTTGACCAGCAAACCGAACCTGAGCTCCGCGCCTTCCTGGTAGCGGTCCGCCACGCCGATGTCCAGCAGCCGCTTGAAACCCTGGAGGATCTCGATCTCCCGGCTGAAGTGCCGGCCCGCCTGGTCCAGCAGCCAGAGAATCGCGTCGAGGATTTCCACCACCGAGGAGCCCGCCTCGATGACATCGCGGTAGGCCTCCGTCAGCCGGTCCGAGAAGTCCCCGAGGATCGCGTGGATCATCGAGTCCTTGGACTCGAAGTACCGGTAGAGGTTGCTCGCGGTGATCCCGGCCGCGTCCGCGATGTCACGCATGGTGGTCGCCTCGAAGCCCCGCAGGGCGAACTGGGTGCGCGCCGCGTCCAGCACCTGACCGTGGCGCTGTCCCTGGCTCTCGGCGGCCTCGGCGACCCAGCGGGCCCGGGCGTCGTCCACCACGCGGGTGGTCTTGGAGGAGTCCGCGCGGGCCGGCGCCACCGTGGCCAGGCCGTCGAAGATCAGCGCGGTGATGCATTCCGCGGCGGCCCGCGTCCCGGATGGTGTCTGCCACCCCCACAGCAGGCCCGCGTTCAGCGTCGTCCGGTGCAGCACGTAGCGCAGGATGCGGAGGTCGACGCCGTCCTTGATCGCGCCCGCCGCGGAGGCCGCGCTGATCAGGGAGCGCCACAGCCGGTCGACGCTGGCTGGCTCGGCGTGGACCACGGTCTTGAGACTGGAGCTGGCCGTGGTCGGCGCGTCGAACAGGCTGATCTGCAGGGCCGCCGGATGCCGGAAGGAGACCGCGGCGATCGCCTGGGCGTAGGCCCGCAGGGCGGGCAGGGGGTCCACGGGGACCGAGCCGAACTCCCGCACCACGCGGACGAGATCGGCGTGGTACGCCTCGACCAGCTCGACCGCGATCGCTTCCTTGGACTCGAAGTGATGGTAAAGGCTGCCGGCCAGGATCCCCGACGCCGCCGCGACCTCACGCATCGAGGTGTTCGTGTACCCGTCCGATGCGAAGAGCTCAGCGGCCGCCGCGAGGATCTCGTCGCGCCGGCGCATCCGGCCGGCCAGGGATGGCCCGGGCACTGACGATGGGGACGCGGTCACCCGGCCATTATCAGGCCGGCCCGCTACCGGCGGGGCCAGCCCGCAGCCATCTCCTGCTGTCTCATGGGTAACAACTGGGTCCGGGCCGGCTCAGGACCTGGCCCGGGGTCGCTGGCCTGCGGCCACCTGCGAGGCACGGCCCTGGGCGTACGTGGCGAAGCGCCGCCGGGGCGCAGGAGGCGGCGGCCCGATACGGCGCAACACCCAGGAGCGCCTGAGTCCGGCCCGACCTGGGCCGCTGGTCAGTTCACGCAGGGAATACCGTCCTTGGGGGCGATCACCGCACCGCCCTGCGGCCCGGCGGTGGGAATGACCGTCGCGGCGGGCTGCGGCTGGCTGGCGGCCAGGGCACCGGGCAGCACGGCGCTGGCCCCGAGCACGATCTGGACCTGCCCGGCCGCGAGGGACGCGGCCGGCGCCGCGGTGACCCCGAATATCCGGGCGATCGCGGCCGCGTTCGCCGACGCGCCCGGGCCGTAGCTGACCGAGGTGGCCGCGGGGGACGCCGTGTTCCCCACCGTCCCCGCCCGGTAGCCGGCCCTGACCAGCGCGGCCGAGATGCGCGCGGCCAGGCCGGTCGTGGGACCGCCGTTGAGCACGTCCACGGTGGTGGCGGCGGCCGAGGGCTTGACGGGCGCGGCCGGATGGTGCCGGGCCTGCCGCCGGACAGGCTCCGGGAAGAAGGCCGCGTGGACGATGGCCTGGATGGCCGGCACGCTGACCACGTTGGCGTCTTGGCCGTCGATGGTGGCGAAGCCCGTGATCGGCAGCGTGCGGAAGACGAGGTTCCCGCTGGTGAGGCTCCGCATCTGGGACGCGAAGTCGAGCAGGTTCCAGCCCGCGTCGGTGATCACGTACTGCTTGGCCACCGACAGCAGGGCCGACACCTTGGTCAGGTCGCCGAGCACTCCCTGGGTCCGCAGCTGGTGCATCACCGAGTCGATGAACGCCTGCTGGCGGTGGGTGCGGTCCAGGTCACCGTTGGGCAGGCCGTCGCGCTGGCGGACGAACGACAGCGCCTGCGCGGCGTCCAGGTGCTGGTACCCCCGGTGGAAGTGCGCGCCGGATTTCGGGTCACGGACCGCGTGGTTGAGGCAGACCTCCACGCCTCCGACGACCTTCGCCAGCTCGTAGAAACCGTCCAGGTTGACCTCGGCGAAGTGGTCGATGTGCATCCCGGTGAGCTTCTCGACCGTGGCCACGGCGGCCCGCCGCCCGGCCTCGTTGCCGAGGAACGCGAGCTGGTCCTGCCCCATGGCCGGGTTCTGCTGCCGCAGCTTCGCCTGCTCGTAGTACATGCTCACGCCGTAGGCCTGGTCGATCTTGCCCACCTGCTGCGGCCCGACCGTGCCGGCGAAATTCACCCAGTCGTCGCGCGGGATCGAGAAGCCGACCGCCTTCTTGCCGCCGGCGAATATGTGGATAAGGATTAGTGTGTTGGTCGCATTTCCGCCGGTGCCGTTTGCCACCGCTTGGGCATTTCCCGCATGCAGCTTTGCCAGGATGCTTGCGGGGAGGATATTCCCGTTCCAGTCCCGGCGGCTTTCCAGGCCCATCAGCAGGATGTTCTGCGCGCCTGCCGAGGGGCCGCTGGTGATGGCGTGCGAGGCGCCGATGCTGCCCACGTCGCGGATGACCAGGTAGGAAAAGCCACTGGCCAGCAGGACCAGCGCCGCGAGGACGCAGGTGATGAAATACCAGGTCCTGACCATGGGGCCAGGGGGCGTCCCCGGGCCGCCCGGCCCGCCCCCCGGCCTGGGCCGGGGCCCGCCGGGGGCGGGCGCCAGCCGGGAGGCCCGGGCCGGGTTATCCGGTGCCTGCCGAGACGGCACCTTGCTGCGCATCGCCCCCCCGGGTGGCCTTGCTACCATTGCGGCGGAGGTTACCCCCGCGCTTCCTTCATTAAAACAACGCTACCCAAACCTTTGGGGAAAGATGCTGGATAGACCGGGGCACAGAGCGGATTCCGGCCCGCGCTATCACGGCGGGCAGGCGCCAAATGCGCGTTCACCGCAGCGCAATCCGGGCGCGCGCAGGCGCGGCGCGGAACCGCGGGGAGGCGCTGAGGCGGGAGCGCACGGGGGCGGCGCGGGGGTGCGGGGACGCCCCGCGGGGGCGCGCCGGTCATCCCGCGGAGGGCAGGTGCCGCCCGCCGGGCCGCAGCGCTGGTGGGGCTCGCGGCCCGGGCGGCTGGGGATCGCGTTCGTCATCGGCGGGGCCCTGGCCGGCCTGCTCGTCACGGTCGTGACCGGGAGCGAGCCCGGCGTGGTGCTCGGCATCTTCCTGCTCGCCGGCACGGCGGCCGGGGCACTGGCCGTGCACCCCCGGGCGGCCTACCTGATCATCCCGGTGCCCGCGCTGGCCTATCTCGGCGCAGCCATCCCGGCCGGGCTGATCCACGACCACGCCGCCGACACCTCGCATACGGC
>Ga0208717_1000526_pt1 | contig 12708 bp, 16 predicted proteins | sample NGESurF53shallow_FD_184489 | JGI IMG/M metagenome (GOLD analysis project Ga0208717, IMG submission 184489) | Arctic peat soil microbial communities from Barrow, Alaska - NGEE Surface sample F53-3 shallow (SPAdes) | ecosystem: Environmental > Terrestrial > Soil > Wetlands > Peat ... | reverse complement strand
TATCTATATCTTTAAAATTTTTTAATACCAATCTTTCTTTAACCAATTCCGTATTATTACGAATAAACGCAACCTGTAACATCTATAAAATTTTTTGCGAAAATACTTCTATTTGCTTTTATACCCCGTAGGATTATATACCATATATCTTTCAGGATTGTTGATGGATGTAAAACCGCATTGTTCATATAATTTATGTGCATCTTTTGTAGCCAATAATATTCTTCGTAAACCTTGTAATTGCGGATGCGCTAATATCATTTCGACCAACCATTTAGCCAGGCCTTTCCCACGATGATCCTCATCAATAAATACATCGGCCAAATATGCGAAAGTTGCTTTATCTGTAACCATTCTTGCATAGCCTATTTGTGTATCATTATAATAAACGCCAAAACATAAAGAACCTTTCATAGCTTTTTTTACAACTTGCATAGGCACTCCCGGAGACCAATATGATTGCGATAAAAATCCATGCACATAATCAATATCAATTTTGCTTTTATCTGTTGAAATTAGATAGTTATTTTTTTCGATACTATAAATCATGTTTCCGCATTTTAAGAACAAAGATGGCAAATACAATTAAATTTGCAGCAATATGAATGCGAAAGACGATCTGCAAAGCCGTTGGTGGAAGCTGGAAGAAAAATTCATGAATAAATTTGGCAAAAAACCTGATGTTGAAGCAGTGTTGTTTTTAATTGGGATACAGGAGGTAAGAAATTTAAAAAAGAAATTTTCCAAAGAACAAAAGCAGGATCTGATGCATGTTGCCGTGTGTTCATTACTTTCTCAAAGCGGGTATTACAAAATTGATAGCCACGATACTGATGGCTGGCCGCATTTTCAACAACTAAAAGCTTTACCGCAATACAATATGATTGAGCAGGAAAATTTTATAAAAGATCATATATTGCTTTACTTTGAAGAAGTTAATAATTCCTTTGCTGATCTTTAAAATTATGCTGAGAAAAATACTTTATGCTGCAGTCTTGCTGACAATTATTTCCTGTTCTGCTTCAAAGAACGCATCGGTTAAGGAAACCAGGTCAAAAAAGATAATGATTGCTACTGACTATGGCAATATCGTTCTAAAGCTATATAATAAAACACCTTTGCATCGTGATAATTTTGTAAAATTAGTTAAGGAGCATTTTTTTGATAGCCTTTTATTTCACCGCGTTATTAAAGATTTTATGATACAGGGAGGAGACCCGGAAAGTAAACATGCGAAACAAGGACAATTATTAGGCGAAGGTTCTCTAAAATATACTTTACCGCCGGAATTTGACACTTCCTTATTTCATAAAAAAGGAGCGCTGGCAGCTGCGAGAGAATCTGATGCAGACAATCCTCAAAAAAGAAGCAGCTCCACCCAATTTTATATTGTGCAGGGAAAAACTTTTACCGATAATCAAATGAATAAGATGGAGGAGAAGTTAAAAATAAAAATTCCCGAAAACCACCGGCAGGTTTATCGCACCATTGGTGGCGATCCTTTTCTTGATATGAACTATACGGTTTTTGGAGAAGTAATAAGTGGCCTTGATGTAATTGATAAAATTGCCAATGAACCAACAGACGAAAATAACCGGCCATTAAAAAATATAAGAATGAAAATAACATTGGTAAAATGATTCATTAACCGGAAAATATTAATTTGCGAAGCATTTAATTATTAATAATAAAAAAGAAATATGAATTTTCCTGAAAACCTTCGTTATACAAAAGATCATGAATGGGTGTTGCTTGATGGTGATATTGCAACCATTGGCATTACAGACTTTGCTCAACATGAGCTTGGCGATATCGTGTATGTTGAAATTGAAACAAAGGGGAAAACGCTTGCTGCAGAAGCTATCTTCGGAACAGTGGAAGCTGTGAAAACGGTAAGTGATTTATTTCTTCCCGTTTCCGGAACTATCACGGAATTGAACCCCATTTTAGAATCAGAGCCCGAAAAAGTAAATACAGACCCTTATGGCGATGGCTGGATGATAAAAATGAAAGTAGATAACGTGGACGATGTGAGCAAGCTTATGGATGCGGAGGCTTACCAGAAAGTTGTTGCTTAAAATACTTTTACAGCAAATGCAAAAAATTCCGCTAAAAAAATTTCTGCCAGGCATTGCCTGGTTTTTTGTTGTGCTAATACTTACCACATTGCCCGGAAATGATATACCTAAAATAGGTTGGCTGGATAAAATTTATTTTGATAAATGGGTGCATATAGGAATGTTTGGGGGACTTACCTTTCTATTTTGCTGGCCTTTTTATAAATCAGATTTTTCAAGCAGGCAAAGGCTTTATTATTTTATTAAGATTGCATTATCTGCAAGTATTTGGGGATTGGTAATAGAATTTATACAAAGATTTTACGTTGTTGGAAGAAGCTTCGACTTACTTGATTGGGCGGCTGATAGTTTCGGGGCATTCCTGGCATTTTTGTTTTGCAAAAAATGGTTTATTAAAAATGATGAAAGTGTTTCATAACTTGTTACTTTTTTATATCATTCTTGCACCCTAAATTTTAAATTAATACATTTGCTTTATGGAAAATGTTGAAAACATGGAGTATAATACTACCCGTAATCATCTCACAATAAGAGAATACGGTCGCCATATACAGAAAATGGTGGAGTATGTTTTAACTCTTGAAGATCGGGAAAAGCGTCAAAAAAATGCTTATGCCCTTATTGAATTAATGGGTTTTTTAAATCCCCATTTAAAAAATGTAGAAGACTTTCGTCATAAGTTATGGGATCATCTTTTTTTAATAAGCGATTTTAAGCTGGATGTTGACAGTCCTTACCCAATACCTACCCGTGAAACTTTAAAAGCAAAGCCGGAGCAGTTGCCTTATCCCAAGAGATATCCCAAATACAACCATCTTGGCAAAAACATTGAGATAGTTATTGATAAAGCTTTGCAGGAAGAAGATAGTGAAAAGCGCCAGGGATTTGCCAATTCTATTGCCTATTACATGAAACTTACTTATAGCAACTGGCATAAAGAACTTGTTCACGATGATAACATACAAACTGAACTTAGTTCTATTACAAAAGGAGAACTTGAATTTAATAATCGTCCTTTTATAAAACATCGTGTTGATAACAGCCGCGAAGAATTTGTAAGTAATGTTGGTAAATACCGAAAGAATTTTGGTGGTCGCAACAATAATCGCAATAACCAGGGCCGGGATAACCAGGGAGGAAGAGATAACCGTAATAACAATCGCAATAAATTTTCTAAAAAAAGATATTAAGTTTCTTTTATTAAATAAAAAATAAGTTTGCAGCCCCGGCCTTCATATATTGCCGGGGTTTTATTTTTATTTCGTTAAGAAAAAATAAATTGTAATGGGTGTATTTGAAGTTACAGGAGGTAAAAAACTAAAAGGTGAAATAACTCCGCAAGGCGCCAAGAACGAAGCGTTGCAGGTAATTTCGGCAGTATTGCTAACGGCGGAAAAAATTACGATCCATAACATTCCTGATATCATCGATGTAAATCTGCAAATTGAATTGCTGGAGGGACTGGGCGTAATAGTCGAAAGAATCAACAGGCATTCCTGCACGTTTGATGCGGCTACCATAAACATTGATTACCTGGCTTCGCCTGTTTTCAGAAAAATGACGGGGCGTTTACGCGGCAGCGTTATGCTTGCCGGGCCCATGCTCGCCAGGTTTAAAAAAGCTTATGTACCAAAACCAGGAGGCGATAAAATTGGCCGCAGAAGATTGGATACACACATAGTTGGATTTCAAAAACTAGGTGCCCAATTCGACTATGATGATGATGCCTCTTTTTTTCTTTTAAAGACTTCGCATCTTAAAGGAACTGATATGCTGCTCGATGAGCCGAGTGTAACGGGAACAGCCAATATAGTTATGGCGGCAGTAATGGCTACAGGAATCACAACTATTTACAACGCTGCTTGCGAACCATATATACAACAACTTTGTAAAATGTTGAATAGTATGGGCGCAAAAATTTCGGGCACCGGTAGTAACATGCTTGCTATTGAAGGAGTTGAGGAATTACACGGTACTACGCATATTATTCTTCCGGATATGATTGAAGTAGGTTCTTTTATTGGACTTGCGGCTATGACGCAGAGTGATATTGTTATAAAAAATGCAGGCATTAATCATTTGGGAATTATACCGGAGAAATTTCTGCAGCTTGGAATTAAAATGAATTTTGAGGACGATAATATTCATATACCGGAGCAGGATATTTATGAAGTGCAAACATTTTTGGATGGATCTGTGCTTACTATTTCCGATCATCCGTGGCCGGGCTTTACACCAGACTTACTAAGTATTGTTTTAGTTGTGGCAACCCAGGCAAAAGGCAGTGTGCTCATACACCAGAAAATGTTTGAAAGCCGGTTGTTTTTTGTAGACAAAATTATTGAGATGGGCGCACACATTGTTTTATGCGATCCGCATAGAGCCGTGGTTATTGGGCTTGAAAGAAAAAATCAACTAAGAGGAATACAAATGAGCAGTCCGGATATAAGAGCAGGAGTTGCTTTGTTAATAGCGGCTTTGAGCGCAGAAGGAAAAAGTATTATCCAGAATATTGAGCAAATCGACAGAGGTTACCAAAATATAGATGAGCGGTTAAGGAAGCTGGGCGCAGAGATTGTAAGGCAATAGCAGTCGGCACGGCGAAAGCCGTCAGACTGCGGCTACCCGCAATAAAATATTTGAATGCTATAGAATGCAATTTGTAAAAAATGAAACCTACATAAGTGTCTTATAACTGCGGCTAATAAATTTTTTCCAACTGGAACCAAGTATAAAAAATGGACAAGAAATACAACAAACTTATTCTTATAACGGCGCCATCTGGTGCCGGTAAAACTTCTATCGTTAAGTATTTGATGACGAAGTTTTCGCAATTGGCATTTTCAGTTTCTGCAACCACAAGAAAGGCCCGATACAATGAAAAGGATGGAGAAGATTATTATTTTATTTCTGAACACGAGTTCAGGGAAAAAATTCATCATAAGGAGTTTCTTGAATGGGAAATGGTTTACGAAGGGAAATACTATGGCACGTTAAAATCGGATATTGAACGCATCTGGGCGCTGCAAAAAGTGCCTGTACTTGATATAGATGTACAAGGCGCCATTCATGTTCAGCAACAATATCCTGTAAATACCATGGCGGTTTTTATTCAGGCGCCTTCTTCTGAAGAATTAAAAAACAGATTGCAGGGACGTGGGTCGGAAACTGAAGAATCTTTACAGGCCCGTATTGATAAATCTTCTTATGAAATGACTTTTAAAAATCATTTTGAAAATGTAATTACCAATAAAGATTTCCAAACTGCCTGTATCGATGCTGAAAAGATAGTATCCGCATTTCTTGATAAAGAATAATTTAAAACAAACGTTCCTTCTCAATTTTATATTTTTGTAATATGGACTGGAATTCAATTATTGCAATCGCTGTTTCACTGGTGCTTATTGGTTTTTTTGCAGGTATAGAAATTGCTTTCGTTTCTGTAAACAAATTATCCATTGAGTTGAGAAAAAAGCAGGGAACTTATCCCGGCAGAACGTGGGCTGCCTTTATGGAAAATCCTTCCCGTTTTATTGGTACCACGCTTATTTCTTTAAATATTTTAATGGTAATATATGGTTTACTATGGAGTAACATACTGAACAGCGTATGGAAATATTGGGGTATTACCAATCCTTTCGTAAAGCTCGGTGCAGAGACAATTATTTCAACAATATTGCTTTTAATTTTTGAATTCATTTTCAAAGCATTTTTCAGGGCTACCAATAAAGAGATTACAGGAAGCAGTTTCATTACTTTTATTGTAAAGTTTTTTTATTCAACGTTTGCATGGATTGCTTCGTTTTTTGTAAATATTGCAGAGTGGATGCTCAAATATATTTTTAATGTAAAGTTGCAAAATAGAAATGAAGCTTTTTCTAAAATTGACCTGGAACATTTTATACAGCAAAGCAAGATGAATGATGCAGATGATAATGAAGAAATGAATAATGAATTGTTCGAAAATGTATTATCGTTATCTGATGTGAAAGTTAGAGAGTGTCTTATTCCCCGCAAAGAAATTGAATCAATTAATATTAATGCTTCGCTTGCTGAAGTGAAAACCCGTTTTATAGAAACCAAGCTGAGTAAGCTGGTTGTATACGAAGGCAATATTGATAATATCCGCGGCTACATACATCAGCTCGATATGTTCAGAAATCCTCAGAGCCTTAATGCTATGTTACTACCTATACCAACGATACCGGAGAGCATGAGCGCCACAGACCTTATAGATAAATTCAGCAAAGAAAGAAAAAGTATTGCATGGGTTATTGACGAATTTGGCGGCACAGCGGGCATTGTAACAATGGAAGATTTGCTGGAAGAAATTTTTGGAGATATTAAAGATGAATACGATGTAAATGAGGAATTTGTTGATAAACAAATTTCAGCCAGCGAATATATTTTGAGTGGCAGGCTCGAACTTGATTACCTGATTGAAAAATATAAGATGGAATTCAGAAAAAATGAAGAAACTGAAACACTGTCCGGTTACATCATTAGCCAGCATGAGTCTATTCCGCGTCAGAAAGACCGCATTATTATAGATGATTATCAGTTTGATATTTTGAGTGTAAGCGAAACACGTATAGAAACCCTGAAACTTAAAGTGCTGAGGTAAGAGTGTTTTCCCGAAATTATTTAATTACAAATCATATTTCATATTTTCCTGCTGATCTTATAATGGCAATTTAAAAATCTTCGCCTTTACATGGTTATTGCGCTTAATACAAAAATTATCCGAAGAAATGAGTTAACGGAAGACGATAATTTTATTTTTGAAACGTTCAGTAGAATTATAAAACTTCAACCGAATCATCAATTCGTTTTAATATCTGAAAAGAAAATAGATGATGCAATAAATTCATTTGAAAATGTGGTAAATATTGTAATCGGTAAGCAAAGAAAAAATGCTGTTTTACGGTATTTATTTCATAACATAAAAATTCCCGCAGTTCTTAAAAAATACAAAGCAGATGTTTACATAAGTTGCAATGGGGTAGCATCCTTAGCTATAAAAATACCTCAATGTATTGTTGTTGCAGATTTTGGCTTTATTCATCAACCTTCCTTTTTTAAAACATTTATATCCCGCAGTTTAAAAAAAGCGAAGATAATTTTTATGGTTTCAGAATTTTCCAAAAGAGAAATAATTAAGCAATACAAAACAAATGCTGACAAAATAATAGTTGTTTATAAATGTGTTAATGAAAATTTTAAAGCAATTAATTATGAAGAAAGGGAAGAAGTAAAATCAAAATATACAAATGGCAATGAGTATTTTATTTATTCAGGAGAAATTGGTTCTGATAAAAATTTATTGAATTTATTGAAAGCTTTTTCAGCATTTAAAAAGAGGCAAAAAAGCAACATGCAATTATTAATTGCAGGTACACCCGGATGGAAATATGAAGATTTTATGAAAAGTCTTCGCCTGTTTATGTTTAAAAACGAAGTAAAAATTTTGAAAAATCCATCACTGGAAGAACGCATAAACATAACCACAGCGGCGTATGCTATGGTATATCCTTCGGTGTATGATGGTTTGGCAACAGGTCCGTTAGAGGCAATAAAAAGCGGTGTTCCTTTGATCGCTTCTGCAAAAGGCGCAGTGCCTGAAATGTTTGCTGATGCTGCGTTATATGCCGATACCGAAAATTTTAAAGAAATTGCTGTTAAAATGATGCAGCTTTTCCGGGATGAAAATCTGAGAAAAGAATTAACTGGCAAAGGAACCATTACGGCAGAGAAATTTAACTGGGATGTTAGTGCAGAATTTCTTTGGAAAAACATTGAAGAAGTTAAGAGATAATATATTTTCAGGTAATTTATAAAAGTCGTTTTTATTGAAACCTTCAATAGTATTAATTTGCATGTTCTTATGACAGAATCTAAAATTAATATCACCGTTCAGCTTGATAAAGGAAAAGTTCCTCAGCAAATAACCTGGAGCGCAAGTGGCAGCACTGCAGAATCTCCGCAGAAAGCAAAAGCAATGTTTATTGCATTCTGGGATGCTATTGATAAATCTGCAATGCGCATCGATTTGTGGACAAAAGATATGATGGTAGATGAAATGGCTGATTTTTATTTCCAGGTTTTCACTACTATGGCAGACACGTTTCAAAGGGCCACCAAACACGATACGTTAACTAACGATATAAAGACTTTTGCTAAAGATTTCCACAAGAAATTTATAGAAATTGAAAAAGAAAGAAACAAATAAACATCATTATTAATATTTTAAATTGAACATAAAATGAGTTTGGAAGAAAAAGTAATGACCGATTTAAAAACCGCAATGCTGGCAAAAGATGAAAAATCTTTGCGGTCTTTGCGGGCAATAAAAGCAGCAATCATTAACCTTAAAACTTCAGAAGGTTTTAGCGGCGAAATTAAAAGTGATGATGAAATAAAATTGCTTCAAAAGTTGGTAAAGCAGCGTAAAGAGTCTTTGGAAATTTATGAAAAACAAAGTCGCAAAGACCTTGCAGATAAAGAAAAAGAAGAAATTGACGTAATAGAAAAATTTTTACCAAAGCAAATGAGTGAACAGGAACTAAAAGAAGTTATCGCGTCTATTGTAAGGGAAACCGGTGCCACTACGCAGGCCGATATGGGCAAAGTAATGGGTATGGCTAATAAACAACTTGCCGGCAAAGCAGACGGTAAATCTATTGCAGCAATTGTAAAAGAAATACTTGCTGCCAGGTAATATTTTAGTAATTGTAAAGAATCGTCTATTTGGTATGAAATGGCTGTAAACAAGGGACTATGATAATTGATATTGCATTTCTGCTTGTTATGATTCTTGCCATCTTTAAAGGTTTAAGTAAGGGGCTGGTGGTTGGTATTTTTTCCTTGCTTGCCTTTATAATTGGTCTAGCGGCGGCTCTTAAGTTATCAGCAGTTGTTGCATCATATTTAGGTAAAAATGTAGTGTCTGTATCAAGATGGTTGCCTTTTATTTCATTTCTGTTGGTTTTTATTGTGGTAATTTTACTAGTAGGGTTAGGTGCAAGGCTAATAAAAAAAACCGTTGATCTTGCTATGTTGGGATGGCTGGATAGACTGGGAGGGATGGCTCTTTATATTATTATTTATACAATCATATTTAGTGTATTGTTGTTTTTCGCTGAAAAGATTTTAATATTAAAACCACCAGTAATTGAAAGTTCGGTAGTTTATAAATACGTATCGCCATGGGGACCAAAAGTGATCAATAATCTCGGAAAGATTATACCAATTTTTAAAGATATGTTTTCACAATTAGAAGGTTTTTTTGAAAGTCTGGCACATAAATCTGTTTAGTTAAATTAGAATCAAATATTATTTCGACACTTTTTTGCATAGAAACATTTATTTTAGCGTTATATAGCTGCATGTAAAATCACAAATCCGCCGTAGCGTATCAATGGAATATAAAATTCAACAAGACGGTAAGTTTAAATTTATTGAAGAGGGAGAGGGTGAACCACTTGTCTTATTACACGGGCTGTTTGGTGCATTGAGTAATTTTGAACATCTGATTGAATATTTCAGAAAAGAGAATAAGGTTATTGTACCAATGCTTCCGCTTTTTGAACTTGACCTTTTGCACACAACGGTAGGAGGCTTGCAGAAATTTGTTTACCGGTTTATTGACGCCCGTGGATATAAAAATATTCATTTGTTGGGCAATTCGCTGGGTGGCCATGTTGCGCTCGTATATATTTTAAAACATCCTGAACGCATAAAATCTCTTATACTCACAGGGAGTTCCGGCTTGTTTGAAAACGGAATGGGCGATAGCTACCCCAAACGTGGAGATAAAGAATACATCAGGAAGAAGACACAGCTCACTTTTTATGATCCTGCTATGGCAACCGAAGAACTCGTAAATGAATGTTTTGAAATAACAAATAACAGAATTAAAGTAATCAAAATAATCTCTCTTGCTAAATCAGCCATTCGCAATAATCTTGGCGAAGAAGTAAGCCAGATAAAGCAACCTACTTGCCTCATTTGGGGAAATAACGATACTATAACGCCGCCATTTGTTGCTAAAGAATTTCATAAACTTATTCCAAATAGTGAACTCCATTTTATTGATAAATGTGGTCATGCCCCAATGATGGAAGTTCCTGGTGAGTTTAATAAGATTCTCAGTGGCTTTATTTCAAAATTAAAAGTGCCTGCTGCAACAGTTCACTAATTTTTTTTGTCTATAGTAACAGTAGCCAGCTAATTTTTTTACATTTTAATGGAAGCACTATCATGTTAGCACACGAACTCATCAACAATATTTTACCTCAATTACAATTAACCGACACAGTTTCGAAAGCGTTGCAATTGATGAGCGATTTTAAAATAACACACTTGCCGGTAATATCTGAAGACAAATATCTTGGAATGATTGGCGAGGATGATTTGCTTGATGAAGAAAATAAAAAAATTACGATTGAGTTTTTTCAAAATGATTTTATTCATGCATCAATAAATTACAACAAGCATTTTTTAAATGCGGTTACAATAAGCAATCAATATCAAACAAATGTAATTCCGGTTGTTACTGAAACCAATGAATTTATGGGTGCTATTGCCGGGCAGGAACTTCTTGCAGCGTTGGGCAATTTTTCAGGTGCAAATGAAACCGGTGCCGTTATTGTACTGGAAATGGAACGCAGCAATTTTTCGATTTCTGAAATTAGCAGAATTGTGGAAAGTGATGGCGCCGTGATTCTTCATTTAAATATTACCATTAAGCCCGATACTTCGTTAATGCAAATTACCATTCACCTCAACAAAAGAGAAGTTTCTGTTATCATCGCTGCTTTCGAAAGATATGAATACACAGTGTCTTATTATTCCGGCGAACAAATGTTTGAAAATGAAATTGACAACAACTACCGGCATCTTATGAATTATCTTGATATTTAACCCACCTTATTTTATTAACTGAATTCAATTTACCATGGGTTACTAATGGGGTTTATTGCACGTATCATTTTTAATTTAAAGCCCTCAATACAGTTTCAAACAGTTCCCTCAAAAGGGTTTATTTTTACAAAATGACTTTATCTTTTATTTGATTTTATAAAAGATATTTTACAACAATTATGAGGATAGCAATATATAGCCGCGGAATGGAAGCCAGCCAGCAGGATGACTTAAAGCTGCTACTTACCGAACTGGCACATTATAAAATTGAACCCGTTATATTCCAAAATTTTTTTAACCAGTTTTATTCATCAATAGATATATCTTATAAATATTCAACCTTTAACTGCCCCGAAGACCTTGAAGATATCGACTTCCTGATAAGCCTCGGCGGCGACGGAACTTTACTGGATGCAATTACTTTTGTTGGGGGTAAGGGCATTCCGGTATTAGGCATAAATTATGGACGCCTTGGCTTCCTGGCAACTATTGGTAAAGATGAATTACAGCTTGCCGTAAAGGCGTTGGTGCAAAGAACTTTTATGCCCGACAAAAGAACTTTGCTTCATCTTGATGCTAATATTCCTTTATTTAACGGTGTTGCGTATGCGCTTAATGAATTCACCATTCATAAAAAAGACACATCACCTATGATTAAGATCCACACCTATTTAAATGGTGAATTTTTAAATACATACTGGGCCGATGGGCTCATCGTATCTACGCCAACCGGCTCTACCGGTTATTCACTAAGTTGTAACGGTCCTGTAGTTTTTCCGGAATCTGCCAGTTTTGTAATTACGCCGGTTTCTCCCCATAACTTAAATGTACGACCACTGGTGGTTCCCGATAATACCATTCTTTCTTTTGAAGTAGAAGGCAGAACAGATGGGTTTTTATGCACCCTGGACAGCCGACGGGAAATAGTTACGAAAGAAGTGCTGCTGGCTATTCGAAAAGAAACTTTTAATGTAAACCTGGTAAGACTTAATGAAAACAATTTTTTGCAAACCTTGCGTAATAAATTATCCTGGGGACTTGATAAAAGAAATTAATGACAAATTTTTAACTTGCATATATAATTAAAAGAGCGTTTCTTCGTTTTACCAACTATGTTTACAATCTTTATTTTGCACCCATTATGAAAAAATATTTTATAATCCTGATCGTTTTTACTGCTTTTAATATTAAAGCCAAAGCCCAATATGAAGCTGTTCAGGAAGGGGAATATGGTATAACAGCCGGTGTTGCACACTATTTCGGAGATCTGAATAACAGAGCTGCCTTTAACCGACCTAAAATTGCATTGGGTGCTTTTTACAGAAAACAATTTAATAATTATGCTGGTGTTCGCTTAACTGCGCACTATGCACAACTTGGGTATAGTGATCAATATAGTGAAAATGCTTATCAGCGTAGCAGGAACCTAAGCTTTAATACAAATATTTTTGAAGTTGCGTTAAGAGGAGATTTTAATTTTTTCCAGTTTAATCCAACCGACCCGAATCATAGCTTCACCCCTTATGCAACTCTTGGAGTAGGTGTTTTTAGCTATGATCCTTATGCATATTTAAATGGTCAAAAATATTATTTAAGGCCGCTGGATACGGAAGGAGAAACTTTTTACAAAGGAAGAAAGGAATATGGTACAATGGCAGTGTGTATTCCTGTGGGAATGGGTGTTAAGTATGCAGTATCGGATAAAGTC
>Ga0208717_1000524_pt1 | contig 12773 bp, 12 predicted proteins | sample NGESurF53shallow_FD_184489 | JGI IMG/M metagenome (GOLD analysis project Ga0208717, IMG submission 184489) | Arctic peat soil microbial communities from Barrow, Alaska - NGEE Surface sample F53-3 shallow (SPAdes) | ecosystem: Environmental > Terrestrial > Soil > Wetlands > Peat ... | reverse complement strand
GCCCTGATCGGCTTTCCCGCCGGCGCCCGACCGGGCCAAGTGGCGCCCGAGGTGATCGCACACTTGGCGCTCGTCTATGTGCCGATCAATCTCGTCCTCTACGGCGCCGCCCTCGCCCTGATGCTCGGCTACAAGATCACCCGCGCCAGCCACGCCGAAACCCTCGTTTTGCTGGCGGCGCGGGCCGCGGAGGCGCCGCATCCCGGCGTGGCTTGAGCGGATTTGTTATCGGGCCTCGGCGACGATCGCCTCGGCCTTGGCGAACAGGGCCGGATCGATGGCGAGGCCCGACGCGCCGGCGTTCTCATCGACCTGTTGGGGACGGCTCGCGCCAACGATCGCCGAGGCGACGTTCGGCTCGCGCAGGACCCAGGCCAGGGCGAACTGGGTCAGGGAAACCCCCGCGTCCGCGGCGAGGGGCTTCAGCTTCTGAACCGCCTTGAGCACCGGTTTGGTCATCAGCCGGCCGATGAATCCGCTCATGGCCTCGCTGGTGGCGCGGGAGTCCGGCGGCGGGGGCGCATCGGGGGTGTATTTGCCGGTGAGAACGCCCTGGGCGAGCGGCGACCAGACGATCTGGGATACGCCGTTCGCACGGCATAAAGGGATAATCTCCTTCTCCGGCTGCCGCCAGAGGAGTGAATATTGCGGCTGGCTGGAGACGAAACGCTCGACGCCCGCCATGGCGATGGCGGCCCGCACCTTGTCGGCGGGCCACTCGGAAAAGCCCAACCACCGCACCTTGCCCGAGCTCACGGCGTCCGAGAGCGCCCCCATGGTCTCTTCCAGCGGCGTGGCGTCGTCATAGCGGTGGCACTGGTAAAGATCGATGACATCGACCTTCAGTCGTTTCAACGAAGCGTCGAGTTGCTTGACGATCTGATCTCGCGAAAGACCCCGGTCCGCATCGCTCATGGGGAAAAAGACCTTGGTCGCCAGGACGTAGGAGTCGCGCGGGCGCCCCGCCAGCGTCTCGCCCAGGAAGGTCTCGGCCGCCCCGCGCCCATATACATTGGCGGTGTCGATGAAATTGATCCCAAGATCGAACGCCCGATGCAGGCAGGCGGTCGCGCTCTCCCTTTCGATGCCCACCCCGAAGGTAAGCCAGGATCCAAGGGAGATTTCCGAAACGGTGAGGTCGCTCGATCCGAGTTGGCGGTATTTCATGGGCTGTCTCCGGGGTTGGCGAGTTTGAGGGAAGGCCACGGCGGTGTCCCGACACAAAGCCGGCCGCCGCGCTTGCGTTCCAAATTGGAGCGACTCATACGCCGAGCAGCCTCGACAGGGCCCTTCGATAGGCTTCGGCGATGGCGTCCCTGTCGATGTGACGCCCGCCCACCACGACCTTACGGCCTTGGCGCCAGACGCTCTCCACCGCGCCGCCCCGCGCGGCGAAGATCCACCCGTCGAGGAGAGCGTCGCCTCGGCGGCCAGCCAGGGAGGGATGGCCCGAGTCGAGACAGACGATGTCGGCCGGGCCGCCCGGTTCGAGACCGAGGGGCTCGACGCCCAGCGCTTGCGCGCCGCCGGAGTGTGCGTCGGAGAAAAGAGCGCCCCCAACGGAAGGGTGGGCCTCTGACGCCAGCACATTGCGGCTCTGGCCCGCTAGGCGCTGACCGTATTCCAGTGTCCGCAACTCTTCGGCGGCGTCGATCAGCACGTTCGAATCGCTGCCGATCCCGAAGGCGCCGCCGGAGGCCAGGTAGCGCGGGGCGGGAAAGACGCCGTCGCCCAGGTTGGCTTCGGTGATCGGGCAGAGGCCGGCGACCGCGCGGCTGGCCGCCAGGCGATCCGTCTCGGCCGTCGTCATATTGGTGGCGTGAACCAGGCACCAGGATGCATCGACTGGCGCGTGTTCGAAGAGCCACTCCACCGGCCGTAGGCCGCACCACGCCAGACAATCCTCCACCTCCCGCGCCTGTTCGGCGATGTGGATGTGGATCGGACCGCCGCCGGCCATGGGGGCGATCAGGGCCAGTTGCTCGAGCGTGACGGCCCGCAGGCTATGCGGCGCGACCCCGACCCGGGCGTCCGGCAGGGCGCGGACGGCGCGGCGACTGGCCTCCACCAGACGCGCGAATGAGTCCGGCGAATTTATGAACCGCCGCTGCTCAGGGGCCGGCGGCGCACCCCCGAATCCACCCTGAGCATAGAAGACCGGCAGCAGGGTCAGGCCGATTCCCACGGCGCCCGCCGCCGCCGCGATCGCGCCGGCCAGTTCCGCGGGATCGGCGTAGGCGCCCCCATCCAGGTCGTGATGCAGGTAGTGGAACTCGCCCACCCGGGTGAAACCGCTCTCCAGCATCTCGGCATAGGCCAGGGCGGCGATGGCCCGCACATCGTCGGGGTTCAGGCGATCGACGAACCGGTACATCGTCGCGCGCCAAGTCCAGAAGTCGTCGCCGGCGGGTCCGCGCGTCTCGGCCAGTCCCGCCATGCCGCGCTGGAAGGCGTGGCTGTGGACATTGGCGAGGCCCGGAACGGCGATGCCGCCGCGCTCGTCGCCGGCCTGAACGGGCGCGCCGGCCTCGACGCTGACGATGCGCCCGTCGGCGTGACCGATCCGCACCAAGCGCGCCCACCCGCCCGGCAGCAGGGCTGTTTCAAACCAGAGAGTTTCCACGCCCTTCCTTCCCCTCGCCCGCGCCGTCGTGTCTAGGTATAAACGCCGGCCTTGGCCACGCATGGGGCCGCTGAACGTGGGGTGGTCGATCTTGCCGGTAGGAGACATGCGCTGCGACCGGTTATGGCGGGACGCGCGGCTGGCGACGATGGCGGCGGCCGGCCCGTGCCTGGGTGAGGTCGGCGATGGCGTCGTCTCCTGCGCCGACGGACGTATCCTCTACGCTGGCCCAGCCAACGAAGCGCCGCGGTTCGACGCCGAAGAAACCGTGGCCTGCGACGGGCGCTGGATCACCCCGGGCCTGATCGATTGCCACACCCATCTGGTGTACGGCGGCGACCGGGCCGGGGAATTCGAAATGCGGTTGGCCGGCGCCTCCTACGAAGCGATCGCCCGCGCCGGCGGTGGCATCGTCTCGACCATGGCCGCCACGCGGGAAGCCAGCGAGGAGGCGTTGGTGGCCGCCGCCTTGCCGCGCCTGGACGCCCTGATCGCCGAGGGGGCGACCACTATTGAGGTCAAGTCCGGCTATGGGCTGTCGCTGGCCGACGAGCTTAAGCAATTGCGCGCGGTCCGCGCCCTGGGCCACCGTCGGGACGTGGCCATCAAATCAACTTTCCTGGGCGCCCACGCCCTGCCGCCCGAATTCGCTGGCGACGCCGACGGCTATATCAGCCTGGTGTGCGAAGAGATGATCCCGGCCGTCGCCGCCGAGCACTTGGCCGACGCGGTGGACGCCTTCTGTGAAGGCTTCGGTTTTTCGCCGGCCCAGGTCCGCCGGGTGTTCGAGGCGGCCAGGGCGAACGGCCTGCCGATCAAGCTCCACGCCGAACAGCTTTCCAATCTGCACGGCGCGACCTTGGCCGCGGAATTTGGCGCTCTGTCCGCCGATCATCTGGAATTTCTCGACGACGATGGGATCGCCGCCATGGCCAGGGCGGGGACGGTGGCCACTCTGCTCCCCGGCGCCTTCTACTTCGTGCGCGAGACCAAAGTCCCGCCGATCGATGCCCTGCGCCGCGCCGGCGTGCCGATCGCCCTGGCCACCGACTGCAATCCCGGCACTTCTCCCCTCACCTCCCTGCTACTGACCATGAACATGGGCGCGACCCTGTTTCGCCTCACTGTCGAGGAATGTCTCGCCGGCGTCACCCGAAACGCCGCGCGGGCCCTGGGCTTGGGCGGCGACGTGGGAACCCTGGAGGCCGGAAAGCGATGCGATCTGGCCATCTGGGATATCGAACGGCCGGCCGAGCTGGTCTACCGCATGGGATTCAATCCGCTCCATGCGCGGGTCTGGAGGGGGCGATGAACGAGGTGATTCTGGTCCCGAGCGCCGTTTCGCTCGCCCAGTGGCGGGCCATCTACCTGGGCGCGAAGGTGAGGCTCGATGCGGCGTCGGCGCCGGCCGTGGCGGCCGGCGCGGCGGCGGTGGCGCGCATCCTGGCCAAGGGCGCGCCGGTCTATGGAATCAACACCGGCTTCGGCAAGCTGGCCAGCGTCCGCATCGACGCCGCGGACCTCGGACGGCTGCATCGCAACATCGTCCTCTCGCATGCCGCCGGGGTGGGGCCGGCCACCCCCGTCGCCATCGCCCGGCTGATCCTGGCCTTGAAGCTGGCCGGCCTGGCGCACGGCGCCTCGGGGGTGAGACCGGCCACCATCGCCCTCATCGAAGCCATGCTGGCCAAGGGGTTGACGCCGGTCATCCCGGCCCAGGGCTCGGTGGGCGCGTCGGGCGATCTGGCCCCCCTCGCCCACATGGCGGCCGCGATGATCGGGGTGGGTGACATCCTTGTCGGCGGGACACGCGTTCCCGCCACCCGCGCCCTGGAAGACGCCGGACTTACGCCGCTCACCCTCGGTCCCAAGGAAGGGCTAGCGCTGCTGAACGGCACGCAGTTCTCCAACGCCCACGCCCTGGCGGCCCTGTTCGAGGCCGAGACCCTGTTCCGCGGCGCTCTCGTCACCGGCGCCCTTTCCACCGAAGCCGCCAAGGGTTCCGACACCCCGTTCGATCCGCGCATTCACGCCCTGCGCCGGCACAGGGGTCAGATCGAGACAGCGGCGGCCTTGCGCGCCCTGATGGCCGGCTCGGCGATCCGCGCCTCGCACCTGGTGGGCGATGCGCGGGTGCAGGACCCCTACTGCCTGCGCTGCCAGCCGCAGGTGATGGGCGCGGCCCTGGACGTGCTGCGCCAGGCCGCCCACACCCTGGCCGACGAGGCCAATGGGGTCACCGACAATCCACTGATCTTCGCCGACACCGACGAAGCGCTGTCGGGCGGCAATTTCCACGCCGAGCCGGTGGCCTTCGCCGCCGATATGATCGCCCTGGCGTTGTGCGAGATCGGCTCTCTGGCCGAGCGGCGCATCGCCATGCTGGTCGATCCGGCCCTCTCGGGCTTGCCGGCCTTCCTGACCCCCAATCCCGGCCTCAACTCCGGTTTCATGATCGCCCAGGTCACCGCCGCCGCCCTGGTTAGCGAGAACAAGCAGCGCGCCTATCCGGCCAGCGTCGATTCTATCCCCACTTCGGCCAACCAGGAGGACCACGTCTCCATGGCCGCCCACGGCGCGCGGCGACTGCTCGGCATGGCCGAAAACGCCAGCGCGGTGATCGGCATCGAACTCCTGGTGGCGGCCCAGGGCTGCGACTTCCACCGGCCCCTCGCTTCGAGCAAACCCTTGGAAGCGGCGCGCGCGGTGTTGCGCGAGCGGGTCCCCACCCTGACCGACGACCGCTATCTCCATGCCGACCTGGAAACCGCCATCGCCCTGGTGAGGAGCGGGGCCATCCAGGCCGCCATCGGCGACATCGCGTTGCCGGGAATCTGCGAGGAGGGATGAACACCGTCCGACACCACATGCCCTTCTCCCCTTGCGGGAGAAGGTGGCCGCGAAGCGGACGGATGAGGGGTTTTCCACGATCCATCCGCGTGGCGGGACCATGCGCGGCGAGGCCGGCGCGACCCCTCATCCGGCCCTGCGGGCCACCTTCTCCCGCAAGGGGAGAAGGAATTTGGCGGGGGCGATCATGACCGGCTGGCTCGAAATCAACCAGGGCGACGCGCCGCTGATCGTCAGCTTCCCTCACACCGGAGCCGACATTCCGCCAGATATCGAGGCGCGCCTGGTCTCGCCGTGGCTGGCGCGCAAGGACGCCGACTGGTGGATCGATCGCCTCTACGACTTCGCCGCCGACTTGGGCGCCACCACGATCCGCACGGCGGTTTCGCGCACCGTCATCGACGTCAACCGCGATCCCTCCGGCGCCTCGCTCTACCCCGGGCAGGCGACCACCGAGCTCTGTCCGATCACCACCTTTGACGGCGAATCCCTGTACTTGCCGGGCGAAGCACCCGACGAGGCCGAGATTGCCGGGCGGCGGGATCAATTCTTTGAACCCTATCACGACGCCCTGGCAGCCGAGATCGTCCGCCAGAAAGCCCGCCATGGCGTCGTGGTCATCTACGAAGCCCACTCGATCCGCTCGCGCATTCCGCGCCTGTTCGACGGCGAGCTGCCGAATTTCAACATCGGGACCAACGGCGGCGCGAGCTGCGACGGCGCTCTCACCGCCGTCGTCGAGGCGGCCTGCGACGCCAGCGCCTTCACCCGCGTCACCAACGGCCGTTTCAAGGGCGGCTACACCACCCGCCACTACGGCGCGCCGGGCGACGGCGTCCACGCTATCCAGATGGAGCTGGCCTGCCGCGGCTACATGGACGATCCCGACGGCGCCGTCGGAGCGGACAATTGGCCCAGCCCCTACGATCCCGACCGGGCCGCGCCCATGCGCGCGGTGCTGACCGAGATTTTGCAGGCTTGCCTCGACTTCGCCGGCGCCAACGGAGACCGCCCATGACGCGCCTGGACAACTCACGCGTCATCCGCAGCTCGCGCGGGCCAAAGATCAGCGCCAAGAGCTGGCTCACCGAAGCGCCGCTCCGTATGCTGATGAACAACCTCGATCCCGAGGTCGCCGAGCGGCCCGAGGAGCTGGTGGTCTATGGCGGCATCGGCCGGGCGGCGCGCGACTGGGAGAGTTTCGACCGCATCGTCGCGGTATTGCGCCGTCTGGACGACGATCAAACCCTGCTCGTCCAGTCAGGCAAGCCGGTGGGCGTCTTCCGCACTCACATCGACGCCCCGCGCGTGCTGATCGCCAACTCCAACCTGGTGCCGCGCTGGGCGACCTGGGAGCATTTCAGCGAACTCGACCGCAAGGGCCTGATGATGTACGGCCAGATGACCGCCGGCTCGTGGATCTATATCGGCGCCCAGGGCATCGTACAGGGCACCTTCGAGACCTTCGCCGAGTTGGGCCGCCAGCACTACGGCGGCGATCTTTCCGGGCGCTGGATCCTCACCGGGGGCCTTGGCGGCATGGGCGGGGCCCAACCCCTGGCCGCGGTGATGGCCGGCGCCTCCTGCCTGGCGGTGGAATGTCAGGCTTCGCGCATCGAGATGCGCCTGCGCACCAGCTACCTGGACGTGATGAGCCAGGATCTGGACGAGGCCCTGGCCCGGATCGCCAAATCCTGCGACGACAAAAAGCCGCTGTCGGTGGGCCTTCTGGGCAACGCCGCCGAAATCTTCCCCGAATTGGTCCGCCGAGGCGTGCGCCCGGACGCGGTCACCGACCAGACCAGCGCCCACGATCCGATCAACGGCTATCTGCCGGCCGGCTGGAGCGTCGCGGACTGGATCGCGCGGCGCGAGAGCGATCCCAACGCCGTCGAGGCGGCGGCGCGCGCCTCAATGGCCGCCCAGGTGCGGGCCATGCTCGATTTCCACCGCGCCGGCGTGCCCACCGTCGATTACGGCAACAACATCCGCCAGATGGCCCTGGAGGAGGGCGTCGAGAGCGCCTTCGATTTCCCCGGCTTCGTGCCCGCCTATATTCGTCCGCTCTTTTGCCGGGGCGTCGGCCCGTTCCGCTGGGCGGCGCTCTCGGGCGATCCGGAGGACATCTACAAGACCGACGCCCGCGTGAAGGAACTGATGCCCTACGATGCGCATCTGCACGAGTGGCTGACCATGGCGCGCGAGAAGATCAGGTTCCAGGGCCTGCCGGCGCGCATCTGCTGGGTCGGCCTGGGCGATCGCCATCGCCTGGGCCTGGCGTTCAACGACATGGTGGCGAGCGGCGAACTGGCCGCCCCGGTGGTCATCGGCCGCGACCACCTGGACTCGGGCTCCGTCGCCTCGCCCAACCGGGAGACCGAAGCCATGCGCGACGGCTCCGACGCCGTCTCCGACTGGCCGCTGCTCAACGCCCTGCTGAACTGCGCCAGCGGGGCCACCTGGGTATCGATCCACCACGGCGGCGGGGTCGGCATGGGATTCTCGCAGCACGCCGGCATGGTCGTGGTCTGCGACGGCACCCCCACCGCCGCCCGCCGCATCGAACGTGTCCTGTGGAACGACCCCGCCACCGGCGTCATGCGCCACGCCGACGCCGGCTACGACATCGCCCTCGATTGCGCGCGGGAGCACCATCTCGACCTGCCCGGTATCCTTGGCTGAGGTGGACAAGCGTTGACGGTCCAGATTCTCCGCGCCCGCGACCGCCTGGAAACGCCCTGGAAGAACGGCGGCGGCGTGACCCGCGAGATCGCCGTCTTTCCACCGGGCGCCGGCCTCGACACTTTCGACTGGCGAGTGAGCATGGCGACGGTCACCGCCGGCGGGCCGTTTTCGCTCTTTCCGGGCGTCGATCGCATACTATCGGTGCTGGAGGGCGAACTTCACCTGTGCTTGGACAACGAGGTCAAGCTCGACCTCAGCCCCGGCTCGCCTCCGGCGGCCTTTTCCGGCGACGCCGCAGTCCGAGCCGAACCCCCAGCCAGCCCTGTGACCGATCTAAACGTCATGACGCGCCGCGGTCGGGTGCGGGCTCGCGTCGATCATCTCACGCTCGATGGCGCACGAGCCGGAACCGCCACCGAAACGACCCTCATCCTTACTCTCTCGTCCGGCGTCCGCGTCGGTCACGAGTGCGGCGTTTGGGACCTCGGGCGCTTCGATGCTGCTCTTGTCCAATACGCCAGCGGAGAGTCCATCGAACTTTCGTCCGTCGGATCGGGCGCAGTCATTAAGATCGATTTTGATGCCTCGGATCGCCGAAATCGCATGGCCTGAGCGCGCCTTTTTCCTTCCGGCGCCAGGGGCGCCGTCATCAACTTTGCCCTTCAGCATCTTCATGACGCCGATGGCGTTACCGATCACGTCGGCGGGGCGTTTTTGGCCATTTACGTCCGGTGGGCATGGCTATTTCGCTTCCTTGGTCGCGGTATCTTTGGTCGCCGTAGAAAATAGATATCCGACGACGGCACCAAAAAGCGTGCTGATGGAACCCCCGTCCAATACCTTTTCAAGGGCGAGGATAAGGGCAATCGGTAAGACCACCCCGATAGCTAGGAATTGCAGCGAGCGGTATCCCATGCCCATTTCGCTCTTGAGTCTATGAATTATCACAGCGACAAAACTGATAGGGACAGTCAGCGCGGCGATCACCTCGACGTAGGTTTTGCCATCCGGCCACATAGCTTGCTCCCTGCTTTGCACTAAAGCATATAGGATCGCAGTGCCTCGCGCTACGCGCCGCCAACCCTGCCGAAGGAGACGGAATGAATAAGATTCCGGATTGGCTCCGCCTTCCAATTCTCGTCGGTGCTTTAGTCGCGACCGCCATCCTTATTGCCGTCCTGCCGTCAAGCATCGGCAGAACAATTATCGGCATCGCGTTCACTCTGGTCATGGTAGCCATCTTCGGCGAGAGATTCCTTTGGGCCTGCTTTCTCGCACCAATAGTCATCATAGTATTAATCCTCATATTCAAAGGACATTGACGTCTCAGATTTGGAGACTGAGGCGTTCCCAAGATTCTCGGCAGGAGATAAGTGCAATGTCACCGAAATACTGCCACCGAAATACCACCCTCATCCTTTCACCGTCACCGATCACATCGGGTGCGTCGTGAGCAGCAGGCTGGTCTCCGTCGCCGATATGCCGTCGATCGCCCGAATTCCATCCAGCGCCGCGCTGAATCCCGTCAGACTCTCGGTATTGAGTTCAGCGATCATGTCCCAGCGGCCGTTGGTCATGTGAACACGCTCCACCTGTGGAAACCCGCGCAGGGCGCGAAGCACGGCGCCGGAGCGTTCGCGCTCGCCCTCGATGGCGATGGCCATGATGGCGCGCACGCGCTGCGCTTCGGTTTCGGCGCGGGCCTTGACGGTGAAGCCGGCGATGTCGCCGCGCGCCATCATCCGATCGACGCGGTTCTGCACCGTGCCGCGCGAGACTTTCAGCGACTTGGCCAGTGCCGCGACCGGCACGCGGGCGTTGACCCTAAGGAGCGCGATCAGCTTGCGGTCGGTCTCGTCCATCGCTCACCTGTCAGATCGCCAGCGTAGCCACGCAATTAGCCAATCTTTCCGACAAAAGCGACCCATTCGTCGCCTTTCCGTTAGCCGGTCGCGGCGCCATCCTTGGTGTTGAGGACAATCCTGACCGGCCAAGAGGCATCCACCATGAACGCGCGACCCACCTTTTTGATGACCGACGCGGCGAAATATGACGTCGCCTATCAGATCAACCCGTGGATGCGGCCCGAGGTGTGGAGCGCCCATCCGGAGGCCAATCGCCAGGCGGCGGTGGAGGGATCGAACGCCCTGCGCATCGCCCTGGAAGACAGCGGCGGCGTTGTTCACACGATCGCCGGCGTGGCGGGCCTGCCGGATCTGGTGTTCCCGGCCAACGCCGGAATTGTCCTCAATGGCAAGGCCCTGGTGGCGCGGTTCCGCCACGCCGAACGCCGCGGGGAAGAGCCCCATTTCCTCAAGGCTTTCGAGGATCTGAAAGCCCAGGGCCTGCTCACCGAGGTGGTCCAAATCGAAGGCTGTTTTCAGGAAGGGGCCGGTGACTGCATCTGGGACGCGGCGCGAAACCTGTTCTGGGTGGGCAGCGGCCCGCGCTCGACGCCGGAGTCGGTGGATATCATCGCCAAATACTTCGGCCAGAAAGTCGTCCACCTGCCCCTGGCGACCGAGCAGTTCTATCACCTGGACACCTGCTTCTGCCCGCTGAGCGGCGGCGAAATCCTCTATTATCCCCCGGCCCTGACCAAGGAGGCGCTGGAGCGCCTGCGTGAGCTCGTGCCGGCCGACCTTCTCATCGAGGCCACCGACGAGGACGCGGCGGCCTTCTGCGTCAACGCCGTCTGCCTGGAAAAGACCGTGGTGATGGCCATGCCGGGTCAGGGCCTACGCGATCGGTTGGCGGCGCGCGGCTATGAGGTGCTGGGGATCGACCTGGCGCCGTTCATCCTGTCGGGCGGCGGCGCCTTCTGCATGACCCTGAGCCTGGATCGCACCAGCGCGGACGCGGCGGTGTCGGCGCCGGAGCGGGCCGAACTCCTGGCGGGGTAGCTCGGGCCATGACCTTGCAACAGGAAATGCCGACCGGTCATCCCACCGACTTTCTGGCCCTGGAGGCCGAATACGGCGCGCGCAACTACAAGCCGCTGGACGTGGTCATCACCCGAGGCGAAGGCGTCCATGTGTGGGACGTGGAGGGACGGCGCTATCTCGACTGCCTGTCGGCCTATTCGGCCGTCAATCAGGGTCATTGTCATCCGAAGATCCTGCAAGCGATGATCAATCAGGCCGGCCGGCTGACCCTGACCTCGCGCGCCTTCCGCAACGACCAGCTCGGCCTGTTCTACGAGGAGCTGTGCACCCTCACCCGCTCACACTCGGTGCTGCCGATGAACACCGGCGTCGAGGCCGTGGAAAGCTCGCTCAAGGTGGCTCGCAAATGGGGCTATCAGGTCAAGGGCGTGCCGGACGGCCAAGCCGAGATCATCGTCTGCGCCGACAATTTCCACGGCCGCACCCTGACGGTGGTCGGCTTCAGCACCGATCCGGTCGCGAAGGCCGGGTTCGGACCCTTCGGCGCGGGATTCAAGATCGTCCCCTACGGCGACGCCGCGGCGCTCGAAGCGGCGATCACGCCCAACACGGTGGCCTTTCTGGTCGAGCCGATCCAGGGCGAGGCCGGAGTGATCATCCCGCCGGCCGGATATCTGCGCGCGGCGCGGGACCTTTGCACGAAGCACGACGTCATTCTCATCCTCGATGAGATCCAGACCGGCCTGGGGCGCACCGGCAAGCTGCTGGCCGAGGAGCACGAAGGCATCGAGGCCGACCTCACCCTGATCGGCAAGGCGCTGTCGGGTGGATTCTACCCGGTCTCGGCGGTGCTTTCGAACAAGGAGGTTCTGGGGGTGCTGAAACCGGGCGAACACGGCAGCACCTTCGGTGGCAATCCGCTCGGCTGCGCCGTGGCCCGCATGGCGCTCAAGGTGCTGGTGGAAGAAGGCATGATCGAGAATGCAGCCGCACAGGGCGAGCGTCTCACCGCCGGCCTTTCCGCCATCCAGGGCGAAGCCATCAAGGAGGTCCGCGGCCGCGGCCTGATGATCGCCGTGGAACTGCACCCCGAAGCCGGCGGCGCCCGCGCCTACTGCCAGGCCCTCCAGGCGCGCGGCGTCCTAGCCAAGGAAACCCACGACCACACCATCCGCATCGCCCCGCCCCTGGTGATCACCGGCGATCAGATCGACTGGGCGCTGGAGCAGTTCGAGGCGGTGCTGAAGGGGTAAGGGTGAGGCGCGCGTTTCAGCCGAAATACCCGCCCTCCCGCATGTCCGTTAGCAGTCCCGCCTCGCGCGGGCGCCAGCCAAGCGTCTCGCGGGTCTTGGCGCTGGAGGTTGGGGCGTCGAGTTGGACGAAGGGGCCGATCCAGGCGAAGTGGGCGGGCGCCTCGTCCGTTGTGATGCCGCGCACCGGCAGGCCGAGGCCCGCGCCGATCGCGCCCGCGATCTCGCGCATGGGGATGCCTTCCTCCGCCACGCCGTGCAGGGGCTGGCCGGGCGCGGCCTTTTCCAGCGCCAGGCGGTAGAGGCGCGCGGCGTCCAGGCGATGGACGGCCGGCCAGCGGTTGGCGCCGTCGCCGACGTAGGCGGCGAAGCCCGTCCGCCGAGCAATATCGATCAGCGTCGGCACGAAGCCGTGGTCGCCCGCGCCGTGGACGGTGGGGGCGAGGCGCACGATGCTGGACCGCACGCCTTGGCCGGCGG
>Ga0208717_1000523_pt1:7500-12774 | contig 12774 bp, 6 predicted proteins | sample NGESurF53shallow_FD_184489 | JGI IMG/M metagenome (GOLD analysis project Ga0208717, IMG submission 184489) | Arctic peat soil microbial communities from Barrow, Alaska - NGEE Surface sample F53-3 shallow (SPAdes) | ecosystem: Environmental > Terrestrial > Soil > Wetlands > Peat ... | reverse complement strand
AAGAATTTTACTTAATTACTATAGCTAGAGCTAAGTAATGGTAAAAAACATTTATTATATTACACAATCCAATCATTTCACATATCTATGTAAACATTTACTACATATCGTATGCATCCAAACACTATTCTTTGAAGCAAAACATTATTTATATAAATTTTATTTGACAATATTAACGAGAGTTAAATTTTTATTGTACATTCATTTCAAATGACAATAAACTTTTTCTCATTGTCTCACTAGGTAAAACATTTAGATGATAATGTATATACAAATGAAATATTTATAGTGAATAACGTTTTAAACAAAACTAGCTCAACAAAATATAACGAAATATACATTACAAACCTAAACATTTATATTTCATGCTGTATAAACCAACAAAACAGCATATTCATTTTTCTCACTTCTCACGAGACACACACCCCATACTATAATATCGTTTTTCTCTACTCAAATTTTTATTTAATCATTTCCTTTTGTGCACAATTCGCTGCTACTCTCATGCTCTCCCATAACATCGTGTGTTTTTCGGTATAACGAACAATGATACTATGCATGTTAAGAGAGCGGCATGTGTTATGAGAGCGCTTGTGTATATTTTTTCGGTATATTGAACAATAATACTATGCATGCTTAGAGAGCGGCGTTCGTTATAAGATCGCTTGTGTATATAGAAAATGTATTTTGAATATTATTGAGTAATGAAATATATTTTTACACATCTTGAATGTTAGTGGGTAAAGAAATAATATGCTATTGCTTCGAAATTTATTTTTCATTATAATATATGTGCTGGGCAGTTAGTAGATAATGAAATATTGTGCTATTGCTTATAAAAATGTGTTTTACATTTTAGATTAAATTTATGACACTGTAATGGAATATTTTTTGGTATTTGCGGGACAATACCGCAATTCTTATGTAAAATATATTTTCAAATTGTTTTAGTGATTTTGTGAAAATGTATATGAGAGTCTAAAGACATAGTTGTATATAATGTTTTATGGAAAAGACCAAAAAGTATTTTGACCATGTCAACTCTTACTCGCAAAATGAAAAAAATTTATCTCAAAGTTATAAAAAGTAACTACACTTAATTCACACATTTATTGAATTAAGTGTAATTAATTTAGTTAATTCACGAATTAACTTTAATTCTCCTTCTATTATATCTGCAAAAAAGTATTTTGAATAGTTTAGAGAATACAAGAGCCAGCAAATTGATTACTAATATAAAGTTGAAGATTAATTATGCAAAAAGATCAAAAACTATTTCTACCATGTCAACTACTACTACTCGCAAGACGAAAAAGTGTATATCAAAGAATATGACTGATAGAAAATAAATGACAAAGGTAATGTTATATATTATATCTGCAGAAAGGTAAAAAAGTATTTTTACCACGTCAATTATTACTCGCAAGACAAAAAAATTATATTTTAAAGAATATAAATGATAGAAAATTGATTGTATATTTAATCTACAAACTTATAAAAAATAATTATTTTGACCATGTCAACTATTACTCGCAAAACGAAAAATTAAATTTTAGAGAATATTAAAGCTAGAAAGGTTAAGTTGTATATTTTATCTGCAGAAAAGTTAGAAAGTATTTTGAACATGTCAGCTGTTACTCGCAAGACGAAAAATTGTATATCTAATAACATAAATACCATGTCAATTATTACTTGCAAGACAAAAAATTATATTTTAAAGAATACAACTGATAGAAAATTGATTGTAGATTTAATCTGCAAAAAACACATAGAATGTCTAGCAAAACACGTTCTCAACAAATTCCACATAGTCCACATATTTCATGCCAATGACATTAGACCAAAGACATGAAACTAGACTAGAGAGTAAGTTCAATATGGCGCAAATTTTGGTTTGCCATGAAAAATTAGTTTTCTATGATCACTTAGATTTCCACGATAACTTACTTTTTCGCTAGTATTTAATTTTCAGCTATAACTTAGTTTTCCACGATGACTTAGATTTCTAAGATCACTTAGTTTTCCACGATAACTTAGATTTCCAAGATAACTTAAATTTCCACGATAACTTAGTTTTCTACGTTATCGTGGAAAACTAAGTTATCGTGGGAAATCTAACTTATAGTAGAAATTTAAGTTATAGTGAAAAACTAATTTATCGTACAAAACTAAATTATAGCGAAAAAGTAAGTTATCGTGGAAATCTAAGTGATCATAGAAAACTAATTTTTCATGGAAAACCAATTTTTAATGGAAAACTATTTTTTGGAAGCAAAATCGAATTTAAGCAAAAACAAGAGAAAACACGTCTTGCAGTATTTGGTGTCTTCTCAAATACAATAATTCAAAATTTGCGCCATATTGAACTTACTCTCTAGTCTAGTTTCATGTCTCTGGTCTAATGTCATTGGCATGGAATATGTGGAATAATAATGTGGAATTTGTTGAATGTGTTATCGGCTGTAGGTTGTGATAAAATCCATTTTCATTTTTGGAACGCTCAGTACATTTAGTACGTGTTAGTACGTTTTCAAGTTTCAACTATATGATAAATGACGCATTTCGTATGGAGTATACAGGTATACTCGTAAATATTCTACTGATATCATCGTATTATTGTAAAAAAAAATAAAATTGAAACATTTAATTCTGTTCCAAAATAATTCATTTCTGCCTTTAGATTAAACAAAATCCAAAAAAGAAAATAATAATTTTCGAATAATGAATATTCTCCATACAAAAAGAGTCGTTTGTCATATAGTTAACATTTGAAATGGTATGAAATGTACGACATCTACAATCACGACCTATTTTAGAGAAAATTGATTCTAAAGGTTAAGTTGTATATTTTATATGCAGAAAGATAAAATAGTATTTTTATCATGTGAATTATTACTCGCAAGACAAAAAATTATATTTTAAAGAAAATAAGTGATAGAAAATTCATTCTAAAGGTTAAGGTGTAAATTTAATTTGCAAAAATATAATAAAGTATTTTGACCATGTCAACAACTATTACTCGCAAAACGAAAAATAGAATTTTAGAGAATATTAGAAAATTTATTCTAAAGGTTAAGTTGTACATTTATTCTGCAGAAAAGTTAGAAAGTATTTTGTCAAATAATATGAATTATAGAAAAGTGATTACAAAGCTAAAATTGTGTATCATATCTGTGGAAAGATAAAAAAGTATTTATTCAAGACAAAAATTTATATTTTAAAGAATATAAGTGATAGAAAATTGATTGTAAATTTAATCTACAAAAATGTAAAAAATTATTTTGACCATGTCAACTATTACTTGCAAAAACGAAAAATTGAATTTTATAGATTCAAAAGTTTAAGTTGTAAAATTATTACTCGGAAGACAAAAAATTATATTATAGAGAATATAAGTGATAGCAAATTGATTCTAAAGGTTGAGGTGTAGATTTAATTTGTAAAAATATAAAAAAGTTTTTTTACTATGTTATCAAAATAGAATTTTGAAGAATATTAAAGCTATCAAATTTATTCTAAAGGTTAAATTGTATATTTTATCTGCAGAAATGTTAGAAAGTATTTTGAATATGTCAGCTGTTAATCGCAAGACATAAGAGATAAAAGAGTGATTAAAAGAGTTATGTTGTCTCTGCTAAAAGGCAAAAAAAAAATATTTTGACCATGTCAACGAAAAATTAAAGCAAATTAATTTCTATGGTAAAGTTGTAGATTATATCTGCAAAAAGGGGAAAAAAATAAGAATATTGTGACCATGTCATCTTGCTGTTACTCGCATCAGCAGTAGCAGAAAAAATGTATTTAATTCAATAAAATTTCGAATCGAGGCAGTAAATTTAACACATTTGATTGTCTAATTTTTGAATCGAGTCATCGGCGATAGTAGATTTATTTTGCTTAGTAGACCAAATTTGCTTAACTCAATTAATAAATACAAATTTTTAATCAAGTCAACGGCGGTAAGAAAATTAAATCACTTTATAGACAAAATTTGGAATCGAGTCGAGTAGGAAAATGAAATTTTAAGTAACACACTTAATAAAATCGAGTCATCGGCGGTAGTAAATTTAAATGACTTTATAGGCAAAATTTTGAATTAAGTAAATGGCGGTACCGTAAAAGTAAACTCACTCAAAATTTTGAATCGAGTCATTTGCAATAGTAAATTTAATCGAGTCAACGGACGGCGGCTGTAGAAGTAACACACCTAATATTCAAAATATTTTGAATCGAGTCAACGGCGGTAGTAAATTTAATACACTTAATAGAAAATTTTTTGAATCGATTTAGTACAAGTGTAACTCATTCAATATACAAAATATTTAAATTGAGTCATCGGCGGTAGTAGAAGTAAAGTCACTCAATGAAGAATATTTCAAACTGGCAAATAAAAATATTTAGAAAATAAAAATAAAATTTCTTCCATCCAGTAACTATGAAAATAATGTTATTTTTAAGTAACAAAAATATTAAAATAATGATGTATTACTCGGCGTCCAAAAATTCTCATTATAATGAATAATTAGAGGAATTTCAATTATTCAATTGAACAGGTATTAGTTGTGCTCTTTCTATTTTATTCATAAAATGATGCCATATACCATTTTCTATCAATATTTTTGAGAACTATACTAACAGTTGTAACTATATGTAATATTAATTAGATTTCCCATTTTCACAAACATTTTCTACAAGTTCGTAATGTTTTTCATAATAATCGCAGTAAAGCTGAATTTGTGTCGCTTCTACCAACAATTTCAAATAATCAAATCACATCATGTGTTTGTAAGAATGAAATAAATATTCAATTGAAAACATTTCCCTCCTATGAAGTTTCTTATAATTTAATATTAATATGAATTTTTTTTCGTTAATAATATTATTGAAATTTTGAGTTTTCTAAAATAATCTACGTATGCCATTTTTAAGTAACACACTTAAAATTTTATTTTCGAGAATTAGTAGTAGTAGGTTTAACTCATTAAATTAACAACATTTTGAATCAGGTGAACGGCGGGAGTAGAAATTTTCACTTATTAGATTTATTAACGATTTTATTAAAAAATAAAAATTGTTTTCTTCCATCATGTAGTTATGTAAATAAAAGTTCAATCAAATATATTGATTAAGCAACTAATATTTTATTATTATGATGTATAATGTACACTCGATTTACTCGGTGGCCAAAAATATTCATTATAATAAATATTTTGTTGAACGTATGTTGTTAGGCGAGGGATAAGTTTCAGTGCGTCGCAGTATGGTAGCTGCTCT
>Ga0208717_1000522_pt1 | contig 12776 bp, 20 predicted proteins | sample NGESurF53shallow_FD_184489 | JGI IMG/M metagenome (GOLD analysis project Ga0208717, IMG submission 184489) | Arctic peat soil microbial communities from Barrow, Alaska - NGEE Surface sample F53-3 shallow (SPAdes) | ecosystem: Environmental > Terrestrial > Soil > Wetlands > Peat ... | reverse complement strand
GCAGTGGGCCTGCTCCGCTCCGCCGCCTGTTAGACTTCACTCGCGGGCGCATTCTCTCCCGTGAAGGTCGTCGCCTTTCGACGATTGATGTGGCCGACATTGTGAACATGATCGGTGAAGTTGTTGTCGCAGGTGGAGTTCGCAGGTCCGCTGAGATCTTGCTGTTCTCACCGGACGATCCTTTGATGCTCTCCGCCAAGCGCGGCGCGTTCTGGCAGTCGCACCCCTACCGTGCGATGGCAAATAATTCAATCGCATACGAGTCAAAGCCCTCCAGTGTCGAGTTCATGAAATCGTGGATGGAATTAGCTGAGTCTGGAAGTGGTGAGCCTGGGTTCTTTAACCGCGAGGCTTGGCACTCCACCAGCCCGCGCCGCAAGAAGTTTGATCGCACCTTGACCAATCCGTGCGGTGAAATATCATTACGCTCATCGCAGACATGCAACCTTTCGACAGTTGTTGCAAGACCGCACGATACGCTTGATGATTTGAAACGCAAGATCCGTGTCGCTACGCGGATCGGTACGCTGCAATCAATGATTAGCAACTTCCCCTTCTTGCGCGATATTTGGCGCGAGAACCAAGAAGAGGAACGATTGCTTGGTGTTTCGATAACCGGCATCGCTGACTGCCCTATTTTACGTGACCCAAATGTACTGCGAGAACTACGTGAATACGCAATATCAATCAACAATGATCTTGCTGAACGCTTGGATATCAATCAATCTGTTGCTGTCACTACTGTCAAGCCTGAAGGAACCACGTCCCAATACGTGGACACTTCTAGCGGACTTCATGTTCGGTGGAGTCGGTATTATATTAGGCGTATACGCATTGCATCAAGCGATCCTTTATTTCAGATGATGAAAACCCTTGGCGTTCCGGTTGAACCGGAAGTCGGGCAAGAACCAAACTCTGCAACGACGTGGGTGATTTCTTTTCCGGTGAAATCACCTGAGAATGCGCTTACTAGGCATGATGTAAAAGCCTTAGATCAGTTAGATTATTGGTTGAATATCAAGCAGAACTATACTGAACATAACCCGAGCTGCACCATTTACGTGAAAGATTCCGAATGGTTTGAGGTTGGTGCATGGGTGTATCGGAATTGGGATCTCGTTCAGGGATTAAGTTTCCTACCTAGCAATAACCATGTTTATCCAATGGCTCCATATGAAGAAATAACAGAAGAACAATACAATGCTCTCTTGGCAGACTTCCCTACTGAAATCGACTACGACAATCTCCGATACTTTGAAAATGATGACAATACCGAAGGTGCCAAGTCATATGCCTGCGTCGGCGGAGCCTGTGAAATCCCCTAACGAGATTCGTGGTCTTCGAGTCGAATATATCATTACCGATTTCGATTCAGTGCCTCACGATGAGTGCTCCGCATGCGACGGCCTTGGGGGCCACGCATGCACCTACTGCCAGGATGACGAGACGTGTGTGCATTACGAAATATGCACTACCTGCGACGGGACAGGTCTCACCTAGCAGGACCCCATCGAGCCCTGGTAACATCATTCCTCCTGGCGTAAGCCACACTGTTAATCGCAGGAGACTATGATGAGACCAGGGCTACTTCAGCCAAAACCGCACTCGCAAGCAGAGCGAGTGAGTGTCCCAGCAATGGAAGTTATCCAAGGTGGAACCCGTTGCATTCTTACCCGTCTGACGCTACCTCAACTCGCGAGATATGCGATAACTGATTTTTATTCGAGTGCTTTCTCGGATACTGATGAGCAGCAGGGGTACCAGCGACCTCTGAGTGAGGGTCGAGCAAAACAGATCGAGCACTACATGGTCGAGGAGTATAAGGTTAGCGGTAGTGTTCGCATGCCGGGGACTATTTTATGTTCTGCACGAGATCAGCAGCTTGAAGTCGTCGATGGAATGGTTGAACTCCACTCATTCCATAAATTCTATATTGTCGATGGGCAGCACCGCGCAGCCGCTTATGGGCTGGCGCTGAAGAATCGTTCGATTGATGATGTCGAGAATTTCCAGGTTCCTGTTACGATCATTACGCAAATCAATAAGAACGATGAGATGCGGTTATTCAACGTGATTAACTCAACTCAGAAGTCGGTTGACGGTTCGCTCACTGCGCGAATCCTTGCGATGGTTGATGCGAATGGTGGAAAACTCAACGATAAAGAAGAGACAAAGGCTGTCTTAGCGACGGTTGTGAGCCGTCTCAATGAAGATCCGGCTTCACCGTTTAAGCGGCGTATTGCCATGCCTGATCGAATCAAGATCGCTGTCGGTAGCATCACGAAAGCGAAGACCCTTCAGGATTCGCTGCGACCGATTGATGCGATGCTCTTCAACACGAAGCTCGATCATGACATTTCTATCGTTGAGCGAGCGACCTCCGTATATCGCATCGTCTTCTCGATCTGGGAAGCATTGCGGTCAATAGACACCTTATTCGACGCATTTGATGCGCCGGAACAATACGCATTGATGCAGGCCGGTGGAGTTTCCATCATACACTTGCTCTCATACCAGCTCATGCGGCAATTTATCTCACCGACTGACCGAGCAAATACAGCAATGTGGAAAGACCTATTTTCCAGGAGTGAAAGCCTACGTGATGAGGCTTTCTGGGCAAAGGGAAATTCTGATATGCATGTGAGGCGCGGGAGAGGTGCAGATGCAGTTGGAACTGGTGGATTTATCGCGATTGTGCGATTGATTCTCAAGGAGATGAATCCTGATGAGTATTTCAACAGTCCGAAGCCTGTACCAGAAGAAACAGTGCCATTCATGAATGTTGTTCCAGCGGACGAAAATGAACCAGCATTTAGCATCAATGTCGGAAGCTCTGAAGATGTCGTAATTCCATCGGATATTATGGGAACTGCCGGTATGGAGGATGGTGGCGACTCCCAAGGCGTTGGTGCCGTTATGGCCCCTACGCCGCCAGATTCTCCGATGGAGGATGAGTTACCACCCCCAGAAATTCAAGAGGAAGCGGTTTTAGAAGAGGTTGAGGACCCGATCCACATCCATCCGGCAGTGCATGATGCGACAGATACGGGAAATGTATTGGTGCTTCAAGAAAAGCCGAAGCAGGCAGTTCGTCCGAAAAAACGGCGTTGACGAATTACCCAAGAGACCTACGAAAGTGGGTCTCTTTTTACATCCTTTCGGGTATATCATAATTATGTTTCGTGAAGTATGATTAGAGCAAGTCCTATGTGACGTACTACACTTTATGAAAAAAGGATATATTGTGAATCTGAAGCTTCTCGTACTGCCGCTCCTTGCGGCGCTTTCACTTGCCGCATGCAGTGGTGGGGGAGGGTCTTCTTCCTCTTCAGTACCAGCCGTGGTTTACCCGATGAGCGGTGCATATGGTGGCACCCTGTCGAATTCTAGCGGATCAACCGGTCAAATGGGCTTGGTTATCGAGTCGAATGGCGCATCGGCATACGGAGATTTGGTTATCGCGTTTACCGGCGAACAAGAGACCATTGTCAATTTTAGCTCATCTGGTGCTACAATTGCCGGAAACAATTTGACGATCAATGCTATTCTCACCGCTGCATCAGCTCCTACACTTGCATGCGCTATTAGCCTTCATGCCACGATGGTTGGGCCTGATGAAATCAAGGGTAGCTATACCGGCGGAGATGGCAAGGCTGACTGTGGAGGTCAGCCACCTACAACGGTTAGCTTCGACCTCACCAGGACGCAACTTCAGAGCCTTCAGAAGCAGCTAAAATCAATCCATGCGGCAGGTAGCAACTAAGCAGCATAAGAACATTTTCGACGGGCAGTAGTCTCATCATCTGCTGCTCGGCGATTAGCGAATCACGCCGAAAAAGCTCTCCGAATAGTTGATATACGGGGAGCTTTTTATTTGCCGAGCCACTTGTATTATCATGTTTCGTGAAGTATACTATGTTTAACGAAATATGATCGCTATGGAGAATTGTCGTGTCGCAAACCAGGAAGTATTCGAAAAGAACCTATGCTACGCTGAATAAATCTTTCTATGATGTCCGCGATTCAATTAGTGATGCAATTAGTGCGCGGATCGAAGAACTCTCGATTACACAAACGCAAGCTGCTGAAATCGCTGGTATCACGCAACCTCGCATGAGCCGCTTAATGAATAAGTGGTATACGAAACCGGCTGGCAGTGGCCTCCGAGAAACCGTTACAGCATGGAGCATGCTTGAGGTGTTAATGCACCTCGGCGCTCATCTCACCATTGATTTAACCTCATATGGTTCTCCTGAGAAAGGCTCGATTCGCTTTGTCACACACGATTAAGATTGTCATTAAGCATCCACACGAGCATGCTCAGATGAAAGAGATTGAGCCTAGCCTTGAAATGTCACAATCCATCGTGGGTGGATACATTGAGCAGGTTCATATCATCTCCGGGGTGCTGAAGAACTTTGACATTATCTGCAACGAAGAAGGCCGCTTCAAGAGCCTTCTTCCGAATATCTACACTCCAGAATTATGTGGTGGAGATATCGTAGGCACGTTCTTTGTTACCAAGGTCGATGGGCGAAACAGTAAGTACCGCAGCTTGCGGGATGATGAAATTGCAAAGATCATCGACGAACTCAACGCTCGGTCTTGTGTATGAGCGAAGAGGCTCCCTCGGATGCCGAATTCCTCCGAGGCATTGCCGATAGCACGAAGCCAAGGCGGTATGTGCCCGAAATCGAGGCAAAGGTTAATCGCTTACGGCGCATAGCTGATGAGATCGAAAACAGACGAAAGATCCAGAACCTTGCACATCGGAGGCAACAGGCCTCCGATGCCCTGCTTGGCCTCTTCGTCAAAGCAAAGCCGAACATCCCTGACCTCCACGTAATCGTCGATACCGTGCTTAAAGCATTCTTCAGAGAGGGTTAAGTGAACTGCGATAAATGCCATCACCCAGAACATGCCGTGCCGATCAAGGAGGATGGCGTTTGCGGCCATCCTTACGAGATCAAATGCGCAGACTACTTCGGCCACGGAAAGCATCTCTGGGCGATGTGTGGGTGTGGAGTAGTTTTCGATAAGGAGACACGCGATGTCGAAAAATAGGTTCTTTCTCGATACGGAGTTTATCGACGACGGTAAAACCATCGAGCTATTAAGCATCGGTATTGCAAGCGATTCCGGGGCAACTTATTACGCCGAGAGTTCCGATGCAGATCATTCCAAAGCATCAGAATGGGTTAAAGAAAATGTGCTTCCTCACTTAGGGAAGCCCATTCCGAAACCGCGTTCACAGATAGCGAAAGAGATTATTGCGTTCGTCGATATGTATTATACATCGCCGAGTGGTCTTGAGTTCTGGGGATACTTCGCTGATTACGATTGGGTAGTATTCTGCCAGCTATTTGGAACGATGATGGATTTACCGCGTGGATGGCCGATGTACTGCAACGATATCAAACAACTGTGTAACTCACTCGGTAATCCTCGGCTACCCAAACAAGAGGATGTTACCCGTGGAGAGCATCATGCGCTTGGAGATGCTCTCTGGAATATGACGATCTACAACATGCTCATAGACGGAGTTCTCACCAGTGGCGGCTGATCTTCACATCCACGTCCTTACCGATGATATCACTGAAGACGATATGCTCATATTCAATGGAAATCACATGGGCTCTCACTATTGGTGCTGGGAATATCCACCAATGGAGGGTGAAGAGGGATTTTGCGTTGACGGTCGTGAGAATCATAAACGCCGACTGCAATTATACGCAGCGCATGGCGATGAGCATGAACTAGATCGGCTGGTTTATTCTAAAATCGCTAACACGCCGGATATTTGGATCGGCGAAGTTTCTTGGCTTAAAGCTGCCATTTGCGAAAGTGATGAATTCCTACCTGGACCTGTGGTTGCTGTATCAGAGCTAATACCGGACTACCCTCATCCGGTTCTTACGACCGGACTGATGGACCAGATTATCTCTGCGATGGACGTTCCGAATAAGACCCAATATACCGTTGCGACAGTAGAAACCGTGAAGGAATTTCTCCAACAACATCTTCACAAGCGCATCTTCACGATATCATGGTAAGCCATGCCTAACATCAAGATTCCACCGAAATGCTGCGAGACGTGCATCTTCAAGCCTGGTATGGAGGACCTGCTGGAACGACAGCGGGAGCGGTGGGAAAAGACCGGTGGTTACCAAAACTGCCATACCTTTAAGGTTGAAGGGGATAGCCGGTATGATGACGACGGGAATGATAGAGACGTATGGTGCAGAGGCTATTACGAGTTCCATATGCTAAAAGAAGAACGAGAGTTTTGTGAACAAATCCCCGGCCTTGTTGAGGTCGTGCCGTTTAGAGAGCAGCGTACACTATGAGCTATGATTGCAGCTTGCTTGACCCAGACACCAAGGAAGTCCTTGAAGTCTCTTTCATTACCGGCGTCAACGGTGGCACACAGGTTATGGGTGGGACGAATAGGTTGTGGCTTAACGTCACCTACAACTATACAGATTCCTTGAGGAAGGCCTTTGAAGTTGAGACCGGCCTTTGGTCGCTGAAAGACGTGACAGCGAAAGCTTCTAGGCAGGTCCTCATGGATGCGATTGGTCGCTTGTCCGGTGAGCCGGATGACGACTACTGGAAGGATACTGAGGGAAATGCAAGGCATGCCTTGATAGGCTTGCTTACTCTATCCATGCATGCTCCAGATGAGGCTATATGGGAAATCTCTTAGAGGAGATTCCCTACCCTCCGCATGTGGGAGATCTGGTTATTATCTACCGAGAAGAAGGTAATTGTTTCGGTAAAATTGCCGAAGTTGAGAGGACAGGGGCGTTCCCGTTCATTTCAGTGCAGTTAAATGATAGCCTGCTTAGTCGTATCGGGTTCGCCATCGGTTCCTACGGTTCCAGATGGAGATATGCGAGTGCGTCGGATACAGCGGTTTCGAACCAAGAAGCAAAACGATGATCTTTCCTCATTTCTTATTTCTTCTCTTTTTATGACAATAATCGGAAGCATGATGTTCCTTGTAACCGTGGGGTTGAATGCGAAATAATAAGCTGAAATATCCTCGCTCACGGAAAGACCTAAAGACTTAGCCTTATGAAGCAGGTTGATTACCCGCATTTCTGTCAGCACTGCTGGCATCATCTCGGGGTTCATAAGCGAACACGGTACAAGAAGTGGAAATGCTCGTTTCAGCAATGCCCTTGCTTGAACTATGAGCGCATCACCCCAGCGATGTGGGAGGAGCGTCAGGAGGCCGCTAGGAGAGACATAGCGGCTAGGCAAACTTCCCTCTTTCACCATGAGAGCCAGGAATGAGTGATGAGCTTCTTAAGGCCTAGAATTCCCTGTAATTTCCGCTATTGTGAAGGACCACCAAAGAATCCATTTCCGATAACCAGGTGGGTGTATCGGATACTCGCTTCCCTGAGTTTCTTTGGGGCGGGATTTTTATCGTTCGGATTATGGCATTTCTGTGGCTTCACTGCCGGTAGATTCAAAGCTGAATGCACGATCATAGGAATGCTGGAAACTGGAATCCTCTGCACGGTTGGAGTTTTCTATTCGCATGCGTGGGAACGGAAGAATCTTCCATGAGAATATCTGGCGGAGTGTGGCTTTTGATCGCATTTTTAACAGCGGTGGTGCAATCGTTCTTTATTTTAATCGTTGGGTCCCATCCGGTCGATAATCGGATTGTCATTGGCTTTATGATATGTTGCGCTCTTACCATGCTGTTCTCTGCGCACCTCGCCTTGAAGTCGGTGCGCTAGTCAAGTTTCCTACCTAGATGCCGATTGATTGATATAGGAAAGCTCTATCAATCACGAGCTTCAGGTTGGGAGAAACATGGCACTCGTCCAAGAATTAACCCCGGAGATGGCAAACCGCATCGTCAATCTTCCTCGTGCGGATAAGCATAATACCGAAGCGGCTGAATTCGATTCGTGGAATACCGATCATGTTATTGATTTCTGCACGATCCATGAATTGATGCGCCAGGGCGGTGCATATGCCGAGGTTCCACCTTCTGCTGAGGCCTTTAGCTTTCTCGCCCAGAGCTACTTTACGCTTGCTTATGCGTTCCTCCGTAAGATCGGCGAGCTTCCGCCTGCTCGGGAGGTCCCGGAGATAGATTCACCCATATCTGAATCGCATGATGCTACCTGAAACCACCAATGAGGATATCTTCTCCCTCATGAATACGCCTCGTGCTATAAATAGGTTTTCAGGGAAGAAACCGGTGATTTATACGCACGATGCGGAAGCGGTGGTCGATCTATGCACCCTTATCCGTGCCAGAGGGCTCATAGATGGGGTGTTCTCGCTGGAGACGACCTCTGAGTTCGAGGATATGATTTCCATACTTTCAGAGGCGTATCTTGTTTTATATAAGGCATATCGGGATATAAGGTATGCACCCGCTGAAACAGCGCCGTAAATAAAAAAAAGAGAGGAGCCGCTGTTTATGCGACTCCTCTTCTTCTTGTGCTATTCAGTTGTTAGGGTGTATTGCAGGTGCCGCTTGCACAGTCGGTCGTCGAGATGGTGGCGTTAGCCGTTCCCGTCGTCGAAGTGCTTGAAGCGGTATCTACAGCCGGGGCTGCTTGATCCGTGGCCTGTGGGGCAACGGCTGGGGCTTGGACTGTCACTGATTGCGTCGTAAGGGTGCTTTCCGTAGCCGTTACGGTTGTTGCCGGTGCGGCTGAGGGTTGTTCACCAAGCGCGCGATGGAGAGCAGTGATAAGCGCCTCGTATTGCGGCGTTGAGGAGATCGGCTCACCGTTGAAGGTAATCGTACCGATCTTGGTCTCGATAATGGCTTCCGCATCGGTCGCAACCTGGAGGACGACCTGTTCGGCCCCTCCACGGATAGCAGACACTTGAAGGGCAGCTTGCTTGGCAAGGAGTTCATACTCCGTCGAGATGTAGTCCTTGAGTGTCGCGAACTTATTTTGCAAGTCGAGCTGTGTCATTTTCCACCGTTAAAGGACGGCCTAGGTAGGCCAGTAATCCGCCTAGGAAGCTCAAGGCATATCCTAGTGCGGGTTCCGATAGTTGAATGCCGATATGAGCCAATGCCGCGTTGAGGCCGGAGGCATTGCCCAAGGACGACACCCCGCCAATCAGCAGCGTCAGGCCGAGATGCCCGACATATGTGGTGTTGAGCTTGAGTAGGAAGGTGTTCATCCGTGTAAATCGCCGAATATGCTCGGCACTCCAAGGCTGGTTGCGAAGATCACCTCATATCGCTTGACGATTTCGCAGTGAGGGAGAGGGCTGTGGTGATCCATCGCTAGGAATCCAGACTTCCCGAAATTATACATCGCGGTCGCGACATAATATTTATTGGCGAAGCCTGCATAGTCTGAATGGTCATCATGCGGGGCTGCAATGAACTCGTCGGCTGTGGTGAGACGACCGCTCATCATCTTGAAGCAATACGGGATTGCCTTACTTGGGTCTAAGGCGAACGACCGTGCGCTATCAATGTCGGTAACTCCATCCTGGCCGACGAGATATTTTAATTTCAGTTGAGCAATGCCGACATCGTAGCCGTCAGGGCTCTTCTCCTTATTCGAACCGAGGTAATTGCCGTTCTGGCACCACGGATCAAATAAGCTCTCTGCGCACAGGCAAGCCATTCCATAGGATATGGGTAAGCCGGTTTGCTTTGAGGCTGAAATGATGATCTCTGCTAGAGTATCGGCAGTCGTATTCGAAATTTTATGAATGACCGTACCCTTGCTTACATTCACCACCAGACCGCCTTGATAAGCCGGTCCACCATTCTCATTGAGGATATGGTCAGCGATGCAGCGAGCCATGTCATTCGGGCCGCTGCAGGGCTTTATGCCTGCAGTCGGCAGGTAGCAGGAGATCAGGGATGAGGCCCAGGCGTAGACCCAGGTTAGTGCTTCTTCAATGAAATTCATAGGGCGTTACCCAGACCTGTGAGCTTCCGCAGATCATCCAATCGTGCGTACAGGGAATCTCCGGGGCAGGCGGTTCCGTAATCAGCGGATGCCTCGGAGTCTGTAAGCCAATGATCGGCCTGCATCATCAACGGCTTCACATCTCGGTGACCTTGGAGGTATTTGAGGTTCGGGCATTTGGATTTAACCAGGAGTATTTGGGCGGCGGCGATCTTTAGAGCATGATCGCTGACTGCGGTATTAAATGGAGCAGCGCCAGGCTCATAGCATCCACCGATGCAGATAGCATAGCCTTGCGTATTCATGCCATATTGAGCGGCTGGAATATCTTCAAGCGGTCTACCGACTTGACCTGTCCACAGATCATTCGCAACGCTTAAGCATTTAACATAATAATTATACCCAATCGTCTTAAACCCTTGCGAGGCTTCTTCCATCACTGTAAGATCAACAATATCAAGCGTCGGAAGTGCATCGCTATGATGAATGAATATGGTGGTTACTTGGGTGTTATTTCTTTTCGATAGGAAATTGAGTATCGAGTCCGGGATAATCATTTTGAGCCTTCCGTGCGAAGAGATAGCGGCGAACCTTATCGCCGAAGTAGAATGATGCGAGTAGTAATATCCATCCGCTCATGCGGTCGATGGTCGTAAGTGTAAATCCATAGCGAGCAAATGCTCCGAAGAAGCCAAATATAGTAGCATCGCTAATAAAGTTGAGGGGGTCACTCTTGGCGCAGAGGACTTTTCTCCCAAGAAAAAGTCCTATAAATAGGCCGATGCCAAGCATAATGCAGTCCGCCGATATATTAAATGTAGTGAGATTAAACATCGAACTCTCTCGTTCTGTCTGGAATAGTCTGCCCTAGACTGACCAACTGCTCAACCAAAGTATTTGTATATTTTGTCTGTGCAAGGTTTTCTCTAACCATATTTCTATTTTCTATTTCAAGAAGTCGTACTCTATCAGTTAGATCCGATATTTCAGAAGACTGAGTTTCAATTCTTGATTCGAGATGTTTTGCGTATGCTTCTGCACGAGCGTTTATCCGTCTAATGAGATCATCTTCATTTTCAGAGAGAGCACGTAGGCGTTGCTGTTGCAGTTCGATCTCTTTTGCATTTATTGAAAAGAGATCGTTGGATGCTCTGCCAACGCCTTGGTCGAATCGGTCTTTGGCAGTTCTCCGAATTGAGGTTGCCCAGATCCCCCCTACAACTCCAATTACTGTCGGAATTGCCGAAGTGCAGGCTTGCAACATCGGTGCTAGTTGGCTTGCAAATGCGCTAAGATTTGCAAACGTCAAATTTGACATCGGGGATTCCTTACGACGAAAAGGATAATTATGAGGATGGTACTGTCATTGTGAGATATGTATTAGTGGCACTTTTGAAATATGCATCAACAGATGCCCATTGATTAACAGATTCGCCGTATGCGATGTATTGGAAGTAGATATGGTATACAGCACTGAGTGTAAGATTAACAAACACTGGTGAATATATACCTGATTCTGTTACCGGCATGCGTTGTTTCTGCAACGCTCCGCCGGTTTCTGATCCACCTGATGTGGCTATCAACCAGAAATCAACAAACTGAACTTGAGAATAGCTTGCTGAACCAGTTGCAAGGGACGTTAGTGCATTATAAATAGTTCCAGACTTTATGAAGCTAATAGTCGATGTTGAAGCTGATGTAGCAATATACGAAGTCGGAGACCCACTCGTAAAGTTCATAAAGAATCCGCACCAGCAACCAAAACCACTACATGCTGCGGAGTTATTACCGCTGACGCTATCAGCTCCAATGGGGGTAGGACAGCTCATTCTTCCAGAGTGGTCGAGATATGCTACAAAGAATTCATAGAAGTTACCGGCTGGTAGAGTGAATGACGCTTGATATGCTCCAGACTCTTGTGGCGTTATGTCGTACTGAGATTGAACAAGTTGATAGATATTTGCGTTATTGAGATTACATATAGTACCAGAAGTACCGTCAATCGTTAATGGATTGTAGGGCTGTGTGCTTGCATTACCATCACCGTAACCAAGTAGATATACACCAAGATTATAGTAGGTATTGCAAGCAAAGACTCTGATCTTATCGAGCCACGGGTTGTCTTTATACCCGTTACTATCTGCAGTGAAGGTAACGACAAACTGTGCATTGCTTTTTGTCTGAGTCATATAGACGTTTTTCGAGGTTGGAGTCGTCGGTACGAAGTTCGTCGGCATCTGCGCGAGAGCTGGTCTTGTGATTGATATTGAGGCAGCACTCGTGAAGGCGATGTAGGTTACTGGATCGGAATGACCGTACACTCCATTATGGGCACTGTTATCACTCTTCGCTCCATTCTTTGCTATGAACCTTACGCCGAGTTTATATCTCGGCGCTACTTGGGAGGTTAAATAGGATTGGAGACCTGGGTACTCTGCAAGGTAGTTTTCTGTGCCAGATGAGAGAGGGAGTGCTGCGATGGTGTTTGCCTGGAACGGACTTGCATATGAAACGCCATCACCGTAGAGTAATGGATGATCCGCGCTCGGGTCCCAAAGACAGGCCCAGAGTTCGATCTCTTGCAGCCAAACGATTGCATCAGATCCCGTGTAATTGACCTGTATAGTCTGTACTGCATTAAATGTCGCTTGGGTCGCCGGGGATGCTGTACCGAAGGCACTGTATGCGGCTAAACCAACCCCAGCGACGGAAGGGAGTGTTCCTATTCCCGGTAAGTTGTTATTCGTTACCGGATGCGTCCCGGTTGTGAGAATAACCGCTGCTTGTGATCTTCCGCCTGAGTAATCGGTATAAATGATGGCGATATTGTAGCTGGTTCCTCCAGCTAATCCACCTACA
>Ga0208717_1000521_pt1:0-2500 | contig 12787 bp, 2 predicted proteins | sample NGESurF53shallow_FD_184489 | JGI IMG/M metagenome (GOLD analysis project Ga0208717, IMG submission 184489) | Arctic peat soil microbial communities from Barrow, Alaska - NGEE Surface sample F53-3 shallow (SPAdes) | ecosystem: Environmental > Terrestrial > Soil > Wetlands > Peat ... | reverse complement strand
TACTAGAATACGTAAGATTCTATACGATCTGTCCAGTGGTTTTAGTGGATAAAGTAGTGAGGTAGTGGGAAGTGAGGGGAATACATATCCGCGATCGTACCATCATTATTTCAATTATTGAAATTATCTACCTTATTTTTTTTTATTTCTCAAAATAATTTAAAGACATATTTTAAGAAAATTTGAAACATAGCTCACTGCTCTAATACTACAAATAATACTAAAATAATACCCAAAATTAATCCAAATAAATAAGAAGATATTCTTCCTCCTTCTAAATATTTTGTACTTTCTCCTCCAAAGGAAGTTAAAATACCAAATCCATTTACAATACCATCAATTATCCACTCATCAAAAAATAAAACGAACTGAGCTAATAATCTTGTACCTTTAACAAATACTATATCGTAATAAATATCTATATAACCTCGAAAATAAGACCAATTATATATGAAAGAAAGAAAAGGATTTAAATTTTTTTTTAATAAAAACTCAAAATTTTTTTCTAAGCTTCGTGGAAAAAATGAAATAGGTCCATATAAAATAAAAGCAATAAATATTCCGATAAAAACTATACTTAATGAATTAATAGCATTTAATCCAAATTCTGACCAATTTCCAGAAGTTAGTTCAGAAGAATTTTTAAAAAGTGGATATAACCATTGAGATAATAAATCAAATCCAGGTTGTCCTTGTGGAAAAGGAGCACCTAAAAAACCAACAAATAAGGTAGGTAGTGTTAATATTATTAAAGGAAATAACATTTTCTTGTCTGATTCTTTAGGATATAAATCTTTTTCGAAAAATTCTCTATTATTATTAGTATATTCATTTATTTCAAAAAATTTATTAGATTTATTATTTAAATTTTTTGAAATAAACTCTAATTTTTGATTATTTAATTGTAAATCTCCCCATATTGATACAGGATAAATAAAAGATATTTGGTTTGAATTCGCTCTTAAATATCCTTCGAGAGTTAAAAAATAAATACGAAACATATAAAATGCGGTTAATCCTGCTGTAATCCAGGATATCCATCCAAGACCTGGAAAATATAACCAACTATCTGTAATAATTGCATCTTTGGACCAAAAACAAGCAAAAGGGGGGATACCACAAAGAGAAAATGTACCTATAAGAAAAGTTATTCCCGTAATTGGCATGAATTTTCTTAAGCCACCCATAAAAGCCATATTTTGACATTTACTAGGAGAGTACCCGACAATTGATTCCATAGAATGAATAACTGATCCAGACCCAAGAAACAATAAAGCTTTTGAATAAGCATGTGTTATTAAATGAAATAAACCTGCTTGATACGAACCTATACCTAACGCTAACATCATGTAGCCTAATTGAGACATTGTAGAATAAGCTAGCCCTTTTTTAAGATCCTTTTGAGCAAGAGCAATAGTGGCTCCTAATAAAGCAGTTATTGCTCCTATCCAAGAAATAATATTCATTACATAGGGTAAGAGTTGAAAAAGAGGAAATAATCGAGCTATTGGGGAAATACCTGCAGCTACCATCGTTGCAGCGTGTATTAAAGCAGAAATTGGAGTTGGTCCTTCCATAGCATCGGGTAACCAAACATGCAGTGGAAATTGGGCAGATTTTGCAATTGGCCCTAGAAATAAAAGAAGTGCACATAAGCTTGCAAAATATAAATTAACTTCATTATTAATAACTAATTCATTAAATCGCTTAAATAAAGTTTCAAAGTCAAAAGTACCAGTCAGCCAATAAAAACCTGAAATACCTAATAATAATCCAAAATCTCCTATACGATTTGTTATAAAAGCTTTTTGACAAGCATTAGCTGCACTAGGTCGTGTAAACCAGAAACCTATTAGTAAGTAAGAACACATTCCTACTAATTCCCAAAAAATATAAATTTGAATTAAATTAGGACTAAGTACTAAACCTAGCATTGAAGCAGTAAAGAGACTTAAATATGCAAAAAATCTTACATACCCTTGATCATGGGACATATAACTATCACTATAAATCATAACAAGAACTCCTACAGTAGTAATTAAAACTAACATAATAGAAGTAAGTGGATCGATTAAAAATCCTAGTTTGAAATCAATCTGCTTATCTAAAATCCAAGACCATAAATATCGATGGATAGTATCATCAATAAGTTGTTGTCGTAGAATAGTAAGAGAGAAAATCATAACTATAATTAATAATAATATACTAAGAATAGCCCATACATGACGAAGACTTTTAGTCGATTTTGGAAAAAAAAGTAAATTTGATCCTATTAGAACAGATGCTAGAAACGGAAGAAGAGGTACAATCCAAACAAATTGATATATAAATTCCATAAATAAATTTTTTATATAATAAAAAATCTTATTTTTTTTTAATTTCTAGTTTATAATCAACTAGATTAAGAAAAAAATAGACTTAAAAACAAAGAAAAAGTTTAGGATTTTTATCCTACCTATCAAAAAATTTAATTAAAATTACTTTACAAATTTATAAAAAA
>Ga0208717_1000520_pt1:0-2500 | contig 12791 bp, 13 predicted proteins | sample NGESurF53shallow_FD_184489 | JGI IMG/M metagenome (GOLD analysis project Ga0208717, IMG submission 184489) | Arctic peat soil microbial communities from Barrow, Alaska - NGEE Surface sample F53-3 shallow (SPAdes) | ecosystem: Environmental > Terrestrial > Soil > Wetlands > Peat ... | reverse complement strand
AATGCAGCCATGAGTCCCGGGACTCCATTTACATTTTTTTTTGCACAGTTAGGTGCCAAATATCATTGGGACCACCCTCAAATTTTTATTACATTTATGAAAAATACTTTTCCATAAGTTATTAGGATTTTGCTAACTCTATGTTTTTTGACTAGGATTTAGGGTTTGCTAACTCTATGTTTTAAATGCAGCCATGAGTCCTGGGAGTCCATTTAATTTTTTTTTTGCACAGTTGGGTGCCTAACATCATTGGGAACACCCCCATATTTTTGTTATATTTATGAAAAATATTTTTCCATATGTTATTAAGATTTTGCCAACTCTATGTTTCTTGACTAGGATTTGCAATGTGTGGAAAATGCAGCGATGAGTCCCGGGACTCCATTTTGGATTTTTTTTGCACAGATGGGCTCCTAACATCATTAGGAACACCCCCAAATTTTTATTATATTTATGAAAAATATTTTTCCATATGTTATTAAGATTTTGCCAACTCTATGTTTCTTGACTAGGATTTGCAATGTGTGGAAAATGCAGCCATGAGTCCTGGGAGTCCATTTAAATTTTTTTTTGCACAGTTGGGTGCCTAACATCATTGGGAACACCCCCATATTTTTGTTATATTTATGAAAAATATTTTTCCATATGTTATTAAGATTTTGCCAACTCTATGTTTCTTGACTAGGATTTGCAATGTGTGGAAAATGCAGCGATGAGTCCCGGGACTCCATTTTGGAATTTTTTTGCACAGATGGGCTCCTAACATCATTAGGAACACTCCCAAATTTTTATTATATTTATAAAAAATATTTTTCTATATGTTATAAAATTTTTGCTATCTCTATGTTCTTTGACTTTGGTGGAAAATGCAGCGATGAGTCCCGGGACTCCATTTTGGAATTTTTTTGCACAGATGGGCTCCTAACATCATTAGGAACACTCCCAAATTTTTATTATATTTATAAAAAATATTTTTCCATATGTTATAAAATTTTTGCTATCTCTATGTTCTTTGACTTTGGTGGAAAATGCAGCGATGAGTCCCGGGACTCCATTTTGGAATTTTTTTGCACAGATGGGCTCCTAACATCATTAGGAACACCCCCAAATTTTTATTATATTTATGAAAAATATTTTTCCATATGTTATTAAGATTTTGCCAACTCTATGTTTCTTGACTAGGATTTGCAATGTGTGGAAAATGCAGCGATGAGTCCCGGGACTCCATTTTGGATTTTTTTTGCACAGATGGGTTCCTAAGATCATTAGGAACACCCCCAAATTTTTATTATAGTTATGAAAAATATTCTTCCATATGTTATTAGGATTGTGCTAACTCTATGTTCTTTGACTTTGGTGCAAAATGGAGCCATGAAGTCCCAGGACTCCATTTTCAATTTTTTTTGCACGGTTGGGTGCCTAACATCATAAGGAATACCCTCAATGTTTTATTTTATTTTTGAAAAATATTTTTTCCATAGGTTATTGAGATTTTGCTAACACTATGATCTTTGCTAACACTAATGGGAGTATTGCGGGACTCCCAATAAAAGTTCCAATGGCTTGGGAGTGTCCCGGGACTCCCAAAAGGAATTTGAGTGGAAATGGGAGTGTCCTAGGACTCCCAAGTGGAATTTTATTGGAAATGGGAGTGTCCCGGGACTCCCAAAAGGATTTCAAGTGAAATGGGAGTGTCCCGGGACTCCCAAAAGGATTTCAAGTGAAATGGGAGTGTCCCGGGAGTCAATGTGGGAGTGGGACAGTCCCGGGAGTCCCAAAAAGAATATGTGTAGAAATGGGAGTGTCCCGGGACTCCCAAAAGGAATTTCAGTAGAAATGGGAGTGTCCCGGGACTCCCAAAAGAAATTTCAGTAGAAATGGGAGTGTCCCGGGACTCAATGTGGGAGTGGGACAGTCCCGGGACTCCCAAAAAGAATATGTGTAGAAATGGGAGTGTCCCGGGACTCCCAAAAGGAATTTCAGTAGAAATGGGAGTGTCCCGGGACTCGCAAAAGGAATTTCAGTAGAAATGGGAGTGTCCCGGGACTCCCAAAAGGAATTTCAGTAGAAATGGGAGTGTCCCGGGACTCGCAAAAGGAATTTCAGTAGAAATGGGAGTGTCCCGGGACTCCCAAAAGGAATTTCAGTAGATTGGTGGGAGTCGTCATGGGACTCCCGTCACAGTGGGACTCGCTGTGGTGGGACTCCCGTCACAGTGGGACTCGCTGTGGTGGGACTCCCACTCCCGGGACTCCCACACTCACGGGACTCAACGGGACTCAATGGGACTCCCACACTCCCACACTCCCGGGACTCCCAACAGTGGGACTCCCACTCCCGGGACTCCCACACTCCCGGGACTCCCACAGTGGGACTCCCAACAGTGGGACTCCCACTCCCGGGACTCCCACACTCCCGGGACTCCCACACTCCCGGGACTCCCACAGTGGGACTCCCAACAGTGGGACTCCCAACAGTGGGACTCCCACACTCCCGGGAC
>Ga0208717_1000519_pt1 | contig 12831 bp, 8 predicted proteins | sample NGESurF53shallow_FD_184489 | JGI IMG/M metagenome (GOLD analysis project Ga0208717, IMG submission 184489) | Arctic peat soil microbial communities from Barrow, Alaska - NGEE Surface sample F53-3 shallow (SPAdes) | ecosystem: Environmental > Terrestrial > Soil > Wetlands > Peat ... | reverse complement strand
CCGCCACCCGGGCCGGCTTAGCGGCCACGGCAGCTGCCCCCAGCCGGGCCAACGTCGGTGCCCCGCACTCCCCGGAGCTGCTGCGCCAGCTGGCCGTCCCGCTAGGTGCCGTCCCCGGCCTGCCCGGTCCTGGGCCGGCTGGGGCCGCGCCGCCTCTGACGGCGCCGGCGGTGACCGTGCCGGCGGTGACCGTGCCGTCCCCGCTCGCCGGCGCCGTGCAGGGCGTGGACGTCGCGTCCTATCAGCATCCCCAGGGCGCCGCCATCAACTGGGCGGACGTCGCCGCGGCCGGCCTCGGCTTCGCGGCGGTCAAGGTCACCGAGGGTGACTACTACATGAACCCGTACGCGGTGTCCGACCTGGCCCAGGCCCGGGCGGCCGGGCTCACCGTGGCCGCTTACGCGTTCGCGATCCCGAACGGTAACGGGGCCAGCACCAGCCCCGCCACCCAGGCCGACTACCTGCTCACCGCGCTGGGCGCGGACGCGTCCAGCATGCCGCTCATGCTGGACATCGAGTACGACCCCTACACCGGCACCGACCACACCAACGAGTGCTACGGGCTCAGCCCCAGCGCGATGGTGACCTGGATTTCCGGGTTCACCCACCGAGATCCAGGCCAGGACCGGGCAGCAGCCGGTCATCTACACCCCGCCCGCGTGGTGGAAGACCTGCACGGGGAGCGCCTCGGGGTTCGGGCAGGACCCGCTGTGGGTGCCGGCCTACACCAGCGGGAAGGCCCCCGCGCTGCCGGGCGGCTGGGCCCGCTGGTCGGTCTGGCAGTACACGAGCAGCGGCACGGTGAGCGGGATCCCCACGTCCGGGTCTACCGACCTCGATCAGCTCAACCCGGCGCTGGTCACCCTGCTGGACCCGGGCCCCCAGCAGGCCACTGCGGGGACGGCGATCTCCCCGGTCCAGGTGACCCCGGTCACCGCGCCCACCAGCGGAAGCGGTTCCGCCGCCACCCTGACCTACACCGCGGCGGGCCTGCCGCCAGGTCTGCTCCTGAACCCCGCGAACGGCCAGGTCACCGGGACACCGGCCGCGATCGGAACGTATGCGGTGACGATTACCGCGCGGGCTTCGTCGGGCATCAGCGGGACGGTCAGCTTCGGCTGGGACGTGCGCGGCACGATCGCGGTCAGCCACATCGCCGCGCAGACCACCGGGGCGGGGGGCGCGGTGCTCCTGCGCGCCACCGCCACGGACCCCGCGGGCGGCCAGACGCTGACGTTCTCCGCGTCCGGCCTGCCGTCCGGGGTGTCCATCAGCCCCGCCGGGGTGATCACGGGCTGGCCCGCCGCCGGTACTTACCACGTGACCGTGACCGCGACCGACAGCCTCCACGCGCAGGGGGCCGCCTCGTTCACCTGGACCGTGCGCCGTGCGCCGGACACCGGCCCGGCGGGCCCGGTGCGGCTGGACCTGGCCGGCACCTGCCTCAATGACGCCGGTAACCGCTCCGCCCGCGGCACCCCGGTGGACCTGTGGGCGTGCAACTCCAGCGCCGCCCAACGCTGGACCGTGGTGGCCGACGGCACGCTGCGGATCCACGGACAGTGCCTGGCCACCGACCGCTCGGCGACGGCAGGCGGCACCCGGGTCGGTCTGCAGCCGTGCACCGGGGGCGCCGCGCAGCGGTGGACCGCGGCGTCTGGCGGGGAACTGGTGAACGCCAGGTCTGGCAGCTGCCTCGCCGATCCTGGTTCAAGCCGCCGCAACGGGTCCTATCCCGCGATCTGGCGTTGCACCGGCCAGCCGGGCCAGAGGTGGCTGCTGCCGGCCGGCCCGGTGGCGTCGGGCCTTCCCGGAACGTGCCTGGATGACGCGGGGGACAGTGCCGCCCGCGGGACCCGCGCCGAGCTGTGGTCGTGCGACGGGCACGCGGCGCAGAACTGGACCGCCGGGCCCGACGGCACGCTGCGGATCAACGGCAAGTGCCTGCAGACCATCGGGGGCGCCACTACCAGCGGGACGGGCGTGGCCATCGAGCCCTGCACCGGCACCGGGACCCAGGTCTGGCACCTCAACGCCAGCGGCGGCGGCGTCCGGGTGAAGAACGCCGCGGCGGGCCTGTGCCTGGCCGATCCGGGTGACGCGACCGCCAACGGCACCGCCCTGGAGGCGTTGTCCTGCACCTCCGGGGACCCAGGGATGGTCTGGCGGGCGCACTGAGGAGCCATTCAGGAGGCCCGCGGGGAAGGGCCCCTGGGCAGGCCTGCTCAGAAGGCCCCGGGGAATGACGGGCCAGGATCGTCCCGGGATGGCACCATGATGGCGTGAGCCTGGAACAGGCGACCGGGCAGAACCGGGTCGACGCGACAGCGTGGGCGGTCATTGAGAGTGCCGCCGACGCGATTGTCGCGTTCAGCACCGACCGCAGCGTCCTGCTGTGGAACCCGGCCGCCGAGCAGATGTTCGGCTGGCCCGCCGGTGAGGTGCTCGGGCTGGAGCCGCCGATCATCCCCGAGGAGCTGCAGGCCGAGCACAACGCGGTGCTGGAGCGGGTGCGCAGCGGCGGCCAGATCTCGTTCGCGACCCGCCGGGCTTGCAAGGACGGCACCCTGATCGACCTGCGCATCGACATCAGCGCGCTGACCGGCCGTGACGGCGAGATGCTCGGCTGGGTGAACGTCTGCCACCGCGACGGTGACGATGACGCGGCCAAGTACCAGACTGCCCAGCGGGCCCGGGTGATCCGCCGGCTCGGCGACGTCGTGGCCGACATGAACGCCCAGCGTGACCTGGAAGCGGTGCTGGACCGGATCGCGGCCAGCCTGCGGGAGCTGACCACGGCGGACGCCGGCGGCTTCGTGCTGATCGAGGACGGCAAGCTGCGCCTGGTGAGCATGGACGGCCTGCCCACCAGCCTGCGCGGCCGCAGCGCCGACCTGGAGACCAGCCTGGTCGGCCAGCTGATGAACTCCGGCCAGACCGTGATGATGGCCACCGGCGAATCCGGCGACTTCGACGACCTGATCTGGTCCGCGCTGCCCGGCCTGCACACGATCGCGCTCAGCCTGTCGCACGTGGGCGGCCGGCCGTACGGGGCGCTCTACGCGCTGTACAGCGGGCGCGAGGTCGGGCATGTCGAGCTGGAACTGCTGGAGCTGATGGCCGGCCACGCCAGCGTCGCACTGAGCAACGCGATGGCCTTCGAGGAGGTGGTCCGGCAGCGTGCCCACGAGCGCGCGGTCATCGACGCCAGCGCCGACGGCATCGCGGTGCTGGACAACGACGGCCTCATCCGGCAGTGGAACCCGGCCGCGCACGAGCTCACCGGGCTGTCCGCCGGGGAGGTCACCGGGCGCCCGCCGCCGTTCCCGGTGCCGGAACCGGCCGACGGCAAGCTGACCCACCGGCTGCCCAACGGCCGCTGGCTGGATGTGCTCTGCAACGTGCTGGACGGGCGGGACGAGCGCGTCATCGACTTCCGCGACGTGACCGCGGCCAAGGAGCTGGAGGAGGCCAAGGACCTGTTCCTGGCCACCACGAGCCACGAGCTGCGCACCCCTATCACCGTGGTGCAGGGCTTCGCGAGCACGCTGGCCAGCCGGTGGGACAAGCTGACCGACCCGGAGCGGCGCGCCGCGGTGCAGACCATCGCCGACCGGGCCGGCTCCCTGGGGCGGCTGGTGGAGCAGCTGCTGCTCGGCTCGCGGGCCGGCGCGGACCAGCTCACCGTGACTAACGGGCCCTTCGACCTGGCGGCGCTGCTGCGCGGGACCGCGGTGGCGTTCCGCCCGCTGTCCGAGGCGCACACGCTGGCCGGGGACATCCCGGACAGCCTGCCGTCCGCCTATGGCGATCCGATGGCCACCGACATCATCGTGGGCCAGCTGCTGGAGAACGCGTTCAAGTACTCCCCGGGTGGCGGCATGGTCACCGTGGCCGCCCGGCTCGCCGGGGGCTGGATCGAGGTCACGGTGGAAGACGAGGGCATCGGCATCGCCCCCGGCGACCACGAGCGGATCTTCGAGCGGTTCGTCCAGGGTGAGACAGGCGACCGGCGCCGGTTCGGTGGCATCGGCCTGGGCCTGTACATCGTGCGCCAGCTGGCCCGGGCGCAGGGCGGGGAGGTCGCCGCCTCGTCCCGGGCAGGGGGCGGAACCCGCATGCTGCTCCAGCTGCGTCCGGCGTCCCGCTGACCGGGCGGCACCCGGGCGCATCCTGTTGCGCCCTAAATGGCGCGTATACCTCTGGCGAAGGTCTCCGGTCAGAACCCGGAAAAGTGGTATGAATCTACGGTGCCATCCCGGAGCGGGCCCCGCGTACCGCGTGCTGCCCTAGCTTCCGTCTCGAGCCCCTGCCTTCCCTGCCTTCCCGGCCTGCCCGGCCCAGCCCGGGGCGTGCGCCTGTGCCTGCGCCCCCTGGAGGATTCATGCCAGTAGTCGTGCTCCCGCGGTGGGCGGGAGCGCTCGCGGCCGTCGCGGGCCTGACCGTGGCCGGCCTGGCCGCGGTGCCGGCCGCCGTCGCCTCGACGCACGCCGCGGCCTCGGGGCCGTCGGCGTCACCCCGGTTCGTCAGGGCCCATCACACGGCCCATCTGCCCAGCGGCTTCACCCAGGTCTGCCCGCAGCCGTCGTCGCCCGGCGTGATGCAGTGCGCCATCGTGGTGCATTCCGCCGCCGTGACGGCGGCCAACCGGCCCGCGTCGGGAACGCTGTCGCCAGGGCAGCTGCGGTCCGCGTACGGGCTGAGCTCGGCCGCCAGCGCGTCCAACAAGAGCACGATCGCGATCGTGGACGCCTATAACGACTGGCACGCGGCCGGTGACCTGGCCAAGTACCGGAGTTACTACGGGCTCCGGTCCTGCACGACGTCCAGCAAGTGCCTGCGCGTGGTCAACCAGAAAGGCACGACCGCCTGGTACCCGAAGGGCAACTCCGGCTGGGCCGAGGAGGAGTCGCTGGACCTGGACATGGTCTCCGCGATCTGCCCCAACTGCAAGATCCTCCTGGTCGAGGCGAACAACACGACGATCGGCGCGCTGAGCGCCGCCGAGGACACCGCGGTCCGGCTGGGGGCCAAGTTCGTCTCCAACAGCTGGGGCGGGTCTGAGTTCAGCACCGAGGCGAGCTACGACAGTCACTTCGACCACCCGGGCGTGGTGATCACCGTGTCGTCCGGCGACTACGGGTACACAGCCCAGTATCCGGCCGTCTCGCCGTACGTGACCTCGGTCGGCGGGACCACGCTGTGGATGAAGGGCAAGACCCGGACCGAGGAGAAGGTCTGGAGCCTGGGGGCCACCGAGGGCACGGGTTCGGGGTGCTCCACCGTGGAGCCCCAGCAGGCCTGGCAGGCGGCGTACAACAGCGCCTGCCCCTCGAACCGGATCGACAACGACGTCGCGGCCGACGCCGACCCGCGCACCGGGCCGGCCGTCTACGACTCCTACCCGCCCTCGGGCCAGGGCCTGCCGGCCGGCTGGCAGCAGCTGGGCGGGACGAGCGTGTCGAGCCCGATCATCGCGGCCGTGTACGCGCTGGCCAACCCGGGTGGCAAGCCGCCCACGTCGTCCCTGGCGACCGAGTTCCCCTACCAGGCCACCTCGGGGCTGCGGGACATCACGCTCGGCTCGAACAGCAACTGCGGGTCCTACCTGTGCGTCGCCGGGACCGGCTACGACGGCCCGACCGGGCTGGGCGTGCCGAGCGGCGTGAACGCCTTCAGGTAACCGGTCCCGACGGGTAGCCGGCCGTCGCGGCGGCCTCGACGAAGCGGGCCACCCCGCCCGAGGCGACCAGGTACTCGTCGAGAATGCCGGGCACGTCGTCGCCGGCCTTCACGATCTGGCCCTTCTCCAGCCAGATGATCCGGTTGCAGGTCTCGGCGATCTCAGCCAGGTTGTGCGCGACCAGGAACACTGTGCCGGCCCGTGCGCGCAGCTCGTCGATACGGGCGTGGCTCTTGCGCTGGAACTCGGCGTCGCCGGTGGCCAGGGCCTCGTCCACGAGCAGGATGTCGTGGCTCTTCGCCGAGGCGATCGCGAAGCGCAGCCGGGCGCCCATGCCGGTGGAGTAGGCCTTCATGGGCAGGTTGATGAAGTCGCCGACCCCGGAAAACTCCACGATCCGGGGCTTGGCCTCCTTGGTCTCCTGGGTGGTCATGCCCATGGCCAGGCAGCCGAGGACCACGTTCCGCTCGCCGGTGAGGTCCTCGAGCAGCGCCGCGTTCACCCCGAGCAGGGCCCCGTGGCCGTCGGTGTAGACCGCGCCCTGCTCGGAAGGCAGCAGCCCGGCGATCGCCCGCAGCAGGGTGGACTTGCCCGAGCCGTTGCGCCCGATGACGCCGACCGCGTCACCTCGGTAGGCCACGAACGAGATGCCCCGGATCGCGTGCACCTCACGGATGGACGGACGCCGCTGGCGCTTGATCATCCGCAGCAGCGCGGTGGCCGCCGTGCCCTTGTCCGCGTTGCTGCCGTACACCCGGTAGACCACGTGCAGGTCGTCCACCACCACCATGGGATTAGCCACGGCCGTATCTCGCCTCCGCACGCCAGAAGAACAGGAAGCCAACGACGGCCACCACCAGGGCCCAGCCCGCGCCGTACAGCCACAGGGAAGGAATACTGGGCAGGGTGGTCGGATGGCAGTACGCGCTGTAACTCGGGTACTTGCCGGAGAACAGCCGGTAGAGGCCGCAGTTGTGGGCGTTGTACGGTTTGGCGCCCGGCAGGGACCCCCGGTATTTCGCCAGCAGCGCGTACCTGACAAGGGTGATGTAGACCGCGGCCGGGTTGATCTGCAGCAGGTACGCCAGTGTCGGGTGATCGTGCAGCTTGCCGTGGATGGTCAGGGTCAGCGTCTCGAGGCTGAACAGGACGCCCGAGGTGTACATCCAGGTCCGCACGATGAACGGCAGCAACTGGCTGACGTCGTCGATGCTGGCGCCCCAGCGGGCCAGGATGAGCCCGCACCCCACGTTGAACACGCTCTGCAGGACGAGTACGGGGAAGATCAGCAGCCAGTAGGGGGTTATCGGCTCACCGGCGACCAGCACGATGACGAACAGCACCGCGAAGGACAGAATCAGCTGCTGCAGCTCGATCAGCACGTAGCCCAGCGGCAGGCAGGCCCGCGGGAAGTACAGCGCCCTGATCAGCGGGAGCGTGTCCCGGATCACCGTGGAGGACGTGATGAACGCCCGCTGGGTGAAGTTGAACACGAAGACGCCGGTGACCAGGAAGGAGATGTAATCCGGCACGCCGCGGCTGGTGCCCAGCAGCAGGCCGAAGATCAGGTAGTAGACGCCCGCGTTGAGCAGCGGGGTGAGCACCTGCCATAGCTGGCCGAGCCGCGCCTCGGTGTACATCGCGATGTTCCGCGCGGTGGCGAAGCCCGTGATGAAGTAGCGCCGCTGCCAGAGCTCGCCGGCGTAGCCGCGCAGCGGTGGCCGGATCGCCGTCTGCTTGAGCCCGTGGCGGAGGGCCAGGTCACGCAGCGGCTCGCCGGGCAGCAGCGTGTTTTCCGGCTCGGCGGTCACCGTGGCGGCGCTGTCGCCCCCCGCGACCGGCCCGCTGAGCGCGCCTGGTGCGCTTACCCGGCCCTGTTTCGTCACGATCGCGAGCCTATGGCGCGATCAGGGTGCGGCGGGACGCCTCGCGCCGATCGGCTGGTCATCGCGGCCTCCGCGGTGGCCATCTGGCCCGGCCGTTCCCAGCCCGGCCGTCCGGCCGCCCGCAGGGAACCCGACCCTGAGTTGTACGGGGCAACTATCACGTTGGAAAACGTACCATCTGGCCAGTTGTGCGGTACAACTGTTACGTGAACTTGTCGGCTGATGACGCTGAGCTGGTACAGCTGCTCGGCCAGCTGCTCCGAGTGGTGAGCCCGGAAAGCGCGGGTCCGGGGAATGGGGAGCCTCCCGGTTCGGGGCTGTCCGCGTCCGAAGCCCGGGCACTAATCGAGCTGGTGGCCGCCCGTGGTATCGCCCAGGGCCAGCTCGGCACCCTGCTCGGGCTGGAGAAGAGCACGGTGAGCCGTCTGGCGGCCGGCCTGGAGCGCAAGGGCTGGGTCAGGCGCGGCCGGGACGAGGCGAACCAGCGCTACATCCGGCTCTACCTCACCCCGGAGGGCAGCCAGGTCGCGGCGCAGCTGTGGAGCGCGTGGCAGACCCGGCAGGCCCGGATTCTCGCCTCGCTCACCGCGGAGGAGCGGGCCGGCCTGACCTCGGGCCTGCGCGGCCTGATCCGCGGGCTGGCCGCGGAGGGCCTGCTCGCCGACGGCTGACCGGGTCAGCCCCGGGCCCGCGGCATGTCGCGGGCCGGGCGGTACACCTGCACCCCGTCGGCCTGGTAATCGCGCCGGAAGCCGGTCAGCCGGAGCAGCCGCAGCAGATGGGGTTCCTCACGCCAGACCAGCACCCAGCCGATGTTCATCTTCCGGGCGCTGACCTTCGCCTCGTGGAACTGCGCCCTCGAGATCCGGTGCTTGCCGCCCTGGGCGTCGAGCAGGGCCGCGTAGAAGGCGCTGGCCTCGATTCCCTTCAGGGTGCCGGACGGGATCCGGGAGATGAGCGCGTTGGCCAGCGGGTGCCCGTCCGCCGTGGCCAGCACCATCGTCTCGGGTGCGAACCCGTCCCCGATCACGGGCAGGCCGCCGCGGATGCCGAACGGGACGTCCAGCACGATCGAGTTGGTGTGGTCGGCGGCGATCGGGCCGTCCAGCGCGGGCATGGCCGTGGGCATGGCGCCGATGCCCGGGTTGCCAGACCAGCCGGTCTCCAGCAGGGCCAGGACCAGCACCGGGATCACCCCGGCCCCGGTGTTCTTGCGGAGCCACTCCACCGCCGATCCGGCTAGCAGCACCATGGGCACCAGGGCGAGTTCGGTGAACCGGTTGGCTTCCCGGAAGGTGGAAAGCCCGGGGATCCGGGTGAACCAGGTGAAGGGCATGATCACCGACAGCCGGACCCCGTTCACCACCTGGGCCAGCGGCACGTAGTGGCGGCTGCCGACCCACACCACCGAGCCCAGCGACAGCAGGACGCAGGCCACCCAGAGCAGGGCCAGGGAGCGCGCGTGCCGCCGGCGCCACGACACCACGATCCCGGACAGGGCCAGGGCGGTGAGCACGATGCCGAACGAGGCGATCACGATGCTGTAAGGGCCGTGGTAGTAGTAACGGCTCACCGACGTCAGGCCGTAGTCGCCCACCCGGGGGGAGGGCGCGAACATCTCCTGCAGTGAGGCTCCCGAGCGCACGTAGTTCACGTCCAGCAGACCGGCCGGTGACGCGGGAGCCCGGCTGGCCGAGGCCTGCTGGAGCATCACGATGAGCTGCGGGCTGGCGACCAGCAGGCCGGTCAGCGCGGCCAGCCCAGCCGCCCGCAGCCGGGCCACCGAGGGCTGGCGCGCCAGCCACGGCACCAGGACCAGGCCCGCGAGGATGGCCGCCAGCACCGCCGATTCCTGGTCGGTGACTATGGCGGCGCCCATCACTGCGCCGAGGATGATGGCCTGCCGCCGCCCGGGCCGGCGGGTCAGCCGTACCGCGGCCTCCAGGGCCATCGGCAGGAACAGTGCCCCGAGGGCCAGGTTCAGCTCGTACCAGCTGCGCCAGGTGAGGATCGTGGACAGGCCGAAGAAGCCGCCGGCCGTGATCGCGCCGAGCTGGGTGGGCAGCCAGAGCCGGGCCGCCCGGTACATCACGTAGCACAGCACGCCGGGGCACAGGACGGAGAGCAGGTTGTAGCTCAGGCTCGGCCCGAAGGCCAGCGTGACCGGGGTCATCAGCAGGCCGGGCAGCGGCATCAGGGTGTGGTAGCCGAGATCCGAGCCCACCGGGGCGGCGAGGTATCGCGTGGACCAGGGGCTGGAGAAGTGGGACACCTGGCGGGCGACCCACCAGAAGTCCCAGACGTAGCCGCCAGCGTCCCGGAGGGCCGGCAGCCGGCCACCCAGGTAGGTGACCCGCGGCCAGGTAACCGCCAGCCCGGTAACCAGATAGCCCGCCAGCAGGACCAGGTGCGCCGCCAGTGGGTGCTTCGTGAGCCGCGTGAACCGCGGCGCGGGCGGGCCAGAGCCGCCATCCGGGCCTGGCGCGGCCTCGACGGGGGCCTGCCGTGGCAGCCCTGTGCCCCCGGCCCGTCCTGCGGCCGGGGAACGTTCAGCCGTTTCCCCGATCAGGGCCGACAGCCCGTCCGGCCGCAAGGTGCTGATCTGACCGGAGGCCGGGTGGTCCGGCGGGTCCTCGCCCGCGTGGGCCATCGTCACCCCGTTCTTGTTGTCCGCCAACTAGCCGTGCCCGACGAAATTGATTATGGAAGCATGCTGCCCAGCTAGAAGACCAATTGTGCTTACGAGGATAGAATAGATGTATTACGAAGAGAGAAAGATCCGGCAAAGTGCGTGGAATAACCGAGTAATAATTCCTAAATGTCCCAAAGGTTGCGTGAAGAAAAGTAAAAGTCCGGAATAGTTATGGCATCGCCGGAGTGCGTTCAGGCCACCGCCTGCCCGGCCCCAGGGCTGCAGCTACCTCGGTGACATGATCCAGCCCGGGACGGGTCGTGCCCTGGCCGGGGCCGGTCTTCCCGTGCCGGACTGACGTCCCGACGACGTCAGCGGCCGGGCCGGTAAACCGAGACGCCGTCGGCCCGGTAGGCAAAGCGGAAACCCGTCTCGTGCAGATATTGCACTATGGCCGGATTTGAGTACCACACCACGACCCACCCGATATGCAGCCGCCGGGCATCCCGGCGGCCGGCGGCGACCTGCGCCGCGGTCAGCGGGGTGTAGGACGACAGTTTCTTAGCCCACACCGGCTGGCCCCGCTGGGCCGCCGCGGTAAGCGGCGGGCCGAGCGGGGGGAAGGTGAAATGCTGCGTCTTGATCAGGGACGAAAAGAACGCGTGCTTCCTGATGCGATCGAGGGTAGATGCGGGGATCCGGGAGACGTAGGCGACGGCCCGCGGGTGGCCGTCCTTGGTCGCCATGACTAGCGCCTGGGCCGCGAACCGGCCGCCGTACTCGGGAATCCCGCCGCGCATCCCGTACGGAACATCGACCACTACCGACCGGGAATGGTCGGCGGCGATCGGCCGGTCCAGCCGGGGGTACGCGGTGGACATCGTCCCGATCTTCGCGTTCCCGGAGTACCCCAGCTCCAGGAGGCCGAGGGCGATCACCACCGCGATCAGCGGCTTCGCGTGGTAGCGCATCCAGTCCACCGCCGCGCCGGCCAGCAGGGCGGCCGGAATCAGGCCGAGGATGGCCATCCGGTCCGCCTCCCGGAAGGCGGACAGGCCGGGAATGCGGACGAACCAGGTGTAGGGCAGGAACGCTGAGACGTGCACCCCGTTCCAGTCCAGTGTCCAGGGGATGAACTGCTGCTTGCCCACCCACAGGGACATGCCCAGGGCCAGCGCCGCGCAGCCGGCCCAGAGCAGCGCCAGCTGCCAGGCCCGGCGCTGCCGCCAGGCGACGACCAGGCCCATCAGGGCCAGTGCGGTCAGGGTCACGCCGAACATCGGCAGGCCCTCGTTGTCCCGGCTGTGCAGGAACGGCTGGGCCAGGGCGGTCAGGCCGAAATCCGCCACCCGCGGGGTGGGCGCGAACATGCCGGGCAGGCCGACGCCGTAGAGCTTGTCGGTCACCCCGAGCAGTCCGGGCTTGATGTTCAGCCCGCGATGGGCCTCCTCGTAGATCATCGCGGCAAGCTGCGGGCCGGCTACGACCGCGGCGATCGCGGCGCCCAGCGCGACGGGCCACAGCCTGGCCACCGCGGGCCGCCACAGCAGCCAGGGCAGCAGCACCAGCCCGGCCAGGATGCCGGTCAGCACGGCCGACTCCGGGTCGGTGAGCACCGCCGCGCCCACGATCACGCCGAGGATGAGGGCCTGGCGCCAGCCCGGAGACCGGCGCAGCCGTACCGAGGCCTCGAGCGCCAGCGGGAGGAACAGCGCGCCTACGGCGATGTTGACGTGGTACCAGTCCTCCTGGGCGAGCATCGCCGACAGGCCGAAGAAAGCGCCCGCGGCGATGGCGCCGGTCTGGCTGGGCAGCCACAGCCGCGCGGCGCGGTACATGGCGTAGCACAGCAGCCCGGGGACCACGATGACCAGCAGATTGTAGGAGGCGCTTGGCCCGAAGAGGAGCGTGACCGGGGCCAGCAGCAGGCCCGGCAGCGGCATCAGCGTGTGGTATCCGAGGAGCACGCCCGCGGGCGCGGCCATGTGGTTGGTGCTCCAGGGGTTGGCCAGGTGGCTCAGCTGCCGCGCCATCCACCAGAAGCCCCAGACGTAGGCGGCTGAGTCCCGCATCGACGGCAGCCTGCCCGCGATGTAGGTAGCCCGCGGCCAGGTCACCGCCACACCCGCGGCCAGATAGCAGACGAGCAGGGTCAGCTGGCCGACGGCCGGGTGACTAGTGAAGACCCCGAGCACCGGCGGGTGCGTGTCTGCCCCGCGTGCCGCGGTGTCCGCCGGTGCGCTGCCCGCTGCGGCGGCGCCTGTGGCCGCGCTGCCTGCCGATCCACCGCCCGTGGCCGCGCTGCTCGCCGGAGCACTCGCTGCTGCGGCGGTCGCCCCAGCAGCAGTGTCACCGGGTGTGGGGTCTCCCCGCATCATGTCTCCCCGCGCGCTCCGGGCTGGGATCAGCGGAACCCGCGGGTCATCGCCCGCTCGGTCCATCGGTTCACCCCGTCCAGCGTCCTGTCCGGAGGGCCAGCCTCGCTGGCCCGCGATGCCGCAGGACGCATGTACCCGGCCGCCCCCCGCGACCAGTTTGCTTACGGCGACATTAGTGCCACTCATGCTAAACGGGATGGCCGGTACCTCGGGACGGATTCACCCGCTGCCGCGGCGCCCGGTTTCCCGGGC